>WPCK01109906.1_pt1 | contig 25927 bp, 21 predicted proteins | sample 5399851 | NCBI WGS metagenome assembly WPCK01 (sample SAMN12869471, study PRJNA574797) | sludge metagenome | isolation source: wastewater treatment of pH11 | place: China:Beijing | collected 2019-05-20 | reverse complement strand
CTTTTTTGTGGGGCTAGTCACGGCAGGCTTGACAGCCATTTATACGACCCGCGCTTATTACCGCAGTTTCCAGGGAAACGCTCGATTCCCTAAAGAGGCGGGCAATCATCCGCATGAAGCCTCCGGGACTATGCTGAACCCATTGTTTGTTTTGGCGGTAGGCAGCTTAGCCTTGGGAGCGGCAATTGGTCCAACCGGAATTATGGGAAGCTTCATGCACGACATTCCCCACTTGGCGATCGCCAAGCACGCAGAACACCATGTTTGGGTGATGGTGGCTAGTGGCGTTGTCGCGATTTTAGGCATTTGGCTGGGTTGGCTGTCCGCTTCGCGTGGATGGTTTATTGTCACGGAAGGCGAAGCAGGCAGAAGCTTTGCGTCCGTCGGCAAGAATCGTTTCTACATCGATGAATTCTTGGCTGCCCTTTTTGTGCGGCCCGCCCTATTTGTTTCTGCGCGGTTGGCTGAACTCGATTTGCAAGGCATCGACGGCCTTTGGAAAAAAGTTGTTTCGTTGCCCCAGAAAGCCGGCTGGATGTTTAGCTTCCTTCAGCGCGGACAATTAGGCAGCTATTCCCTGTTGATGATGGTCGGTTTGGTCGCGTACCTCTTGTTGATGTCATTCGGCGATTAGGAATTGATAAATGTTGTTATTGGCAATGATACTCGTTCCAATTGCCGGCGGGACGCTGATACTGGCTCTTCGCGCAAGTAGCGTCTCGCAGCGCACACGTGAGACTATCGGTATTGCCATTGCGGCTCTCACGTTGCTGCTGGGTACCGTTAGCACCTACCAAGTGGCTCAAAGCGGAATCGAAGGACAATCCAGTATCACACCGCGCATCGAGTATAGTCCAGAGTGGATGCATTTGAATTTGCCGGCCTCGATCGCAACCCATGCGGGTGGCTGGCAAATGAGCCTTGGACTTGATGGAATCGGCGCGTCCATGGTGATGTTGAGTCTGATCGTGGCCCTATGCGTATTGTTGGTCGCCGGCCATACCGTTACTGCAAATCGCGGCGACTATGCAGGGTGGGTGTTGATCGCAACAGGTGGCAATTTGCTCGTTTTTTCGGCAATGGATTTGCTGCTGTTCTATATTGGTTTCGAGCTGATTTTAATCCCACTGTTTGCCATGATTGCAGGCTGGGGCAATTCAAATGGTTACAGCGCTGCCCGCCGGTTCGTGCTCTACACGCTGCTTGGAAGCATTCCCATGGTTCTCGGCTTACTTGGTATCAGCCAACTGTACAGCGATGAAAATGGCTGGACGATTCATTTGCCGACGCTTGCAGCCCAAGCGGCTTCGATAAACTTGACAACCCAACAAGCAAATTTCCAAGTTTGGATCTTTGTGTTGCTTGTTTTGGGGTTGGGCATTAAAACCGCAATTCTTCCCTTGCACACGTGGCTGCCGTCAACCTATTCCGCTTCGCATCCAACGACAACCGCCTTTTTGGCCGCTGTCGTCCTTAAACTTGGACTGTTCGGTTTCTTGCGGTTATTGCTTCCGTTTACGGCCGCAACGTGCGCACAATTTGGACCCGGCGTTTTCGGTTGGTTGGGTGCAGCCGCAATTGTTGGTGGAGCGTTGGTCGCGTTGGCACAGAAGGACTTGAGCTTAATGTTTGCCTACAGCAGCTTGTCGCACGTGGGCTTCATTACGATAGGTATTTTCTCACTCAGTTACGAGGGCTTAGGCGGCGCGACGCTGCAAATGTTCAATCACGGAATCACGACGGTCGCCATGTTTTTGTTGCTTGCCTGCATGGTCGTACGGCGGCCCGGTCTGAGAATCGATGAACGTACGGGGGCACTGGCCACGCAGTTTCCACGACTGGGTTTCTTTACTGTTTTCTTTGTGGTTGCGGCTTCAGGCATGCCCGGCTTGAACAGTTTTGTGGGTGAATTGCTTACCATATCGGGAATGCTGACACGGCATCCGGCGGTTATTGGGATCGCGATCTTAGGTGTGGTGCTCGGCGCATGGTATTCCTTCAGAATGCTGCAAGTTGTATTTTTTGGAACCTACAGCAATGCCCGTACAAAAAGCCCTTCGAAGAATCTTGAAGGTAGCGTAACAACCGATTTGCCTTTTGTTCATAAGGTAGTATTTGGCTCGTTGGCTGGCCTGTGCCTTTTCATAGGGCTTTTGCCGAATACAGCTCTCAGCTTGGTTGAGTCGGACGTCGAGCGAATCGCGAGAATCTATGACGGTTCGAATCCGCCTGTTGCGTCAGACCAATTCGGCGGAAACGAAATTCCGCTGGTGGTAGCCGAACCTTCCGCCGCACCCGAGGTTGAACCCACAACATGACTAGTTTGGAATTGGAAACATGAGTCCGTCGGAAATCATTGATCAAATCAGAATCGTTCTGCCCGCCAACATTCTCCTTTTGGCAGGTGTGTTCGCGTTGGCGCTGGGACTGTTTAGTCAGTCCTCGCGGTACCGAGCGGTTTTGGCCTGGGTCACTCTACTGAGTTTGGCGCTTGCCTGTGTGTCCCTGTGGGGCTCGACGCCTTCCGAGGTGATACCGAATAGCTTGTTTCGTTGCGATCGATTGTTTATTTCGGCGAGTTGGTTGACTTTGCTCGGCGGAACACTGGTTGTATTGATCGGTTGGGAATATGTACCAGTGAAACACGCTTCAGAATATTATAGCTGCGTACTCTTCCTGTTGTCGGGTTTGATGTACACCGCCGCTGCGAACGACTTGACGACACTTTTTCTTGGCTTGGAATTAGTCAGTATTCCAACGACCGTCTTGTTGGGGATCGTGGGATCCAACAACGCCGGCCGCGAAGCCACGCTGAAATATTTTACACTTAGCGCTTTTGCGTCCGCGATATTTTTGTTCGGATGTTCCTACTTGTATGGAGCCGCCGGCAGCACATCGCTTGATGCAATCGTGTCCAACGATGCCAATTCGGGATTTGCACGAATTGGGTTGGGGCTTGCTGTATGCAGCCTTTTCTTTCGATTGACGGCGGTTCCCTTTCATTTTTATGCACCCGATGTTTTCGCGGGAGCGAGCGTCGCGGTTGTCGGCGGGTTGTCCTTGCTGCCCAAAATTGTCGGTGTAGTCGGAATCTATAAATTGATGGTAGGCACGTCACCTGATTTTCAAGCAGCGCTTTCCATCGTGCCCTTATTGTTAGTCGCTTCAGTAGTAACTATGACGCTGGGCAATTGTGCAGCCCTTCGTCAAACCTCGGTACGCCGGATGCTAGCCTACTCGGGCGTCGCGCACAGCGGCTATTTGCTGGTTGGTTTGGCATGCGTTGTCGTTCTTGGCAATGGAGCATCCATTTTGACGGACTACCTTGCGGCCTACGCCGTCATGACGTTGGCGGTTTTTGCCGTTTTAGCATTGATCGAGAAATCGCGGACGGTGAAAGAGAGCGAGAGCTTGAAACAGTTCGATGGGCTCTACGTACGCAGCCCGTTTCTTGCGATCGTGGCCACGATTGCTCTTTTGAGCCAAATTGGCTTGCCCCCGACCGCCGGCTTTTGGGCAAAATTGCAAATTTTTACGTCTGCCGTTGCCGCCCAACGCTTTGATTTTCAACTCGTGGCCTTCATCATGGCGATCAACGCGGCGATCGGAGCCGTCGTTTACCTGTCTACGATCAATCGCATGTTCATACCGTCCGAGGGAAGCTACGAACCAATTCACAGCGTTAGCACAGCTCCTATTGCCGCTTGTTTTGGTTGCTCGGTATTAACAATTCTCTGGTTTGTCCTTCCCTAGTCGGCGATCGAAAGCGACCTCGACATCTGGAGTCAAGTATCGATGCGTCAGATTCGACTCCGCAATCTACCCAAACGCAATGACAGCAAGCTCGACGCAGCCATCAGCAACGCGCCCGATCCAGGTTCTGGAATCGGAGTCGAGAATTGATTTGCATAAACGCGGAAGTTGTCGATCTCAATCCGGGACCCCGGCGTGAAGTTGTTGTGGATATAGTTGCCCAACCCGACCCACATATCACGGCTGTCATTCCCCGTTTGCAAAATTGCCCAGTTGGAACTTGAATCCAGGTATTGCATGAAAATGTTTGATCCCGTGCGGCTTACCCGCATGGCGCCCGTTGGGGTATTCGGTCCGAACATATACCTTGGAATCGGGTCAACGGCAACTGCACCGATGCTGCCTTCTTGAGTATGGAACACGTTGTAACTGTGTACTGGCGTATCTGAAGACAAACCTAAATTCAGGCGATCGCCAAATCCGAATGTATTGGTCCAAAGAATCGAGTAGTCGAATTGGACATCAAAATCTCCGATCAGCTGAGGGATAAAGGTAAGCGATCCATTGCTTCCGTTGGAGCGAGTGATAGTCAATATGCCCCCGCTGACCTCCCAGTCGTTGCCACCGGTGTCGAGGGTCCAGATTGCCGGATTGAGTGGCCCGTCGAAAGTCTCGATGTACAGATCGCACCGAGCCGACGAACTGAGCGCCACAGCCAGGATACTGCTTGCCAATATAATTTTTTTGAATAAGTTTGAAACAGTCTTCATTTTTCTTTCCTTCACGAAGTATTGGAAATTCTTAGGACCCATTTGGGGTCTGCAATCAACCTAAGTTTTTGGTCTGGACATGTGCTGCAATGCCGGTTTTTTGGTCCGCTCAACAGATGAATTGCCTGGCGGGAGGGCGTTCTGATTCGGGATTTCCTGCATTTTCAAAAAAAACTCTTAGATCATGGCGCTCTACGAACAAGGATTCACGACGAAAGTGCGGTATCACTCCGCTTCAACTTGAACCTGAAAAAACAGTCTTGTTTTCGGGACGAATCCATTTCGCAAAAGTGATTATCGCATGGAAAGGCTAAGTGACCGACGAAAGCACATGTTGGAGCTGCTTAGAAGGTTTCGTAAGAATTGCCGCAAAGCGGCTTGGCCCGGCTCGTGAGTGGGCGATGGTTTTGAGGGTTGGCGATCGAACCGTTCAAGTTGATTCTGGCGTAAACGGAAACTCGATGGCAAACCTGGGTCATTCGCGTTTGGGAAAATTGCGTTAAACTTTGGCACTAGGCACGTTTCCCAAGTCGCGAACCTGGATGTTCCTACAACTTCAATGACCCATTTCAAGACAACGAATGCTGTTGCCAAAGTGACTGGTGCCAAGGATCGACCATGGCATATGAGGGCCTGGAGCGGTATGCTCGTATCGGTTTGGTGGCAAGCGTTGGCCAGGCACGGCTTCCGCGTCTCTCCCACACGCGTTCCCATGGCCATCATTCTCGGCGGAATAAGTTTGATGAACTCGTCGTTTGCAATTTTCCAGAATATGTTCTACGGAAAAACGATCGACGAAACCCCGTTGGCTGGCCCGCCGATATTTGTTCTGGGACACTGGCGAAGCGGGACGACTCTTTTGCACGAACTGCTTGTTTTGGATCAGCGTTTTACGTTCCCAAATACGTACGCATGTTTCAGCCCCAATCACTTCTTGGTCAGCGAAGGATGGCTTAAGCGGTTGCTGACATTTTTCTTGCCCAAGCAACGCCCAATGGACAACATGAAAATCGGTTGGGACTTGCCTCAAGAAGACGAATGGGCATTGTGCAACATGGGCCAACCCTCCCCCTACTTCAAAGTCATGTTTCCCAACGAGTCGATGGTTGACAAGGCCTATCAAACGCTTGGCGAGCTTCCACTGGAAAAACGGCAGCAGTGGCAGAAAACCTTACTCAAGTTCATGAAAAGCTTGACAGTTCGCGACCACAAGCCGATCGTATTGAAAACTCCATTGCACACATTCCGAGTCGCAGCACTGCTTGACGTTTTCCCAGACGCGAAGTTCATTCATATCACTCGCGACCCCTATGACCTATTTCCTTCGACTGTCCACACGTGGAAACGTATGTATCGGTATCAAGGTCTGCAAGTGCCAAAATATCAGCACCTTGAGGAAGAAGTGCTCCAAACATTTGGTGAAATGTTCGAAGCCTTCGACAAAGATTGCGGCTCAATTCCACCTGGTCAGTTTTATCAATTGAGCTACGAAGAGCTTTCGGCCAATCCGATTGCCAGTATGCAGCAGATCTATGCTCACTTCGGGTTCTCCGTGAACCAACAGGCCAGCGACGCATGGACCAACTATGTTTCTAAGACCACACACTACGAAAAGAATAGTCATCAGTTGAGTCTAAACCAACGGCAAGCCATTGTGACTCGATGGAGACCGTATTTCGATCGCTTCGGCTACACGATGGAGTTACCAAGGTGACCGACTCGATATCCGATCAAAAGTACGTTCTTGTCACCGGCTGTTCATCCGGAATTGGGCGGGCGTGCGCAATCGAATTGGCCAAACAGGGTTGGAGTGTGCTGGCGGGTGTACGCAAGCCAGAAGATTGCCATTCATTGCTGGCCGAGCAGGCAACGAACTTGACTCCGATCATTTTAGATATCGCCGATGAAGAGTCGGTAAACGCAGCCTACCATGTCGTTGAAGAAGCCACGAACCCGCGCGGCTTGACCGCCTTGGTCAACAACGCAGGTGCATTGGTTCCGGGCCCCTTGGAATTGCTCACGCACGATCAAATGCGTTATCAATTTGAAGTAAACGTATTCGGATCGCACCGGTTGACGCAGCGCATGCTTCCGCTATTGCGACTCGCGTCTAGTCGCCGAAGCCCTTCGCGATTGGTGTTCATCAGCTCGATTAGTGGGAGGATCACTCCGCCCTACTTTGGAGCGTATGCGGCCTCGAAACATGCCTTGGAGTCGATGGCCGAAGCCTGGCGCAATGAGCTTTTGCCGTGGCACATCTCGGTATCAGTTGTCCAACCCGACAGCGTGGCTACACCTATATGGGACAAGGCGTGCGGCGCCATCGAATCATCTCGCAAATCCAATGTAGTGGAGACCTACGACGCAATAATGCGTACGACTCTCCGAAAAAGCTTGACTTACAAAAGCGGCGGCCTTTCGCCACGAGTTGTAGTCAATTCGATCCTTCACTCGCTGAACCATCCACGCCCAAGGCCGTACTATCCTGTTGGTTGGCGGACTAGGGCGGCTTTCATCGCACATAGTTTGCTACCCACAACCTGGATGGATTTTATACTTCGAAGGTCCATTGGCGGTTAACTGTATTTTGAGGAAATGATCATGCATTCTGCCAAAATTCTGGGAATCGCGGGACAATTACCTGCCAAGATCGAAACCAATGAGGACTTGGCTAGGCAGAATCCCGATTGGGATATGGATCGAATTGCAGGAAAGACCGGGATTGAAGCTCGGCACATTACTTCCGACAGCGAGACGGCCAGCGATCTTGGTTACGCTGCGGCAACCAAACTCCTCGCAAAAAACATTGTGCCCATCGCCGAGATCGATTATTTGATTGTGGGCACTCAAACCCCAGATCATTTCTTGCCGTCGGATGCTTGCATTCTTCAACATCGACTTGGGCTTGGCAAGCACGTTGGAGCATTTGACTATCGGTTGGGCTGCAGTGGATATGTCTGCGGTTTACAGTTGGCCAAGGCCCTGGTGGAAACTGGTTCGTCTAGGAACGTATTGCTGATAACCGCAGACACATATTCCAAGATCATCCACCCGCAAGATCGAACCGTTCGCGCGCTTTTTGGAGATGGTGGTGCCGCAACAATCGTTGGGCGCGCTAGCGAAGCAGGACAGCATATTGGACCATTCATCACCGGTACCGATGGTTCCATGTCGCAGTGCTTGACGGTGCCAGCCGGCGCGTTTCGACTTCCTAGAAGTTCAGAAACGTCCATTGAAAAAACTGACGCAAGCGGCAGTATTCGCAGTTTGGACCATTTGTATATGGATGGACAAGCAATATTTTCGTTTGCGCTGAATACGGTTCCTTCGGCAGCGAAGAAATTATTGGCGGAAGCAAACTTATCAAGCGACGATGTGGATTGGTGGGTATTTCATCAGGCGAACCGATTTATGTTGGAGAATCTCGTGCGAGGCTGTAGCATCGACCCACTGAAAATGGTTTATGCGATGCAGAAGGTTGGCAACACCGTTTCAGCATCCATCCCGTTGGCCATTGAAGAATATATGATTCAAGACAAAATCCAGGCGGGGCAGCGACTCGCATTAGTCGGTTTTGGAGTTGGGCTATCGTGGAACGCTTGCCTAGTTAGAATTTAGACGTCCGTCAATTTTACGCCTTCAATCGCTGAACTTTGCGTTCGAAAGCTTCAATCCATGGCATCAGACGTTCAAATCGAGCGGTCGCTAGTTGCCGCCCGCAATTCTCTGGAATTAAAACTGGTCCAGATTTGGGAAAAGCTGCTTGCTACTGCTCCCGTCAGCATTCACGACGATTTTTTTAAGCTTGGCGGAGATTCGATCAGCGCCATGTCGCTGCTAGCGCTGGTGGCTCAAGAGACCGGTTGCCCTGTACCGGCGGGTGGCGTCTTTCAAGCTCCGACGATCGCTCAGATGGCAGTTTTACTTTCTGCAAGCGCCGATCCGGCTCAATGGTCCGCACTAGTTCCCATCCAGCCACTCGGAAACAATCCTCCCTTGTTTTGCATTCACCCGGGCGGCGGTAATGTTCTGTGTTACTTGCGTTTGTCCCAATTATTGGGTGATGACCAACCTTTTTTTGGCTTGCAGGCTCCTGGGGTCGACGGAATTCGTGAACCGCTCAACACCGTCCAAGAAATGGCCGAAGAGTATTTTAAGGCGATCACGCAGGTGCAAACTCACGGGCCCTATCATTTACTTGGATGGTCGGCAGGCGGAGTGATTGCTTATGAATTAGCCCAGAAGTTGTTGGCGACCGGTGAATCAGTCGCTCATTTGGGTATCATCGACAGCGGCGTTCTCTATACGATGGGTATCTTGCAAGCCATGTCGCAGGGCGATGGTCCAGGCATATTTGAATTGATGGGACGCACCCCAAGTCAAAACGTTGTCGAGTTTCGAAAACGCACTGCGGCAGCCAAGCTGATTCCCGACGAAGCCAATGATGAAATGGCTCTTCGAATCATGAATTTATTTATCGGCAACGCCCGAGCCGTTTGCTATTACCGACCAAAGCCGTACGCTGGATCTATTGATTTGTATCAGGCCCAAGAACCGTTGGTAACATTGAAGCGACAACCTTATTCCGAATGGAGCCAACTCTGCACGGACGTTCGGCTGCATATGGTTGCAGGCAATCACCTAACGATCGTACACGAACCCCATGTTAGCCAGTTGGCAGCCAAAATTGCGGGCAGGATGCGCGAATTGCAAGACTAGAAAGCGCGAGAGGTTTTCGGTTGGTAGGAACAAGAAACAGAGTCCATCGATTTTACGAAAGAAAGACGCTGGGCCTAAGTGTTTCACGGGCATTCAGCCAACGCAGAATAGTTTAAATCAACAATATTACGAAGTCACAGTTTGCCGCTCTTAACGAAGGCCAGCAACTGCTTGGTCATCTTGTTATCAACGTCGCTTAGGTCTCGCGCGATTTCCCCGTGAGCGTTGCGTTGACCGCTGCGAGAGTAGTCCATAACAATTAGCTTGCTGTCCGTGAGCACCTCCTTCAGGGAATTCGACTCTCGCAATGCGTCTGGTCGTTGCTTCACCACGGCGATCAAAAACGCTGGGCAAGTGTCCCGGTGTTCTTTGGCTTGCACGAGTGGAGAGGCCTCTGTCAATGTCTTAGGATTATCACCGAAGGCATCGTGAATCAGCTTCCGAGCGATAGGATTTTGCGACTCGGTTAGGTCGTAACTGGCCGTGTCGATGGGCATGACTCCTTTGAGAACCGCGTTAGGCACCAACCGATGTCGCGCCAGAAACGCTGGGTTGGTTGCTACCAACGCGACCAGATGCGCGCCAGCCGAATGACCAAGCAGAAAAATTTGGTTTGGGTCGCCGCCGTATTCGGCAATGTTCGCATGCGTCCAAGCAATACCTGCGGCAACATCTTCCACGCGTGCCGGATGCATCACATCAGGCGTGAGTCGGTAGTTGAGGTTGACCATCACGACGCCCGTATCCGCCCATGCCTTGCAGAGGTGGGTGCCCGCACGGTTGTCCTTGTCGCCGTTTTGCCATCCACCACCGTGGACCCAAACGACCACGGGCCGCCCACCCACGGTTGCATCACCGCGAGCCGAATATACGTCCAGTTTCTGCTGCGGGAGACTTCCGTAGGCAAGGTCTTTGCCATCGGCTCCAACGGTATTCGCCAGCAGTGCAACAAGCGTCAAGGCGGCGATTCGACTCTTCAGATTTGTGTTTGGACTTTTCATGAATGCAGATTCCTCGATAACCCAATGGATCTTATCCAGTTATAAACCCCAACTTTTTACGAACGGACCAGCAATTTTCTGTTTTTTGACGAATTCATCCGTGGAGGCAAGATCCTCGGTTCGAGTTTAGTACGACGACATGGCACCTGTGACGATAACTACAATTGCTACGACGAGTCTGGTTGCACGGATGACAAGACGCATTGCCTGCGATACTCATTGGGTGGGCGCCTTGTTGTCTTGGGGCAGATCGTGGGTGGATTCTCCAGTGATGAGTCGCGCGGTTCGATTGCGCGTGACGTAATTCCAAAACCATTGGAACAGAACCAGAACTCGGTTTTCGAATCGGGACAAATAAAGGATATGGATGAACAGCCAGGTCAGCCAAGCTAGTCTGCCTGACAAACGCCACCGCCCGGATTCCACGATTGCATGCGATCGACCAATCGTTGCCATATTGCCTTTATCGCGATACCGAAAAGGATCTGAGTTCGGTGCGCCTTTTAGAATGCGCGCGATGCGACGCCCAACATACTCGCCTTGCTGAATTGCAACGGGAGCGACACCCGGCAACGAATTGTCGGCACCCACGGCGAAATGAGCCATGTCGCCGATGACAAAGACGTTCGATGTGTTTTCGAGCTGGCAGTGTTCAGTCACTTCGATTCGCCCACCCCGATCTAATTTGGCTTCCAATCCGAAAGACACAGCTAGCGCTCGCGCCAAGGGCGAGGCTTTGACTCCGGCCGCCCAAACGACCGTTGCGCACGGAATCGTCCTCGGGGCTCCATTGGATAAGACGACGACATGATCGTCAGAGATTTCACTCAGCCGAGTCTCGTTGAGCACCGTTACGCCGATGGCCTGTAGGTCCTTGGCGGCCTGCGCCGAAAGGCTGGGGTGGTATCGATCCAAAACCAGTTTACTATTCTCGACCAACAAGACGCGCGCGCTGCTCGGGTCGATCTTGCGAAAATCATGCCTCATGGTTTGACGGGCCAATTCTGCGATGGCCCCAGCCATTTCGACACCGGTGGGGCCGCCGCCGACTACCACAAAGGTCAGAAGGCTGGATGTTTCCTCGTCGGAACTGCAATGTTCCGCTCGCTCGAAGGCGCTCAGCACACGCCTTCTGATTTCAGTTGCGTCTTCGATCGTCTTGAGTCCCGGCGCTTTGCTAGCCCATAGCTCATCTTTGCCAAAGTAATGATGTGTTGAGCCAGTGGCCACGACTAGGTAGTCGTACGGAATGCTTTCGCTGTTTTGAATCTGCACCTGAGAATTTGCCGCATCAAAGCCGCAGACCTCTCCCATAATGACGCGGACATTGCGTTGTTTGCGAAAAATAGCTCTTAAAGGAGACGCGATGTTAGCTGGCGACAAGCCACCCGTTGCAACTTGATAGAGCAAAGGCTGGAACAAATGAAAGTTGCGACGGTCAATCAGGGTGATTTCCGCGCGCGAGTTTTTCAAAGCTCTCGCGCATATCATTCCACCGAACCCCCCGCCGACTATTACGACCTGTGCTCTCGGAGACAATCTACTCACCTTACTCCATCAATTTGTGTGTACTAACCGAAAAATAAATGATGCACACGCCTCACTGGCTTGGACTACTGAGCTTAGCTTGTCGGTACTGCTTAATCCGCCAGTAAAGGGCCGGCACGATTGCCCAATCGATTTCTCGTCAACGTCGCACTTACGTGTGGACGTAGAATATACACGAGCGGTTGCGGGTCACGCAAAGCCGAAAAAGTCAGTTCATATGGCGAAGACCCTAAGTCAAGCTCAATAGATTCATTCTTCGTCCAACAAGTGGGAAGGAATCGACAAAGAGTTGTGATTGGCACCGGCCATGACCTGGACTTTGCAGATGCCCGGAGAAAATGAATGAACTAAATTGTCAGCGCAATGCCTCGGAATGACCTCGTCGTTCTCCGCGATCAACACATACGTGGGTGCTGCAATCTTGGGCGCATACCGCCATGATTCGAATCGATCCGTCAATAACCATCCAACGGGCAGCCAAGGAAAATGGTATTTCCCCACATTCACTAGGCTATCGAATGGTGTTGCGAGCACGAGATTGGAAACCTCGTTCTCTGCGGCCAACCGCACCGCTACTCCACTGCCCAAACTTCGTCCAACGACGACAATTTCGCTGTGTGATTGCCGAGCTAGTTCGTACAGGGCGCGGGCATCGGAATGCAGAGCCGCTTCAGATGGCTTGCCGGTGCTACCGCTGTAACCTCGGTAATGCATGGCATAGATCGCTGTATTGGGAAAAACGCTCGCTAGCTCCGGCACCGAGTCTGAGACAACTTCAGCATTGCCGCCAAAATAGAGAATCGCACGCTGGCTAGGGCGTGAATGGACGCTGACGCGGACCACGGCACCGGGCAATTGCATTTCAATGAACGGGACCGACGAATACCTTTCAGGCGTCGTCAGGTAGATCATCTTTCGTTGCAGCAGTGCCAATACCACGCAAATTGCTCCGTAGATCAGGGCTAGTAGTACCAACAGCTTGGACACTCGGATAAAATTCACCTTCATGCAATCATCGTAGCCCAATCCCTCCGGAATTTGGTAGTTCAAATGAAGTTACGCTTTCAAAGTTCCCTGATCGCGAGTCTCGCGTCGCTAATTTGCTGGTCGACTTTGGGACAATTGGCCAAGGGTCAAACCATAAAACCGCTCGAGCGTGCCCATGCGCACAACGACTATGTTCACCCCCGCCCGCTTTTGGACGCCCTGGACCACGGGTTCACCAGCATCGAGGCTGACGTATTTCTGGTGGATAGCGACTTGTTGGTCGCTCATTGGCGCAATCAAGTGTCGCCGGAGCGAACGCTGGAAAAACTCTACCTGGAACCGCTCCACGAACGCTTTCAGACAAACGGTGGCAGCATTTATCCAGACAAAGTGAATGTGACATTGCTGGTTGACATCAAACAAGACGGCGCAGCGGCCTACGCTCAGCTCCATAAGCAGCTCAGCAAGTATGCGGAAATGGTATCGGAAACCAAAGACGGCCAGTTTATTCAGCGGGCTGTGACGGTCATCGTTAGCGGGGATCGGCCGATACAAGAAATCACAGCCGCCAATCCGCGATTTGCTGGCTTCGATGGACGTTTGAACGATCTAGACAGCGACTCTCCAGCATCGCTCATGCCACTGGTCAGCGACAATTGGCGTAGCCACTTCCCCTTTCGTCGCGGCGAACCGTTTACCGATCAACATCGAGCTAGGCTGCGGGAAATCGTTGCAAAAGCCCATGCGAAAGGACGCAAAGTGCGATTTTGGGCGACACCCGAAACTGAAGCCGTTTGGAAGGAGCTGCGCGAAGCCAACGTCGATTTGATCGGAACCGACCACTTGGAACAACTCCAGGATTTTTTGATGAATAAGGCAAGCGATTGATGTCGCGATTACTCTCCAATACCAACGACCTCAACTGGGGCAAAGATGTTCAACGAATGGAACACATGGATCTTTCGCTGCAAATTACTGCCTTTTGTACCGGCGGCTGATTGCACTAATGGGCGCACTGCGTCCTGTACTGAAAAATCATACTGCGAAAGCGAAAAAATCAACGCCCCACAATTCCGAACCCAACAAAAACACAGGCTTTTAAAATCCCTATGCCCTTCAGCGCCCCCAACAGGACTCGAACCTGTGATTAAGCTTTAGGAAAGCCTCGTTATATCCACTTAACTATGGGGACTGGACGCCTTGCCCAATACACGACAGTATAACGAACCGTCCGGTTCAGGTAAGGCGAGAAGTACGAACTGGCAATTGACGATATTGTCAATTCTTTGAGGAAATTCACGGGGGGCAGGACCTTGGATCGAAATAGCGTTTTGAGAGTGCTTGATGTTAACTTCAACCGTGCAGCGGAAGGCCTGCGTACACTCGAAGACGCGGCGCGTGTGGTCTTCGAAGATAGTACGGCTGCGGGTTGGACCAAATCGCTCCGGCACGCTTTAGCCAAACTGGCAGAGGGAATTCCACGAGCCGAACGTTTGGCCGCGCGAGCAGTCCATTCGGATGCGGGTACGTCGCTTACGGAATTCTCGGAAAGGCGACGCGACCATTGGCCTGAAGTCGTTGCGGCAGCCACCGAGCGGGTCGCGCAATCGCTGCGAGTTATCGAAGAAGTCAGCAAGAGCCACTTCGGCGATTTGTCTGCATCATCCAAACAACTACGTTATCGAAGCTACGACCAACTGGCTCGCATCGAGCGACGGTTGTTGGAACCTGACCAGCGATTTCCCGCACCGCCGCTCTATGTATTGGTCAATTGTGCAATTCCCGTCGATGCCTTCGTGGCGAGGCTCAAGCAATTGGTAAATGCTGGAGTTGGAATGTTTCAAATTCGAGACAAAAACTCAGAGGCACGAACAATTTTCCAGTACAGTCGAGCCGCTGTCGCCGCGGTTGGAGCGGAACGAATTGTGGTCAACGATCGAGTCGATATTGCGCTGGCTAGTGGCGCTCGAGGTGTCCATGTCGGGCAAGACGATTTGCCAGTCGAGTCAGTGTTGTCGTTAACGAAAGGAAAACTGTGGGTTGGCGTGTCGACGCACAATATCGACCAGGCTCGTGAAGCGCAAGGCGCTGGAGCTGACTACATCGGGTGCGGCCCAACGTTTCCTTCGACCACCAAGCAGTTCGCCGAATTCGCGGGGCTCGATTTTCTGCAAGAGGTTGCCGCTGAGATCGAGTTGCCAGCCTACGCAATTGGAGGCATCGATGTCGAAAACGTTCAACGCGTCCTCGATGCGGGTTTGAGCCGAGTGGCCGTCAGCAATGCAGTTTGGGCGGCGACCGATTCGTGTTCCGCCGCAACCAGCTTCGCAAGGCTATTAGAACTTGCCCGATCCACCAAAGTTTGAGAAACTGAATTCCCTCACCGAGATGGAACTGGGCAGGATTTGTCTGCCCCGTCGTCGGTCCGTTTCGTTCAACCTTTTAGTATCGCACTGCGTCCACTATGTTTGACTCACTCTCTGAGGGCATCCAATCTGCGTTCAAGTCGATTCGCGGCAAAGGAAAGTTGACCGAGGCCAACATGCGCGAGGGCTTGGCGATGGTCGAGAGGGCGATGCTGGAGGCCGATGTCAGTTACGAAGTTGTTCAAGACTTCATGCAGAAGGTTTCCGACCGTGCAGTTGGTCAACGAGTTTTATTATCTCTCAGGCCGGAAGAAGAGTTGGTCCGGATTGTTTATCAGCAGTTGGTCGATATCCTGGGGCCCGTCGACTACAGCATTCAACTGAAAAAAGACGAAGTCACCGTGCTGATGATGTGCGGTCTCCAGGGGTCGGGCAAGACGACGACTTGCGGCAAACTCGCTCAATTGCTCAAAGAACAGAAGGTTACACCCTATCTCGTGGCGGCTGACCTTCAGCGGCCCGCCGCCATCGAGCAATTGCATACCATCGGACGGCAAGTCGGCGTATCGGTCTACAGCGATCTGGAGCAGAAAGATCCGGTGAAGGTCTGTCGTGAAGGAGTTCAGCGCGCCAAAGACTCTGGAGCGAACGTCGTCATTTTGGACACGGCAGGTCGATTGTCGATCGACGAAGAGTTGATGGCACAGCTCACGGAGATCGATCGGCAAATACACCCGCAGCAGGTTTTCCTTGTTGTTGATGGAATGACCGGTCAAGATGCGGTGCGGAGCGCCAAGGCGTTCAACGAAGCCATCGAACTCGATGGCGTGATCATGACGAAGCTCGACGGCGATGCGCGCGGTGGTGCTCTGCTGAGCGTCAAGCACGTTACCCAAGTGCCCATCAAATTCATCGGTACGGGCGAACATCTCGATGCGCTCGAACCGTTTCGTCCAGAAGGCATGGCGAGCCGCATTTTGCAGATGGGCGACATCGTCGCGGCCGCCCAGGAAGCTCACCGATTGATCGACGACCGCGAGCGTGAAAAGCTAGAATCCCGCATGGCTTCTGGACAGTTCACGCTTGAAGACTTCCGCGGCGTTCTAGAAAAAATGGCCAAGCCAGGGTTGCTCCAGAAAATGATGGGGTTGATGCCGGGAATGCGCGAGATCACCAAAATGATGTCCGGTGAAAACACCGACGGTGAAATGCGAAAGATGATGGGCATCATCGACTCGATGACCCCCAGTGAACGACGCAACCCCAAAAGCATCGATGCGCCTCGCCGCAGTCGAATATCACGCGGCGCGGGCGTCGCCCCCAATCTCATCACTGGCCTGATAAAACAATTCAACCAAATGGCCCCCATCATGCAAATGATGGCTAGTGGAAGTGTCAAAGATCGAATGCAATTGATGCAACAAGTGCAAGGCAGCATGATGGATCCCAATTTTGGCGGTATGAAAACCAAACAAAGCACCGGCAAACGATTGACTCCCAAAGAGCGAGAACGGATGCAGAAGGATCGCGAACGAATCCTTCGGAAACGAAAACGCGGAAAATAGACAACGCCTCATGTCTTCGATGGCGAGACTTCAATGTGGTGCCAGTTTGATTTACTTCTAAGGTAGCTGATGATGAGAGTCGTCCGAGGCTGGATTTTACTTATTGTCCTATTGGCAGCACCCGGGTCGGCCTTGGGCGACGCCGTCGAGCGCATGAAGATCGCACATCTGCGGGCTGTGCATGCTTCGCTCAACGCTTTGCGCGACGAGCGACAAGAAATGGCCGTGCCCAAGTCTGAATTCCAAGACTACCGTGCTCAAGTTCACGTTCACACACACTTTTCACACGACAGTGAAGGTTCAATTGAAGAGATTCTGAAAGCGGCGAAAGCATGCGACACTCAAGTCATCCTGTTCACCGATCACCCATCAGCCGACCACGATTTCTTCCTGGAGGGCTACAAGGGCGTTCGCGATGGTGTGTTGCTGATCCCAGGTGCAGAGAAAGACGGTTTCCTGTTGTTTCCACGTTCGAGCATTCATGGACTAAAGTTTGCATCGCCTCAACGGCTTGCCGACCATGTGGGTGCGGATGATGGTTTGGCATTCGTATCGCACTTGGAAGAACGAATGGATTGGGACATTCGGTCGGTTACTGGCAACGAGATTTACAACACCCATGCGGACGCCAAAGATGAACCGCGACTCATGGCGACTTTGCGCAACCCGGTGCAACTCATGGCCCTGTTGCCGGCGGTTCAGCAGTTTCCGCAGGAAGTCTTCGGAGCGCTCCTGGACTACCCCGAGCAGTATCTGACCCGTTGGGATCAGCTTTGTCAGTCCGCCCCGCACACCGGTGTAGCCGCCAACGACGCGCATCACAACCAAGGCATCCGCGTGATCGTCACGCCGGAAGGCCAACTTGCGGTCGAAGATACGCTCGGCGAACGTGTCGCTACGCTCGATCCGGAAAAGATCGCCCTATTGAAACCGCTCGTTGCCAATCGCAAGGCTGGCGACAAAGTGTTTGAACTCGATCTCGATCCGTACGAGCGGAGCTTTCGCCATGTCAGTACACATCTCTTGATGCGCGACTTGACTGAAAGTGATGTCTGGGACGCACTCAAGTCAGGCCGGGCCTATGTCAGTTTCGAATGGTTGGCCGATCCCGAGGGTTTTTGGTTTGAGGCCCGTCAAGGTGAACAGCGTTGGCCGATCGGGAGCCAGATCGAACTCAACGCGGCTCAAACGCAATCGCTCGAATTCTCCGCACAGTCACCACTGCCCGTCTTGTTTAAGCTGTTTTGCAATGGCAAAGTCGCACAGGAGCACCGTGGACGTGAATTCTCAGCGCAGATTTCTGAGCCAGGTGTCTATCGCCTTGAAGCTTGGCTGCTCGTCGCCGAAGAACTGAAACCGTGGATACTGACAAACCCAGTCTACGTAACGCGACCATAGTGTATTTTTTCAATTCATTACCAGCACAGTTTGTGCGGTTGGTCCTAAAAAAGTCACGTCAGAATGGATTGTTATCGTTGAGATAGCAGTCATGAGCACTTTGTGGGCTGTATGTGTTGCGATTCGAATTTCGCGGTGCGTTAAACCCTGTCCGGTGTCCCCGGGGGTGTACCCGGGGACATAGCAACTCACGGTGGGATTCAATCGGCACCCATAAATCAGCTCTGTCCCCGACGCTCATCCCCGACGCTCACGCCCCAGCTCTGTCCCCGCCGCTCCCCTGTCCCCGACGCTCCACCCCGTTTGATATCGGCGGTCGAAACGATTCACTTGGCCGACGCCTACCGGCAGTGCCACTCAGGAAGTGCCCGTTTTTCGACACATCGACAATTTCCGTTCCCATTTTCAGAGCGTTCCTATAGACTGCGCAACGACTTTATGCGTAAATGGAACGCAAACCTAAAGCCAATGTATCCCAGATGGGACCCTGTGGTCCTGTGTTGGTGCCCATGGTTAGGTTTATCGCGTATAATGTGCAGTGGATAAGAAGAATCTCACACCTATCAATATTGGAGAACCTCGATGAAAATTGCATTTTCGGTTGCCTTGATGGCCTCGCTCGCATTGGGCTATTCGGGTTTTAAGAATGGCTTCCTTTGCTGCGGAGCGAAAGAAACGGCCTCCACCACAGCCACAGTGGCCAGTGCCGAGACCAAATCCTGTTCGGCAGGATGCTGTGCAAAAGAAGGCTCGGCGCTTTCTTTGGTCTCAGTTCAGTCTGAAGCCAAGTCTGGCGCTTGCAGTGAATGTCCTAATTCGGATTCACAAGCTTCCACTTGCTGCACGAAAGACTCGACGAAAACGGTTGCGCATAAAAGCGGCGAATGTTCCGAAACGTGTTCTCTAGAGAAAGAATGTGGTCAGGACAAAGCTGGAACCTGTTGTTCCAAAGACAAAACACAGGTAGTGGCTCATCAAAAGAGTGAATGCACAGGCGCCTGCGCGGAAGGTGGCAAATGCTGTCAGGACAAAGGCGCGACAAGCGAATGTTCGAAAGACCAAGAAAACGCAACGCTCGTTTCCGATAAGAACCATGGCGGTTGCAGCGAAACCTGTTCAAAAGAGGGCAGTTCATGCGAATCGAAAAGTTGTTGCTTAGAAGCTATGGCCAAGTTGCCCAAGATGACGTTCCTGGTTGGATCGGAATCCGTTTGCTGTCCAGACGCTGCGGCGGCTTTGGCGGAAAAGAACAGCGAAACGATTAAGTACGTAGTAGCATCGAAAGAATTCGATAGCAAAGACGATGCCTTCGTCGCATTAGTTGAGGAAACGGAGGCCTTTGTCAAGGCGTTCACCACTCCTGCCAAATGCGAAGCTTCTGGAAAAACCAGCCTCTGCGGCACTTCGACCGGTTGCTGCGAGACTGCGGCAAAGCAAGCCGATGCTGTTTCCAAAGCGATTAAGGGCATCATGGTCTCCTATCAGGTGGATGGGAAAGAAGCAGCCTGTGTGAACTGCGCTAAAGCCGCTTCGGAAAAAACCGGCAAGCCAATTGAATACGTCGTTGCCGGCGAAACCACCCAATGCGAATTGAACGCTCGCCTGATGGCCGCCAAAGCAAAATACGAAGCGGCGATCAAAGCCATTGCGGAAATTTCAACCGAAGTTACCGACCAAGAAACGTCAAAGCCGGAACTCACTTCAACAAACGGCTAGAAAAGTCGTCGCACAGACAGTAACCGCGATGCCGTAGCGCTAGGTCCGCAGGGCATTGCATTTCCATGATGCGGATGAACTCGCTTCTACATGGGCCTCGTGAACTTGGATCACTAAAGACCAAGCACGAGGCCCTCGAGCGCGCCGGCCATTTCGCGGCGTTCCACCAGCGGATAACTCTTTATCCAAGGACAGAGCAACTCTGGGTGGGATGCAATCGCCACCCATAAATCGGCTCTGTCCCCGACGCTCCTTCGGTTGTTGTAAAATCGATTTCGCCCGCTCACAATTTCAAGCAGGTGGCTGCTCGGCATGTCGCTCTCCAAGGCTCTCTGAAAGAATGATGTGTTCACTCAAATTTGTTTTAGCGCTGGCCATTACCCTGACCTTTGATTGTGTTGCTAAGGCTGGCGATCCCTCCGAACCAATACTCAAACACCTTTCGCCCGGTATGGCGGTTGAAAGTTGCGTGGAAGCTACGGAAATACAAACAAAGGCGATTGGGCAGAAGCTAGGAGGCGAGATTCAGCGACTGACCAATTCCGTGGTTCGAATTCATGGCTGTACCATCAAAGTGAATGTCATCACGGCAGTTGACGAGGCAAATGCCAAGGCGATTGAAGCGGCACTAGCGAAGATCAAACAGCTTCCCTTCTACACACGCAAAGGTCGCATGGTCGTCGAATACGTTGGCCAGCATATCGATGATGCGCTGGCTATCAAGACGTCGTACGAGCTAGGGTTGATCGACAAACCCGATGCCGTGCGATATCGCGTAACTGCAGATTTGGCCACGATCGAGCGGGCGGACTACATGAATTGCAATATACTGTTCAATCTATTTCTCGCGTTGCAAGACGGTACGAACCAAGAGGCCGCTGGCCAAATCGACGAACTTTCAAAACGATTCACGTTTGGAAAGACATTAGTGCTTAGGAATCCTTCGTTAGACGGAACATCGACCAAGCATTCGTTCCAGCCGCCGGCGGTTGGTTCGAAAGCCCATCGAGCCACCATTGCCTATCAATTTAATGAACTTGCGACGCAGCAAAGTGTTCCCTTTGTGACTGCCACAATAGAAATTTCAGTCGACGATACCGGGTTCCGGGCTGCATCTAATTCGCCGTCCGAACAATTGACTGCGCCGACGCCATTCTGGCCATCCGATGACCCAAACATCGTAGCCCTGGCCAAGCAAATTACCGCGGGCAAGTCGACAAGCGATGCAAAGGCAATGGCAATTCTGGAATGGCTCTCGCCTGGAAAGAACCTGAAGTATTCGGGCAAGACTGGTTCGCGATGGGGCACCCATAAAGTGCTTGAGCAGAGGTTTGGTCAATGTTGGGATTTTTCAGACTGTTTCGTCACACTCGCGCGTGCGGCAGATGTGCCGAGCCGACAAGTCGCCGGATGGCTCTACGGCAGTAGCGGACATGTTTGGGCGGAGTATTACTTGGAAGGCAAAGGTTGGCAGCAAGTAGATCCGACGGGCGGTGGCAAATTGAGGTGCGGCATCTACCACATTCCGTATTTCACTTCCGAAGATGGCGACATGCCGATCGTGTATCTGGCAATGCCCAAGATCGAAACCCTGGAAATGAAATGAAAAGGCCTAAACTGCGGACGCTCTAATCTCATGCATTTGCAGAAGCGCCAAGATACTAAGTTGCCGCCGAAAGAATTGTCGTGTGGGAAAGAATAAAGTTGTGTCGCAAATTTGATCGCTGAGCTCAGTCTGATGCTATTCGGTAGCCTACGCCTGGTTCGGTCAGCAGGTAGCGAGGTTGGGCCGAATCTTCTTCGATTTTGCGGCGAAGGCTTGCCATGAAGACGCGGAGGTAATGCGTTTCCTGGGCCTGATGCGGCCCCCAGACTTCTTTCAGGAGGAAGCGATGCGTAAGGACCATGCCAGCGTGCCGGACCAACGTCGTCAGCAACTTGTACTCCAGCGGCGTCAAATGGATTTCAGCATCTTTGATGAATACTCGTCGAGTCGCCAGATCGATTTTGAGATCTCCTTGCACAAAAGTCGACGACTCCCGATCGCCACCGATGCGCGCGGCATGGCGCAAGGCAACTCGAATGCGAGCAAGCAATTCCTTCGTGCTGAACGGTTTTGTCAAATAGTCATCCGCACCGTTGTCTAAGGCGGTTACCTTTTGCTGCTCCTGGTCACGAGCGGAAAGGATGATGATCGGCGCTTGAAGCCACTCTCGCAACTGACGTAAAATGTCCTGACCATCCATGTCGGGTAATCCCAAATCGAGGATGACCAAGTCGGGAGGCTGCTGGGCGGCCAGCCGGACGCCTTGCTGACCGGACTCGGCTTCCACCAGGCGATATCCATCCCCCTCCAGACTCGTTCGAAGAAATCTGCGAATGGGCAGTTCGTCTTCGATCAGAAGCAGCAACGGAGTAGACGTCGACATCGTTCAAATCCTTTTATCGGCTGCGGCTTTTTCCATTGGAACTAGCGGCGCGGGTAGTTCGTTTGGAAGCGAGATGACAAACTCAGCTCCACCTCCTGATCGGTTGTTTGCCGTGATTTTTCCCTTGTGGGCCTCGACAATCGCCTGACAGATTGCCAACCCAAGCCCAACACCGCGTCGCGCATCGGTTGTCTTCATTGTGCCGCGAAAGAATTTGTCAAAAATCCGAGATTCACTTCCCAGCGGTAAACCGGGACCGTTATCGGCAATTCGTATTTCGACACGGTTGCCAAGACTCAGCGCGGTCAGCTCAATTTTGCTCCCGGACGGAGTGTAACGAGTCGCGTTCTCGATCAAGTTCACCAGGACTTGCTCCAGCAATAAGCCGTCTACGAAGATCAACGGAAGATCGGGCGGAATCGAAACCGTAAGAATATGTTGCATCAGCGCAGGGCGAATACGGGCGAGTGCCGAGCCAGTGATCTCCTCCAGGACTTGCCACTGTTTGTTCGGCTCGACGGTTCCGGACTCAAGGCGGGTCATTTCGAGCAAATTCTCAACCAAGCGAGTGAGCCGATTGGATTCATCGACTACGGACCTCAAGAGTTCCTGACGCGCATTCGCGTTCTGGCTGGAGGAATTTTCTAAAAGACTGGTTGCTGCCCCCGCAATCGCCGTCAGGGGAGTCCTCAGGTCATGCGATACAGAACTCAACAAGGAATTGCGTACCTGCTCAGCTTTGGCTCGGACTTGCGCGTCCGCAGCGTCCAACGTGGACTGGTCCCGCTCGATGGCAAGTGCGACTAAGCTCTCACAAGTGTCGAGCAAGCGGCGTTGTTCCGGATCGAGCAACAGTTGCGGGGTGTCCGATTTCACTCCAAGTGCACCCACGGTTCGCTGTGACCCAATCAGAGGTACAAAGAACGCGGTGGCGTTAGGCAATGTGTCCGTACCAGCTCCAGCCACCCTGCCATGATCAGCTACCCACTGAGCGACCAAGCCATTGATCGACTGCTGGGCCACGCTGGTCTGCTGGCCGAAGCGAAGTTTCAGTTGGCCATTCGGTTCTCGCAAATAGAGCGCTACTTCGCCCGCAAAGAGTTCCATGAACTGCTGTCCGGCTGCTTGCACAAGAAACTCCTGCCCAGACAATTCGCTCAGTTGTTTGGAAAGTCTGTAGAGTGCAGCGGTTCGACGCTCTTGCTGCTGCGATGCTCGCAGTTGCTCTTGAACCCGAGCCGTTAGCGTGCTGATCAGTAAGCCGATGCCGAGCATGACGGCAAATGTCAGAAGGTATTGGACATCGCTGATGGCGAAGCTGAAATGCGGTGGGACGAACAAGTAATCGAACACAAGGACGTTGAGAATTGCGGCTGTGATGGCTGGCCCTCGACCAAGTCGTGCGGCCGCGAAGACGACACCCATTAAGAACACCATCACAATATGGACTTCATCGAGTCGCCATTTCGAGCACAGCCAGCCAACTAACGCACACAACGCCACAACGCCAAGCGTGCCGATGTAGTGAGACCGGCGAATTTCTACTTGTTTTCCGGGCAATGGTGCGGGTCGCTGAGTTTTGGCTTCGCCTTCGCCCTTGATCACGTAGACGTCAATTTCGCCGCTGTTTTCGAGAAGTTGATCCACTACCGTGCCCAACAACCATCGCCGATACCACGGTTGAGCGGTCTTGCCGACGATGATCTTTGTGACGTTTCTGGAGCGTGCATATTCCAGTATGGTTTGCGCAACGTTGTGACCGACTAGGCTGTGGGGTTCCGCTCCGAGCTGTTCCGCTAGGCGAAGATTGTCGGAGACGCCTTGGCGCGTGGTTTCGGTGGACTGGCCTTCACCTCGCGTCTCCACGGAAACAGCAAGCCAATCGCCACCAAAGGCTGAAGCCATCCGCTTGGCTGTTCGGATGAGACGGGCGGTTGTGGGGCTAGGTCCAACGCAGACAAGTAATCGCTCGCGCGTGGCCCATGGCCGAGTTACTGACTGATCTCGTCGAGCTGTTTCGACGTCGCGTTGTATTCGATTAGCAACCTGACGCAGGGCAAGCTCTCGCAAAGCGACTAAGTTGCCTTTCTGAAAAAACTTGCTCAGCGCCCGCTGAGCCTGGGCCGGAATGTACACTTTTCCCGCCTGGAGCCGTTCCATGAGGTCTTCGGGTGTGAGGTCCATCAGTTCGATCTCGTCGGCTTGCTCCAAAACCGTGTCCGGCACAGTTTCACGCACGACGATGCTGGCGATCTGGGCTATTACATCGTTCAGACTTTCGAGATGCTGAACATTCATGGTAGTCCAGACATCAATGCCAGCTTCAAGAAGTTCCTGGACGTCTTGCCAGCGCTTGGTATGCCGCGATCCTTCAGCGTTGGTGTGAGCTAGTTCATCCACAAGGATCAATTGCGGCCGTCGCGCGAGCGCGGCATCCAGATCGAACTCCCGTATGGTGACACCTCGATAGGCGACTTCACGCGTGGGAATGGATTCGGTCCCCTGAAGAAGGGTGTCAGTTTCCGACCTTCCGTGTGGCTCGACGTAACCGACAACCACATCGACGCCATCAGCGAGCTCGCGACGAGCCGCTTGAAGCATTGCATAGGTTTTCCCCACGCCGGCTGCGTAGCCGAAGAATATCTTCAACTTGCCGCGGAGCGCGCGAGCCTCATCCGCTAGCACGCGGCTCAGCAATTCGTCGGGATTAGGTCGTTGGCTGTTCATGGTCATTCTAAGGTGGGTATTTCGCCGCTCAATTCCCTTTCGGTTATTCTATCGCCTGTCCGTTACTTCGCTTAAAGCCTCCATGGGAGTTTGCCGAAATATCACTTCGTACAGCACCGGGTGGTGCTAGTAGGCTGGCAGGCAAAATGCCTGCAACTGTCTCGGCCTGTGATTGCAGCGCGCGAACTTCGCGCATCATCGCATCTTTTTGGCCGGCCCAGAATGGTTTATCCACTTCTATTGTGCATTGCTTTTACACTTGGACAGGCAGATCCTTGCAATACGGACGCGCGGACCGATCTGCCACCGGACGCTGCTTCGTCAGTTCCAGATCGTTGGTTGTTCATGCAGTTCCTCCAAGGTACGAACGCAGGACGACGGCTCGACGCCCGCCAGGTTCAAATCTACGGATGGTCGGAGATGTCGTTTACGGGTAGCACAGATCGCATCGATCAATTGCCGATGGGTTTCAACTACCTCGCAAATGAGTTTCTGCTTCAGCAAAACTGGCTTCGAGTCGAGAGAGCGGTGGATCAGGAATCGACGACCGCAAACTTCGGCTTCAGGCTTGACACGATCTTGCCCGGTTCGGATTACCGCTTTACGACTGCACGCGGGTTGTTCGACAGCCAACTGACCGCCAACGGTGGCCAGCCCAACATTTATGGGATCGACCCAGTTCAGTTTTACGCTGAGGCATATCTTCCAAATATTGGTCAAGGTTTGGATGTAAAAATCGGCCGGTTCTTTGCTCAGTTTGGGGTCGAAAGTATCGACACGACGCTCAATGCCCTGGCCTCGCGAGCCTACACGTTCATTCACAATCCATTCACGCACACCGGCCTGCTCACGACGCTCAAATTCAATGATGCATGGTCGGCTCAAAGCGGGTTGGTGACCGGCAGTGATGTGTTCTTCGGTCCAGCAGCCAGCCCAACTTTCCTTGGT
>WPCK01183185.1_pt1 | contig 26102 bp, 20 predicted proteins | sample 5399851 | NCBI WGS metagenome assembly WPCK01 (sample SAMN12869471, study PRJNA574797) | sludge metagenome | isolation source: wastewater treatment of pH11 | place: China:Beijing | collected 2019-05-20 | reverse complement strand
CATCTCGCGGAGCGAGATGGCTACTTTCGGGAACGGCGACGATTGCGAGCAGGAGTGGTTCTCGGGCCTGCCGTGGTGTTCAGGGCCCGAACGTGGATTGGGCGGCTGCCACCCCGCCGAAGACCTCCAGACTGCCACCCGTTCCGCCACGGCATCGCAGCACATCGATTTTCCAACGCCGTTCGGCCCCGCCCCCTGGGTCGCGGGATGGTAAGGGCCTCACCCGCAGTTGGACATCCATCCAGGACGGGGCGGGTTGCATCGACGCGGGGCGGATCCACAGCCCCAGTGTGTTTCCTGACTCCGCCGCCAGTTGCAGGCGGCGGCTGTCTCTCGCTTGGATCCGAGGCAGAACCCCCCAGACGGCTGCCACCGCGGAGGACCTCAGTGCCTGGTCCGCCGCCCACAGGGCCTCGGACTCATTGCGGGGACGCACCACCACCACGTCGCGGGAGGCAATCCCACAGGCGAACATGGCCGGAGGGTAAAACGTCCTGGCCGCATCCAGAATGACAATCAGGCCTTGACCATGGGACCGACCCGCCTGACTTGCACGGGCCGCCACGTGCAACGCCAGCAGCCCCGCGCCACTTCCCGGCCGCTCCACAAACCATTCCACCCCTTGATTCGCCAGGAATCCCCCCCGCGGCAGCAGGCGATCCAAGGACGGGAAACCACTGGAGATCACTCGGGTCCCCTGAACCCGATGATGCTCGGCCTCCCACCGCGCAAGTTGTTCTCGCAGGCCCTGCACACACCCCGGGCCCCGCTTCGTCACCGCATGCATCATTACCTCAGAGAGAATACCTATGTGTACATATGTATTCTATGCATGTCAAGTGGAGCCACCCGGCGGGCGCGTCGATCCCCAACCAGGCCCTCACGCCAATCGCGTACCCGAGACATTGCCACCGATATTGCATCGGCGCAGCCGCTGCGGAATTCACTCCGCCAGCCGCTTGAAATGGCTCATCACACGCAGTTCTCCATCGGAGGCATAGGCCCCCTCACCCCCCTGCTTTCGGCCGCAGGTCCAGCGCAGGAAGACCGATCGAACGGGCAGGCATCCGTCGTAATCAAGTCCCCACGTCCCTTCGTCAGCCGCACGAGAGCGACCGCCAAAGACCGACCCGCCACCGACATACCCCCCGGAGTACTTGTGCGTCACCGACGGCTTGGCCCACGCAGATACCTCATGGGGATTGCCCGCCCGACGGCTGCCATCCAGCCGGTATCGCCACGGGGGGCAGTCGCCGCGTGTGATGTCGCCCGGCTTCTTGTGACGTGGCTTCTTCGGCCGACCTGGATCGCGGCAAACTCCCGGGCAGGGCGGTTCCATTTCACCTTCGTCCGACAGGCAGAAGGCCACGGGATGCTCGGCAGACAGTCGCATCGTGCTCAATACCGCTCCCAGGACGGCCACCCGCACCGCCAGCGATAAGCATCGCAAGGCCGACTGGCGAAGGCGTGTATGAGAAAGCACCCTACGTCCTCCGGAAGGACTCGATCCGATGATCGGCCCAAGACTTGCGAAACGATTCAACGCGTCCCATTCCATGAACCTCGGCGTCGCTACCTGGATCGGCACGATACCAGGCGCGCATTGGCCGCCCTGGTTCCTTGGCCAGGTCGGGACCAATCGTAAAATCGGCACATTCGTCAGACTTGGATCAACGGCCCCTGGCCCATCCGGATTCCTTTCGCCAAGCTACCCAGTTTCAGCACCATTCGGCCGGAGACCACCCCTTTGGCACGCGTCTACCTCAATTTGCAGCAGCCGGCGACCGAGGTCGTGGCCCGGCGGATCATCGACCGGCACCGGCACAACGGCTGGGTGGACCTGAGTCAGGCCTACGTGGCGGTACCAGGCTCCCGCGGAGGCCGGCGTCTGCTGCAACGCCTGATCGAAATCTGCCAATCGGAACAATTGCGGTTTTTTCCCCCGAGGATCCTGACGCCGGGGCAGTTGCCGGGCGTCTTGATCTCGTCCGGCGAGTCTCCGCCGACCTGGCAGCTGGATATGTACTGGGCCGAGGCCTTTGATCGACTGCGGCCCGAGGATCAGATCGCCGTACTCGGCCGATCCACCCACCCGGGGTCGGAAGGCGTGCTATCCCGAATTCAGGTGGTGCTCCGCATCCCACGGGTCCGGGCCCGCTATGAAGAAATAACCTCGGAGGGACTGCGATTTGCCGATGTGGCCCGCGCGGCGGTGGTCGATCCCCCAGACGCATCCCAGCACACGTGGCAGCTCCTGGCTCAATTGGAATCGCATTACCTCAACATTCTTCGAAAGGCGGGTTGGCGTGACCCGCAGGACGAAGGGCTCGAGGCCATCGCCAACAAGACCGCTTCCCTGGACAGACCGCTCTATCTGGCATGCATCCCCGACCTCAATCGCCTGACCCGGTTGCTGCTGGAGCAGGTCCGCGACCGGGTCACGGCCCTGATCTATGCCACGGAAGACATGGGAGACCGGTTCGACGAATTCGGGTGTGTCGACCCGCCGCGCTGGCTGCAGCAGACGATCCAGCTGCCGGACGAGGCATGGAGTGTGGTCCAGGGGCCAGCGGATGCGGCGGAGCGCGCCGCCTCGCTCGTCGCCAGCCGCAGCCCCCAGATGGTGCGGCATGACATGACACTTGGGACCGCGGACCCGCAGCTCGTGCGATTCCTGCGCCACGCGTTCGAACGACGGGGTGCACGCGTTCGCTGGGCGTCGGGGCAGCCCCTGGCGAGCTCATCGCCCTATCAACTCCTGGTGCTGATCCGTGACTGGTTGGACTCCGATCGTGCCCAGACGCTGGCCAGTCTGGTCCGCCATCCGGATATCGAGGCGTGGCTGACGCGACGGGGCGCGCCACACGACTGGCTGTCCCAGCTGGACCAGTACCTGATTCAGCACCTGCCGTCGCAGGTAGGTCTGGCCAGTTTGCTCGCGCCCGAGACGAACACGGCCATGGAGGCGGTGATTCGCGCCGCGGATGTGCTCCGCGCCAAGTTCCCTCGGGAAATCAGGCCGCTGGCCGATTGGTGTCGCATCCTGGCAGAAGTGATGGCCATGATCTATGCCGAGACACAGTTGCATCGCGAGGCGGAGCCGGACCGAACGGCGCGGATCGCACTCGAGCAGATCAGCCAGTATCTGGGGGAAGTGCAGAATCTTGGCGGCGGCCCCTCCCTGGGTTGCGAACCGCACGAAGCCCTGGACTGGCTCCTTGGATTCCTTGCCGCCGAAAGTATTCCCGCCGCCAGTGACGACACGGCGCTCGAACTTCTGGGTTGGTTGGAACTGCTGGTCGACGACGCGCAGGAACTCGTACTGTGCGGGTTCAATGAAGGATCCCTCCCCTCGCGGACGGCCGACGATGCGCTGCTGTCACCCGCCCTGCGCGCGCGGCTGGACCTGACCCTGGACCCTCAGAGACTTGCGCGGGATGCATACACCTTATGGGCCCTGCTCCAGTCACGCCGCTGGCTGCACCTGGTGGCCATGCGGGTCGGCACCAACGACGAGCCACTCCTGCCGAGCAGGCTGCTCTTTCTGGGAGATGGCGCTGCCACGGTCCGCCGGTGGCAGCAATTTCTCGCGCGGGAAGCCGAAACCGCGCGATTTCCGTCGCGGGCCGCTATGGAGTCCGGGGACCGGCGATCGCAATTCTCGGTTCCCACACCGGCCCGTCCATTCCCCACCTGGGATCAGGTGCGCGTCACGGACTTCCGCGGCTACCTGGCCTGCCCCTACCGATTCTATCTCGGTCGTGTGCTGAAGCTGGAATCGGTCTCCGATGCCAGCCAGGAGATGGACGCCAGTTCCTTTGGGATGGTCCTCCATAACGTACTGGCGGCCTTTGGCAGGAGCGACGTGAGGGACAGTACCGAGCCGGAGATCCTTCGGCAGTGGCTGCATCGAACCCTGGATGACGTGGCCCACCAGCGGTTTGGGCCGCAGCCCCGAGCAGCAGTCCAGCTTCAGGTCGAACAGATGCGTTTGCGGCTGTCGGCCTTCGCGCAGTTACAAGCCGAACACGCCTCCATCGGCTGGCGGATCGTTCAGGTGGAAATCTCGCCACCGAACGGCGTACCCTGGAAGGTTGGCAAGAAGGAGATCCGACTGACCGGGCGCATCGACCGGATCGATCGCCACGAGCAGGACGGCCAGATTCTGATTCTCGATTACAAGACGTCCGACACAGGGAGTACTCCTGAGGTTGCCCATCAAGACTCTCAGAAGCGCTGGATCGATTTGCAGTTACCCCTTTACCGGATTCTCGCACGCCCTTTGGGGTATACCGACGAGCCCCAGCTGGGCTACTTCAACCTGCCCAGGAACGAAGAATGTGCAGGGCCGCAAATCGCCACATGGAATCGGAAGGACCTGGCTTCGGCGGAAACGTGCGCCCGAGATGTTGTTCGCAAGCTCCGCAGGGGGATCTACACCCCCATGAAGGATCCACCTCCCAAATACTCGGAGTCGTGGTCGTACATCTGCATGGATGGTGTCCGAGAGAGCGATTGATGGCCCTGGCCGCTCCATGTAGCCGTCTCGCTCCGCGAGACGGAGCTCCCCCAGAATTTCAGCGGTTCGGATCGACGCGCCCACTTGCTCCGTCTCGCTCCGCGAGACGGCTACTCTTCGACGCTCCCCGGTGCTCATCTCGCGGAGCGAGACGGCTACTTTCTTGAACGGCTACGTGGGGTGGAGCCGCCGCCGGGCGTCCCGCACGAGCGTGGCGGCTGCCGAGGCGGACTCGGCCAGTGCGGTCACGTGCCCCATCTTGCGGCCTGGACGTGGATCGGTTTTCCCATAGAGATGCAGTTTCACCGCTGAGTCACGCAGTCCTTCCACCCAGGCCGGCTCCCCCGCGGACCACAAGTCGCCAAGAAGATTGGCCATGGCAGCCGGGCAAAGCTGCTCCGTGGAACCGAGCGGCAGCCCACAGACGGCCCGCACCTGCTGTTCGAACTGGCTCGTGACGTGGGCTTCCATGGTCAGGTGGCCCGAGTTGTGCGGCCGAGGAGCGATCTCGTTGATGAATAAGGTGGAACCATCCGAGTCCACGAACATCTCCACGCAGACCAGGCCTTCCAATTGCAGGGCCTCCACTACGGCCCGGCCACATTCCATGGCCTGCCCTTGACATGTGGACGACAGTTCCGCCGGTGCCCGCGCCACATCGAGAATATGACGGTGATGTTCATTCTGAAACGGGGAATACGTCGCGACCGTGGAGCCCCCCTGACGAGCCACAATCACCGACACTTCCTTTTGGAAGTCGATCTGCTTTTCCAGGACCGCCTCCTGTCCCGCCAGCTGCCTCCAGGCGGCGTCGACGTGATCCGGAGAGGTCAGCGCGAACTGGCCTTTGCCGTCATAACCCCAAGCAGCGGCCTTCAGGATGGCCCGGCCCCCGAAACGAGGGAGCGCCGCGCGGAGGTCCGACTCCGACCGAACCTCGACAAATGGGGCTACGGGGAAGCCGGCCTGCTGCAAAAATCGCTTCTCTCGCAGCCGGTTCTGGGTCGCCGCCAAGACATGGGCTCCCGGTCGAACGGGGCGCAGTCCTTCCAGGTAACGCACCGATTCGACGGGAACATTTTCGAACTCGAGCGTGATGACGTCCACCTCGGCGGCAAACTGTCGAAGTTGGTCCCGATCGTCATAGGGTGCAGCCGTTTCCCGGTCAGCCACCTGGCCAGCCGGCGTACCGCTTTCGGGCGAATAGACATGGACGCGGTATCCCATCCTCCGGGCCGCCAGGGCAAACATGCGGCCGAGTTGGCCACTGCCCAAGATGCCGATCGTCGACCCGGGAAGTGTGGGCCGCACGATCATAATTCTTCATCCAGGACTTTCTGTCGCTGTTCGGCCTGAAATTCGGCGACCCGCTGGCACAACGCGGGGTCGTGGAGCGCGAGGATCCGCACGGCCAACAGGGCGGCATTCTTCGCACCCGCCTCACCCACGGCCAGGGTCCCTACCGGGACACCCGCAGGCATCTGGACAATGGACAACAGGGAATCGATCCCCTGCAAGTTCCTCGAGGCGATGGGCACCCCCAGAACGGGCAGGGTGGTCTGTGCGGCAACCATTCCTGGCAGGTGTGCCGCCCCGCCCGCGCCGGCAATGATCACCTTCAATCCGCGGGACTCCGCCGTGCGAGCATAGTCGCTCATCGCGTCGGGCGTGCGATGGGCCGATACCACGCGTCGCTCGTGAGCCACTTCGAACTGCTCCAAGACCCCCACCGCGTGCTGCATCGTCTCCCAATCCGACTTACTGCCCATGATCACTCCCACCTGAATCACCGATTCATTCGCCATGTTTGGGTTCCGTGCGATTCGGGCCGCGTGTCACGATGGTAACGATAGGTTCGATTGCCCAGGGTGTCCGGGTATGTGGCGGTCACGAATGGGCCCCTCCCCTCGGGTCCCCGCACCCCGCTGGGATTCCCACCATGCCCTGTTTGCCATTTGGGTATATCTAACCTAGTTTTGCCATGCAAGGTCTCACGGGAACGTGTGGCATTGCTGCCTAGTCCCATCGCGTGATCCGGGTCATCGACTCCATGGTAGCCCTCCTTGCTCTCCCTGACCGAATCCCGCCCGAGAGCATGGCGGCAGTGACCAAGGCGTTGGGGGATCTGCGGTCCGAACGCGTGCAGCTGGCCAACTTGTCCACGGAGACCATGGAGGAACTGCAGCATCTGCAGAAGCAGCTGATCGGTTTGCAGGCCGAGCTGGATACCGAACTGGATTCATTGGCCTCGGAACGCCAGACCTTGGAACAGCAACAGCAAGAGTTTACGCGGCATGCCGCCACGGCCCAGGAACTGACGAATCAGGTGAGCTCCTTGCAGTCCGAACTTTCCAACGCACGCGACCAGCTCCAGGAAGCGGACCGACGCCGCAGCGCCGATGCCGACGAACAAACGCGGCAACTGAACGCGGCCTATGCCGAACTGAAGGACGCTCAGGAGAAACTGCAAGAGTACCAGCAGCGGGAGCAACAGTCTGCCGACGAAGTCGAGCGGCAAACCCATTCCGTTCGTGTCGAACTCGACGCATGCCGCTGGCAACTGGAACAGACCCGGCGGGAACGGGATGCTGCTCAAGGTCAACTCGCCGAGGTCGTCGACGACATGACGGCAATGAGCGGCCTCCTGGCGCTCGTCCGCGAGACCCACGACGAATTCCAATCTGCCCAGGCGCACTCCTCGAAGACGGAAAGCCAACTGCGCGAGGAATTGGAGAATCGATATCGAAACGAGTATGAGACCCTGACGCAACGGTGCCAGGAACTGGAGCATCTGTTGCTCCAGGCTCGCCAGGCAGCGCAGCAATCGGCATCGGAACTTCAGGAACGCAATCAGGAACTCGATAGCCACCGAGTCCGCTGGGCCGCCGAGCTGGATCGGGTGCAGAACTTGCTGGATGTGAGAGCTCAGCTGCTGGGAGGTGAGCTGGCCGCGGTGGCCGTTCCCGCCAAGAAACAGGTGAACCCGTCGTCGGTGCCGAGTCCCACTGCGGTGGACTCCTCGCCCCCGGCCGTCGAGCCGGCGTCATCGCCAGAACCCTCGATTTCCCAGCAGGCCGATTGCCGTGATCCCGTGATCGGTTCCGTATTAGCCGAGTTTGAACGACTCGGCGGAAAGAAGGCCTAACCATGTTTGCAAGAATTCCCTGGAAGAACTGGCAGATTCCGCGGAAGTTCGCGGAACCGGGCCTGGCCATCGGCAGCCTGGTCGTCTTGATCGTGGGGATCCTCACGAGGAACTATCTGGCGGGTGCGACGGCCTTGGCCTGTTTCGCGCTGATCGTCCACCGCTGGTACACGCGGCGGATGGTGGTCGCTACCGGCGTGCAGAGCCCGGTCTTCACCCCCGTGGTCCCAGCCACAAGGCGGCCGGCGCGCAGCCTGCTCGAACCGGAACTCAATGGCCCCAAGACGTCCGCCACCTTGATCAACGAGATGATCTTCCAGGGCCGGTATGCCGTCCTGCTGAGACCGGAAGTCGCCAAGAACCTGTCTGCCGAGCAGCGAAAAGAGGTGTTTCGCGTCCTCCGCGAGGAAATGGCCGAGGTCAAGGCAGGTCGCGTGCTCCTGCTGGATGGCCATACGGGACTCAACTCCGAGGCCTCCTGCCTGCGCGATGTCGACCACCTGTTCATGGACCGATTTACCGTCAGCAACGCCGAGTTTCAGGAATTCGTCGATGCCGGCGGCTACAACAAACCCGAACTGTGGGACGAAGCCATTCGGGATTCGCTGACATCGTTCACTGATCGCAGCCAAAGGTTGGGCCCCCGATTCTGGCGCAATGGAAAATTTCTGCCGGGAACCGCGGAACAACCGGTCGTGGGCGTCAGCTGGTATGAAGCGGACGCCTTTTCACGGTGGACTGGCAAACGACTCCCCGCCGATGCGGAATGGATCAAGACGGCCATCAGTCCCCGCGCTTCGGTAGTCTCCAGCGAACAACTCACTCGTTTCCCATGGGGCAACGCATTTCGTGAGGACCGCGCCAATCTCTGGAGTTCTGGCAAGGGCCAATCGGTGGCGGTAGCGGAGTACCCAGGTGGCCAAAGCGCCGAAGGAGTCCACCAGATGATTGGCAATGTCTGGGAATGGATGGCCGATCCGCTCTCCAATGCCTTTCGTCGTGGCGAACTGGCCGGTCCGGCGGCCCAGTTCAAATCCTTGCGGGGCGGCGCCTTTGACACGTATGTCGAATCGCAGGCCGCCTGCAACGCCACTTCCGGCGACAGCCCCTTGGCTCGCCGCGACAATATCGGATTTCGCTGCGCCCTGTCGGTTTCAGACCTGGCCGATGTTGCCGCCCCCGACGTTTGATCCCCCAAGCCACCATCCCCCTACCAACCGAGAGACGTTCCCATGACTTCCTTTCAAGTCCAACCCTTGGAGTCGTATCGCCTGGGACGGTACCAGCTGCCCATTCCATGCTATCTCTGTGGGCACGACAATCTCTTTGACGCCGTTTTCTGCCGGAACTGTCACGGTCCCTTGGACATTGCCCGGACCCACGCAGAGACTCAATCGAAGCCGCAAATCCTGATGACCGTCGGCGCGGATGGGGTCGGAAAGTCGGTCTTTTTGGGGACCTTGCTGGATATCCTCTCGCGCCAGCGCAGTCGCACCGAATTCCTGACCAATGACGCGGCCTCCATCGTCATCCAGAAGGAAGTGATGGCCGCCCTGGCCCGTCAGGAATTCCCCGAACGGACTTCCACCAATTCCGAGGACTGGCGATGGGCGCATTGCCGCCTGCACCGCCGCACTCGCAAGGACCCTCTGTCCGTGTTCTTCGTCGACATCGCCGGCACTTCCATGATGCGTGAAATTGAGGCCCCCCAGAGCTTTCCGGTGGTGGGCGGGCTCTTCGAAAAGGCCACCGGCATTTTTCTGGTGGTCGATGCAGCCAGGATCCAGCAGGGAGACAAGGATGAGGAGTTTTTCGCGATGGAGATTCTCAGCCACCTCGCCGGTGTACGGCAGCGGCAGCGCCCCGCCGTTCCCACCAATCCCCGGCGGACCCGTCACACGACCGTGACGCTTCCCCCCGTGGCCGTGGTCATGGCCAAGGCCGATCAATGCCCTTCCTGTTGTGAAAGCCCCCGCGACTACGTGGCCGGACAGTTGCCAGGGGTCGTGCGGTGCTGTGAAGAGCAGCTGTCGCAGTTCGAATTCTTCGCCGTGTCATCGGTCGGAGCCGTGGCGACCGTCAAGCTCAATAAGGGGGGGACGGCGGACGTGCCACTGCGAGTGGAACCGCGCGGCGTGCTGGAGCCCTTCCGCTGGATGATTCGCAGCACGTGCCCGTCGTAGTTACAGCTCGAAGTGAAATGTACGCATCAGGTATCGCCAGAGGCGCTCGCCAATCGTCTGATACCCGGCGCGAACTCGAGCCTGGCCGCGAAACTCGGGCTGCAGCATTCCGCCCTGGTTGTCGAGGGGTACCTTGGCCTGGTACGTGGCGTTCAACGGCCGTTCCACCCCCTGGGCATCGGTCCGCGTGGCCAACGTGCCCCCCTTCTGATTGCTGAGGCTCTGAGGCGTGGCCGGCATCCGATTCTTGGAAATGCTCGTGATCTCCCCCTTCAGCCGCTCGCCCGTCAACACGTTCAGTACGATCTTGACGGCCTGTCCCACCTGGATGAAGTCAATGTCCGCCTGGTCAATCAGTAAGACCGCTTCCATCTGGGCGGGATTGCCGATCTGACAGAGGAGGTCACTGACCTTGAGGTGGACTCCCTGATTCCAGGGATCAAATGGGGACCCATACCAATTGGGAAGCTCCCCATCCATGGGCGTTTTCTCGTTCTGCAGCGGTGCGGTCATCACGGTCCCTCCGATCGGGGCATGGATGGTCAACCGATCATAGGACCGCTGTCGCTCGGCAATACTCTCTTCCCGCGCGGCGATCTCCGCGCGGAGATTGACGATCTGCTCGTCGTAGCGCTCATCACGGCCGCTCGAGATGCGTTCCAGGGCCCGCAACGTCGCCTCGAACTCCCGCTTCTCCGACTGAAGCTGTCGCAGCTCTCGCTCGAGCTGCGGGTTCGACAGTCGGGCCAGCAGCTGCTTCGGTTCCACGTGTTCACCCGGGCGGACGGGAAGATCTTCCAGCTTTCCTTCCGTCTCGACAAATACCGACTTGGCATCGCTGGGACGCAGAAACACCGGGGCCCAGATGTTTCTTGGAAAAGGAATCAGCAGGACACTGAGAATCAAGAGGAGCACCACGCCAATCGTGGTCGCCAGTCGTGGCCACTTCATTTGATCCATTCTCCCCGGAAGGTGCAGGAACTTGCCCAGGCTCCACAGCGGATGGACCACCAGCCCTACGATGCCCGTAATGGCAATCATCTGTCCAATGATCTTCAACCCGTAGGGCTCGAAGACCTGATTCAAGAAAAACAGAATCGAGAAAAACACAAACCAGCGGTAGGTCACGGCCGCGATCGTGTACAGAGCGAACATTGCCTGGTTCCGCTGCGGCAGGAAGGGATCCTCGGGCAATTCGATGCCGAGACACCATTTCGCGGCGTATTGCTGAAGGATCTTCGAGGCCTTCTGCCGCAGATTGGGGATCTCGATCAAGTCCGCCAGGATGTAATAGCCGTCGAATCGCAGCAGCGGATTCCCGTTGAAGAGCACCGTGCTGATGGAGCAAATGAACATCACTCGGAGCGCCAGATGGTTCAGCAGGGAAGGTTCGCTGAACCACCAGACAAAGGTGGCAATCGAGGCCAGAATCAGCTCGATGTAGATTCCCCCCGCCCCGATTGCGGCTCGCTGCCATTTGCTGGGGAGCATCCACGAATCGGAAACGTTGCAGTAGAGACAGGGGGTCAAGACCAGGAACATGACACCCATCTCATGGCATTCACCGCCGAAGTGTTTGCAAAGCAGCCCGTGTCCGAACTCGTGCAAGACCTTGGTAACCGCCAGCACCGCGATCAGGGTCCACCAGTTTCCGGGGCCGAAGAATTCGTTGAAGGCCGGCAGCCGGCTGCGAAACACATCGAAGTGCACGGCAATCAGCAGGAGGGCCGTGAGGGCCAGAAGGCCGAAGAAACCGGCCGCCATGGGGGTAAAGAGCCAGCGGGCTACCGGGTAGATGAAATTCAGGATCCGTTCGGGATCAATCCCCTTGAACCGCAGCGCCAACAGATTGCTCAGTTTGGCCAGCAGCTCCTTATAGTTTCTTTCGTCTGCCCGCTTCTTGAGCTGTTTCCCTTGCCCGGGCGCATCCGAGATGACGAGTCCGCTGCGGTGCAGGGTGCCGATGAACTGTTGCAGGTCTTGGAAGGTGATCTTGTGAGGTGCGAATTCCTTTTCGAACCGTTCCTTGACTTCGGCCAGGCTGGTGCCGCTCTTGAGCATATTCAGGACGGCGAACTCCTCCTCCTGGAATCGGAAATAGCGCAGGCCAACGGGTTCCTTGACGACCCAATACGACCGCCCCTGGTAGCGATGTCGCCGCGCGGTGAGATCCGCTCGCATGCGGAGTCCCAAGGGGCGGGATGAACTGGCAACCAGGCTGTCTGCAAGAGAAACCATGCCGGTCTATTGCTCAATCGTCATTTCCGCGGGCATGCCAGCCAGGATCAGAAAGTCCTTCGTGTTCTCAATCTCGGTCCACACCAGGTACTTGCCTTCGTCGTCGTACACGGCGTCGACATGCTGGATGGTACCTTGGAATGTCTCCCATCGTTCTTCATGAGACGTCGCATCGTGACCGACGTCCACGCGGATGGTGACGGCACGCCCCCGGGCGTCGCTGGCTGCCAGGACTTCGGGATCGATGCGCCCCTGGACGCGCAGACGATCGAGCTGCCCGACGCGTACCACGGCATCCCCCGGACGCGCGTATTCCCCTACGTCGCGGATGCGGTCGATCACCTGCCCGGTGATGGGGGACTTGAGCTGCAGGCGATTCAGCAATGCCTGCGTGGTTTTCAATTCCGCCTCCTTGCCACTGGCCGTCAGCGCGGCGACCGCCAGTTCGTTGCTGGAATTCTCAATCGCCAGCTTGTTGGCCTGGTATTCAAGTTTGCGTCGGCGCATCTCCATCTCGGGAACCACATTGGGCGTCCGGTTATTCGCTTCCACTCCGGACATCCAGTCGGCATAGCTGGCCTCGGCGTTCTTCTGTGCGTAGGTGATCTTCACCTTGTTTTCGGATTCCTCCTTGGCGGCCAGGTACGCGTATTTGGCGGTCTCAATCCGAAGCTGGATCTCCGCATCATTAAGAGTCGCAATGATTTCGCCGCTCGTGACCTTGTCCCCCTCCTGCGGCACCTTGGTAATGACTCCCGGCTCCTCAAAGGCCAATTCGGGCTCACTGATAAAGTCCACGCGGCAGTTCTCAATGACGTAGGACCGATTCCCCTCCTTCGGCTCGGGCGTCCCCCCTTCGGCCGGGACTTTCAAGTCGGCCGTTTGCTGTCCGCGGACCGGGAGCCCGCCGGAAATCGGCAGCAGGCACGCAACGACTGTCAGCACCCCTCGTACCGTTGGCCACGCTGTCGCAAACATCGTACCCTCGCCTTTTTCTAAAAGAAGACTTTGGCCTGCAGAAATTCAATCAGCTCATGGAACCAAACGTACCCAATTCTTCGCCGACCGCAGAGGATCTTGGCCGTCACTTCGGTACCGGGCAGAGCGTCCTTCACATCTTCCCGATCGACTTCCACAATCAGTCGAACGCTGTGACCGAACTCATCATGAATCTGAGCCAGGTCTTGGATATTTGCAGCGTAGAGCTGTCCTTTCAGTTTCTGCTTGGGATTGCTCGCCAGGATGTAGGAGACCTTCAGCGGTCCTTGAGGGTTCTGCAGGAAAGCACGGCGGACGTGCCCCATGCGGTCCTCTTCCATGAACAGTTCCAGCTCCCAGGGGCCGTCGGGATTGGCGACGGTCATCAGGACGTTCCCGCGGGCGACGGGGCGGTACATCAACAGCTGTTCCACATCCCAGGTGATGACTTGTCCGGTGATCGGGCTGATCACCGTGAGCGACTTGATTTCGGTTTCCCGCAGCTTCTGCTGCAGTTCCAGTGCTTCGATGTGTTCGCGCAGCCGAGCCGATTCGACACCCAGCTGACTTCGCTCCGCGGGCTCGAGCCGATTGTCTCGGCTGAGGCGACCCTGGAACGAGGCATACTGGGTGCGGGCAATCCGCAGTTCTCCTCGAATCTGGGTCAACTGCGTGGCGAGATCCGGGTTTTCCATATGGGCCAGGACCTGACCTTCCTTGACGAGCTGGCCATGTTGAACCTCCACTTGCTTAATGGTCCCGTCGACGTCGGCGAAGATCTCGCGCCGCTCGCGGGGCTGGATCTTCCCCTTGGCCCGCATGTTGAAGTCTTTGGGGATCAGGAGCAGGGCCGCAATCAGGGCCAGTACGCCGGCCAGTACGGCCAGGGTCTTGGGCAATGTTCGCGCTTGAATCAGCCATTTCGCTTTCCCAATCTGCCGCCATAAAGGCATCAGGAACAGATTGTTGTGCTCCACGGCATTTGCCAGGGCCCGACTACTGTGTTGTGTGACGAGGTCGACACTTTGGGCAAAGTCCGCGCGCGGCCGACTGTCCTCGATCTGTTCGACGATCAAGGCTCCCACCACGCGATCGTCCCCGCGACGACGCTGCTTCTTCGTCTCGTCGGTATCGGTCGTATCCTCCTCGGGCCGCTTGAGCGGCAGAACGGCCACGGTCTTGGTATGGGTCTCATCCACGTAATTGTGGACGGCTTCTTCGATCTGCGGGGGGAGGTCCTCCGCCGAGCCGGTGTACCACAACGGCTCTCCACTGCGAACCACGGCGGTAGCCAGCTTGCTCAGGAGCACCACGGCATTCGAACGGGTGTCCATGGTGTCCTGACCACTGACCGCTTCCACCACGCACTTCCGCCCCTTGTTCAAGGCCACACTGACTCGATCGCAGCCGATCAGACGCCGTCCCTCGTTGGCAATCGTGTAGGCGGCCTCCTTGGGGTCGAGCGTATCGTGCACCACCCGCGAGAAGCGGTCGACCTCGCTGAACAGCGACTGCCAGTCGGCCAGCTCTCGCAGCCGGCGGCTGCGGAGGTACTGTCCGAAATGCTGCGCCATCTCACTGAGAAAGCTCAGGTAGCCACGCTGGCTTGCGGGACCACTGGTGGGCCGCTGGAAGATCTCGATGACGCCCGATACTTGAGCGTCGTCGCGAATCGGAACAAGCACCAACAGAAAGCTGGTGGGATTGCCCGCCTCGTCGTCCCCTACCGCTCCGGAATAGGGAGGGACCAGCAGGTGCTCGCCGTGCTTGAGGACTCGATTCAACAATCGGGCATGCCTCGCCCGGTCTTCCCCTTCGTTCTCGTTGTCGGGAAAGGCCTGCCGCAGGTTGATCTGGTAACTGAGGGCGAGCTCATTCTCACGGCGCAGTATCCAGATGGCACCGCCGTTGGCCGCCAGCGCAGTGACTACCCGCTGCAGGAACTCGCCGTAATAAACATGGGGCTCCACGTCCTGTCGCGACAGCGATGTGATCTCGCCGATCAGACCTCGGATCTGCTGCTTGGTTTCTTCAATGGTCTGAGAGTCAACGGGTTGATCAGTCGACATAGGCGCTCTTCGTCCGGTCGGTTCGAAACATCCTATCGGGCACGGCGGCAACGCTGATTGGCAATTATGAACGATGGCGGCACGCGGCGCAACCGAGGGTCTGCGGCTGCGGTACCAAACCACCGAGAAATTGCGAACCGGGACCCGGCGGCCGGTCCGGTCCTGACGGTCGAGTCGACTGCGCGGCCGGAAAAGGGCACCGGGTGTACCCGATGGGGCCGAGTCGACTACTGATCCGGCATATCCAAATACGGGTCCTGCCCCATCTCTACGTGCATCTTCTTGCGATGTTTTTCGTGGTACATCAGAACGCGTCGGCCGCGAAAATGGCGGCGCTCGATCTTCCGCTGCGCCCGGCGAAACAACCTGGGCGACGTGTTCACGCGCCCTTCCGCGTTGGCCGCCACCCGTGCCGCCATGCGGGCCGCTTTCTTATGGGTGAACGCCAGCGCCAGGATCTCGTCGTCCATGGCCAGAAACTGCTGGTGCGACCCCGCATCCCCCTGGCGACCACAACGACCCTTCAGCTGCCGGTCGATCCGCTGAGCGTCATGCACCTCGGTGCAGATCACATGCAGGCCTCCCAATTCCACCACTCCCTCGCCCAGCCGAATATCGGTCCCGCGCCCCGCCATGTTGGTGGCCACCGTGACCCGGGCATACTGCCCGGCTTGGGCCACGATTTCAGCCTCCCGCGCAATGTGCCGGGCATTGAGAACCTGGTGAGGAATCTGGGCCTCCGCCAGCAATTGCGAGAGTCGCTCGGACTTGTCGATCGATCGTGTACCGACCAGGACCGGTCGACCCTGTGCGTGCAGCCGCTCGATATCCTGGACAATGGCCCGCCACTTGTGTTCGGCCGTGGCAAATACCCGGTTGGGAAGCTGCTGACGCTGGACCGGCCGATTCGTGGGGATGGTAAAGACCTTCAGACCATAGATCTTCTTCAGTTCGCCCGCGGAACTGCTGGCAGTACCTGTCATTCCGGCCAGATGCGTATATCGGCGAAAGAGATCCTGCACCGTGATGCGCGCCGCGTGACCCGTTTCCACGGTGACTTCGATCCCCTCCTTGGCCTCGACCGCTTGATGGATCCCGGAACTCCATTTGCGCCCCTCGGACATCCTTCCCGTAAACTCGTCCACGATCACGATTTCGCCATCGTGGATGACAAATTGCTGATGCAGGTGAAATTCTCGCCCGACTTTGATGGCCCGCTCGATGTACTGATAGATGTCGACCAGGCCGACCGGTCCCAGTTCCAGCGGTTTGGGAATCATCCGCGCCAATTGCCGGCCAGCGAAGTTCAGCTCAACCGTGCGCTTCTCGTTGTCGTACTCGTAGTGCTGGTCCTCGAAGAAATCGGTTGCCACCGAAGCAGCCCAGCGAAAGCAGGCGACCGCGCGATGCTGCGCTTCACCGGGAATGGCACTGATGATCAACGGTGTACGTGCCTCGTCGATCAGAATGCTGTCTGCCTCATCCACCATGGCGAAGTGCATGCCTCGGTGCACTGGAGCCTCGTGGGAAACCTTGTCGAGCTCCCCGGCACCCGACTGCCATGAGACCGGCGACTCGCCAACCCTCCGCAGCAACAGCCGGTCCCGGAGAAAGTCGAAACCAAACTCCTTGGCGGTCCCATAGGTGACGTCGCAGCCGTAGGCGCTGCGCCGCTGTTCCTGATTCATGCCGGTCTGGATGACCCCGACCGACAAGCCCAGCAGCCGATAGATGGGCCCCATGGTCTCGGCGTCGCGAGCCGCCAGGTAGTCATTGACGGTCGCCAGGTGGGCTCCCTTGCCCACGAGCGACCGCAGATACAGGGGCAAGGTGGCCGTCAGCGTCTTGCCCTCTCCGGTCTCCATTTCGGCCACGGAGCCATGAAACATGGCAATGCCGCCCAGGATCTGGACATCAAAATGGCGTAGCCCGATCGACCGCTTGGCCGCCTCCCGCACCAGGGCAAATGCCTCGCACAACAGGCGTTCCAGTTTCTCGCCGCTGCGCGCCCGGTACTGCAGCGACAGGCTTCGCTTTTTCAGCTGATGGTTGTCCTCCGCCTGCAGCGTCGGCTCCCACTTGGCGGCTTCAAAGACCTGCCTCCGCCACCAATAGAGCTGGCTCCAAAAAGGGACCTGAGGAAGCCCCGATGGGAGAGCACTCGCAGGGGCAGGCGGGGGGCCCGGGCTCTCAACCGATTTGATCGTCTCGATAATGGATGACACGGTATGCTCGACACGGAACTGCAGGACCCGAACCGCAACGGCCCTCGATAATCCATGAATATACACTGACGGGATTTCCGGCAAGCCGGAACGATCGTTCCAGGCGAGTTGCCCAATGGTCAGGGAGGGGCTATTCTCCACGAAAGGTCAGGTCTCCTGCGACCTGCCTCGATGGGAACATTCGCACGTCGAAGTTCGAATCGCGCACGGGAGTCTCTGATGAAGTTCCTTGCCTACGTGCTCATGGCGGTTCTCACGGTATTTGCCGTGATCATGATCCTGGGGGCCCCCCAGGGCCGATTCGGACCCCGGCTGGCCGTGGGGCTGGTCTTCCTGGCGGGGGCCGCGGTGATGGGCTACCTGGCGCTCATGCGACCCGTCACCCAAACCCACATTCACAAGGTCGAAGTTGACCTTCCCGGAAATACCTCCCTGGAGAAGTTCCAGTGCAAGCAGTGTGGTGCCGAGCTGACCAGCGAGGCCGTCACCATGAAAACCGGGGCGCTGTTTGTCAAATGCACCTATTGCGGCGTCGAATATCAATTGGAAGAGGCAGCCAAATGGTAGTTGCTCATCGAGGCGCGCGACCGCGCTGGCAATCGTGGCTTCCCTTTCGACTTCCCCTCGAGACGCCCGGACCAGGCCTCTTCACCTACCGTGTGGGCGATCGAAACCGGGGGCAGTCCCGCTTGCACCTGCGGATCCAGCCGGGCGGCGCCGGAGTCCTGTTCGTCGACGTCACAGAGGTCATCCATTTGAATGCGACGGCGGCGACCATCGCCAAGTGGAGCCTGGACGGCGAATCCGAAGCGCGCATCGTTTCGAGCCTCAGGGTGCTGTTCGACGCCTCGGGCAGCGACGCCCTGGTACAGGATGTCCGATCGATCCGCGATATGGTGCACCGGTTCCAGCAGCCGAATTCGGGTTGCCCCACGTGCGCCTTGGGGCAGATCCGCCGCGCGGATTTGTTCCAGATGCCCATTGAGGCGCCGTACAAGGCCGATCTGGCAATCACCTACGATTGCAATAACGATTGTCCGCATTGCTATAACGAAACCGATCGATTGCAACTCGATTCCCTCCACTTCCAGGATTGGTGCCGAGTCATCGATCGGCTGGTGGAGGTCGGTATCCCCCACTTGATCTTCACGGGAGGCGAAGCCACGCTCCATCCCGACCTCCCGCAGCTCCTGCGCTACGCCGACCGACAAGGTCCGATCTGCGGACTGAACAGCAATGGCCGCCGGTTCGCACACTGGCCGTACGCCCGAGACATGGGGAATGCCGGCCTGAACCACCTGCAGGTCACGCTGGGATCCCATCGTCCCGAAGTCCACAATCGCATGATGAATGCCGATTGTTTTTCGCAGACGATCCGCGGCATACGGCACGCCATGGAATGCGGCATTCACACGATTACCAATACGACCTTGATGCGAATGAATGCCGAGGAGATCACGACGACGCTTGAGTTCCTGGATTCGCTGGGCATTCGCACCTTTGCCGTGAATGGGCTGATCTATTCGGGCGGGGGGTTTGCAACACCCATGGCCATTGCCGAAGAGGAACTTGCCGCCATCCTCATTCGCATTCGAGACCGCGCACGTCAGCTCGGCATGCGGTTCCTCTGGTACACCCCCACGCAGTACTGCCGCCTATCGCCCGTCGAGCTGGAGATTGGTGCCAAACGGTGCAACGCGGGCGAGTATTCCATATGCATCGAACCCAACGGCGATGTGCTCCCTTGCCAGTCCTACTATGTGGCCGCGGGCAATCTGCTCCATGACCCCTGGGAGACCATCTGGCGCGGGGAACTGTTTCGCAGTTTTCGAGAGCGGGAACTGGACCCCGAGCGGCATGGGCTGCCCGAAAAGTGCTGGGATTGTCCCGATTTGCCGCTCTGCGGAGGCGGATGCCGGATCGAACGGGAAGCGGCCGACGGCATCCGCGTGGCGGAGGCTTGTGGCGGATGCGCTTCCCGGGGGGTCGGGGGGTGCGGGAGCGAGGGCCGGGCCACCGGATTCGTGCCGTCGATCGAGCTGGTTCCGGCGACCAAACGCCGAGGCTCCGGCATGTTTGCCACGCCTTGATGCGACGTCCTGCGGGGAGGGCCAGGCGGTGGCCGAAAAGCCGAAAAAACTCCGAGCCGACTTCCGTAAGAATCGCGGCAGCCGCGCCCGACGCGGCGACCTGACCGAACAGTTCCGGCAAACCGCGGATTCCGGTCAGGATGAATCCACCGGAGAACGCATCAGTGGGAAAGGGGAACTGACCCGCCGCCGAACCGTCCGGGCCCAGGCCCAGGAACATCGGCCCGACCAGCTGCAGCTCGATGTCGACCTCGCAGGCTCACTCCCGGGTCGTGTCATCTCGGTCCGCGGTCTGATCAGTCTCGTGGAATCCGATGCGGGGGCAGTCTACCACTGCGCCACGCGGCGGCTCCTTAAGACCCTGGCCACCGATCAGCGCCATGTCGTCACGGCGGGCGACCGCGTTCTTTTCCGACCCAGTGGCCGTGACCAGGGAGTGATTCTCCGGATTGAACCGCGCCAAAGCGTCCTGGCCAGGACCAGCCAGGGAAAACAACACGTCCTGGTGGCCAATGTGCAGCAGCTGCTGATTGTGTCGAGCGCCGCGGAACCAACGATCAAGCCCCATCTGATCGATCGCATGATCGTGGCGGCCGAGCAGGCTAGAATTCCACCGGTGATCTGCCTGAACAAGATCGATCTGGTCGATCTGGCCAGCTTCCAACCGATCCTGGGGGTCTACAGCCAGTTGGGATACACCATCCTGGCCCTTTCCGCCAAGACAGGGCAGGGTGTGGACGCGTTGCGCGAGATCGTTCGCGGGAAGCAAAGCGCGGTCGTCGGTCAAAGCGGCGTTGGCAAGTCATCGCTCTTAAATGCCATTCAACCCGGTTTCGATCTGCGTGTCCGCACCATCAGCGAAAACAACCAGAAGGGGAGGCATACCACGACGTCGTCGATCCTGGTCTCCCTGGCGAAGGGCGGGTGGATTGTGGACACGCCGGGCATTCGGCAGTTTGCCCTCTGGGATGTCATTCCCGAGGAAGTGGCGGGGCTGTTCCGTGATTTGCGACCGTACGTTTCCAATTGCCGCTTTCCCGATTGCACCCACCTGCATGAAGAGGACTGTGCGGTCAAGCATGCGGTGGCCGACAATCGCATCGATATGCGGAGATACGAGAGTTACTGTCATTTTCTGGAAAGTGACTCGGCCAAGAGCGGTGCCTCGTAATGAGACGATGTTTGCATACTGCCGTGCCGCTGGGAATGTGGAAACAGGAACGACCGCCGGGGAGACTCCATGGTTAAAGCGCAAACACCTCTTGCAAAACTCGCCAGCTGGAAATCACTGCAGACCCACGCCGACGAGATCCGCACTCACCACCTCCGCCAACTGTTTTCGGAGGATCCCCGTCGCGGCGAGCGGTTCTCCGTTCGAGCCGCTGGGCTGCAGCTGGACTACTCGAAGAATCGCATTACGAAAGAGACGCTCCTGCTGTTAACGCACCTGGCCGAGGAATCAGGATTGCGGGGGCGGATCGAGGCCATGTTCCAGGGGGAGAAAATCAACGTTACGGAACAGCGAGCCGTGCTCCATGTGGCATTGCGGGCACCCCGCAACACGTCGATCCTGGTCGACGGTGAGGATGTCGTCCCCGAAGTGCATGCCACGCTCGACCGGATGGCCGAATTCTGCCACCGCGTTCGGTCGGGCGCCTGGAAAGGTCACACGGGTAAACCGATCCGACATGTCATCAATATCGGGATCGGAGGCTCCGACCTGGGGCCCGTGATGGCCTACGAAGCGCTGCGATACTACAGCCAGCGCGACTTGACCTTTCACTTCGTCTCGAACATCGACGGAACCGATTTCGTGGAAGCCACCCACCAGATCGACCCGGCGGAGACGCTGTTTATCGTGGCGTCGAAGACCTTTACAACGCTCGAAACGATGACCAATGCCCGCACCGCCCGGCAGTGGTTGCTGTCGGCGTTGCGCGACCATTCGGCCGTGGCGAAACACTTCGTGGCCGTCTCCACCAATGCCGCCGAGGTTTCCAGGTTCGGTATCGATACGTCCAACATGTTCGGATTCTGGGATTGGGTCGGCGGCCGTTACTCGATGGACTCGGCCATCGGCCTTTCGACGATGCTGGCCATTGGTCCCGACCACTTTCGCGACCTCCTGGCCGGCTTTCGCGCCATGGACGATCACTTCCGCAACGAACCCTTCGACCGCAATATGCCGGTCCTGATGGGCCTGCTGACCGTCTGGTACTCGGCCTTCTTCGGCGCCCAGTCCATCGCCGTGCTCCCCTACGATCACTACCTGAAACGGTTTCCCGCCTACCTGCAGCAGCTCACCATGGAGAGCAACGGAAAATCGGTGACCCTGGCCGGCCACCACGTCAACTACGATACCGGCCCAATCTACTGGGGTGAGCCCGGAACCAACGGGCAACATTCGTTCTACCAGCTGATCCATCAAGGGACCCGGACGATCCCCTGTGATTTTCTGGGGTTCCTGACGTCGCTCAATCCGCTCCCCCTTCAGGAAGCGGACCATGCCGCCCCGCCCGCCAGGGCAAGTACGCACCACGACCTGCTGATGGCCAACTTGTTTGCCCAATCGGAGGCACTGGCCTTCGGCAAAACGGCCGAAGAGGTCCTGGCCGAGGGAGTAGCGGACTGGCTCGTGCCCCACCGTACGTTCCAGGGAAACCGACCTTCGAATACGATCCTGGCCGATCAGTTAACGCCCTTTGCCCTGGGGACCCTGGTGGCGCTCTATGAACATAGCGTCTTCACCCAGGGAGTGATCTGGCAAATCGATTCGTTCGATCAGTGGGGGGTGGAGCTGGGAAAGAAACTGGCTCAACGGATCATCTCGGAACTCGAGTTGACCGACCTCGCCCCTGGCGCACACGATAGTTCCACTCAGGCCCTGATCGATCGGTATCGGGAACTGCGGGCCGCAGGGGACAAGTAACCGGTCATTGGGGCGCGACACCGAGTCCCACGTTGCCCACACGAGCAGCAAACGGCACGGCACGACGGCCCGTCGCAGGCGACGCTCACCTGCCACCCTCATCCCTGCCGCGACGACTCCATGACGCATTTCGCAGCCACGCTTCACGAAGCAGGTAGACGACCATGCCACTCGCGTAGACGGCCAGCAGCACCCCCCACAGCCTGGCCTCGCTCGTCACTAACAGGAAAACCCAGCCCACGAGCGCCACAAGACTTGGTACGGGATACAGCCACATGCGAAACGGCAGCTGCGGTTCACCCCGCACGCGCAGGACCTGCAGTGCCACGATCTGACCGATAAACTGCACCACGATGCGAACCGTTACGGCGCCTTGGATCACAATGGCAAGAGGAAAGAAGCAGAACACGGCGGTCAACAGGCTGAGAAGTGCCAGCGCGGCCCAAGGATACCCCTGCGTGGGGTGCAGTGCGGCAAATCGGCGGAAGAAATCGCCGTTGCGGGCCGCGGCAAACAGAATTCGAGAATAACCCAGAGTCATGGCGAACAGCCCGGCCAGACAGGTCCAGATAATCAGGCCGGTGAAGGCCCGTGCGGCCGTGGCACCATAGAGCCGCGTCATGAAGGCCCCGGCAATGTTCTTGTTCGCCAGACTTCCCACTTCCAACGACTCTTGCCACGGCACGACCCCAATGAACGCCAGATTCAACAAGATGTAAATCGACGCCACGATCACGATGGAACTCAAGACCGCGCGAGGGATCGTCTTTTCGGGTGCCAGAACCTCGTCCCCCAGATGGCAGATGTTGTAGTAGCCCAAATAGTCATAGACGGAGACCGTCAGGGCGGCGCCCAGTCCCCACCAGAATCTGCTGTCGACGCGAAAGGCATCGGCGGGAAAGGTGATCAGGCTGGCATCAAAGTGCCGGACACCCAGTCCGATCACGATTCCCACCGCCAGAAAAACCCCCGTGACCAACACGATGCTGAGCCACGCCAGGGAACCAATCCGCTGACAGAGTGACATAAATATGGCACCCACCATCAGACTGGCGGGTATACCGGTCAGGATGGACTCGGGTAGACCCCACGACTGGGCAGCCCCCGCATATCCGGGCCAGAGGGACGTCAGGAACTCGGAGACCGCGATGTAACCCGAAGCAATCTCCAGCGTCCCGCTGACCAGAAACTGCCAGATGAAGAGGAAGGGCAAGACCCTTCCCCACAGCGACCCTCGGAACACCTCGCGGAGATAGTGATACGTACCTCCGCTGCCTGGCAGCGCCGCCCCAAGTTCCGACCAGATCATCCCATCGCACATCACGATCAACATCGCCACGACCCAACCCAGCATGGCCTGCGGACCGCCCATGGCTCCCAGCAGCACAGGGATCGTGATGAAGGGCCCCGCACCCAGCATGTTGGCCACGTTCAACGAGGTCGCATGCCAGAAGTTGAGTCCTCGCTTGAGCCCTGGTGATGGATCGATGGTCACGTCACGTTCCCGCAAGTCCGCACCGTGTCAGTGGCGAATAGATCGGGCCAGTCGGCTCGAGCTGGCTGCTGAACAGGATCATCTCCTCCACGGGCACCGTTCCAACGTCATACGTCGCCAGTTCCGAGAGCTGCCGCACAAGCTGGGGATCGGCGACTGTCCCGCGAACTCGGCCGAGGGTAAAGTGTCCGCGAAAGCGGCGGGCATCCAGGGGATAGCCCAATGCCTGGAAGGCTCGGTCCAAGTCGTCGTGCAGCGACTCGATTTCGGCGGCACCAACGGAGACGCCCACCCACAGCGTTCGCGGTTTGTGCGAATGCGGAAAGGCCCCCAGGCCGGATAGCTCCAAGGCGAATGGAGCATGTTCGGCTGCCACCCGGGTCATCGCCTGAGAAATCGGGTAAACATCCTCTGCCTGGATGTCCCCAAAGAACTTCAAGGTGAGATGCAGCTGGTCCGGGCGGACCCACTTGACGTCCCGACCACAACCCTGGAAGTGTCTCACCAACTGGACCACCTCGGCCTGCAGCGAGTCCGCTTCGATCGCCAGAAACGTCCTTATCTTCACCGCCTCACCTCCCCTGCCCTGCCAATGTGCCCTCGATCATCTCGGACGTGACCCAATCGCTCAAGGTCACGCCGCACCCTTATTCCTCCTTTTCCCGATAGCGCGCGACTCCACCCTCCCACTTTCTCTATGGGCTCGTTTCCCTCCTCCTGCCAAGGTGATAGATTGGCGGTGACGTCGGTGCCACGGCGGCAGCCGGCGGTGATCTGTGGAACTCAATTCGGAGACCAACCATGTCCCGTGAGCGCGCGCTGGTGGGGTGCGTCGTACTTTTCCTGTTGCTCGCATCCCAGGCAGACGGCCAGAGGGGCGGCCGGTCCAGGGGAGGACGCCGCAGCGCACCTCCAGGTGGCCAATGGTCGCAGCGTAGCCATGGCGGCAGGCAGATGAGCGGCCAGCACGGAGGACAACACGCCGCGTCGGGCTCACAGCACCGTGGCGGTGCTTCTGGCGGCGGACGACAAAATCCGCGAGCGGGTAGTCGATCGAGTGCGACGCAAGGTACGAACCGAAGTCGTGGCTCCCAGTCCTCAGGTCAAGCCCCAGGTGCACGCGCCGGCCAAGGTGGCCAGGCCAATCAGGCCAGGCAGGGTGCCGCGGCCCAAGGGGCCAGCCAGAACCGACGCGGCAACTCCAGCGGTCAGGACGCGGAAACGGGGGCCGCCTTCGCCCATCGAAACCAATCTCAGGCGACGGGACAACAGGGGGCCGCCGCGGGCGCCGCGGCCGCGAACCGGAATCCATCCACCGCGACCGGCCAACAACTTTCCGCAGCAGGTTACTCGGCCGTTCACGATTCGTTCAACCATCCCAACGCCTACTCACCAAACTGGTACGGAGATCACGCCAATGCCTGGGTGGCCTCGGGCTGGACCGGCCACGCAGCGTGGTCGGCCTCGTCCTGGGATGCCGTCGCCGGTCATTGCGGCTTCGCCGTCGCGGCACCCGTCTCGTACAACTACGGCGTCAATGTCACCTCCCAGAACGGCAACGTCTCCGTCAATGGCCAGAATGCCGGGACGGAAGCCCAATACAGTCAGCAGGCGGCCGATATTGCGGATACCGGCGCCGCCGACCAGGCGCCTCCCACCGATACATGGCTGCCGCTGGGGGTCTTTGCCATGGTCCGCAACGAACAGCAGCATCCCCATCTCATTGTGCAACTCGCCATCAACAGCCAGGGAACACTCCGCGGCAATTTCACCGACGAGATCTCCGATCAGGCGCTTCCCGTGAAGGGCGCTGTCGACAAGGCCACACAGCGAGCTGCCTGGACCGTGGGCGACTCACCCGCCGTCATGGAGGCCGGTATCAAAGACCTCACCGACGGTGAAGCCCCAGCACTGATCCATAAGAACGGTCAGACCGACCACTGGATCCTCATCCGGTTGAACCAGCCCAGCCAATAATGCTGGTTCGTCCCAGGCGTCCAGAGGAGCGTTGACCGTGGCGGCGCGAAACTACTCGGTGCACACGAAGATCCAAGGATCGACCATGCACGCGATCCCGACGTTTGACGATGTGTAGCCGTTCACGGGGGTAGCGGTAGAAGACAGGGTGTAGGTTGGTTCTTGAGGTAAGCCGTGATGGCCTGAGTGAGAAAGTCGAATGCGGCTCGCTGCTGCTGTGTGCAGGTGCTCAACACAGTCCAGATCCGCTCGCA
>WPCK01007880.1_pt1 | contig 26185 bp, 13 predicted proteins | sample 5399851 | NCBI WGS metagenome assembly WPCK01 (sample SAMN12869471, study PRJNA574797) | sludge metagenome | isolation source: wastewater treatment of pH11 | place: China:Beijing | collected 2019-05-20 | reverse complement strand
GGAGGAAACTGGCTGAGTTCATCCTGGGCCGGTACGTGGTCCAGCAGCACCAGTCGATGTCCTACGGGAAAACGTCGAAGGGCGACCGCTGCCTCTTGCAGGTTGATGACGGCAAGATCACAACCCGACCCAACGAGATTTTTGAGAAGATCGGCATGGGCAATCCACGTTTTCGAAGCGCTGTACGTATTCTGATCGACTTGGGGCTGCTGGCTGATGACGACGGCTTTATCTCGGTCACGAAAGACGGCAAAAGGCTGCTAGAGAAAGAACTGGCGAAGGAGGGTCAGGTATGAAATACCTCGATTTCTCGTCACTCCTTGATGGTGATCCGGCCCAAATCGCCTTCCTTTCCACTTTTCAGTTCGACCCAGACTATTTTGAGCGCCGATTGCTCCGATGCCCGGCATTGGCGAAAGCCCGAAGGATCGTGGTCTTCCTCGACGGCCGCCAGTGGTTCGATCTCTTGCGGCGAGATGTTCCTGCCCGTTGGCTGAATCGGCGCTACCTTGTCGTCCCTGTTCAGCGGCCTCAAGGGGCGTTCCACCCTAAGCTGTCACTCTTGCTTACGGAAACGGGTGGTCGAGTCCTTTGCGGCAGCAATAACCTCACCCGGTCTGGCTGTTCAAGCAACCTGGAACTTCTCAACTCGCTCCCCTTCGACTTTGAAGGAGAATTTGCGGAAGAGATGGATGTCGCACGCGAGGCATTCGCTTTTTTCGAGAAGGCAGCGAGGCACGCCGACGAGGAGTTCGTTCGCATTGCGACCGAGTGGATCGAGGAGACGGCCAAGTCGTACCCGTGGTTGCGGGGACCGATTGACGAATCTGATCGGACAGTGCGTCTGCTTCACAGCTATGATGGAGAAATATGGGAAAGACTGCAGCAGCATTTAGGCAGCGTTCGGCCAAGGGAGTTTTTCATCGTGTCTCCGTTCCACGACAGCGCCGGTACAGTTGTAAATCGCCTCGCTGTCCAATGGCCAAACGCCGGGCTTGAGTTCCTGGTCCAGCAGGGCTACACGAACCTCGCCGTAAAGCCGTTGAAGAAGCTGCGTAAGGTGCGACTCTCGGAAGTCCGAGACTCATCCCGCCGGATCCATGCCAAGCTCCTAGCCTGGCGTAGCGGAAACGGCTGGGGCTGTTTGGTTGGGAGCGCCAACTTCACGAGTGCGGCCCTCGATGGCCGTAACGTGGAGGCTTGCCTTTTGATCTCTTCCGCCGACGAGTTCATTGAGTCGCTGTTTGATCGAGGTCTTTCAAAGCACCCATTGGCGCTGGATGACTTTCTTCCAGGCGAGGCTGAATCACCAGATGCCGAAGGGACCGTCCCCTCGCTTCGAATCAAATCGGCACTGCTCACGGACACGAACCAGCTTCGCATTAGCTATGCGCACCAGCTCGACCCGCCGCCCAACTCACTCCGTGTGACGATGCGAACTCCAGGCGAGTCCTGGCCCCGAGTGAGCAAGGTCATTCCCAGGAAGTCCGAAGCCTCCGAAACCGTGATGCTGTCTGAGAATGACTTGGCTGATTCACACGGCACGCTACTGGCATCTCTCGTCGCAGAGGTCGGTGGCGAGAAGATCGAGAGCCTCCCGGTGTGGATCATTCAGGAGACCCGACTCACCTACGAGCCGGGAGAGGGATCGTCGTCCTCCAAAAGCAAGATCGAGGACACGGGCGAGGGCCTGCCGGAGTTCCTTGACGAACTCGGCAAACGGGATGGTGTGGCGGCGGTCGTCGAATATCTGCAGCACTTGAACATCCGGTTCCAGGGAGGCGCTGACGGCGGTTTCGGGCAGCGAAAGTTCCGCTTGAAGATTCGTGATCCGTTTCATACCGACATCGCCCCGGAATGGCTGATCGAGTCGAAGACGAAGTCGGCTGACCTGGAAAATGCGATCTACGAGTTTGTGGATCGACACGAGCGAAAGCGGCTACTCAAGCACGCCAACCTGGGCAACATCAACGGAATGGAGAACTTCCTCGACATTTTTACCACGCTGGTGCGCCTGTTGTACGTTTATTACCGGCGTGACGTCGTGAAACCGGCGAGACTGATCGGTCATTTTTGCACTTTCGTCGAGCTTGCGACAATTGGGAAGGAAACAGAGAACGAGCAGTTCAACGGCTACCTGTACTCGGTTTACGATAACCTCGGTGGCGATGTGATCCTCTTGCAGCAAGTGTGCGATGAGACGAACTACCTGGCTGAGGTCCGAGCTGCTCTGCTTATTGTGCAAACCGTCCGGTTTGATCCCAACGAGAGTCCAATGTATGGCCCGAAGGCCAAAAGGCCCAGGGAAGTCCTCCAGCCATACGCCAAAGCAGTGGCGCAAGGAATCCGCGAATGCGGCCTGGACGAGCCAACGCCAGAAATGGTCTCGCGAGCTTTAGAAAACTACCAGATGTTCACACCGTCAGAAATTGCGTCCATTGTCGACGAGCTTCCGTAACAGATGCCGGAGTCAGCCGTTAGGTTGCAAGGCAGACGGAAGCAGGTTTTGCAAGAAGCAACAAATCCAATGGATATTTTTTCCCGGTGAAGAGGATGACCATGGCTGAAGACACTGAACGGACCCCAAACCAGAACAATGACGCCGAGAAACGCGAAAAAGGTGAACGCGCTGAACGTGTCGCTAACTGGTATTTCCGCCTAAATGGCTTTCTTTCAATACCGGGCTTCATTGTGCATCCGGACGTCGTGCAAAGACTTCCATTGACCGAAGCTGACTTGATTGCCGTTCGCTTTCCACACCGTCGTGAGGTGATTGCTGGCCGAGAAATGGTTGACGACCAAAGGCTCGTCGGTCTCGCTGCACCGAATCAAGTCCTGTTCTTGCTTGTTGAGGTGAAGTCCGGCCTCTGTAAAATCAATGGACCATGGAGCAAGCGTCAGCATGGTAACATGCAGAGGGTAGTTCGTCGAATTGGATTTGCCGACGATAGGTATGTCGAACAGATTGCATTGGCAATGTATACGGAATTGCGTTGGGGAGATCGCGAAAACGTGTTGCAGTATGTGGCAATAGGAAGCCAAACGAATGATGGCCTTGGACGAAAGTATCCACGACTTGTGCAAATCACTTGGGATGACGTGGCAGCTTTCATGTTTGATCGATTCCAGCGATTCCCGGAAAAGTTGCCGGAGAACGGAAAATCCGTTCATAATCAATGGCCTGATTTTGGAAAGCAGTTTGGCCAAGAGTTCCCCCAAATGAATACAGTAGAAGACGCCCGGCAATTCATTCATTCCTACATTGAGGGTTCACCAACAGATCAAAGAGTGATTGCCGATACCACCTTGCCGCCCCGGCGGCTTCAGTAAAAATGACCGCGAAAGACGACTTATGGCTATTTCTTCGCCAAGTTTGGCGCCGTAATTCCTGCCTGATAGAGAAGGGCTGAACCGGCCCGGCATCGACAACGGGCATAATGTTGGGGTCAATCCGGGTCTTCCTTACGCTATGGGCGACCGTTTCTGTTCCGCATTGGTTATCGTCGCAGGCTTATTTTGAAGTTTCTGTGGCGGTTGGAGTCAATCGCTTCTGAGACAGTTAAATGCGGTAGATCCCGTGGAGTTCTTTTCAATCCGAACAAAATGGGGATAATCGTTGTCGGCATTCGCATTAACACCAATACGGTTTAATTTGTGTCAGCGAGCGTCGCGATGGCAATCGACGTGTTCAATGAAAACGTTCTCAGCTTGCCTCAGGCTGCGAAGCGGCTTCCAAGGGTCCGAAATGGCAAACCGCCACATGTATCCACGCTGTATAGATGGATTACCGCAGGCAAGAAATGCCCCGACGGTTTGGTCGCCCGACTGGAGTGCGTGAAGATCGGTGGAACGACGTGCACAAGCATTGAGGCATTGCAACGATATTTTGATCGTATCACCGGCGAACGAGAAGTTGTTCTCCCTCGACGCTTTACCTCTCGCGAGCGACTTCGGCAGATCCGGAAGGCTGAGGAAGAATTAGACAAGCTTGGCTTTTAGCGAATGCTGCCTTTTCGGTCGCTCCAAGTAAAGGCGGATTCGCGCCCGCCATTCAGCCATGATTGATACAGGCTTCAACATGTACGGCGACGCAAATGGCGGGGACCCTGACGTCACCAGTCCCACATTGGGGTGCGTATCACAAATTCCTTTGGAGCAAGCCCCTGTCCAATGGCGACCTTTTCGACCTGCGTGACGATAAGCCAGGCTGCTACCCTTGCCACAAATTCGGGTTGGGGCAAAAAATCCCAGCCCATAAGGCAGGCTGACCCATCAGGCCGGACGCAGCGCTACCAATTCCCGGATCCACTCCCAGACCTGTTTCCGGTCATCCGGAGACAAATGGCGGATCGCATCTATCAGACCGGCTTCGTCACTTTCGTCGTACACTTTTCCGGAATCGCCGGTTTTCCCCGTGTTTTCCGGGGAGGTTCGATTCCTGTCTCGGCTATCCGGCGTCGATGACGCCGCATTTTCCTGCTGCTGTGAACAATTCTCAGCGCCCTGCGGCTTTCCTGGGAGTCAGATTCCCCTCGGCAATCGGCAACGACCCGGCGAACAGTCCGCGAATGACTTCCGCCATGTGTCGCGTCTCCAGTTTCTCCCATGAGTCGCCAGGCTGATGGTAGTCGGAATGCAGGGAACCGGCAGAAAAGCTGTGCGCGATGACACCCGCTTCGGCAAAAGGCCAATTGTCGCTGGCCCGATACAACATCGCGCTGTACCGCGGATGTTCGAAGATATCAACCCCGACGCGTTTGGCTCCAATTGCCATTTTTGAGCCGAGATCGGACTGCTCCCAGCCCGTCACCCAGGTCTTGCCACTGGCCCCCGGTTCTGGCCTCCCCAGCATTTCCAGATTGATCATCGCCAACGTCTTGTCGATTGGCCAAACGGGTCTTTTCACGAGTTCGCGCGAGCCCAGCAGACCGGATTCCTCCCCCCAGAATGTGGCGAAGATCATGGTGCGGGCCGGGCGCGTTGGCAGCGCGCCATAGGCATCGGCCAGAGACAATACTCCCGTCACACCGGATGCGTTGTCGTCCGCTCCGTTGTAGATAGGATCGTCCGTGCCGTTTTCCCTGGTTCCCAGATGGTCGAGGTGCGCGGAAATGATGATGGCTTCCCCGGAAAGTTCCGGATCGCTACCCGGCAGAATGCCGATCACGTTTTGCACTTCTTCCGTGGTCGCGGTCATTCCGGGGATCGTGATGTCCAATGCGCCCGAGGGAATTTTTGCGGCATCGACAAGCAATACCGGTATCGGCCAGGAATCTCCATTGGCAGTCCAAACCGGAGTTGCCGCCATTCGCGAGGCGAGGGAAACCATGTCCCCGGACGCAGTCGTCGCCTGAAGAAGAATCCTGGTGCCGTGTTGACTTGCCAGTTCGGCCCGGCGGCGGATTTGACGTAACTGGGCGTTGACGGGGATCGAGTCCTGGGCCGCCAGCACCAGGATCTCCGGCCACGTATCTCCGGACTGTTCCATCTCCTTCGTCCATTCATTCCATTTTTCGACAAACATGGTACTGCCTTCGACCTTGACTTCGCTCGCCGTTGCAGCGATCAGACCCAGATGAGTCAGCACATTCGAGTCGGCATCCTTCATTTCAATTCCTGTCGAAGGGGTCTGCACCATCGTCAGGCTGTGTGTGTGATAATAAGAACCGTCTTCGTTGATCCCTTTCAGACCAGCGGCCTTGAATCGCTCGCTGACGTATTCACAGGCTTTTCGAAAACCCGGCGATGGTGTGCCGCGCCCGCCGAGTTCGTCGGAAGCGAGCCACGACAGGGTTGATTTGACCCCTTCTTCGTCGATTTTTTCGAGAGCAGCGCGTTCGTCAACCGTCAGCTCGCCAACAGGACTATCCTGTTGCCATGCGACCAGGGCATTCGCCGCGGGAATGGGAAGCACCGCTATAATCGACGCTGAAAGAATTTGAATGAGGACCATCGAAAAAAAGGTCAGGCCCGGGCGATTGCCGTGCAGGATCATGCTGGATTCCAGTTCTGTTCAGGGATAAAACCCGATTGTGCCATATCGACAAGGGAAAAGTAACAGAACAATGTCTGTTCGTGCCGCAATTGTAGTCTCGCACCGCCGGAGGAAAGTACCAGGGAGGGCCGGGCGATCCGGCAATGGCGGCAAGCCCTGCTTCCGCCCGATTGCCATGCCGGGCCTTTCTCCGGGTTTGTCTTCGATACCAGGCGATGCGATATCTTTTGCCAATTTTCCACGAAACTGGAGGCTGAAAGGCCCAATGTCAGGGAACGGGTCAACCGGAGTCGCGCCTTGCAGTCTCATTTTGCGCAACGGTGCATCGTTCCCAAAAAAGAAGCGCGGTTACCAAAAATGGCGAAACGCGGATTACAATATCCGCCAACCAGGCGATCACCCCTTTTCAGGTCGAGAATGAATGGGCAGCCTCGCAATGCCGAGGAGATATTTGATGCGGCGGCAGAGATCAAGGATCCCGCTGAGCGCGCTCATTTGCTGGATGAGTATTGTCGCGGTGACGCGGCGCTGCGCGCCGAAATTGAAGACCTTCTCCGATATGATCAGCCCGAAGTGACCTTTATCCGAACACCGGTGGCCAGCGATTTCCTGGAAATCGATACGACTGCCAGGGAGACGGTTGCAACACCGGTTCGTCGGGGAACGCAGCTTGGTCCGTATCGAATCACGGAACTTGTCGGCCAGGGTGGAATGGGCTCAGTCTATCTTGCCCAACAAACGAACCCGGTCAAAAGGAAAGTCGCGATCAAGCTGATTCGCTTTGACCGTGAGTCGCGACGGATGCTCGTTCGATTTGAAGCGGAACGGCAAGCGCTGGCCCTCATGGACCACCCCTGTATAGCCCGGTTGTTTGACGCGGGAACCGTGGCAGGTCAGCCATTCTTTGTCATGGAGTATGTGCCAGGAATCGCCATCACGCGATATTGTGAACAGAACGCCTTGTCCGTTTCCGACCGTGTAAGGCTGGTTCTGACGCTGTGCAAGGCCATTCACCATGCCCACCAGAAAGGGATCATTCATCGCGATCTCAAGCCTTCGAACATCCTGGTGTTGAAGGTCGACGACCAGCCGGTCCCCAAAATCATCGACTTTGGACTGGCGAAAGCGACCGGACTGCAACTGACCGACGAGTCCATTCACACGCACATTGGGGAAATCGTCGGGACACTTCAATATATGAGTCCGGAGCAGACCGGGACGAGTACTGCAGACCTCGATATTCGTACGGATATCTATTCACTGGGAGCTGTGTTCTATGAGTTGTTGACCGGAACGCCTCCGTTTGAGGCAGGGTTGCTGAAATCGCGACCGCTCGCCGATGCCTTGCAAATGATTCGCGAGGTCGATCCGGGTCGTCCTGCCAAACGCCTTGAGTCGTCGCAGCGTGCCGACTCCGCCAGGTCGGCTGATGGCAAAGTTGCGGCGCACCATCCACCCTCGGCCATTCGTGGTGACCTCGAGTGGATTGCCCTAAAGGCCATGGAAAAGGATCGTTCCCGCCGATATCAGACGGCTTTGGAATTTGCCGACGACCTGACCCGATACCTCGAATATCGACCCGTGTTGGCAAGCCCTCCTGGAATCCTGTATCGAACCCGGAAATTTGTCCGCCGGCACCGGACGGGTGTGTTGGTCGGCGCTATGCTTGTCATCGCCGCGATCGGCTGGGGGTTTTCAGTCCGCTCTCACAATCGACAAATGGCGCGGGACAGGGTCGATCGAGTGTTGGCATGCAACCCCCTTTCCTTGCCTGCGACCGTCGATCTTGTGCGGCCTTACGCCTCAGTGGCCACAGCCGCGCTCCGTGAGAAACTTGACCAGACGACCGATGCGAACGTGCGGCTCCGAGTCTGCGCTTCACTGGGAATGCTCGACAATCTTCGGCCGACGGAAGTCGAAATCCTCGTCAATTCGCTTGACCGGTCTCTGGCTGCGGAATGCTCCAATGTCGTTGAAGTCCTCTGCGGACAACCCGGAAATTCCGTAACTTTGCTGACGCGGCGACTTGAGCAATCTGCCGATCCCGAACTGCGGGCGCGATTGGGCATCATCCTGTTGGCTCTTCGGGATTGGCGAGGCACATTGCGAATGCTTGAAGAGGGCGAGACCAACAGCAATCAGACCATTTTTGTGCGGGCGTTTGGCGAATGCCATGTTTCTATGGACCGGTTTTTCCCGATTCTCGAGGGGAATCCGCATCCGGTGGTCATGAGCAGCCTGCTGATCGCCATCGGCAATGCACCGAATGACAACCTGGAGCGGCGCGACCGGCAGCGGCTGGAAAAACGCCTGGAAGAACTTTTCCGCTCTCACCCGGGCGGTGCCGTGCATTCGGCCAGCCGCTGGGCGGCGTTCAAGCTGCTTGACAAGGAATTTGACGACAAACCAACTTCGCCTTCGGGCGATCGCGAGTGGTGGACGGACGTCTCTGGACAGACATTTGTCAGAATTGGCCGTGGCGAGGTCGAATTGGCCGCCGGCACTAACTGGGATCATCCCGTCTCCCGCCGGACCGTTTCGGTGGAAGCGGATTTTGAAATCTCGGCAACTGAAGTCCCTGTCGGAGCCTTCAAGGCCTTTTTGGATGATCCGGACTATTTGGGTCGCAAGCCACTTGATTGGACGACGACATTATCCGGAAATCTGCCGGTCAACAACGTTTCGTTTGACGACGCAGTGCTCTTTTGCAACTGGTTGTCATGGAAGAACGGGCTGGAACCTTGCTATCGTTGGGTGGAACCCGACGGCGAAGCGGAGGCAGGAAAAAAAGGCCAATGGGAAAGGGTTGAGGGCAGTTGTGGATTTCGCCTTGCGACTTTTGCAGAATGGGAACTGGCCGCGCGAGGGCATTCCGGTTGTGCGAGTGCATTTACGTTTGGCGGAACTGGATTGATCGACTGGCTGGGGAAGACCGCCTGGAATGCGCAGAACAGCTGGACAAACGAACGAATGCATTTTCAGCCGCCGGCCCGAAAGATGCCCAATCTGGCGGGGGTTTTCGATCTGGCGGGCAACCTGCGAGAACCGGTTTGGGACAATCCACTTGCCTCCGCTTACGCCAAAGCTGAAGGGATGCGGGCAACAAAAGGAGGAACGTACCGTTCGAATCTTCTCGAATACTACGTTAGCGCCTACTTGCCCATCATCGCCGATCGAAGAGATGAGGAACAGGGGATTCGCGTGGCGCGAACCCCCGGTCCCGGAAATCAGGGATCGCAGAAATAGCTGGGCATTGTACGACTATCGGGCTGCATTCAACTGCCCCTTGGCTATTGCAACCCACGAAACAGATAGAACCGCGATCCATGCCAAAACCAATACGGAAACTCGGTTCATATGCTCTCCATGTCTTTAATTGTGCCAGGCGGCATAGCCGGTTGCCACGGGCGAACAGGCGATGAGCCGCAAATGATTTCAGTTCCCTCTGCCCAGATCAATCTTGCCTAACAGAGTGAAGTCAAAAACCCATTCCGGACTGTTCACGATGTCAAACGGGTAATTGACTGCGATCACGAAGATGGGTTTCGGTCCTGGGCCGACGTTAGCAAACCGTCCTGTGCCGCCGACCACGTTAAACTCTCCGAACCATATTGCCGAGTACAAAGTGCCCCCCAAGGGGATCAACTGCACCTTGCCACCCCCGGCAAGCTGGATCTGGCTTCCGTCAGCTGCCGTCAGAGGTCCGCCCCCGGTCCAGTTCAGGACGTTTGGGTCGGCGGTTGGACTTGGGATGGCGAAACCATTGACCTGGCATCTGCCACAGTACGAAGCAATCGCCGTCCCTTCATAGACGCCGGTAGCCGGGTTGTAGACGTTTTGCTTTCCGAAAGCCTTGAATGGCACGATCTGTGCCTGGCAAAGCCTCGATGACAAGGATACCGCCAACACGATAAACACGAACGAAAATCCAAACCGCTTCATGACTTTCCTCACATTTTCACTTTTCAGGGGCCACCAACGCTCTCCGTTCCACGCAAGGCGATCATAACTGTCGCTTACATTCTTGCTTGCCTACAATGCGACTGGGCCGCGAAGCGGGTATCACACTATTTTCGGACAACACCGGAAATTGCCATTTTCGCGGTGTTTGAAATTGCGGGCAGGACCGGGAGTCAACCTGGCCAGCAAATCGAATGCCATTCCTGTGTCCAACCAATTGCGGGGAGGCGAGAACAGTTGTCAACCCGTTGATTCGCCTGTCTTGAGTTCACGGTGGAGCCACGCCCTGGTAAATCGCCAGCGCCTTTTGACGGTGATCGTCGACAGGTTCAGGATTTCCGCGATATCTTCGTGCGAAAGACAGCAGAAGAACCTCAGGCGCGTTATTTCCGCGTTCAATGGGTAGGCCGCTTCCAGCTTGAGAAGCGCATCCTCCAGTGCCATGAGGTCGATTCGGTGTTCCTGATCATCCAGGTGACCACATATCGAGATTTCCGGGCCATCGTCCTGACCGATTTTCCGGCAATGGCGGCGTCGCCGGGCCCTTTCGATCACAAGCCGCTGCATGGCCTTGGCGGCAGCGGCGAAAAAGTGGTTTTTTCCCTCCCATTGCTGCGCTTGCGAAGCTGGTTTTCCGACAAGTCGAAGATACGTCTCATGAACCAGGTCACTGGCTGACCAGGAACAATCGGATGGCTCATGAGCCAATCGGGCATGGGCTAATCGTTGCAACTCGTGATAAATGACCAAAAACAGTGTCTTTGCACTTTCCGGGTCAGGGGAGGCTCGTTGGTTAAGGATGGACTTGATGTCAGACATGCAGCAGGGATGGCGACCGAAATTTACTGAATGAATCCAGGGTCATCGATTGCCATGGTTAGCGAGGCCCATGCCGCCATTTAGCAATTTGGCTTCAAGGGTTGTATGGGGAGCGGTGCAGGGGGGACACAGGGCGGCGGGAATTCTGGTTCACAATAACCGTCTCGTATTGGCGGCATATGGCGGGGCTTGAACCAGCGTGACTTTGACCAGTTTACCACGGCCGTTCGAAAATTGCACCTAATCGTGAAACCTGGCACAAAACGATCACCTTGATCAAGAAACAGGGATACTCGCCCGGTCGCCCAATCGCATTGTGAATGTGTAAATCGGTTGGCAATCGGCTGGGAGAATTTGAAAATGTCTGGGAAATCGGCTCGTAACCGGCGCGGCAATCGTCAACAAACCGGTAAAAAACGGAAAAGCTCATGGGTTGGCAGTATCTCCCAAATGTTTGTCCGGCCCAACCAGTCAAGCCAGCGGCGTCGACGGGCGGGAGCGGCACTGGCCGAGTCTTTCATGCCGCTGGAAGAGCGGCGATTGCTCGCCAGCTATATCGTGACTTCGCTGTCCGACAGCGGAGCAGGGACGTTTCGTGATGCCATTTTGTCGGCGAATGCAAACCCGGGCGCGGATTCCATCGAATTCAATCTGTCGGGGAGCGGGGTCCAGACGATCAGCCCGCTCTCGGCACTGCCGGCGATCACCGATCCCGTAGCGATCGTTGGAAATACCCAGCCGGGATACAGCGGCACGCCACTAATTGAGCTCTCCGGCGCCAATGCGAGTGGCAACGTCCATGGATTGGAGATCCATCAAGGCTGGACCACGGTTCAAGGACTCGCAATCAACCGGTTTTCGGGCTCCGGAATCCGTGTTGCTGGAAGCGGAAAAGCGATTATTGAGAATAACTACATCGGTACAACTGCTGATGGAACCCTGGCCGCAGGCAATCAGTTTGGAGTCGATATTCAATTTACGAACCAACCCGGTTTAGTGTTGAATAACGTCATTTCCGGGAACCAGTTGTTTGGAATCAGCATGGATAATTCCAGCGGGAATGTCGTCATCCAGGGGAATCGCATCGGCACCAACGCTCAAGGCACGGCCGCGGTCAAGAACCATCTCCACGGCGTGGCGATCGGCTACTCAAGCAACATCCAGATCGGCGGTGTCAATCCAGGGGAAAGAAACCTGATTTCAGGAAACGGGCTGGATGGAATAGCCATCAACACCTCTTACTCATTCGATATTCAGATTCAGGGAAATTACATTGGAACCAATGCTGCCGGAACGTCGGCGATTGGGCAAAGGTTCGGCATATCAATTGACAATGGAGCCCACGATATTCTCGTGGGAGGATCCGGTCCAAACGAAGGCAATGTAATTTCGGCGAACCATCATGGCGTCCGCATCGCCAGTTCTGGTAATCACGTTGAATCCAACCTGATCGGAACCAACGCAGCGGGGACGGCAGGTAACTTCGGAAATGCATTCGGGCTTGTGATCTCCAACGGCTCAGAAAACACGATTCGCGACAATGTGATTTCGGCAAATGCTAATGGCATTTATCTAACTGGAAATTCAGCTTCTAACCTGATCGAAAACAACTGGATCGGCACCGATCGCTCGGGTCTGATCGATTTGGGGAACGGTGATGTTGGAGTCTTGCTTAACGAACTAAGCGGATTCTCCCCAGCTAACAACTTGTTTCGCGGAAACGTGATCCAAAACTCTCTGGGCAATGGCGTGATTGTCGAAGCCGGCAGCGGGAATGCCTTCCTTAGTAATTCCATCTTCGACAATCGCGGCACAGCGCTCAACCGCAATGGCATGGGAATCGATCTGGGACCGAGCGGCAATACATCGAATGACCCGGGTGATAGCGACAGCGGCGCCAACAATCTCCAAAACTACCCGGTGTTAGACTCCGTTCTGGTAGCAGCTGGTCAAACGATTATCCAGGGTACTTTGAACAGCACCCCGAGCTCGTCATTCCGGGTCGAGTTCTTTTCCAGTTCCACTCAGGACACCTCGGGATTTGGCGAGGGTCAGCTTTTACAGCATTCGCTTGACGTCCTGACCGATGCACAGGGGAATGCTTCGTTTTCAATCAGCCTTCCGGTGGAGATTGCCGACGGTCATTCTGTTTCCGCCACGGCAACGCGATTGGTCGATCATGACGCCAATCCTTCGACCGCCATGGTGCCGCGTGACACTTCTGAATTTTCGCAGTCATTAATTGTCGGCGACGATTCGTTGATCGGTACATTCAACATGCCCGTTGCCGGCACCTTGAGTGTTGGAATTTTTGATGCCGAGGGGACGCTGGTCCGCAGGTTGCTCGAAGCGAACACGCGCCCGGCCGGACCGGTACCCTTGTTTTGGGACGGGACCGACGACTTTGGGAACCCGGTTGTAGGTGGAGACTTCGAGTGGCGAGCCATCGTTCATGATGCGCAAGCGATTGATGATGGGCAGGTCGGTGATCGTTCGAGTCAGCCTTGGGGAACCAATGAAAATTCCCATTGGGTTGGCGCCACGGCCGTGGATTCGGCGGGAAATGTCTATGAGAACTCGTTTTTCGAAGAGTCGACCCACAGGTTGAGAAAATGGGACTCAAGCGGCAACGCCGTTTGGGCTGTCGCGACAGACTCATGGTTCGGAACAGGCGGCGAAGTGATTGCCACGGACGGGAACTATGTTTATGTGGCCTTTGATGCCAACGGCGAGAATCGGATTTTCCGCTTTTCCGCGGCAGATGGGGGCGTTGCGAATTGGCCCAATTCATCCGGGTATGTCGTGGCCAATGCTTCCGGAGGACATGGTGTCCATGGTCTGGCAGCCGACGCCACTCGATTGTGGGTCAGCAATTCGACGCAGAATCGAGTCGAAATCTACAACAAGGCCACTGGCGAATTGATCAGCCATTTTCCCGTGACCGCGCCGCATCGGATGGCGCTGGACGCCGCTGGGAACATCTGGATCGCCAATCGGGGCGATCGTGTTTCCCGGTATTCGCCTGACGGATCGCTCTTGAGTGAAATAACCGGCTTCCAGAATCCGCGGGCGGTTGCCGTAGGCGGCGTCAACAATCACTTGTTTGTTGGCGATTTCGGGAACAGCACTGTACGCGAATTTGATCCGACCACATTGGCTCCAGTTCGCCAATTCTTCGGCGCTGCTCAGCCCGGTCCCGTAAGCGACTACCTGCTTCGTTGGTCCGACGTCGGCTTCTTTGGCGACGGTGACCTTGCCGTCGACTCCAATGGGAACATAATCGTCGTTGACATCGGCAATCAACGGGTGTTGACCTACGACGTCAATGGCACGCATCTTCGAACTCGATACAGCGAATATGTTCCCGCGCCATTCACGGATCCCAACGTGGATCCCAATATGCTGTTGAGTTCGAGTTTTCAATATCAGGTGAACTACACACCCGGGCCGGACTATGGGACCTGGGAGTTGACCCATAACTGGCGCCCAAGTGACGGCGAATATGTTTACGAATTCGCCAATGTCCGAAGGAAACTGGACGGGAGGGACTACAAGTTCAGACTTGGAGTGGAAAACGGCGTGCTGGTCGATGCACTGGAGCCGACAGGCATGCGCCGATCGGCGATCATCGGCGCCGATGCGAGCGGACTATGGAACTGGACCGATTCCGATGGAGATGGCCAGGTCGAGGAGCAGGAGAAAGTCTATCACGCGGGACCCGAGAATGCGTCAAGTTATGATCGGAATGGTCCGGGAGTCTGGATCGACGACGACGGCAATTTCTGGATCGCAGACTGGAATACCTGGCGAAAGCAAAGCGAGGCTGTCAAGGTACCGCTCCAGGGCTTCGATGAACATGGAAACCCGCTTTATAACTGGGCTAACCGTCAGACCATCGTCGATGTCGATCTCGATTACTATTTTGACGCCACGAATACGCGCATCAGTTCGGCCACTGACGAAATCTACCTGCTCGGAATATCGGCCAGGAATGACGATATTGGTGGTGTCTTTCACACTGGCGGGACTGCGGTCGCCCGCCACGCGCCCGACGGAACGCGGTTGAGCCTGACGCACCTCAGCGAAATCGCTGTAGCAATCGCCACGGACGGCACCGGAGAATATTTCTACACGGGACACTCGGCCGGCCCGCAACTCTGGATTCGGGCTTACACCAAAGACGGGTTAATGGTGGCAGAAGGCAGGGTCGGGCCGAACAACGGCAGCCATAGCGGCTGGATCGATCACGCCATGGGTCTGACCGCGTTTGAACATCCGAACGGCGAGCGCTACGTGTACGCCGAGGATTCATTCTACGGAAGGAACATTCGTTTTCGAATCGAAGGGTTGGAGACGGTTCAACGCTACCAGGGCAGCTTTCACTGGGGCGAAGAGCTTTCATATACGGTAACCAATACCAATGACAGCGGCCCGGGCTCGCTCCGTCAGGCAATCCTCAATGCCAACTGGAATCCGGGTCCTGACGTGATCGACTTCGCCATTCCGGGAAACGGTGTTCATACCATCAACCTGTTGACCGCGTTGCCAGCGATCCCGGACCCAATCGTTATTGACGCCACAACGGAGTCCGACTACGTGGGATCGCCCAGGATTGAGATCTCTGGGGCGCTGGTTTTCGGGTTCGCTCATGGGCTAGAAATAGGGGGCGGTCTGAGCACGGTCAAGGGTCTGGTAGTCAACCGGTTCAGTGGGCATGGAATCTTGATTGCCCGCGGCGGTGGCGTAATTGAAGACAACTACCTGGGAACCAGCGCCGACGGCACACAGGCCTTGGGCAATGGCCTGTCCGGTTTGGGCATCGATGGTGCAATTGGCCCTAACGATCGCCCCGTTGTTTTAGTGCGACACAACCTCATTTCTGGTAATGGGGAGCACGGGATTGGGGCCTTGGCTTCAGCACGATTGGTGATCCAGGGAAATTTCATCGGCACGGATGTGACTGGTACTCTGCCAATTAAAAACCTTAAGGGCATCAATTTCGAAAGCGTTTCGAACAGTTTGATTGGCGGAACCGGCGAAGGTGAGGGGAATCTGATTGGAAGAAGTCAACTGAATGGAATCGAAATCGTCAAGTCGGACGCCGCGAACAACCGCGTCGAAGGCAACCGGATAGGCACCGATGTGACCGGGACGATTTCAATCGCCGGCGGCTTGGGCGCTGGAGTCTACTTTGGCTTCGACGCACACGACAACATCGTTGGCGGCAACATCCCCGAAGCGGCAAATGTGATCGTCGGCTTCGATTCAGGTGTTGAAATCAGGGGTGCCGGAAGAAACACCATACGTGGCAACTTGATCGGCACGAACCAGGCCGGAACTGCGCCTCTGTTTGGAGGAAGGTACGGGTTCATGCTCTGGGATAATGCAACTCAAAACCTGTTGGTCGACAATGTTATCACAGGCAAACAGCAAGCCGCGATCTTGTTCCGCTATGGCGCCTCGGACAATCGAGCCGAAGGAAACTGGATAGGCACGAATCGCCATGGATCTTTGGGCCTCGGAAATTTGGGACGGGGTGTCTGGTTTGTAAGCGAAGCAGGGCCGGATCAAACCAATAATCAAATCGTTTCCAACGTTATTGCCCACAATTCGGGAATCGGGATTCAGGTCGACAAAGGCCACAGCAATTCGTTCCTGTCGAACACCCTGTTTGCCAATGGCGGATTGGGGATTGACCTGGGCGGCGATGGAGTCGCGGCCAACGATACCGGCGATCCCGATGCCGGGCCGAACCAGTTGCAGAACTTTCCGGTACTCAATCCTGTAATTGCCGGTGGTTCCGGAACGAAAATCTCGGGTACGCTGAATAGCCTGGCCAATTCCAGGTTTCGTATTGAGTTCTTTGGCAGTACATCTGCCGATCCATCGGGATATGGTGAAGCCGAAACTTTCCTGGACTATCTGGAAGTCACCACCGATGGGGACGGAAATGCGACCTTTTTCATTACCCTGCCCGGTACCCTGGCGGCGGGTTCTCACGTGACGGCCATCGCGACACACCTGGTCGACCACGATGGAAATTCGGCTACGCCCGATCGGCCTGCCGACTCCTCTGAATTCTCGGCAAATGCGATTGTCGTGGCCAATCAGATTCCGGCAGTTGTTGATGATTCCCGACAGTCCAATGAAGACGAGCCGTTGTCCGGCAGTCTTGCGGCGCTGGCAGTTGACGCGGATGGTCAGACGTTGTCGTTCGAGATCGTGTCTGGTCCGGCTTTTGGTACGATTGACTGGTCGCCCAACGGGTCGTTTACCTATTCGCCTTTCGGGAATTTCAACGGGACGGATTCGTTTGTCTGGCGAGTCAATGACGGATTGGATTTCAGCGAGTCCGGGACAATGACCCTGAACGTATTGCCCATCAATGACCAGCCGAGCGGCATGGCGTCGCAGATTTCCCTTGATGAAGACTTCTCTTTGCAAGCCGTTTTGTTCGGCGATGACGGCGACTCCGAAGTCTCCCAGGTCTTGTGGTTTGAAATTGTCTCCGGGCCGCAGCACGGGAGATTGAGCGGATTCAATCCCTCTTCCGGAGAGTTGATATACGAACCCGATCCGGATTATGCCGGCAGCGATTCGTTTGTCTACCGGGTCTTTGACGGCTTTGACTACAGTCCGGGAGCGACCGTTGAACTGGAAGTCCTTTCGGTAAATGACGCACCCCAGGCCAATGCGGGAAGTGACTTGTCTCTCGTCGCCAACCACTTGCTCGAGCTCAACGGCAGCTTCTTCGATGTGGACCTCGATGATGCGCACGAGTTCCGTTGGCAAGTAATTGCCAGCAACAACCAGGTTGTTCCGGACGGGAACCAGCTGACATTCGCTTTCGTGCCAACGGCAGCGGGTACGTATACCATTTATTTCACCGTCCGCGATTTGGCTGGCGCGGAATCGACTGACGAGCTGGTGGTGACGGTCGAACCCGATGTCGTTCCCACAGTTGTAGGCGGACGGGTTTTTGACGATCGCGATAACGATGGACTTTTTGTCTCGGCCTCGGGCGACGTCGGTCTGGCCGGCGTGACGGTATATCTCGAAGGGACTGACTATCTGGGCCAGTTGGTGAATTTGTCGACGACGACTGGTTCCGATGGCCAGTTTGAGTTTGAAAACGTTCTCCCGGGCAACTATTCGCTGCAGCGGGGAGCCGTATCCGGATTGCTGGACGGACGGGAGACTGCGGGCAACCTTGGCGGCTCTGTTGACAATACGACTGAAAGTGACCTGATCGGCGGCATTGTGATCGACGGGCAAGGGATTGCGGCGATCGATTACCTGTTCGCGGAAATCCAGCCGGCCGAGATTTCCGGTCTGGTCTGGGAAGACTTCAATGTCGATGGCGACCTGAACTTCGGAGAAAAGGCTATCCAGGACGTACAAATTGTGCTGACAGGTGTTGATGACCGGGGCCAGGCAGTCAATATCGAGACCTGGACGGATACCGATGGGGCTTTCATGTTTATCGATCTTCGGCCGGGCGAGTACAGCATTGCCCAGACCAGTCCGGCGGGGTTCAATGATAGCCACGAGATCCTCGGTCTGGTCAATGGTGTCACGACGGGAGTGATTGCCGGGAACGATCAGTTCTCGGGCATTACCCTGAATGCCGGTGCCGTCGGAATCAATTACAACTTCAGTGAACGTCCTGTCAACGGCGGACAATTGTCCGCCGGCCAGACGGCCACCATTGGCTTCTGGCAAAATTCGAAGGGCAAGGCGCTGATCCTTTCGTTGAATGGCGGATCCGGCTCGACACAACTGTCTGGCTGGCTGGCAGCCACATTCCCCAACATGTACGGGGTGGCTGCCGGTGCCAATGATCTGACCGGAATGACCAACGCCGAAGTCTGGAGTTTCTATAACAACTTGTACCGTCGCAAGCTGAGGGATGCACTGCAAATGGGGCTGGGAGGTCCGGTGAAGCTGGATGCGCAGGTCTTTGCCACAGCCCTTGCCGTGTACGTAACGAATGGGACTTTGGCGGGAACGGCAGCAGCTGCCTATGGATTTACTGTCACCGAATACGGTACGGGCATCACATCGACGTTTAATGTGGGCAACTGCGGCCAGGCCTTTGGGGTGGCCAACGGTACGACGTTGACGATCCTCGATATGTTGCTGGCGGTGGACAATTACAGCCATGAAGGCCGGTTGTTCGATATGGACAACGATGGAGATGCCAACAGCCTGTCCGAAACGCTGGTTCGTACGATGGCTTGTATCGTGTTTGGACTGGTTAACGAACTGGGCAGCAATCATTAACGGGGCCCATGTTTCTCCTGTTAATGCGGATATTATTCAACCCGGCGGAATTAACAACGTGATTAAAGAACCGGGCGGCTCGTGCCGTCCGTGTTCTGACTTTTCAAACAAGGACACGGCTCCAATTGAAACACGCCGATGTCGTATCCGCCTGGAGCTGAGATTTGTAGGCTCTATCGACTCTGTGAATATTCAATCGCATCCGCTTTTTGCTTCTTCAATTCCGACAACTTGGCATGAAGGGAGTAAGATTCATGGCGATTTTTCTCCAGTGAAGTTTCCAGTTCCAGCATTTTTTGGATAAACGGGCGGGCAGCATCCGGATTTTCCCTGAGGGCCTGAACGTTTTCCCGCATACGCACCTGCTCGGCCAGTAATCGCGTTTGTTCAATCTGAAGGCTGTCCGCGCTGGCGGCAACCAGTGCAATTTGCTGATTCCATTCGACGAGTTTCTGAAGGAATTGCCGATCGTCCTCTGATATCAATGTTTTTTCCCGGTCGATGCGCTGAAGGTCATCGCGAGAAAACAAGTCTGCCGTCCGAACAGATCTTTCTTCAATGGCAAAAGCGACTTCAAGCAAGACTTCGGCCTCGGGTCCCACTTCCATCCGGTACTGCAGCATCCCTTCGGAACGGACTTGCGGTTCCGGGGAGACAACCAGTCCTTTGATCTCTTCAAGAGGAACGAACAAGACGACCGTACGTGGCTCGACATCGTCGTTTTGAACCCGGTAAATTCGTTTGGTAACAACATTCTTGAAAGTAGCAAGTTCGCCATCCCCGATTTCGAGTCGTCGCGACGTGACTTCGGGTTCATGTGACTTCCGATAGATGTTGAGTGCCCTGTCGACACCAAAAATCACGATCTTCCGTTCTTTCCCGGCAAGTCGGGGCAATCGCGCGTCTCCCGAGAAATCGCCTTTTCGCGAAATGGACACAGGCCCCGCCACCATGGGCAATCCGGTTTCGTTGGCGATTTCAACTGCAGACGCCGGCGGCAGCGCTTCGCCCGTCTCCACGTGATCTGTCCAGACCGTGACCATGGAAGCAGGCACGGCATGCCCGAAAACCGGAATGGCCGCGCTGTGTCCGGCGCGGAGCGACACGGGTTGGTCGATCTTGTAGCTGACCAGTAGTTGATCCTGGCTGGCGGTGGCAAATGACTGGAAAGTCGACTCTTCATCGGCCTCTTCCCGCGACTCGGAGGCATGACTGCCACCACTTCCGCCGAAACCTCCGCCACCAAATCCTCCAGCGAATCCTCCACCGCCAAATCCGCCTCCGCCCTGCCCCTGGCTTGAAGGGGAAAATCTTCCGGAAGAACTGTCAAAGCCGAACCAGCGAGAAACCATTACGCCCGATCCGGAAAACTCATAGACTGAATCTCCAACCGAGGGCCGTTGAGTTAGCAAGGGAGAAAAGACGTTGGCGTGCCAGACGTAGGGGTGTCCGCTTCGCAACTCCAATTCGATTTCATTCCAGTCAACCCCGGTAATGTTGTCGACGTGAGCCCAGCCTTGCAGGAAGGCCTTGTCGCCGTCGATCGCCAGCCGATAGGTCATTCGCCAGATGGGCATATCGATGACATAACCGAATTCGACTACGCGTTTGCCCGTTCCCTCGAGAAGCAGGCCGATTTGTTTTTCGTTCTGCCGTCTGGCTTTTACCAGTCCTTCCATGGCCTGATCGAGTTGAGTACGCAGTTCCTCCTTTCGGAATTGCAGGCGGTCGATGGACGGAATCGGAACGGATTGCAATCCGCGATCGGTTAGCAGGACAACCGTTTCCACAAAGCCGCTTTCGCCGGCCCGGTTCTCAAGACCGTAGATGATTCCTTCGGTCACGTCTCCATCGGAAGTCAGCAAAACATATTCGCCCCGGAACGACTGCATCAATTGCGCGAGGGTCATCGGCGAACCGATCGTGGCAGCGGCGACATCTTCCGGGTCAGGGGCCGGCTTGTATTCGAAAGCTTTTGCATATCCGCCACCGTGATCTACCAGTACCAGGCTTTTCAGGACGTCGTCTACGGCAAAGTCCCCGAAGTGTATTTCCAGTCTTGCATTGCCCTCGATCGTGCCAGTGTGCTGCAATTGGCCGACACCAGAGTTGTAAAGAACCATTCGGGAGAGGGGAGGCAGATCGCGCAAAGGATAACGGTCTGGAAGGGACATCGAACCGGCTGCAATAGCAGGTTCCTGTTCGATGGGGACGTTGGTTTTCGTCTCAACGTCTTGCCAATTTTCTGCGGCACCTGCTGCAATCAATGGTGCCGCCAATCCGAACATCGCAAGGGCAGTCTCGGCCAGAGGCAGTGCCGTCACCAGTCTTGAGAGGCACTTTCGCACGAAAACAGTAACAGAGTTGCGCTCCACGGGCATATGAAGTTCTCACAGATCGCCCCCGTTTTTGCTTCAGGCGCCGGAGTAATGCAAACCATGCGCCGAAGCTGCTGTGATTGGCACTTTTTTTGCATTGATCCCTCGGGGGCAGATGTTGTCGCCACAAATACACATACGTCAAGGGATCCCTGATGATCAATAACATGGTGGATCAATGCTTCCGGGCCAGGTACCACGGTCTCCGCTGGCGTCTGCGAATGTACATTTCTGCAACGGCCCTGTTTTTTTTTGCAGCAGCGCTACCCCGATGTGACGCGCAGTCAATGGTCATCGAATCGGAGAGCGTCCTGAACCTGAGGAATTTCGTTGGCAATTCCATTCCGGTTGACACGATTCCGTCGGACCTGACGCCAGCGATTCGGGCAACCGGGTTGAAACTGGCAATGCCGACACCGCCTAACTGGTGCATCGAAATGCCATTGAACCAGCTGATTGAGGCGATGAATGCATCCGGTATTCCCGCTTGCCTGCACGAATCGGCGGTGGATAACAACCTGGATCCCGAAACACGTGTTCGAATGGCGTTGCACAATGCCTCGCTCGAAGAAAACCTCCATTTCTTGCTTGACACATTCGAGTGTGACTTCACGATTGGTAATTCGGGCAGGATTACGATCGCCAGCGATGATTATCTGGTCGAGAACCCGATTACGGCGACTTTTGACATCACAATTATCCCGGCTGACCCGGACGATATCATGGAATTGATTGAGGAAACAGTAGACCCCGATAGTTGGGAAGCGAACGGCGGAAATGGCCGGATGCGATGCATAAAGTCCGGACCACGTTCGTTGTTGACCATCACCACAACCTGGACGAACATGGCGCGGACTCGCCGATTGATGGCCTCCGTCCAGGCGATGAGCCGCGCAGGGGATGTTTCCTTGAACAGTTTCCGCGAACTTGTTCCCGGCGGTTCGACAGTCGTCGAATTGCCGGAATACCTTAAACCGCACCACTTGCGTTATGAGAGAGGATTTGGCCAGGGTGACTGGGGCTACGGCCAGGGTGCTGGAGGTAGTGGAATGGGGGGAGGCATCTTTTAGTCAGCCAGTCCGAAGGCCGTCTGGGGCGAAACAGCCGTCCAGATGATTCCGACACTCGCACTTGAAACCAGTTTTGCTGTGTCGTTGACCGTGCCAGGGGCTCTCAGTCCGGTTCCAGTTCAATTCAGGGTAAAGCTCATCGTGCAAGAAAACGGCAGAGGCAGGAAGCTTGCCGAACGAGTCAACAATTGAAATCTCCAGCTTCATCGGGAAAGTACGATCGAGCGATGGTCAAGCTGGCACAGGCAAAAGCCCCTGCCTATAATGCCCGCTCCCGACCGGATTGTATCGTCGATACCATGCGATCGCGTATCTTTTGCAAAATCCTGGCGGAATCGAATGCTGGAGTTTGTCCATGCTCAAGATCAGTTGCCCTGGATGTCAGCATCCGTTTGTTGTCAAACAACCGAAGGCCGGCCAATATCGCCCGACATGCCGGCATTGTGCCGCACAGTTTGAAGTGACGATAGCACCCGATCTTGAAAACTACACTTTGGGAAAGTGGAAGGCGGGCGCCGCCGCGAGCCAGACCGTCACTTCTGGACCGCTTGTTCCTCCTGGGAGGGAATCGGCCGGTCCGAACGTGACTCCCGCTCTTTCACAAACCAGGCAGGCGGCGAAATCCGCCGATACAGCTACACCTGAAGTAACGCGAATTGATTCAGGGGCAACTGTCATTGCAACGTCATCGGGCCGCTCCGATCCTGCAACCGTTGTTTCGAAAACCGTTCGATCGAGGCCACGGGAGGAAACCCGTCCAACGGAAATTGGACTGAACGACGGGGCTCAGGGCACATCATTGCCGGCTGGTCAGCTGGGCGGTTACCGGCTGATCCGGGAGCTTGGACGAGGCGGGTTGGGCATCGTCTACCTTGCCAAACAGCTGTCGCTTAACCGGAATGTGGCACTGAAACTGGTCCAGTCGCGAATCGCCTCCAGCCCTTCAGCGATTTCGCGATTTATACGGGAAGCGTACGCTGCCGCCCAGCTTGTTCACCACAACATTGTTCAGGTTTACGATCTGGGGCAGGAAGGCGGTACAAACTTTTTCAGCATGGAGTTCGTACAGGGCAAAAATCTTTCCGAACTGGTCCGCGAGCGTGGAACGATTCCACCGCGCGAAGCCGCCGGCTATATCCTGCAGGCGGCCCGCGGGCTGAAGTTTGTCCATCACCAGGGGATGGTTCACCGCGATATCAAGCCGGCCAATTTGATGCTGGATCATCATGGCGTGATCAAGGTTGCCGATCTGGGCCTGGTCAAAATCCCGGCCGCTGCCGACGATAACGCCGACGCTGCGGGCTCCGGGTCACAATCGGGCAGTGTCGAGCTGACTGGAGCGGGTGCCACGATGGGAACGGCAAACTATATCTCGCCGGAACAGGCCACCGCGTCAGCGGAAGTTGATCATCGCGCCGATATCTACTCGCTTGGCTGTACCTTGTTTGCGCTGATTGCCGGCAAGCCCCCTTTCAAGGGCTCTTCGGCCGATGACGTGATAGAAAAACACCGTACCTTGCCGGCGCCTCGCCTTGAATCTCTTGTACCGGCAGTCGACAAGTCGCTGGGCGACATTGTTGCCCGGATGCTTGAAAAAAGTCCTGAGCAAAGATACGGCAGCCTCGATGAGACCATTCGCGACCTGGAGCGATACCTCGGTGTTTCCTCGGGAGCCGGGTTCCGTCCCACAAAAGAGTGGCTTCAGGTTCTCGAAGCGAGCCAGCAGACCTATTACTCCCGGCCGCTGGCCGCGGCGCGCTCATGGGCTCCTGTGATTTTCTTCGGCGCAGGAGCGATCGCCACGGTCGTTTTCACGTTTGTCAGTCTCCCATGGGCTTTTGCCATTCTGAACGGACTGATCGTAGCGCCGGTTACGGCCTTTGTCCTTTCCGGTTTAAGGGAGCAGGGAGTCGTTTTTGAAAGAGTGCGGCAGCTTTGCATCAGCGGCGGATGGGCGCGCTGGTTCATGGTTGCCGGTAGTGCGCTGCTATTAATCGTCTTGTTGTTCGCCCTGGGTGTGATCGGGCCATGGTTGCTTCTCGTTGTACTCGGAGCGGGGCTGGGCGCCGGCTATCATTTTGTGATTGAGCGGGGTCTGGCGAGGGAGCGGGAAACAGCCGTTCAGCCAATCCGGCGCCTCCTCGCGGAGCAGCGCGTTGCAGGTTGCGACGAAGAAACCTTGCAGCAGTTTGTGGCTCTCCACAGCGGCTCAAACTGGGAAGAGTATTTTGAGGACCTGTTCGGCTATGAAGAATTGCAGCGGGCACGCAGCGCATTGCTCGTCAACCCGCAGGGACCGCGGCGCAGGAGATTCCGGCCGACGCGCGACCGGATCGTGGCGTTTCTCGACAGCAGGCTTAATGCGATTCGCAGGATCAACGATCAGCGCAAACTTCGTCAGATCGAGGAATCTGCACTGGTGGCCAGCGGCATGCCAAAAGAAGCGGCGGCTGCCCAGGCCGAACAGATGTCTCGGCTGCTGGTGGACGAAGCCGACCAGTGGAGACTGGAAGCTTCGCGATATCATTCAAGTACGCCGACAGCGGATCCGCGAAAGGCAGCAGATGCAAAGCGAGCCCGCTTCAAGGCGATGATGACTGAAGCAAAAAAAGGGGCAGGACAGCGACGAACCAGCCTGCTTGAATCTCTCGAACAACCGCTCGGCCTCAACCTTGGCGCGCCAGCGCGCTTCCTCGCCGGTGCCTTGTTGATTGCAGGATGTGCTCTGTGGCTTCACAATAACAGCTTTTTCTCCAACGTCTCGATCGATTCAATGAAAAGCGTTGGTGAAGCCGTGGTGGGCGGCAATACAAACATGGATGAGCTTGCATCCAAAGGCGGTGTTGACGTGAAAAAACCCCGCGAAGATCTCGGATTCCCTGTTTTCGGATCGTGGGTCAGCAATTTCAACGCCGGGATTGCCGGGCTTCTGCTGGTGGCCAGCGTCATTCTCGGCGGATGGCGGGCCTCGCTTTTCGTGTTGCTGGCTGTTGCCGCAATATGGCTCGCTCCCGCCTGGCTCGGTCTTCCGTGGCTTTGGAAATAGATTCGGCAAGAATATTGGACGGACTTGCTTCCGAATAACTGCGCTGGAGGAAGACGCGGCCCGTTGGGCACGCGGTTAAACAGACGCGGCCCGTTGGGCACGCGGTTAAACGATGTGGGGGGAGCGCGGCCCGTCACCTCCGGCTCCCGATGGCCGCTCCGGAGCTCATTGGCCGTGCCGACGTCAATAGTCTTGCGATTCACAGGCAATGGCAGCCAATTCTGACAAGCGACAGAAATACATCTTCATGGTTGGCGAGTCTTGTTTATTTGTGAAAGCAAAATCGTACCGATTGTCATCAGAATTGCTGCCAGTCCGAAGGCCGTCTGGGGCGAAACAGCCGTCCAGATGATTCCCACACTCGCGCTTGAAACCAGTTTTGCTGTGCCGTTGACCGTGCCAAGGGCTCCCAGTCCGGTTCCAAGGACGTCTCGATCCACGAAACCTGCGGTTACGTTCGGTTCCACCAGCACTCGCTCTTGTCGTTTTCGTTCCGGTTTTCGATTTCTGGTTGGTTGATCATCCGGGCGGGACCTGCGGTCGGCGTTGTTGAGACCGGGTTATAGCCCGGCGCCGTCAATTCGGGGAGCAGCCGGAATACACAACGAGAACCACGCAACAGATTGCAGTTTCA
>WPCK01416553.1_pt1 | contig 26207 bp, 30 predicted proteins | sample 5399851 | NCBI WGS metagenome assembly WPCK01 (sample SAMN12869471, study PRJNA574797) | sludge metagenome | isolation source: wastewater treatment of pH11 | place: China:Beijing | collected 2019-05-20 | reverse complement strand
AACGGGTGAACTATTACTTGACCTACTACAACGAAGAACGTATCCAAGAAAAATTAGGCTACCTCACACCGATAAAATACGGTGGGATGGCAGCCTAATCAGGTGTTTTTATTAGTGTCTCATTTCGCTAGGTCAGTCTAGAAACCCCTTTTTTTATGATGAATTATAAAATTAAGTGCAACATCTGAACGTGAACGCAAAAAAAAGCCCACAGCGATGGCCTCGTTTAGAATGAAGTTACGACACAAACATTCAGACGGAGGAATCGCTATGAGCTACACCCATCTTACCACAACGGAGCGCGTGAAAATAGAGACCTATCTGGAGCTCGGGATGTCCATCCGGTCCATCGCGAGACGGATCGGGCGACAGCCCTCGACCGTCTCGCGGGAGATCAGACGGAACCCCGGCTACGAGTCAGGACGTGCGCAGAAACGCTACGAGAAGGCGAAAACCCATTGCGGCGCCAAGACGAAGCTCGACGACACGATGCGCCGGACGATCGTCGAGAAGCTGCGTGCGACCTGGTCACCAGAACAGATCGTCGGCCGCCTCTACGCAGGAAAAATTGCCTTCTCACCATCTACCGATGGATCTATGTGGGACGGATCGACGTGCCCGTGACCGTGCTCCGCCAGAAGGGGAAACGCCAAAAGCCGGTCGAAACGCGCGGTCGCATCAACGTCGGTCTCCCCATCTCGAAACGGCCGCCAGAGGTCAGGGATCGCCGGACGTTCGGGCACTGGGAGCTCGACACCGTCGTCTCCGGACGAGGGAAGTCGAAGGCGTGCGTCGCGACGTTCGTCGAGCGGAAGAGCCGGTTCTATCTCGCCCTGCCAATCACCGACCGCACCGCGGCCTCGATGGAGAGGGCGATCCATGCGGTGCACGGCGCCTTCCCGGAAGGCACGTTCGAGACGGCGACGACGGACCGGGGCAAAGAGTTCAGCGGTCACGAGCGCATCCAGGCGTCGCTCGGCGTGCCGATGTATTTCGCCGACCCGTATTCATCGTGGCAACGGGGGAGCAACGAGAACGCCAACGGGCTCCTCCGCGAGTTCTTCCCGAAAGGAACGGATTTCGCGGAGGTCACGCATGACGAACTCGCGGACGCGCTGGCCAAAATCAACGGGCGACCGAGGAAGTGCCTGGACTGGAAAACCGCACACGAGGCCTTCACCGAGGAAGTGTTGCGCTTAATTTGACAAACCATCTTATCATAAAATCCGTTTGTGAAAAAACTATGCATTTTTTGATTAAATCTCTTGTCAATTTTTGAAATGAATTTGATATACTTTTTTGTAATATAGTGATGCTATACTCCTTTTAACAAATCGTTCGTCACTGTATCTTTATCTTTAAAGGAGTACAACTAATGAAAAACAAGGTAATACTTATCGCTTCTAGTGTCTTACTCACAACAACTTTTTCGATGCATAGTCCAAAAGTCGAAGCAAGTAGTGCATATAACGTAAAAGTGAAGACAGACGATCTTCGTGTTCGGACTGGTCCTTCTCTCAATCACAAAATTGTCGGCATCACTAACACTGGGCAGACCTTTTCTTATTTGGGAAAAAAAGGAGCTTGGACAAAAGTACTTTACAAAGGAAACACACGGTATATCTATAGTTCTTACCTAAAAAAATATAAGAGCCACGTTGCCAAAAAAACATCATATAATAACTCTCTTTTTGCTTCTCCTACAGAAGGTCGGCTGACCCAAGGATACGGAAACTCTAATGGTGCTTACGGTTATACATTCCATAATGGCGTTGATCTAGCTGCAGCAAAAGGCACACCCGTCTACGCTTCTGCCAGTGGAAAAGTCATTACATCTAAAAACAGCGGTGCATACGGTAAACACGTTATGATTTCACATAGTCTACAGAATCAAAAATACGTAACCGTTTATGCTCATATGAACAGCCTTTCGGTAAAAAATGGTCAGACAGTCTCTAAAGGTATGAAGATTGGAACAGTTGGGAATACAGGAAACTCGTTCGGAAATCATTTGCACTTTGAGATTCATAAAAACAGTTATAAATACAGCAGTTATTCTGCAGCGAATAGTGTCAACCCAATGAACTATTTGTAACCTAAAAAAAAAGAAAAGATTAGACTGACCTAGCTATATGAGACACTAATAAAAATACCTTGATTAGGCTACCGCCACACCATATTTTATCGGTGTGAGGTAGCCTAATTTTTCTTGGATACGTTCTTCGTTGTAGTAAGTTAAGTAATTATTCACCCGCTCACGCACTTCATAGTCGCTTAACGAGTTGAACTTGACGTACTGGAACACCTCAGACTTCAAGTTCGAATGAAACGATTCGATCACCGCATTATCCCAACAGTTGCCTCTTCGAGACATGCTGCTCGTCAGATACTTCCTCTTTACGAAATCTTGAAAGGCATATGATGTATAGACACTTCCTTGATCTGAATGGATGATAACCCCTTCGGGATTGTTCCGACTCTCCAACGCCATCCTTAACGTATCGATGACGAGGGGCGTCTGTTGATGATCGTATAGCTTATAGGCAACAATCTCATTGTTGAATAGGTCGATGATCGTGGAGAGGTACTTCGTCGTGCCCCCGTATTGGATGTAGGTGATGTCCGTCACCCACTTCTTATTCGGTCTACTGGCAGTGAAGTCTCGCTTGAGAAGGTCAGGGGCGATGACGATACTCTCACCCTGAGACTTCCATTTTCGTTTGGGTTTGATCCGACACTGGAGATGGTGCTTCTTCATGATTCTCTTCATTTCGAGACTCCACTAGGATTACAGAAATATGGCTCCTGGCTTCATCGTGATGTGGTCGACTTCTTCCTTCACTACTGCGAAACCATGTTTACTCGATATAAAGGTAAAGTCCGATATTGGATTCCTTTTAATGAAATCAATGTCATGTCGACAAAACCATGGATGGGGGGAGGAATCCCTTCTTCAACGAAAGAATCACAGTTTATCGGTGCATTCCATCAGATGTTGGCGAATGCCAAAGCCGTGACACTTGCCCATGAAATTGATTCAGAGAACAAAGTGGGGATGATGTATAATGGCCACTTCGCATATCCAAACTCCCCAGACCCAGATGACGTCCAACGAACTGAGGAATTCATGCATAAAATGCAGTACTACTGTGAAGTACTTTGTCGTGGCAAATATCCGAACTACATTAAAAAAGAATTAGAGCGCGAGAATATCTCTTTGCCGTTTGAAGAAGGAGACGCCGATACATTGTATCGTGGTCCTGTTGATTTTATTTCATATAGCTATTACTTAACTCACGTTATCGTCAAGGAGTCGCCTCTCGAATTCTCTGGTTTGAATGGCGTGAAGACAGGCTATAAAAACCAGCATGTGGAGCAAAGCGAATGGGGATCGAGTATCGATCCGAAAGGTTTACGCTATTCTTTAAATTATCTATATGATCGATATCAGTTGCCACTTATGATTGTTGAAAACGGTCTCGGGGCCGTTGACACGCTCACGCCGGACAAGAAAGTTCATGACGACTATCGTATCGCCTATCTTCGGGATCATATTGAAGAGATGAAAAGAGCAGTTTCCATCGACGGGGTGCCTTTACTCGGTTACATGGCATGGGGACCAATCGATTTAATTGCAGCAAGTACAGGAGAAATGAAGAAGCGGTATGGGTTCATCTATGTAGACTTGGACGACGAAGGGAACGGGACCCTAGAACGGATTAAAAAAGATTCGTTCTACTGGTATAAAAAAGTCATAGCTTCAAATGGAGATGATCTGACTTGAATTAAGACGGAGGTATGGAATGATTCGTATCAAAAAAGTATTAAATTCAAGTGTCGTGATTGTCGAGGACAAATCAAAGCTTGAGTACATTTTAATTGGAAAAGGAATTGGTTTCGGGCAGAAAGTCGGAAATGTTGTCGCTCCACCTGAAGCCTCCCAAATGTTCATACCCGCTGACGATGTCCGTATTAAAGAGTTCATAGGACTAGTGACTGAAATTCCTCCTGAATTCGTCGAGATTACTCGAGAAATCGTTGCATATGCTGAGGAAAAGCTAGCTACAAAGCTCAATGCCGGTATCTTTTTAACACTGACAGACCACCTTCACTTTGCGGTAAAACGTTATTATAAAGGTATTACTATCAGCAACCGTGTATTTTGGGAAATTCGAAACTATTATCCACAAGAATTCAAGATTGGAAATTATGCGGTCAAGCTCATGAATGAACGGTTCAAGATTGAATTACCTATTGAAGAGGCCGCAAATATTGCTTTTCATATTATCAACGCGCAAGGAGAAAGAGAAGAAACACGTGATGGCATGCGCTACGCCAAGATGATTGGGAGTATTGTGAACCTTATTCGATATGCTTACAATATTGAAACCGATGAAGAAGATATTCATTATTCATGATTCATCACACATGTGAAATATTTCGCTGAACGCTTTTATGCTGGAAAAATATTGAATGAAGAATCCGATCAACTATTTGAACAGATTGCGAACATCTACCCAAAGGCCATGAATGGTTCATTCAAAGTACGGGACTACCTTAAACAGTTGCACGGTGTGACAATTCCTAATGAGGAACTAGCTTATCTAGCCGTTCATATTCATCGACTGACAACTAATATGGATTTGAATAAACAATAACTTTCTTAATTACCTGGTTCTTTTTGACGAAGACCAGGTTTTTTCTATACTGAACAAAAAAATATCCATTTTTTATAATCGAGCAGCTATAGGCCGCATGACATATGTGTGTTTTTCACCACTGATTCGATTTCTTTAGATCGGCGTGACGGGCTCCTTTAATACCTTTTTCAGAAAAGATAAAAGGAAAGAACAACTTTGCTCTTTCCTACAATTTCAGTCAAGTGTTAATAATTATTTATACATCGTACGTCTTCATGCTTAGTTTTGGGATGACAGGGCTTCTGCGGTTCGGATTCCACTACAATCCAACGCCCTCGGCTGAATTGAATCCAAAGGACGATCGCCTTAAAGACGATGTCTAGACCGATGGCGATCCACACTCCTGCAATGCCCATCTGCATCTGAATCGCCAATACATATACTGCCCCAGTCCGGATCACCCACATACCGATCGTGGTCAGATACATTGGAAACTTCGTATTGTTCGCTCCTTGGAATCCACCGGTCAATACAAGGACAACTGCTAGGAAAGGCTGGAAGACCGCTGCTATTTTTAACGCGACATCGATGTCTTTGATGACTTGGGGATCGTCGGTGAAAAGTGAACCTGCCCATCCTCCGAAGAAGAATAAGACGACCCCGAATAAGGACATGAAGCCCATCGCCATGAACGTGCTCAATCTGGCATATTCTTTGGCGGTCTCGTGGTCTCCCGCTCCGATGTTGCGACCGACGAGAATGGTTGCTGCTGTCGCGAAACCATATGCCAACATATAAGAGAACACCTCTAGATTCCCTGCAATTTGATGCGCGGCGAAGGTGTTCGTCCCGAGTACCACGATGAATCCGAAATACACGATCTGTCCGGCTCTCATGACCAATCGCTCGATAGCCGCCGGGCTTCCAAGGTTCACGAGCTCCAACTGGTGTTCGAGATCCGGTCTCCAGAAATCTTTCCTGAAGGCGATCACTTCCGTCTTACGAATATAGTTCATCAATAAGAGCGTCCCGACGAGCCGGGCGATGACGGTCGCGAGTGCCGCTCCGACGAGACCAAGTTCGGGGATGATCCAAAAACCGAAAATCAACATATAGTCGAGCACAATATTGACGACATTGATGACGATGCTCACCTTCATCGGTGATTTTGTATCTCCCGCACCTCGTAAGATACTACTGAGCACAAACATCAATGCCACCACGATCGATGGGATCCCGACAATTTTGAAGTAGGTGCTACCAGCTTCTAAAACGTCATTCTCCACCCCCATCAACCGCAGGAGAGGCTCAGCGAAAAATAGCGTCACGACCCCAAAGGTCACCCCGACCACGACAGATAGGACGATGGCCTGCTGCGCGATATGTCTCGCGCGCTCGATTCGTTCTGAGCCTAAGTTATTGGCGACATAAACGTTTACTGCCACACCGATTGCCATAAAGACAGCAAAGTAGATGGCGAGGATGGCATTCGTCACTCCTACCGCTGACACTTCTGCTAGGCCGATTCTTGAGACGAACAGCGTATCGACAAATCCGAGCAACGTTTGGAAAAAATTCTCGGCAACCGCTGGTAACGCGAGTAGAAGGATGAATTTCATCTTGGTTTTTCGATCACCATGAGTGTCCAGCCGCTCACTTTCTATCATCTGAGTCCTCTCCTTCGAAAATTATGCTTACAACGATTACAGGAAAGCGACCCAACGAGGAACCATGGGTCGCTCATGGTCAATCTGAGACACGAATGACGAAAGGATAGGTGTGCACAGTCCCATGGAACTGGAATTCGGCCCAGACCTTGTATAGGCCAGGTTTATGGAAGACCGTCTCAAATTCCGTCGTATCATGAGAAGAAGGATGCACATGGATAAACTGTTCTCCGGCTTCATCCAAGATGACGACATGACCAAGTGCTCCAAGGTATGGCTCCGGGTTACTTTCTTTGGTGTCATAGCTGAAGACAGTCGGGACATGCGCTTTTAAAGAGTCAATCGACAGCTCGACGGTATGACCTTCGATCGTCTTCGTCAGACGCTCATCCACTTTAAGTGACGATTCGATAGAGGAAGAGGACTGATGATCAATCTGTAAGTGAACCGGCTTCACTTGATATGCCAGTCCCTTAGGCTGAATATCCACGAAGAGTTTATACGCCCCTGCCTCAAGTTGGACGGGGTGCTCGAATCGACCCTCACCCTTTTTAAACGGATGGAGGTGTCGGTACTCAGTTAGGTCTTCGTTCACGAGAATCAAATGGAATTCCTTTTCATGGCTGACTTCGAGTTCCGGGGCTTGCTGATGTTGATCCTTTAACTCGATACTGATTTTCCCGAATTCATATTTAGCTTCTACAGACACTTCATTTCCCGTCAAGTTCTTCATATGATGATGTCCATGGTCTTTCACGTTTAACACTCCTTTGTGTAGTCCTTGATCGCACCGTCACTCGACCTCCATTACTTGCAGCAAGAACAGCCGATTTTAACGGTCGCCTCCGTTACCTCGTAGCCAGTCTCTTGAATTGCGGTTTCAATCTCAGAAAGTGTGAGTTGGCTTTCATCGAACGTCACGTCCACCTCTCCCGCCGAAAGATTGACCTTCACTGATTCAATACCCGCTAACTTTCCAACGTGTCCTTCAATCTTATTGATACAAGATCCACAAGACATACCCGCTACCTGAAATGTTGATTTTTTCATTATATGTTCCTCCTGATTATTTAATTACCATACATGGGTAGGGTGTAAAAGTATCGATTTTTTTACACCCTCGCCACCTTATGTTCGTGTCCCTCATTGCGCGACACGCTTTCAACAGGTTCTGAGAGTGAGCTATCGTTGCTTATCGTAGCAATGTTAGAATCTCCTCTTTGTTGTTCTCGAAGCCAACAAAGTACTTCACTACTTTTCTCTTTCTGAGCATCCCTTTTTTGTAGAAGACAAACAGTGGTACGATTCGATTTCCTGATATCGCTACCATTTCTTGTTCAAGGTCAAGGTTCACACCCACATCTTTGTTCACATAAGAGACTGAGATTGTTTTTAAGTATTTTTTGGCATCCTGACAATCTGAACACGTCGGACGCGTGTAAAGTTCGAGCTGTAGATCTCTATCCATCCCAATTCCTCCTTTTATTTGATCATCGAAGGCTTGAATCGTTTCAAACGGAGTGCGTTCACCAGGACCGAGACTGAGCTTAAACTCATGGCCGCTCCAGCAAGTATCGGGTTCAACAAGGGCCCGCCGAGTAGATAAACAATCCCCATCGCAAACGGGATACCCATGACATTATAGGCAAATGCCCAAAACAGGTTCTGTTTGATGTTGCGGATGGTTGACTTGCTCAATTCGACAGCTGTAGGTACATCCATCAAATCGCTTCGCATCAAGACGATGTCTGCAGATTCGATCGCAACGTCAGTACCCGAACCGATCGCGATTCCGATGTCTGCTTGGGCCAAGGCTGGTGCGTCATTGATTCCATCACCGACCATTGCGACCTTCTTCCCTTCGGCCTGTAACTTCTTCACTTCGTTCGCTTTATCTTCAGGTAACACTTCACTCAGTACCCGATCGATCCCGACCTGTCTCGCAATCGCCATGGCCGTACCTTTGTTGTCTCCGGTGATCATGGCTACTTCGATACCCATTCGTTGAAGTTTCTGAATGGCTTTACGACTGTTTTCTTTGACGGTGTCTGCGACAGCGATGATCCCTGCGATTTGTTGGTCAATCGCGATATACATCGGCGTCTTGCCTTGGTGTGCGAGTTTGTCTGAAGCGCCTTCAAGGACATCCAGTGAGATGCCGCGGTCTTTCATCAATTTTCTGTTTCCGGCAAGCAAGACTTTTCCGTCGATCAGTACTTCGATCCCGTGCCCTGGGATGGCTTCAAAACGATCGATATCCATGACACGCATCATTCTGTCCTCTGCCGCTCTTACGATTGCTTCGCCCAATGGATGTTCAGACCCTTTTTCAGCGGAAGCGGTCAAGCGTAACAACTCATCTTCTTGATGTCCATTCACTGTCACGATATCTGTCACTTTCGGTTTTCCTTCAGTGATCGTCCCTGTCTTGTCGAACACGATCGTCTGGACTTTATGGGTCGTCTCCAAGGCGCCGCCACTCTTGATCAACACACCATTCTCAGCACCTTTGCCCGTACCCACCATGATTGCTGTTGGTGTGGCCAAACCTAGTGCACAAGGGCAGGCGATGACCAGTACTGAAATTGTGATCGTCAAGGCGAAGAGGCCGGTCTGACCGCCTAAATACCATGCAATTCCTGAAAGGATCGCGACGACGATGACAATCGGTACAAAGTATCCGGAGATGATATCGGCCAGTTTTGCGATAGGAGCTCGAGAGCCCTGTGCATCCTCGACCAATTTGATGATTTGAGATAGCGCTGTATCCTTACCGACTTTCGTGGCTCGGTATTGGATGATCCCGTTCTTGTTGATGCTGGCACCGATGACTTGAGCACCCACATTTTTTTCAACAGGGATACTTTCACCGGTCAGCATGGATTCGTCTACAGACGTATTACCTGATAGAACCACGCCATCCACCGGAATCTTCTCACCAGGCTTTACGATAATCGTGTCGCCGACGATGACTTCGTCGATTGATACTTCTAACTCTTGTCCGTTGCGGACGACCTTTGCCGTCTTAGGTGCCAGTCCCATCAATTTTTCAATCGCTTCGGATGTTTTACCCATCGACCGGATTTCAAGATATTTACCTAATGTGATCAGCGTGAGAATGACTGCGGCTGACTCATAGTAGAGGCTATTCACGTATCCCTCATAACCTGAGAGGATAGCCATGGTAGCACCGACGCTATAGAAGAAGGCTGCGCTCGTCCCTAGTGCGACAAGTGAATCCATATTCGGATGCCCTCGGAACAATGTCTTAAATCCGACGGAGAAGAATTTCCATCCGAATAACATCACTGGGATGGTCATCATGAGCTGCAAGACAGCGAACAATTCTGGGTTCATCGTTGGATGCAATGCCATCGGTAGGGGTAGGCCGATCATATGCCCCATCGCCACATAGAGTAATGGAATCGTGAAAATCGCCGACCCTACAAATCGGTTCCACATCGATTGAATTTTTTTCATTTTCTTTTCTTTCTCGGTATCTTGACTATCCGCTGATTCTTGATCTTCTCTTGCCTCATATCCGGCGTTTGCCACCACTCGGATGACATCTGATACAGTCACCAGCTGAGGATCATATCGAATGACTAATTTTTCTGTCGCCAAGTTCACATTCGACTCAGTCACACCCACCATTTTCCTCGTGGCCTTCTCAATCGTCTGCACACATGAGGCACAAGTCATCCCTGTGATGACAAATGATCTTTGCTCGGTCTCGGTTGAGGCCTTGTAGCCAGCCTTCTCGACGGTCGTCTGAATATCCAGCGGCGAGATTTTCGTCTCATCGTAATGAATGCTCAATTTCCCAGTCGCTAGGTTGACGTTGGAGGTCACTACGCCAGGCAATTTTTTTGTTGCTTTTTCAACTGTCTGAACGCAGGACGCACAGGTCATCCCTTCCACGGCAAATGTCTTACTCTCCATATCGTCTTACCTCCATTATTATTGGGCTGATTCGACTTCGTAACCGACCTCGCCCACAACTTCTTTAAATTCATTCACATCTAGTCGTGTTTCATCGTACTTCACTTTTGCAATGCCTTTCTTTAAGTTGACTTTCGCACTTTCAACCCCATTCAGACCTTCAAGTGCTGACTCGACTTTGTTGACACAATGAGCGCATGACATACCTTTAATCGTTAAAATCGTTTTTTTCATCTTGAATCTCCTCCTATTCACTACATTCATGACATCATTTCAAACTCAATGTCTGGATCCACAGGAATGGTCCTGACATCTGCATTGACCCGGGGTACAGGTGCATGGAATGTCCTCCACCGCTTCACTTTCCTTCATCTCAAGGATTTTTTTGAGATTCTCGATATCCTGTACACTCAGTGTCGCCTGTGTGATCATCGTTCCGATTGTGTTACCGACATCCCTGTCACAGATATGATCGAGTAGATCGTGTAACGTCTCTCTGATGACGTCAGCTTCAACGACGTTCGCGGAGTAGATGAATTTCTTCCCCTCGGCCTCGGTTGAGAGCATCCCTTTTTTCACGAGCCTTCCAATGAATGTCTTCGTCGTCGCAGGCTTCCAGCTCATCTTCTTTTCCAATACCTCGATGATTTCTTTACTGGTCACGTGCTTTTGGGCCCAAACGACACGCATGACTTCCCATTCTGAATCCGTGATTTGTTTTTCGACATGTTCAGCCATTTGTCTAACCTCCAATTTTAAGTTTACAATCGTAAACGTTTTATTTGTTTTCAGTTTACAATCGTAAACGTCGACTGTCAACCATTATGTTTTTGGGTTCGCTATTCAGTCTTCATTGGCTATATTCTTGTCTAGAAAACGCATCTGGATATCCTTCAGCAACGCTTTCAAATAGTAGTGCGAGCTGACGGCATCCCGGGCACCAATCGGCGGTGAACTTTAAGACTACAGGCTGCGTAGAGTGATTAACCATTTGCAAATCAGATAATTGAAATTTCGAAAGCATTTTTTCTCCTCTCTTTTCGTTTACATTCGTAATCGATTTGAGTTTACGAATGTAAACGTTATTTGTCAATCTATATATTCGTGTCCATTTTGTATGTTTTTTATTTTGACCTCATACAGCTTTAAATTGTTAACTACTGTCATCTCTTATATGATGTAATAAAACAAAGTAGGAATTGTCTTAAGCGTTTTGTTGCTTAGTCGCTAGGATTAAATAGATGATTCGACTACTAGCTTACTATTGAGACATTCTCATAAGTAAAAAGTGTAGGAAGGTATACATTTCGACGTCGAAATGTATACCTTCCTACACCACAAAGTCCCAGTTTATGAGTGACTCTTTTTTATAACAACTTGTATTTAAATGATTTAAATATAGGAACTACATATGCTGTATACAAAATAATAACCAAATGAGGGATTAGAATTGGAATCAAACGAGACCAAGGTGACGTCATTCCGCGTGTCACAAGAAGTGAAAGAACATATTCAGCGTTTAATGGAGCAACGTCAAATATCAACCAACCAATTATTCGAGCAATTAATATCATTGGCCGATAAACAGTCACCGGACCCCTTAGTCGTCAAGGAGAACGAATCACTCGAAGCAGCACTGAATCAAGTGCTTGCCCTGTTCAATGAACGAGCCACTCGACTAGAAACGCAACAAAAAGAACATGAGCGAATCAACGCGCGATATAAAAATACCATTCATGACCTTGAACAAAGCGTAATTGCAGAAGCTGAACGACTCCAAGAGGAGTATGAGCGAAAGGTGTCGTCACATGAAATTGCACTCACTCAATTACAAGATCAAATCAACCAACTAATCGCTGAAAAGAGAATCGTTGAAGACGCATTGGAAACAGAACGTGTGTCTAACAAAGAAGAACTAAAAGAGCAGAAAAAAACAGTTTTTCATCTAGAAGGAGACATGAAAAAGCTAGAAGATGAACGTAGCCAGCTCTATCGGCAAAATCAAAGTCTTATGGACGCTGTCGACGACTTAAAAGCTCGTACACGCCGTCTTGACCAGCTTGAAGAAGAGAACCAGAAACTGCACTTAGAAGTCCAGCTCCTCCGTCGAGAGAAAGAGACATTTGAGAACCGGTTACAGGAACAGGTCGAGCTCGCGGTCCTGCGTGAGCGGAGCACCCAACAAAATAAACAATGATACGAAAAGGGTACTAGGTTGAGTCAACCAGTGACTGAATCTAGTACCCTTATGTTTATTACAAACAAAGTATTTAACGGTTTGAAGAAATCGTCTGATACATGTTCAATGACTTGACCAAAGATGCTTCATTCACACGTAGAATCATAACCTCATGAGAGTATAAAGAATGACTCCGCTTGGTCCAATTAAGATTTCACCTGCAATCCACGCACCTTGAATCGATTACGCTTTTCTTCTAATTTCACTTTCATATCTACCGAGAACGTATTTTCAGGAGTGTTGTAGGCACGCCGTGCTGCCATACTAAGCATTTTTGCCACATCCTCTGCCCGGTCGTCCTGTAAATCATGCAGTGAAGATCGAACATACTGGCGAGCCATTTCTCGGTCACGTAGCGATTCAGGGACCGATACATGACGACTTAATGCCAGGGCCAATTGAGCCGTCTCTAAGCGATAGCTTGTCCCGCCTGCCTGCATACGATTCAGTTCATCCGCTAGCTCGCTTTGCAGAAGTACATGATTACTGTCTGACATCGGTCACCCTCCTCTACTCTTCTTTTGATTTATTATATACCCTTTTTCTGAAAAATTCGACTCAAGTCATGCACGTTACAAAATGGATCGTCCCACGTCATGTTTGCTTTGTATTCCTCTACAAGGTCGAGAAGTTTATCTTTATCGCAAAGTGCCAATAGATTCGTTTTTTCGAGATCCTCTAGATCCTTTTGGCGAGAGGAGAAAATCTTGGTACATGCTAAAAGTTCAATGTCGGGGATATACACATCAATCGCCTCGAACAGCCCTTCAATCTTATGCCGGAATTCATTTTCCCTAAAGTCTTCACGGGGTGGGAACTGAATCACCCCTTCGACAATTTCAATTTCATATTCATGAAGCGCCTCTTTCAATTCAGGTGTCACGACGCCCTCCGTCACGCGAATATCAATATCTCGCGTCGGACGATACTGAACTGCCCCCCGTCAAGTAGACAGGGCAAATAATGAAAACCGAACTAGGCGGCTTTAGACCTGTATTCGACAGGGCTCAAGCCGTTTAGCCGTTTCTGGAAACGGTCATGGTTGTAGAACGATATGTAGGTCTCGATGGCCGATGTGAGTTCGCTATAGGCCTGAAACTCACGCAGGTAGTACATCTCGACTTTCAGGGTACCCCAAAAGCTCTCGATCGGGGCGTTGTCGATGCAACGTCCGACCCGGGACATGCTGTGGGTCAGTCCCGCGTCTTCCACCATGCGTTTGAACCCTCTCGAGGTATATTGGCGCTATGGATCATCGGACGCGCTCCTGTGCGGAGCCCCGTGATGGCTGGCATCATCGTCTGGAAGACGAGAACGTTGTTGTTGGACTTTCCGATGCGATAGGCGACGATCGAGCCGTCGTACAGGTCGATGATTGCGCTCAGGTATGCCTTTTTCCCGGCACCATATTTAAACTCGGTGACGTCGGTGCACCATTTCTCGTCCGGTCGGGACGCGCTGAACTCTCGGTTCATCAGATTCTCGGCCACATGCTGTGGCATCGACTTCTTATGTCTCTTCCGCTTCCCGCGGATGATCGATTGGATCCCATGGATATGCATCAGGCGATAGACTTGCTTTTCATTGAACGTGGACAGACCTTGTTGCCTGCGTAGCCGATTGATTGTCATCGTGACCCGACGGTAGCCGTATGTACGGTTCGCCTGGTCATAGAGTAGACGAATGTCCTCCAGGAGCTTCTCGTTCTCTTCTTGACGCACCGATACGGTGCGGTTCAACCATTTGTAATAGGCCGCACGTGAGATGCCAGCTGGGAAACCTGGGTCTATCAAGGATTGGCGGTTCTAGTAGTGGGTTGCCCGTGTGCCTTAGTCATTTCGACGCCGATTTCGATTGTTTCCGCCATCGGTAATGCTGCCAAAAAAGGGGTCTTGATTAAAGGCGGCGTATACCTGGAAAAAATGGGCGCGCTGAAAGCTATTGCATTTGACAAAACCGGTACCCTGACCAAAGGTGTACCTGTCGTCACAGACTTTAAAATCACGAACAAGCAGGTAAACGAGAGAGAACTGCTTTCTATCGTGACGGCATTGGAATATCGTTCTCAGCATCCGTTGGCCTCTGCCATCATGAAAAAAGCGGACGAGGAAAACATACCTTACACCTCTATCAGAGTTGAGGACTTCTCTTCCATCACAGGAAAAGGCATTAAAGGAACGATAGACGGCACCACCTACTTTATCGGAAGCCCGCTTCTCTTTAACGAGCTAGGTGTTGAAAGTATTGATAATAATCTGGACCAAACCGTAACGGCTCTGCAACAGCAAGGTAAGACTTCGATGATTATCGGAACGAAACAAAGCATATTGGCGGTTATCGCCGTAGCCGACGAAGTCCGGGAATCCAGCAAAGAAATCATCCGGAAACTACATGATATGGGTATTAAAAAGACAATTATGCTGACGGGTGACAACAAAGGGACAGGCAAAGCTATCGGCCAGCAAGTTGGCGTCAACGAAATCCAGGCAGAATTGATGCCAGAGGATAAATTAAATGTCATTAAACGCTTGCGAGCTGAGTACGACAATGTCGCGATGGTCGGGGACGGCGTAAATGACGCTCCGGCACTCGCTGCCTCTACTGTTGGAATTGCCATGGGTGGTGCTGGAACGGATACCGCTTTGGAAACAGCAGATGTCGCCCTGATGGGCGACGATTTGAGCAAACTACCGTTTACGATAAAATTGAGCCGAAAATCCCTAAATATTATCAAAGTGAACATCGCGTTCGCTATCAGTATCAAAGCGATTGCATTACTCTTGGTCATCCCGGGCTGGCTCACCCTATGGATAGCTATTATGTCCGATATGGGGGCAACTCTTCTGGTAGCACTGAACAGTTTAAGACTGATGAATGTCAAAGAATAAAAAAACAAAAATATTCATTTTTATATCCTCGAATTTGTACTGGGTATGATAAAAATAAATGATCTCTGTTTTTTAAGACGGCTTTAAGATGACTTCGGTATTGTTCCCGAGTCATCTTTTTAGGTTTCATTGTCAGCTTTTTTATCATCAGACAGTTTTAATCGAGGCCGAACCTTATTCATTGACCGGAATATTCTCCGAAGTATGGAAAGAAAATCCGGTCGATAGGTCTACTAAACTATGACAATTAAATCTAAATATTTGAACGTTCGTTTTGGAATCATTCATTCATTCGAATACATCCTATTTTAAGAGACGAAATTTCGATAGTGTTCAAAAAAAAAACGAATGAGGGGGTTTCTAAATATACCCTCATTCGATATTCAGTTTCCTTGCACGTAGAAAAGTATTTATTGGTATCAGACGGTATGAAGTATAGAATTTTTACTCATATGTCGAACCTCAGTGTGGATTTGGTGCAAGGATGACTTATTTCTTTAGTTGTGTTTTTTTGATTCTAACTCTATTGTAGAATGTTTAATATCTAGTTTTGAAGTCACTTCTTTGACTTTTTGTTTAACAATAGTTGAATCCTTTAGATTCATCTCTTCTACTATTAAGTGTAAATTCATGGCGTTATCTTCGCCATCAATTGACCAGACATATAGGTTTTGAACAGAAATCACTTCTTCAATACCTTCAATCTTTTGCTTCACCTCATCGATGTCAATACCATCAGGGACAGCACCTAAAAGTATTTTCATTGTTTTAACTAAATTACGAAACACATTCACTAATATAAACAACGCAATAGCAATTGATAGGATGGGGTCAAGTATATGTATATCCTTGAAGAGTAAAACTATCCCTACTACAAGAACGGCAATCCAACCTAAAACATCTTCTAAAAGGTGCCAAGATAGTACTCCCTCATTTACTGATTTTCCTTTGTGTAGACGGAATGCCGCAAAACCATTTAAAAGCACACCAAAAATTGCAAACCAAATCATTCCTTGTGCATTAGAATGCTCCGGTTCAAACAGTAGAGGAATTGCTTGAGTAAAAATATATACAGATCCAATTATTAATATTGTCGCATTTATTAATGCTCCTAAAAGGGAAAAACGATTATATCCAAAAGTGAAGTTATGATCGGGTTTTTTGTTCGAAAATTTTTGTAAGAACCAGGACAGGCCCAATGCAAGAGCATCACCTAAATCGTGAATGGCGTCCGACATGATTGCAACACTATTAATCAAAAATCCCCCGATAAATTCACCAATCGAGAAAACAAGATTAATTATAAATGCTAGTTTGATATTTTTTGATGCCTTATCAGTACTCGCCATTGTTCGATCTCTCCTCACTTGGTAGTCCATCCTTAAAAAGGTTAGTTGTTAGAATAATACTGGTCTCTAGCGTTCTGCAATATAATAAATTTCTTTGCCTATTGATTGTAAACAACGCATACTTGAGAACTTAAGCGCAGTTCTTAATATTTTAATAAACAATCGAAGGACGTAATTTTTGAAAGCGAAATTAAATACATGTATCTAATTTGTTAGAACCATTTAGGCACTAATTTTATATATAAGACTTCTCCGAACAATTCGGTAACGGTCTGTAAAATGATCACTACAGCTACTTGTGTTGATAGGGGCTCTGGTAATATAGATGCTAATGGAAGAACTACAAGTGAATTCCTTGTTCCCATACTAAATGTAATTGCTCTTCTTGAAGCAATATCTAGTTTGAACAACTTACCAAGGGACTTTGACACCCATGGTATGATAAGTAGAAATAAAATATAAACTGGTATTACATCTATTAATGTCCCGAGGTCACTATACACTTCCCTAATTTGAGAGGCAACTACCACAAAAAGTACAAAAGACATAAATGGAACGGGAATCCATGGCGGCATTTTCATGATACGATTACCTAAAGAACTCTTTTTAGAACACAATTGTGTCATTATCGCTAATAGAAGCGGTATAAAAATCAAAAATAGAAATGCATCTAGAAATGGACCCATCCTAACGATACTAATAGCCTTTTCTCCTAATAATACGAATAAATATATGGGTAAGAGTATCGTCTGTAAAATTAAAAGAATCGGTGTTACTTTTAACAATATTGATTCGTTTCCCTTTCCCATCTTTGTAAAAACAATCACATAGTCGATGCACGGTGTTAACAACACCAAATACACCCCCAGCATTAGTGATGAATCTTGAAGAAATATGATAACCAAAACCTAAACTATTAAAGGAACGGCAACAAAATTTCCTAATAAAAGAGCTACCACAAACCTCATGTTTGTAGCAGATCCATTCGATTTCAGAAACGGAATTTGAACGAACATCCCATACATCAAAACTCCTAAAAGGGGAGAAATAAAAATATCGAGATATACAGCTTCTGTATTCAATAGACCAAAGATTACTGCCAACATCAAAAAAATGATGTATATACTGACTTGGTGGGCTTCCACCTTCTCTAGCACTTGAATTCCGAATTTGCTTTCCTTCTCTATCAAAATCACCCCCAAAATTTTCAGGAAATTTCAGAATGAAATAGATAACTCCACGATTTTAATTGCCAGGGCAAGAGGTTTTATATTTTTTCTTCTAGTATTTTTATTTATCCAACAGTAAAAATACCGACTGAAAGTAAATATAATTACGGCTCATTATTTACACTTCCGAATATAGTTAGTATCTTGAATATATATCAGTCAAAAAATAAAGTGATAACCATTAAAAAAATAATTATTTTAGCCTAAAGCCACATCTAAAATCATCATGATTGTAAAGCCAAACATTAAACAAACAGAAGCCAAGTCCTTGTTTCCATTTTCTTGAGATCCTGGGACTACCTCCTCCACTACAACAAAAATCATTGCTCCTGCAGCAAAGCTTAGCGCAAACGGAAGTAAAGGCTCCATTATGAGTACTGCTACTACTCCTACCAACGCCGCGAACGGTTCAACCATACCAGATAACTGGCCATAGAAAAAACTTTTACGACGAGATAATCCATCTCGTCTCAATGGCATTGACACAGCAGCACCCTCAGGGAAATTTTGTATGCCGATTCCGATTGCCAGCGCGATAGCTCCCGTGATTGATGATGAAGGGAATCCTGCTGCAACTGCTCCAAATGCAACGCCTATGGCAAGTCCCTCTGGAATATTATGCAATGTTATTGCTAACACCAGTAACGTGCTCCGCTTTCTCTTCTTAGGGTTTATACCCTCAGCCTCATCCATCGGTGAAGTGGGATGCAGATGTGGAATCACTTTATCAACACCTGATAAAAAGAATCCTCCAAGTAAGAAACCGATTGCAGCTGGTAACCACGCCGGAAGAGAATCTTGTTCCGCCATCTCAATTGCAGGTGAGAGTAATGACCAAAAACTAGCGGCAATCATTACTCCTCCAGCAAAACCGAGCATCCCATCCATTAGCTTTTGATTCATTGATTTTGTCATAAACACTAACGCGGCACCAAGCGCCGTCATCCCCCAAGTGAATAAAGTACCCAGCAATGCTTGAGTAAGGGGTTCTAACGAAGAAATATATTCAATCATCTATCAAAACTCCGTTGCCAAAAATCGAGTTTCTATACATGCTCAAAATTAAGTAACTATTATCCAAAATCAGCATTGCTGTCTCCTCCTCTTGATTGTCAATCCTACTCAACAGGTGATTTTTTTAATGTTGATGTACTACTTCCCCTACCTTCAGTTTGCAAAGCAATTCATCACTGTGAGGATGAGAAAGAGTTTCGAATTGAATCGTAGAGTGTTGAACGTTCAGATGTGCTAAATCGTGTTCAATTTCTTGAAGTAGATTCTCACTGTCATAGATTTGTAAATTACCATCAACGACGACATGACATGAGAGTGCATTCATTCCACTTGTGATACTCCAAAGATGAAAGTCGTGTATACTCCGTACCCCCTCCTTGTTGTGAATGACTTGAAGAACCTTTTCGACATCAACGTTTTGTGGTGAACCTTCCATTAATACGTTCAATCCGGATTTCGTCACGAAATAACCACTTCGTAAAACAAGTCCCGCTACAATGATTCCTGCGAGCGGATCTGCCCAGTTCCATCCAAATGCCATGATAAGAAGCGCTGCCAGTATTGCACCGACTGAACCCAACGTATCGCTTACAACATGTAGATAAGCACCTCGCATATTCAAATTATGTTCTACGTCTGCACCTCTTAACATAATCCATCCAACAAGAAGGTTTATAGCAAGGCCAATACTGCTAACAATTAACATTCCTACGGATGCGACCTCAGGTGGTTGAATAAATCGATTGATGGCTTCATAAAAGATATATATGGAAATCAGTATGAGTGTGACCCCGTTTAAAACAGCTGCTAGAATCTCGAAGCGTCTATATCCGAACGTTTTACGATTGTTCGCTATTTGTTCACCTAATTTAAAGGCAAGTAATGCAATAGCGAGCGAAGCCGCATCACTAAGCATGTGACCTGCGTCCGCTAAAAGTGCTAAGCTATTTGTAAGGTACCCTCCAATCGCCTCTACAACCATGTATGCCGAAATAATAAAGAATGAAATGATCAAAATCTTTTTGTTAGAGGTATGAGAATGATCATGTGCATGATTATGTGCCATAAGATTAACTCTCCTTACTATATTTAGTGGTGTTTCGCATGCTCAATCGCCTGTCTTAGTAAGTTCATGACATGGTGATCATCTTCTGAATAAAATAGAGTAGTTCCTTCTCTTCTAAACTTGACAAGTCGAAGATTTTTTAAAAAACGTAGCTGATGAGACACGTTTGATTGACTTAAGTTAAGAAGATCAGCTATTCCGTTGACCGAATGTTCCTTTGTGCATAGCAGGGTTAATATTTTAATTCTTGTCGGGTCACTAAGTGCCTTGAACGTCTGAGATACAATAAATAGAGTCTCATCGTCAATCTGCGCCCCTATTTCTATTTCATTTTCTGTAGTATCTTCAATCGGTTCATCCATAAGTCAGTACCTCCGCTCATGATAACTATACATGTTCATATGTTCATATATAACTTATTAGACTTTTGCTGTGCCGTCAACACTTAATTTAAAAAACATTTATTCTATCAGCTCTACATACTTGAAGATTTGAGATACTTTCTCTGGTTTTGCGATTATTTCTTATTTTTAGCCATACAAAAACTACCTATTAGAGAGCTAGTTAGATCTCATACTCGATAGGTAGTCACGCTTTTTCAAAAAATCAATATAGTACACTAACGTTTTAAGAAAACGTCAATTGAATTATTTACTGGGTATTGTCTAATCTATTTTCCAACTTCAAAAAGCTTTTCATGTTTTTCTAAATCAAAGCTGTTTTTTAGTAAGCATACCAATTTGATACAATTAGTTCTTCATTTTTCAAATCCAAATCAAAAACTACTGTTTGGTACTGATTCGTCCAAGAATGACTGTAATCAGAAAAAAGGCGGTCAACGCTAAAAACGGAATTGTGATAAAACCCATCCAGTCAATGTACTGTGCATTACAGGAAACTCCTTGTTCACATGGTCTGACTTCCGAAAAGCCGGGCACCTTTTGTACAAGATAGTGGTAAAAAGAGATACAGAATCCGATTATTGATAAAGGGAGAACATAAAATTTGATTGAGCTATCTTCTCTGAAAACTGCAATTGCAAGAATCAAAGCTATTGGGTACATAAAGATACGTTGAATCCAACAGAGTTCACAAGGTATAAAACCACGAATTTCGCTAAAATATAGACTTCCAAGTACTGCAGTAATTGAAACAACCCAGGCGAGGTACAGTCCATATCGGTTTATTACTGAAGCGCTCATTGGGTTAGCTCCTTTTCAATTTGTTTTTTTATAGAGGTATAGTCGAATGGATTTTCAAGGATGACCCCATTAACTGCAATCGTCGGGGTCAGTGTAACATTGTATTTTTCTACGAGCGCCGCATCCATTTTAACTGATTCTAATCTAGAAGAACGACTTGATAGGTCTTCTCTAAATTTATTTAAATCTAGAGAAGGGACAGTCTTCGTCGCAATCTCTTCCATTTTCTCCACCGTAACCCATGGATTATCGTGTATTTGCACGTCAGGTTGAGCTTCATAAATAGCTTTGTGAAATTGCCAAAATGATTCTGGGTGATTTTTGTAAACAGATTCTGATGCAAGGGCAGCTAAAGTGGACTCATCTCCGTGAAACAAAACATTAATGTAACTAAAGGAAGCTTTCCCACTTTCAATGTAATCTTTTACAAGTTGAGGATAGATTGTTTCACCCCACTCTTTACACGAAGGGCATTTATAGTCTCCGAATTCTACAATTGATATCGGCGCTTCCTTTTTACCTATTGTAGGTTGATTATTAACTGATATCTTTTCATCTTGAACAATTTTAGTCTTTGATTTTTCGGAACTTTGATCATTTAAAAATAAAAAAGCTAAGACTGCAATTACTAATACGGATGTAAAAATAGTCAATAGTTGATTAGTTTTCAAAACAATTCACCTCTTTTATAAATTCGTTATTTCTTTTATCAGAATTATAGCTAAAAATACTAGAGTATCCTTAGTTTTTCAACATTGAATCCATGGACTTCTAAAAACGAAATCTATGAGTCAAACAAGTTACATTCTAACACATTCATGCAACTAAACTTTTATGCAGATGAAAGGAGGGCCAATTTATTTCTTAAAATACGTCTATTCCCCTTAATAATAGTGCATTTTAAAACAGGGCAAGAAAACTTTTAACTGTAGATAGACGAAAGCCAATAATCGTTGCATAGAATGACTAATATTTAAAGGATAAGTACCATACAGATAGTAAAAAACCATTCATGGGTCTTTACAACCAAAAAAACTACATATGAGGAGTCTATTATGAAGTCTAAACATAAATTTCGAATAAGCTTAGTAATTTCCTTGGCTTTATTAACTTCTTTTTTCTATCCCTTTAAGCTTTTAACTAGTGTTAACGTCCTAAACGTCGTACATGCAGAGGAATCTCTATTCATAACAACTGAAAATTTGAATTTGCGTTCCTCGTTCTCTTCAAAAAGCAAAGTCCTTTTGACGATTCCAAAAGGAAAAACCATTAAGAAGATAGGTGTATATGGAGAAGATAAATCCTGGTTTAAAGTTTCATTTAATTCAAAAATCGGTTATGTCTCAACGAAGTACGTGACGCCAAAACCTATACCTAAAAATTCAGTCAGTTCAATAAACACAATATATAAAACTAAAACTTCACTAAATCTGCGTAAGGGCCCATCTGTCAAATCACCCGTTTTAATGACTATCCCAAAGTCCAGCCCACTAATGTACCATGCTGCCTCAGGCCCTTGGTATAAAGTATCATACAATGGGACTCAAGGCTATGTGGCAAGTCAGTATGTAACCATATCGCCCTCGGCTATGAAGTCACGAAGTAAGCAAACGACCGAGATTCGCTCAAGCATGTCTTTAGTGAACTCAAAGGTCCTTATTACGATTCCAGCATCTACTGAAGTGACTGTACTAGGAAAATCGGGCACAACGGGTTCTTGGTTAAAAGTTATGTATAACGGTATTACAGGATTCACACCTGCTCGACATTATATAGTGCAAGTGGCACCGGGGGATTCTTTATCCACTTATCCAACATATATTACTATCGAAAATCTTAATTTACGTAACCAAGCGAGTCGTTACGGATCTATTTTGACAACAATTCCCTCAGGCACTTCGATTTCTGTCATATCGAAAAGCGCCAGTTGGTACAAGGTGCGATATAACAATCAAGTCGGTTACGTATCATCTGGTTTTGTGCAACCATTTACCGGAAAAACTCCTATAAAATCACCGGTGATTCCAGCTAACAAACACGTGATTTTAATTGACGCTGGACACGGTGGGGGAGATGCTGGTGCAGTGACTTCAAACGGTACAGTTCAAGAAAAAGTACTCACCCTAAACATTGCTAATCGTGTGGCCGACGAACTAAAGAAAAACTATGAGCTTTATGAAGTGAAACTAACGCGCTCAAATGATAGATACTTGTCACTTGTTGAGCGGACCAATCTATCAGAAAGGCTTGATGCTGACGCTTTCATAAGCGTCCACATTAATTCTTCACCTTCTTTCGCTACAGGTCATGAAGCACTCGTCCCTACTTCTAGCGCGTACACCACAAATCCATATGCGAACGCTAGCCGCAGATTAGGTGAAGTAATTAATCAAGAAATCGCCATGAACGTTCCAGATTTTAAAAATCGAGGCGTTAAGCGACAAGATGTCTATGTGGTAGGAAGAAACACGGTACCTTCTACTCTCATCGAATATGGCTTTATTGCTAACTCAGTAGATCGCTCCTATATGTCGGGAAGTAACATGATCAAAGCAACCGCCAAAGGAATTGATAAATTTATGAAGAGTTACTACTAAATAAACACCAAACAAATACTAACAAACGATTTGACCACTGAATTTGAGACAAAATGTCCTAAATTCAGTGGTCATCATTCATTTCCTCATCAAAATGGCATTATAAGTATTTCTCTTGATATACTCGAATGACAATAAACTCAAAAGAACAACTGACATAGAAATGAAAAGAAATAGAAATATAGATGGTGAAGTAATATTGATACAATGATTCCGGTTCGAGTTTTAATCATGATACGAATACTTTTATCCAGCAACGCATTTTTTATAATAGAGATAAGTTACGGAGGCAACAACATTGTTTACCATGAAAAAAATTATAGCTTCAACTTTACTTGGTGTTATGTTAGTTCAAAGCGCATCCCCTTCTTACGCTTTAAACTTGACTGAAAAACAAAAAAATATCCAGCAGAAGCAAGCGCAAAATTCTACAGAGCAACGTAAAGCTAATACGTCAATTCAGCAGCGTGAACAAGATATCACACTCGAAGAACAGAAACTGAATGACTTGGAATCCGAGTTACAGGATATTATCAATGAGGTCACCCAGAAGAAGGCTGAAATTCGGACAACCCAAAAGAAAATTGCTCAGATTCAAACTCAAATTAAAGAATTCCAGAAAAAAATGAGCTCTCAAAAGACATTGATGGAAGAACGCATGGTCACGATGCAAAAAAACGGTGGTTCTTCTATAAACTGGGCTGAATTTATTTTTGGTTCAAAAGACTTTGGTGATCTGGTTTCACGCATGATCACCGCAGGGACGATTCAAGAAAATGATCAAGAACTTTTCAAAGAATATCAATCAACAAAAAATAAGCTTCAAATTGCTAAAGCTGAATTGGACACTGAAAAAGATAAGCTTATTAGTCAAAAAGAAGAGCTAGAGAATAGTCAGAAAAAATTGAACGGCAAAATTAAAGTGCGGGCTGCTCAAATAAAAAAATTAGAGGCCGAAAAAATCCAGTTCACATCTAAATTGGTAAGCTTGCAACAAATGGAATCGACGCTTCAAGAACAAGAAAAATCAATTCAAGCAGAGATTGAAGCCCAAAGGCTTGAAGAACAAGCTAAAATTCGTACCAAAGAGGCTGCGCGTAAAGCTGCAGAAGCAAAAAGTGCCGAAAAAAATGAAATCAGCGAGAATAAAGCCTCTCTCGAAAAATCACCAAACTCTGAGAAAGTGGTAAACACTTCAAAGACTACGGATTCACTCGCTTCTCCAACAAGTGGCGGAGTTTTTCAACGTCCAACCTCAGGTACCGTAACCCAAGGATGGGGTCCAGCAGGCGGGGCCAATGGCTACAGCTTCCATAATGCACTAGATACAGCTGGACCAGTAGGAACTCCTATTATGGCTGCTCAAACAGGAACTGTAACTCGAGCAGGCTGGGGTGGACCTTATGGAAATCATGTCATCATTACGCATGTCATAGGCGGTCAAGTTTGGACTACCCTTTATGCTCACATGAGCTCATTGTCCGTTTCCGCCGGACAACGTGTGACCCGAGGACAGAACATCGGTGCGATGGGGAGTACCGGAAATTCGACCGGTTCTCATTTACACTTTGAAGTCCATCGAGGAAACTATTCGTACTCAGCTACAAGTGCAGGGAATACAGTCAACCCATCCCAATTTTTCTGAATTTCAGAGGCGAAATTGTTTAACACTATATAATTACTTCAGTAAATCACTTAATATTTAGACCACAGAATATTAGATGCCCCGTAAAAGTTGGACCTGATAATCTAATTTTTATGGGGCGATTTTTATGTCCGAAAGCTTTTAAAGTCTCGGTGACCAAACGCTAACTGACTCGCAAGAAAAACTTCAGAAAGTTAGGATGAGCTTTCGTTCGTGCCCCCACCCCCCTACGAGTGCCTGGGGAATACAATCTCAGGTGCGACATACACATTCACTATGTAGATATTAAAAACGATATGGATGGGTAGACAATCTTTAATCGATTCAATCTTGAAGTACAGACTCTTCTCTCCTTTGATGACCTTCAACTGGCAATATACGTCGAGACGAACCTTAGGTTACTAAGGCCGTGTCTAACGGTCGATGATAAATTTACGGATATGAAGGTCCAAATTCAAACCTAGGTTGTCGAAGTCACCAAATGATCTATTTCATGATCCAACTTTTTGGATTAAGTTCAATTAATATCTTTTGAACTTAATATATAAAATTGAACTTAATATATAAAATGTACATTTCTTTATTTTTTATATGATGAATTATAAAATTAAGTGCAACACCTGAACGTGAACGCAAAAAAAGCCCATAGCGACGGCCTCGTGTAGAATGAAGTTACCACACAAACATTCAGACGGAGGAATCGCTATGAGCTACACCCATCTTACCACA
>WPCK01198748.1_pt1 | contig 26220 bp, 25 predicted proteins | sample 5399851 | NCBI WGS metagenome assembly WPCK01 (sample SAMN12869471, study PRJNA574797) | sludge metagenome | isolation source: wastewater treatment of pH11 | place: China:Beijing | collected 2019-05-20 | reverse complement strand
CTATCTATCCGATCTAGATTCACCGCCAACCCACAATCATCAGCCACTCACCAAAAACGAGCAATGAATGGACTACACCGGACGCATTTCGGAGTCAATTCGCAAACAAATTGCTAGGCGCCGCAGCTACCTTAGACAGATACGGACGACCCAATGAATAGCATCGAACTGAGCTTAACGCTGGAATTATTGATAACTAAGGCGAACACGCAGACCATGGAGTTTTTTTCGCTATGAGCGTTCCACCTTTTTCCGCCGACTGGGAGCGTACTACGCTCGCCGATAGCTTGAAGCGCATGCCACGGCGACAGGAGGAGTTTACAACACTGTCCGGTCTGCCGATAGCTGACTTGTACACCCCCGACGACGTAAAGAACATAAACCCCATTTCTGACATCGGTCTTCCAGGTCAATATCCATTTACTCGCGGCGTCCACGCGACCATGCATCGGGCGAGGCCATGGACAATTAGACAAGTGGCAGGATTCGGAACAGCCGAAGACACCAATGGTCGATATAAATATTTGTTGGATCACGGCGAAACTGGTCTATCGACTGATTTCGATCTACCAACACTTCTAGGTCGTGACTCTGATCACCCGGTTGCAATTCCAGAGATTGGACGTATTGGCGTTGCGATCGACACTCTTGAGGATGTCCGCCTTCTGATGGACGGCATTCCGCTCGATCAAGTCTCGACTTCGTACACCATCAACGCCTCTGCATTTGTACTCATCGGCATGTATGAAGCCGTGGCAAAAGGCCAAAATGTTCCTGATAATTTAATAACCGGAACATGTCAGAATGACATTCTGAAGGAATATACGGCACAGAACGAGTATATCTACCCTCCCCGTGAAGCAGTACGGTTGGTCGTGGACACGATGGAATATGCGGCGAAAACTATGCCGCGTTATAATCCCGTGAGTGTGTCCGGCTATCATCCTCGCGAAGCTGGAGCGAACGCCGTCCAAGAATTGGCTTTTACACTCGGTGCGGGCCACTGCTATGTCACTGAAGCCATAAAACGAGGCATCCCTGTTGATCAGGTGGCTCCGCGCATTTCATTTTTCTGGGACATACACAACGATTTCTTTGAAGAGATTTGCAAGCTGCGTGCAGCACGAAGGCTCTGGGCTAGGATGATGCGCGATTGGGTTGGCGCGAAGGATCCACGCTCTTGGATGATGCGCGCTCACTCCCAAACAGCTGGTGTTAGTCTAACTGCGCAGCAGCCCGATAACAACATCGCACGCACCGCCATTCAGGCTCTTGCAGCTGTTCTAGGGGGGACGCAGTCCCTGCATACAAATTCGAAGGATGAGGCCTACCAAATCCCATCTGAGGGCGCTATCAAGATTGCAGTCCGTACTCAACAGATACTGGCGTTAGAAAATCGCGTTGCCGATATCGTTGACCCACTTGCTGGGTCTTACTATGTTGAGAACCTGACTAATCGACTAGAAGAAGAGTCGGAGTCGTTGCTTCGTCAGGTGCTTGACCGCGGTGGCATGATCGAGTCGATCGAGGACGGCTTCATTCAGCGTCAAATTGCGGATTCTTCCGCCGCCTATCAGAAGGCCTTGGAGGAGAAGCGCGAATTCATCGTTGGCGTAAATGTCAATGTGGACCCTGAAGAGGAATTGCCTTTCGAGCCGTTTGAACTCGATCCAGGCCTTGGCGAGCGGCAGATCAAGAGGACGCGCTCTATTCGTAGTCTGCGAAATGCAGCGGAACATTCGGCAGCTTTGAAAGAGGTAAGACATGCTGCTGTTAATAACATTAACACGATGCCGGCGGTTACGAGGGCTATTCGCGCAAGTGCTACAGTCGGCGAGATTTGCGATGTAATGCGCGATGTGTTCGGCGAGTACAACGCTCCGCTGGTTTACTGATCAACAAAGGACATTGATATGAAATCGCCGATTCGCGTTGTTGTCGCTAAACCAGGTCTTGATGGCCATGATCGAGGGGCGAAAATCATTGCCCGGGCCTTTCGTGACGCAGGTTTCGAGGTCATTTACACGGGTATTTTCCAGACAACTGAAATGATTACGAGAACCGTTCTTGAGGAAGATGCGGACGTGCTCGGGCTAAGCATTCTTTCGGGATCACATCTGCATTTCGCCGAAGAGATTTGCAAAGCTCTAAAGGAACAGGCCGCAAAGGAAGTTCTTGTACTGATGGGCGGAATTTTGCCCCCCCGCGATATACAGACCGTGAAGAATTTCGGTGTTGCGGAGGTATTCGGCCCAGGCACTCCAACGACCAGGATTATTGACTACGTCAAGGAATGGAGAGGAATTAAGTGACGAAGCCATCCGGTGGAAGCATGAATCGTCTTGACGGACTCTTGGCGCGGGCGGCAGCGTCTAATCCAGATCGTCCTGCAGTCATCTTTGGGGACGTCTCCTGGACGTATGCGCAACTATTGAATAGGGCGCAGCGGCTCGCCAGCGCTCTTGCTGCAATGGGTGTTGGCTATGGAGACCGCGTAGCGTTTTGGGCGAGCAATCGTTCTGAATTCCTTGAAGCTCTGTTCGGCGTTCCTATTTTGGGTGCTATTGCCGTTCCTCTCGATCACTGGTGGAGCGGTTCCGATGCAATGTCAGCACTCGCTCAGGTGCGGCCAAAGGTATTGATAATAGGCAAGATTCAAGCCGTTCATCTTGAGTCAAAGGCAGAGGAACTGCAGGCAATCGGGCTAGCGCACGTTGTGGGGTTGGATGAGCCGTTTGACTCTTTCTCAACCGTTTATGAGCATCTATTGGCGAACGCGGCTCCGCTGCAGTGTTCTGACAATGTTTCCGCAGATGATCCCGCGTTGATTTTATTTACATCAGGATCGACTGGTCGATCTAAAGGAGCCGTTCATAGTCATAGAGGCCTCTATGCTACCGCAATGACCATGAGTATTGAGCTTGGGTTACGTGATGGCGAACGAACATTACACTGCCTACCGCTCTTTTCTTCTTGCCTCGAGCATCTCATACCATTGACTTTGATGCGATCCACCCACGTGATTTTGCCGAATTTCGACGGGCCTGCGACGTGGAGCGCGATAGAGCACCATAAAATAACCCATTTGGATGCGGTTCCAACGACTCTTCGTCGCTTACTCGACGATGCTCCGAACGACATTCCTCAGTCTCTTCGACTTATCACTTACGCTTCAGAGCCAATGCCAAGTCCGCTGATTAAGGCCTTGATCAGAAAGGCTCCAGAAGTCCAATTTGTTCAGTTTTATGGTATGATAGAACATTTATGCCTAACAGTGCTAGGTGCGTTGGAACAAATAAGTAATATTGGTTCTGTGGGACGTCCGATGATCACGTCTGAAATACGGATTGTCACCGAAGACGGTCTAACGGCAACTCCAGGTGAAACAGGCGAGATCTTGGCGCGAACACCAACTCAATTTGACGGGTACTGGGAGGATTCGGTTGCCACTGCGCAGGTCGTTCAGGACGGTTGGATGCGCACAGGTGACCTGGGGCATTTCAACGAAGATGGTGTCCTTATTTTATCAGGTCGGTTGAAAGAGGTCATTAAATCTGGTGGGTTGACTGTCATCCCCAGCCAGGTGGAGGCTGTACTGCTAACTCATGATACCGTCCGCGAGGCTGCGGTCGTGGGGATTCCTGATGAACGGTGGGGGGAAGCCGTTCATGCATTCGTGGTGCTCCACTCGGACAAGACAGTATCGGAACCGGATCTGATTTCATTCTGCCGAGAAAGGCTGTCCGGCTATAAAACACCCAAAGCGATCCATTTTGTTAGCGACCTTCCACGAACGGGTATCGGAAAGGTGTCTCGCCGATCCGTGAGAGAACGGTTTCTTCAGACACAGACAACGAGGTAGGATCTATGTCCGAAAGTCTAATACGTTTACGAATGGCCACGGCAGACGGGCACTACGCGGGCGGTCTAGTTGATGGCGCTAGGGTGCTAGGTCTGTTCGGCGATGCAGTTACCGAAGCACTCATACTTCATGATGGCGACGAAGGCCTCATGCGGGTGATGAACGCTGAGTTCTTAGTTGCCGTTCGCGCTGGTGATTACGTGGAGGTGAGATGTAAGATGACGCGCGAAGGAAACACATCGCGTACCTTCGAGTGTACAGCGCATAAGGTTATAGAATTGCTCGACGCAAATAATTCCGCTGCGGATCGTCTGTCGGAACCGCAGCTGGTTGCTAAGGCCACCGCTGTAGCAGTTGTTCCTCTAGATAAACAGCGGCGCAGGTGATGTCGACAATTTTGGATCTTCTAGCTCGTGCGCAGCAGGGTCAGCGCTCCGCAATTGCGCGATTGCTGACAATCGTTGAGAACGAAGAGGCCGACGCACCGGAGGTCGTCCGTGCAACTCACGCAAACACGGGGAACGCAAAGCTCATTGGAATTACCGGGCCTCCGGGGGCAGGGAAAAGCTCGTTGGTTTCGGTTCTCCTTGCAGCTTTTCGTGCGAAATATGAGCGTGTTGCAGTTGTTGCTGTCGACCCATCCAGCCCTTTCACAGGTGGCGCCATCCTTGGCGACCGTATTCGTATGCGGGAACGTTTTCTTGATGAGGGCGTATTCATCCGTAGCATGGCAAATCGAGGGAATTCAGGCGGCCTTGCTCGGGCATCAAGGCGGGTTGTCAACGTCCTCGACGCGCTAGGGTTTGACATTATCTTGGTTGAAACCGTAGGCGTCGGCCAAGAGGAAGTCGAAGTCGTTCGCGTTGTTGATACCGTTTGCCTTGTCACGATACCTGGTGCTGGAGATGATATTCAGGCAATCAAATCAGGCATCATGGAAATTGCAGATGTTTTGGTCGTTAATAAGGCCGACCGACCGGGGGCTGACCGAGCTGTCAAAGATTTTGCGCAGATGCTGACCCTTGGTACTCCACGTTTGGAATGGAAGGTTCCAATCGTGAAAACCTCCACAACAGAGGTATCAGGTATTGACGATTTAGTCTCTGCAATCGAGCGACATCACGTTTGGGCGACCGAGAGTGGTGATGCTAAACGTAGGAACCGCGAAGCGATCCAAAACGAGGTTTCGGCGCTGTTGCGCGAACAGGTGCTTCGGCAACTGGCAGCAAAAATTGGCAACGGACGATTGGAAAATGCGGTCAGTCGCGTTGCTGCACGCGAGCTAGACCCCTATGCCGCAGTGACCTTGTTACTGGAGAATGAGTCGATTGATCTCGAGGTGGCGAAAACCACTTTCGGCCGTTAGATATGAGAAAACAGCAGGTAGTAGTGCGACATGCAACATATCGGTCGCGTGAGGTTGTTAGGGCTTTACGGAAGGCGTTACGGCGCCACGATCCTGATGCTGCGGAACAACTCCTTTCGCACAGCGTTGCGCTTGGTCACGAGCGTTTAGGATTGAGGCGATACTTAGCGGCACGGTACCTTGGCGCCTCGGACCTCCAACAATATAAGTCTTTTTTTCTTTCGTCAGCCCGGGAATTTTCGCCTGGTGATCTGCTAACAGCTGCTCAAACAGTCGCCAAAGAACTTCATGTCGAAAGGCTTGTTACAGACAAGTTCAGAGACTTTTGTGCCGCATATAATTTACCGTCTTTCTCTTCCGGTGAACATAATTCTTTACTGTCGAGTAATGTGGGCTACCGAAGTTCAGACGCGTGTTTAATCGGCGACGTCCGGCTCGGTCTCAGTCCGTGGTTAGCACCCTTTTCGACGATTCGTGGAGACGACACGTCAATTCAGGTGGGCGATGATTTCCGTGTTGGGGAGCACTCAACGGTACTTTCTTCAGGGGGGCAGCAGTGCGCTACTATTGGCGATCGTGTTACTGTTGGCACAAATGTTATTCTTCGTGGGAGCACGGTCGGGGCTGGATGTGTAGTGGGGGACGGGACAATTGTTCTTGATGGAGCAATTGTTGACGATAATGTCTTGATCGAGCCTAACTCGCTTGTGGGTCCTCATTCGCACCTTATTTCAGGATTAGTTTACGCAGGCAGCCCAGCCCGCGCCGTTCGGTCTATTGGACGGCCGGAGCTTGAGGCCCGAAGATTGCTACTTTCGAATTCTATATTCGCATCGTTATTCGACGAACAGCTTACAATGCATCCGAATAAGGCAAATGCTCCTCCGAGCACCTTTATCGCCACGACAGCGCGAGTTGCTGGCCGCGTTACGATTGGTACAAATTCAACTATATTCCCTGGATGTATGCTTCACAGTACTGATGGAGACATATCAATCGGAGAAAATTGCATCATATTGGATAACGCCGTCCTCGACGCTGGTGATGTCTCGATTTCGATAGGAGATAATTGTCTGATTGAGCAGAATGCTCATCTTAAATGCTGTCAGATTGGAACTCATACGTTGATCGGCATTGGGAGCAGCGTCTCCGACGGCACAATCATAGGCAATGATGTCGTTTTGACCCCAGGGTCAACTACAATGGTCGGGCAGCATCTTGAAAGCAATTGGATATGGGGTGGTCGTCCTGCAAGGCCCATATCAAAGACTGGGGATGCGTCTCGTGAAGAGATATCGCGTGCGCTACAGGAACATCGATCGGATGCGATGCAATATACACATGGCAAAAGCAGCAAAGGAGGACCTGAATGGGACACCGACTTTCCAGGATCGTCACCAAGACCGGAGATCGTGGGCAAACCAGCCTTGGTTCAGGCGTTAGAGTAGATAAAGATGCGCCTGCTATCGAGGCCTTGGGGACTATCGATGAGCTTAATAGCTGGATAGGTGTTTTGATCACACTGGCCAATTCTCCGGAGGTCCGAGAGACCTTTGAATTGGTGCAGCATGATCTTTTTGACCTTGGAGCCCAAGTGAGTGTACCTGGGACGCCGTTGCTCTCTTCGGAACATCTCTTGCGTATCGAATCGGCTTTTGCCCAAATGAATACGAAGCTTGGGATGCTAAAGGAGTTCATTCTGCCAGGCGGAGAGCGTTCGTCCGCCTTTGCGCATGTGGCGCGCACTGTATGCAGACGAGCAGAAAGACGCCTCTTTACCTTGTGTGAAGTAACATCATCACCTGCAGAGGATGCAAATCATGATGTGCCTCCTCAGGCTTATGGATTGGCGTATCTAAACAGGTTGTCTGATTTGCTTTTTGTGGCATCCCGAATCGAAAATAAGTTCGCTGATCGTCCTGACATTTTGTGGCAGAAGGGCAAAAGCCTATCCTGATTTAAACACCTATCTTCTACTACATGAACTATTTTCGATGCGAATTTTATCGTCCTATTGCCATGCTCGCCTTTCTCACCCTCAAATCTCCGTTGGAAGCCCTATCAGTGAAAATCTACCAAAATGTCACCTACCGTAATTCTAATACTCGTCGTCAGCGTCAAATAGGTTAAAGATAAAGAGATGAGCCCCAACATTCGGACAATTGGGATTATCGGCGCGGGTCAAATGGGTGGTGGTATCGCCCATGTTTCAGCTTTGGCCGGTTACAAAGTTTCGATCTATGATGTCCTGTCTGAGCGGATTGAAGAACGCATCAGCGCTATCGGCGCCAATATGACCCGCCAAGTTTCCTCCGGCAAGCTCGATGAGAAGATACGGGATGACGCGTTGTCGCGCATATCATCTGCTTCTACAATGGCCGATCTTGGCTCCGCTGATCTGGTAATTGAGGCAGCGACCGAAGACGAGTCGATTAAGCGTAAGATTTTCGCACAGATCTGCCCGCATCTCAACCCAGACACGATACTTGCAACCAATACTTCGTCGATCTCGATCACCCGCCTTGCCACACAGACCGACCGACCCGAGCGTTTTATCGGCATACATTTCATGAATCCCGTCCCGGTAATGAAGCTAGTGGAACTAGTACGCGGTATTGCCACCGACGAGCGGACTTTCGAGAAGGCCAAAGCCTTCGTGAAGCAGCTTGACAAGTCGATTACCGTCTCCGAGGACTTTCCGGCTTTTATCGTTAACCGCATTCTCTTGCCGATGATTAACGAGGCGATCTACACGCTCTATGAGGGCGTCGGCAGCGTCGAGGCGATTGATACAGCCATGAAACTAGGGGCCAACCACCCAATGGGACCGTTGCAGCTTGCTGACTTTATCGGTCTCGACACCTGCCTTTCCATCATGCAAGTCCTGCATGATGGATTATCGGACTCGAAATATCGTCCTTGTCCGCTCTTAGTTAAATATGTCGAGGCCGGCTGGCTCGGCCGCAAGGCTGGTCGCGGCTTCTACGACTATCGTGGTGATCATCCGGTGCCTACGCGTTGATAATATGCTTCGGATCTTACCTATTCATGAGATGGATTAGAAATCCGCCATGAAATCTGGGTAAATTCTGGTTCAGCATGCTTCTAACGGAGAACGAAATGGCCGCATCCAATTCTATCGTCGTCGCCAGCGCCGCGCGCACCGCGGTCGGTTCGTTCAACGGGTCCTTCGCGTCGACCCCCGCGCATGAGCTGGGCGCCGCCGTCATTCGCGAATTGCTGGTGCGGGCCGGCGTCGAGGCCGGCGAGGTCGACGAGGTGATCCTCGGCCAGGTGCTGACTGCGGCCCAGGGCCAGAACCCGGCCCGCCAGGCGGCGATCCATGCCGGCCTGTCGAAGGGTTCGTCGGCCTGGGGGCTTAACCAAGTCTGCGGCTCGGGCCTGCGCGCCATCGCGCTTGGCATGCAGCAGATCGCCACCGGAGACGCGAAGATCATCGTGGCCGGCGGCCAGGAGTCGATGTCGCTGTCGCCGCATGCGCAACATCTGCGCGCCGGCGTCAAGATGGGCGACTTCAAGATGATCGACACGATGATCAAGGATGGGCTGTGGGACGCCTTCAACGGCTACCACATGGGCAACACCGCCGAGAACGTCGCCAAGCAGTTCCAGATCACCCGTGACGACCAAGACCAGTTCGCGCTCGCCTCGCAGAACAAGGCGGAAGCCGCCCAGAAGGCCGGCCGGTTCAAGGACGAGATCGTCGCCTTCACCGTGAAGGGCCGCAAGGGCGACACCGTGGTCGATCAGGACGAATACATCCGCCACGGCGCCACCATCGACGCCATGCAGAAGCTGAAGCCCGCCTTCGACAAGGAGGGCACCGTCACCGCCGGCAACGCTTCCGGCATCAACGACGGCGCAGCCGGCGCGCTGTTGATGACCGAGGCGGAAGCCTCCCGGCGCGGCATCACGCCGATTGCCCGCATCGCCTCGTGGGCGACCGCCGGCGTCGATCCGGCGATCATGGGCACGGGGCCGATCCCGGCCTCGCGCCGGGCGCTGGAGAAGGCCGGCTGGTCGGTCGGCGACCTCGATCTCGTCGAGGCCAACGAGGCCTTCGCGGCGCAGGCCTGCGCGGTCAACAAGGACATGGGCTGGAACCCCGACATCGTCAACGTCAACGGCGGGGCGATCGCCATTGGCCACCCGATCGGTGCTTCGGGCGCCCGCATCTTCAACACGCTGGTCCACGAGATGAAGCGCCGCGGCGCGAAGAAGGGCCTCGCCACGTTGTGCATCGGCGGCGGTATGGGCGTGGCGATGTGCGTGGAAGGATTGAACTGAGGCGGTAGGGCAGTGGGGGAACAAAGCAGCAGGAAAAAAGCCGATATCGGCAGCCCAACCGTCTTGTTCCCTTATTGTTTTGCTGCCCTGTTGCCAATTTCTCAGAGAAGACTTTCATCTAAGAGTCCTCTCTGATTGGGTGTAAGCGGCAAGGACATCCCACGTAGCGGCAGCCGCGGGGATTTGGGAATCATCGGCTTTGGGAATTGGAGCTGATGATGGAACTTTCTGTAAGCACGCCTATGCCTGATGATAGAAACTATCAGGTGATCGATCATCGTACGCATACGCCGAGGACCGCAGGAGAGATGCTGGCTCGCGCGAGCGGTGCCGGAGCCATGATGGAGTTTTATGAAGGTCAGGCGGCTTGCTGATCGACGATCGTGTCGGTTCGGCGCAGACGCTCCCATTCCCAAGGCAGCAGTTCGTGCAGACGCGAAGAGGGAAGATCTGCAATGCGGGCCAGGACGTCGGCGAGCCATGCTTTCGGATCGACGTCGTTGAGGCGTGCCGTGGTGATAAGAGTAAGCATAACGGCGGCGCGATCGGCGCCGCGCTGTGAGCCGGCGAAGGTCCAGTTTCGCCTTCCCAGGGCGATGCCCCGCAGCGCTCTTTCGGCCGCGTTGTTGCTGAGGCAGATCCTGCCATCATCGAGGAAGCGGGCGAAGTCATCCCAGCGCCGGAGCATGTAGTTGATCGGCTTCAGCACCTCGGCGGAGCGTGAGAGGGTTTCGCGTTCGTGGAACAACCAGGCGTGCATGTCGTCGAGAAGCGGTTTGCTCTTGTCCTGGCGCACAGCCCGCCGCTCGTCGGCGCCGCAGCCGTTGATGGCACGCTCGATCTCGAACAACGCGTCGAGACGCCTGACCGCCTCCAGCGCGATCGGCGAGACCGGTTTGGCTTTCTTGCCGTCTCGGGCCTTTTTCTCGATGTCGGCCAGTTCGAAGAACCCTCGCCGCGCATGGGCGTAGCAAAAGGCCGGCGTGATCGGCCGCTCTTTCTGCTGCGGGTCGAACAACGGCTCGAAGCCACTGTAACAGTCGCACTGCAGGATGCCGGCGAAGGAGGCCAAATGCTTCTGGGGACGCTCGCCGCGCCGGTCACTCGAGGCGTAATGGACCGCTGCCGGCGGCGCAGGCCCGGCAAAGGGACGATCATCGCGTACATAGGTCCATATGGACATCTCTAAAAACCCCAATTTCTGGGAAAAGATGATCGGCAACCCATTGAATCTATTATCATGGAAAGCCGACGATGTGGGTATTTAGAGATGTCCATATGCGTCCGGTCGTGCACTTGCTCTTCGCCAGGATCGGAACTGTCGTATCGTCGCCATGAAGGCGCTCGGCCGCGAACACATGGCTCTCGATCAACTGGAAGAGCGGCATGACGGCGAAGGTCCCGTGCCCGACCTGATCGGCCAGCGTTGACAGCGGCAGATCGATCCCCTCGGCCTTGAAGCGCGTGCTCTGGCGGTTGAGTGGGGCGTGCATGCCGAACTTGTCGAACAGGATCGTCGCCAGCAGTTGCGGACCGATGAAGCCACGCGGCGTGGCATGGAACGGCGCCGGCGCCTGGCTGACCTTCCCGCAATCGCGACAGGTGAACTTCTCGCGCACCGTCTCGATCACCTTGAAGCGGCGCGGGATCTCCTCCAGCGTCTCGGTCACGTCCTCACCCAGCTTCGACAGCCGCGATCCGCCGCAACAGGCGCAGACGATGGGAGCATCGATGACGACCCGCTCGCGCTCGATGTCCTGCGGCCAGGGTTTGCGCACCGGCCGCTTGCGCGCGAAGGCGCGCACGCTGTCGGTTTTCGTCGCCGCGGCCGCCGCAGCAAGATCGTCCTCGCTCGCCGTGGTCACCAGATCTTCGAGCTGAAGTTCCATCTGCTCGATCAACCGCGCCGTGCGTTCGGAACGCTGGCCGTATTTCTCGCGCTTCAGCTTGTCGATCATGAGCTGCAGATGCGCGATCAGCGCCTCGGTGTCCGACAGTTTCGCCTGCGCACTGGCGGCCACCGCCTCGGCCTGCATCCGCGCTTCGCGTTCGGCCCGCAGCGCCACCAGGGCACTCGCGAGATCCGAAGGAAGATCGTCCGGCTTCACCATCACGAAGCCAGTGAATCAGATTTAGCCTGCGATTTCAAAATCTAAATGCTAGCCAACCCGCGTCGGCCGCCATGTTTTCTGCGGGTGGCGCCAATCGATCCCGGACAATAGATAGCCGAGCTGCGCCGTCGAGATCGTTACCGCACCGTCGGCCGGGCTCGGCCAGATAAATCGACCCCGCTCCAGTCGCTTCGTGAACAGGCAGGCGCCTTGGCCATCATGCCAGATCACTTTCAAAAGATCGCCTCTGCGACCGCGAAAGCAGAACAGATGTCCGCTCAGCGGATCCCGACGAAGCACTTCTTGCACCTGCAGCGACAGGCCGGGAAAGCCGCGTCGCATATCTGTGTAGCCTGTCGCAAGCCACACGCGCACGCCGCTGGGAACCGGGATCATCGCAGGCTCTCCAGTCCTCGGATGATCCGCAGCAGCGCTGCAACCTCTACGTCCGGCTCGACGATTATCCGCCGCCCGTTCCCGCTCACAATCTCGAGCCGACTTTTTCCATTGGTGTTGCGGGAAGTCGAATGCCTCGCGTCAATATCGGCCGCAGGCACGACACGCGCTTCGACCAAGCCTGCATCGGCGCCGTTCCAGATGCCGAATGCACCTTCACGAGCCGCCCGGCGCCAGGCGAACAATTGCGCCGGGAAAAGGCCGTGACGCCGAGCGACCGCGGATACCGCATCGCCCGACACGAAGCTCTCCTCGACAATCTGACGCTTCGCCTCCGGGCTGAATCGACGACGCCGGCCCGTGTCAACGATCTCCAGAAGCTTGAAATCATTCTTGGTCGTAGTGGTGTTCATACGACCTGTAATCATTCCTGGCCCCCACCTTCACAAGGCGGCCCTCCTCGGAGGCGTACGCTTCAGGTGTCGCTCGGGATGATCACCCGAGCGGTCGCGCGAGGCGTAGAACAGGGCTGCCGGTGGTGACGCCCCACCGAAGGGACGATCTGAACCGAACGGAAAAAGAGTGGAGGATACCGCCTCGTGAATGGGCGATGGCCAAGGCCCAGTTCCCGTCATCTTCGGCGAGCGCTTCATGCGGGCAATGGCCGGATAAATGTCAACCAGCCCGCCCTGACACGAAATCCCTGATAGTCCCAAGCCGGCCAGGGATTCCGAACAATCACCGGAGCCTCCGGCAAACCCGGGGCGGTTCACATGCTTGCAGGCAACTGCTACACCCTCAGTGTCATGAAGAAGTCCAGTTACGCCACCAACCGTGCTTACTACGATATCGTGCGAGACGCGATCGCCGACAATATCGTCAAGGGAAATCTCCCATCAGGTACTCGCCTCCGTATCTCCACCGTTGCCGATCGTCTCGGTGTTAGTCGACCTCCAGTTCGGCGAGCATTGGAACTCTTGGCTGCCGAGGGGATCGTCAAGCCGCTTAGCTCTCAAGGTTTCGTAGTTGGAAGCTCTCCAGCACACGAAGGCGTGGAGCGTTCTAACCTCCATCTGCTACCCTTAGATCTACCTCCTGAACTCAGCACCAACCTTGGACAGGCTAGCTGGGAACGCATTTTCGAAACGGTCGAAAATGACATCATGAATTGTATTCCATTTGGCACTTTCCAGATCTCCGAGACGTCGATAGGCAATCATTTCGACGTCAGTCGCACGGTAGTACGCGAAGTGCTTTCACGATTAAATGTGCGTGGCCTCATCGAAAAAGACCGCAGTCTCCATTGGATTGCAGGACCGTTTAGTGCGCGAATGTTAGATGAAGCGCACGAAATGCGGCGGCTATTAGAACCCGGTGCACTGGCTGCGGCAGTGCGACTGGTTGAAACCGAAGTCGTTGTGAGCTGTCGTCGAGCAATTGAGACTGCGTCGCATACGCCAAACTCACTATCAATCGCAACCGTCGACCGCATTGAAAGAGACCTTCATATCGAATGCCTTGCGCCTCTACGAAATAAGCTGTTGGCTCAGACGGTGAGGTTGTCGCAGATTTCGTTGGTAATTAATCGGCTCTTTGGGACCTATATAGGTTTGCATGACGTAAGCGATCATTTGCGAGAGCATGCTCTTGTGCTCGACCACATGCTGCTAGGAGATGCTGAGGGCGCATCCTCAGCCATGCTCTACCATCTCGACATGGATCACGTTCGCAGCCGGGATCGCCTCAAGGTACTGTCAGTCTTCGACGCAGCTGAAATCTCACCCTATTTGATTCGGATCCATTGAGGGTTTTACCTTGTCGCAACGTCTGAAGCTTCGAGTGATTGGTTTAAGCGAAGTGCTGCCCAAGCGTGTGCTCGAACAGGCCGCAGCCGATTTGCCGTTCGACCTTGAATTTGTGTTGATCGACGGCGTCCGGGGGTTACAGCGTGTCGTGACGAGGCCAGAGTCATTTGATATTTATCACCAATGGCACACTATAGATCTAATCTGGACGGCCCGTGCCGTGCAGACAATTGATCTTCGTAAGATAAAACACGGTAACCAAATTCGAGGTCAAGCACAGTCGCGGCAAGGTGATTCACGGGCGATTGGCTCTGTTTATAACAAACTCTTCGTCCAGCCGTCAGGACGATTAGGTGCAGCACCTACCAACGAAGTTGCCATGTTGCCACTGCTGCACGGTGTTGATGCCTTCGGCTACCTACCATCGGCGCTATCCGAATGGCCTGAAGGGACGCCCAATAGCTGGGGCTGGCTACTTGATCCTCGTCTACATGGTCGAGTAGCCATGATGAGCGATCCGGTACTCGGAATGATTGAGGCTTCGTTAGCGGCCGAGGCTGCTGAGAAAATGAAATTTGGCGATATTTCCAACCTTACAATCGAGGAAATTGATGCGGTTTCCGATCTTCTACTTCACAAGAAAAAAATCGGTCACTTCAAAACAATCTGGAAAAATTATAGGGAAGCTGCACGTTGTATGCAGCGCGGCGTGGTACTCCAGTCAATGTTTTCGCCGTCATTGGCGTTATTGCGTAGCGAGGGTATTCCGGTCCGCTGTGCTGTCCCTGAAGAAGGTTATCGAGGCTGGCATGTGGATTTGTGCATTTCCTCCGCCACCGAAGGAGAGCAATTGGACGCTGCCTATGCCTATTTGAACTGGTGGATGAACGGCAAGGGGGGAGCAATCGTCGCTCGACAGGGATACTACTTTGTCTTGCCAAATCTCGTTCGCGCACATCTGAGCGAATCGGAATGGGACTACTGGTATTCAGGGAGGCCGACTGAAACAGAGCTTCTCAATTCTGGAGGGAGGCCCTCTATTCGACCCGGAGAAATTCGTGAGGGGGGGTCATACTTCGAACGCATGTCCCGCGTCCGTGTTTGGAACACGTTCATGGATGAACACACTTATGTGGTAAGACGTTGGCGAGAATTCCTGGAAGGATAGGAGCCGGCTCACAAGGAGGCCGGCTCCGAAATTACCTAATGGCTGGCGCGCATCGCCTTTGTAGCGGCGACATCCAAAGTACCTTCTCTTATTACAACACCATATTCGCTGGCAGCTACCTCAGGTGAGATTAGCCCGTCCTGAACATCAAACCACACCGATTGCGGCTCACGTTGAAAAGGATTTCCATAGCCACCGCCACTCGGTCCGAAGGAGATAAGGTGGTCACCCTCCTTGGCTTTATGATAAGGCACCTTCGAGACGAGGTTCTCCTCCTCTCCATTTTTTCTGACGAGTTTAAGCGATGCTGTATAGCCGTCCGAGCCACCGTCATAGCCCCAAGGCCTATACTTATGCCCTTCGCCCTCCACTGAAAAACCACCATCCGCGAGAAATGTGAATTCGCGCACCGTTCCAATTCCACCACGCATGCGGCCCGCTGCCATTGCGTCGTTACGCAACTCATAGCGGTCAACGCGCAGTGGAAGATGAGATTCGATATCCTCGATCGGATTGTTTCGCGTATTGGCGTAGAGCGTATCGACCGCATCCAAGCCGTCGGATGCATATCTCCCACCGTAGCTACCCTCGAGAATTTCCATATGCACCCAGTGATCTCCCTCATTGAGACCCGAGAACGCAACGATACGCAAATTTCCGATCCCCGCTGAAACCTGCTGCGGCACGGCCTGAGCGAGCGCCATCATCAGCGTTGAGGCAAGTTGATTCCCCGGACAGAAACGGGCAATCACAGGAGCAGGGAAAATTGGATTTGCGATCGTACCTATTGGCGCCACAATGGTAATTGGCCGCGTTAACCCTTCGTTCTGCGGAATGCTGCCATAGACCACGCTGTCGAGCAGGATCGAACGGAGTGTGAGCCACACGGCGCAGTCGACGGTGCCTTCAAGCGGCATATTGATCGGTCTATCAGGCAACTGCGGAGATGTTCCCGTTAAATCAACGGTGAGGCTATCCCCATGCACCTTCAGAGTAACGGCAATCGGAAGATCACGACGCGCTGGATCTGGATCGTCGATATAGCCATCAATGTACGTGAGAGCTGAATACTCTCCGTCCGGGAGGGCCGATATTGCTTCACGCATCAATCTCTCGGAATAATCGAAGAGATCCTCGACCGCGTCCATCACAATTTTCAAACCATATTGCTTGACGAGTGCGAGATAACGTTCGGCGCCAATCTGAGCTGTGCGCACTTGCGCTTCCATGTCACCAACAACAAGTGAAGACGCACGGATGTTGTCTCGAAGAATGCTCCAGACAGCCTCATTACGCTGGCCTGCTTCTATAACTTTGATGGCTTTAAATTGCAGCCCCTCTGCGTAGGTGTCCACGGCATCAACAATACCCGTACTGCCTGGAGTCTGGGCACCAATATCTAAGTGATGGGCTGTCGTGACGGAAAACCCGATTAACTGCGCATCAAGGAACACCGGTACAGCAAACCCAACATCCGGACCATGACTAGCCCCGCCGTACGGGTCATTGTGCATGATAACATCACCCGGTCGAATCGACTCGCCGCGTGCATTCATCGTCCTGAGTATCCCGCGTACATAGCCAGGAATTGGGCCAGATTGCAACGGCGTACTCATCTTGCATTCGCAGAGTTGGCGACCCGTTGCATCAGTTAACGCAGTCCCAAAATCCTCACTTTCACGAATGATACTCGAATAGCTCATACGCATGAGCTTATGGCCCATCTCAATGGCGATGTTTTCCAACGCTCCCTGAATTACAGCACCGGTGACAGGATCGACACGAGTGCCTACCGTAGGTTGGGATTTGACTTTCTGCTGGCTCATTTGACCTCTCCGAGGCTGATTAGAATGCTGCCGGACTTATCCACAATGGCGGTTGTGGCCGGGGGCATGACAGTGGTGGAGTCTTTCTGAAGAATTATAGCGGGGCCGTGGAAAACTTCGCCCACAGGCAATGAGGTGCGCCGATATACCGGCGTATCGAAAGCTTCCAATTTTCCATCTACTCGAAACACGCTGCGGCTAGTACGCACCAGTGCTTTGTCCAGCGTGCCTCCCTCAGGTGGGTGCAGCTTTTCGATCTTTGGCATCACCCCAATACCAGAGACTCGAAGATTTACGATCTCTATCGGGCTTTCACGGAAGGCATGACCATATTCGGCTGCATGGGCTTTATGGAACCGTTCGAACGTCTCCGCGAGCCCTTCCTGTGTAACTACACCGGCTGGGAAAGCTGTTTTTAATTCATACCCTTGACCAACATAGCGAAGATCACCAACCCGCTCAAAACGGACGTTCGTTTCCGTTAGTTTGTCTGCTTTGAACTGTGAGCCAAGCTCCTCTTCCATCTCCGAGAAGTCGGAATTTAATCTATCGAAATCGATGGCCGTTGAAACCTGAAACTGCGTACGCGTGACATCGTATTTGAGATCTGTCGTCAAGAGGCCCATTGCCGACGTGATGCCTGGGAACGGTGGTATGATTACCTCTGGAATACCTAGCATCCGTGCCACCTCAACCCCATGTAACGGCCCGGCGCCACCCATAGCAACAAGCGCGAAGGTACGCGGATCGATGCCTTTCTGCACCGTCCGTGAACGGATTGCGTTAGCCATATTGGAGTTGATGATTGTAAGGATCCCTTCGGCCGCCTCCTCGACCGGCAAGCTCAGTTCACTTGCGAGCCGACTGATGACCGTCGACGATGCCTGTTCGTCCAGGGTCATACCGCCACCGAGGAAATCCTGCGCCGCAAGACGCCCAAGAACAAGATTTGCGTCCGTAACAGTGGGCTCAGTCCCACCACGTCCATAAGCGGCAGGACCAGGGACAGCGCCAGCAGACTGTGGACCAACACGGAACGCACCGCCTCTATCAACATAAGCGATGGAGCCGCCGCCAGCTCCAATCGTGTGGATATCGATCATCGGCGTCAGCAATGGGAACCCGGCGATCGAAGTCGATCGCGCGTCAGTCTCCGCAAACGCGCCATCAACAATAATACCAATGTCTGCGCTTGTCCCACCGATATCGAAAGTGATCAATCTATGCCTATTGGTTACGTCGCCAATCCATTTGCCACCGAGCACTCCGGCAGCAAGACCAGAAAGCAACGTCAACGTGGGCTTTTCCGTAACCATTTTCGGTGTAGCGACACCACCGTTGGAGGCCATAATGCGCAAATCGCCCTGAATACCGCTTTCACGTAGCGCGCTGTCCAAGTGCGCAATATACCGATCCACCTTCGGTCCTATGAAGGCGGCAAGTGATGCTGTTGTGAAACGCTCAAATTCACGAAATTGCTGGGAAATGAAAGCGGACGTCGTCACAAACGCATCCGGCATAACTTCTTCGACAATTGCTTTCGCAGCCAACTCGTGCGCTGGATTAAGGTAGGAAAAAAGGAAGCAAATCGCCACCGATTCAACACCTTCCGCTTTCAATTCCTCAGCTGCCTTGCGAACAGCGTCATGGTCGAGCGGCACGAGTTCAGCCCCAGTAGGCGGCACGAGACGACCGGCTACCGTTTTGCGATAAGCGCGCCGGACCAGCGATCTCTGCTGCCAAGGCAATTCCTGTTGGATTGAGTAATGTTCGACACGTTGATGGCGACCGATATGAAGAATGTCTCGAAAGCCTTCATTGGTGATCATACCTGCTTTGACGCCCTTGTTTTCCAATACGGCATTGGTCGCAGTTGTTGTACCGTGGAAAACATAATTGATTTGCGCCGGATCGACGCTATTCGCCGAACATAGCTCCCGTATCCCCGTCATGACGCCGCGCGAAGGGTCATCGGGCGTAGTTGAAACTTTGTGGATTGCTATGTCTCCTTTGGCCATGTCGCAGTAGACCAAATCTGTAAATGTACCACCGACATCCACACCAATCGTTTTCATGCTGTCCTCCAAGCTGTTCCTTCAGTCGTACAATGGATTCACAATTCATGTTTGTAAATCCTAAATCTGAGGCATCGCAGCGACATTTGCGGGTTACCGACACCCCGCTGACGATCTCCAAATCGGTTTCACACCGGCACCTAAAATGAAAAAGCACGGAATCTGAAACGCGATACGATACGCGTTTGGGCTTGACGTCTGCCTCAAGACGATGTAATTATGAATAGCGTATACCGATGTCACCGTTTTAGCTCGGGAGGAGAGTTGGTAATGGTTGCACGAATTCGAAGATTGTCATTTTTTTTGGGCGCGACGGCGCTGGCTGGTTTCTTGATGACGGGCGGTTCTTTTGCGCAAAGCCCGCAGACAGTGAAAAAGGCGGATCTCGAGAAATATACCTCAGTTCCGCAGTTCACGCCGGCAGGACAGCCATTCGATGCTAAAGCGTGTATGGCTGGAAAATCAATAATCTCCATTCCGTCGTCTAGCTCAATCCCATTTCTGGCAACGATCAACGCCACCATGGGGCATATCGCTAGCGACATCGGCTTTAAATTCCAAACATGGGAAAATCAGGGGCAGCCAACCCAGTGGTCGCAGGGGCTCGAATTTGCCATCACCAACAAGTTCAGCCTTATTGATTTGCTGGCCGGCACTGATCCGCGCGTTCTAGGCCCTCAGGTTAGTGCGGCGCGCGATGCTGGTGCGATTGTTACGGCTTCGCATGTGACGGGCTTTGAGCAGGATGTTCCAGGTGGAGTTACCGCAGCCATCCCAATAGACTACAAAGAGGCGGGACGGCTACTCGCAGAGTGGACAATTACGAAGACCGGCGGCAACACTAACGCTATCGTGCTAGTTTCAAACGAGGTTATGTCCACAGACTCGATGATGGCTGGAATCAAGGAGGTCTTTTCAAATTGTCCTGATTGCAAGTATTCCGTTGTCAACGTACCAATCCCGGATTGGTCTACTAAAGTTCAGCCTAACGTACAGTCGGCTGTCGTTGCTGATCCCTCAATTAATTATATCATTCCAATCTATGACAGCATGTCACAATTCGTCGTACCGGCGTTGACAATCACCGGATCAACTGATCGCGTTAAAATCGCCACATTCAATGGTACGCCCTTCGTTCTTGATATGATCCGTAACGGGCAAGTGGAAATGGATATAGGCGAAAATCTAGATTGGATCGCTTACGGCTTGCTTGATGCACAGATGCGCCTGCTATGCGGTCTCGAACCGATCAAGGACCCGAAAATCCCGCTGATGATTTTCGATAGCAAGAATGTGGAGTCGGCCGGAGTGCCCGCGGAGTCTTCCAAGGGCTATGGGGATGCTTATTTGGCAGGCTACAAAAGCCTATGGAAACTCTGACCCCTAAGGCCGGTATCTTCTCCCCAGCGCCGCCTGTACGCGGCGCGGAAAGCGCGTTGCGCGTAGAGAATCTTTCAAAGCATTTTAGCGGATTTCAGGCGCTTTCCGGAGTCGCAATCGATATTAAGCGGGGCGAGGTACATGGCCTACTTGGACAGAACGGCTCCGGAAAATCTACCTTCATTAAGATACTGGGTGGATATCATGTACCTGATCCTGGTGCGAGTTTGTTCGTTGGAGGATTGCGCGCCGAGTTCACGCCAGGCACTTTCCGTAAGCTTGGTATAGCCTTCGTACATCAACACCTTGGCCTTGTGCCATCAATGACTGTACTTGAAAATTTGCTAGTGGTAGAACATGCGATCGAACCTCGTTGGTTCATAAATTGGCATCTGCAAGAAAAGCGTGCAATTTCGCTCTTTCAACGCTTCGGACTGGAGATTGATCCGTCCACGCCGGTTAAGCGGCTAAATCCGGCAGAGCAAGCACTATTTGCCATTGTTCGGGCTTTTGATCAACTCGAACATACCCCAGCAACGGCCGCAAAATTACTCATCCTTGACGAGCCAACGCCATTTTTGCCAGCGCAGGATGTGCAAAAGCTTTTTGCACTTGTGCGTGCCATTGTAGCAGAAGGCGCGAGCGTATTGTTCGTCTCTCACGACATCGACGAAGTCTGTGAAATAACTGACAGAATTACTGTTCTCCGAGACGGCCAGATCGCTGGATCTCTGATCACTAACGAATGCAAAAAGTCCGATATTGTCAAACTCATCGTTGGCCAAGATGTTAACCTTTCCGCTCGGCCTCACGGGCTTGAGCGCAGACAGGAAATGTTGACCGTAAATGGGCTCAATGGTCGAGTACTCAAAGATTTTTCGATGTTTGCGCGAAAAGGCGAGGTGGTTGGTCTAACTGGGCTTATTGGCTCTGGTTATGACGACATTGTCAATCTTTGCTTCGGTGCCATACAGGCCCACGCTGGCACGCTGACACTTAACGGAACGATCCATGACCTCACGACGATGACACCGCACAAATCCGTGCAAGCGGGCATTGTGCTTATCCCTAGCGAAAGGCACGCGTCCGGAATCGTCCAAAGTCTGGACGTTACCGACAATGTGACACTGCCAATACTTGATCGATTTGGTGGCGGATGGGCACTATCGCGCAATATGATGCGATCACGTGCGAAGGTACTGAACGAATCGTTCGACGTGCGTCCCCGTGATCCAGACACTCTCATGAGTTCTATGTCAGGCGGGAATCAGCAGAAGGTTGTGCTCTCTAAGTGGTTTCAGATCCAACCTAAGTTGGTATTTCTCGACGAGCCGACGCAGGGCGTGGATATTGGCGCTCGGGCGCAGGTATTTGATGAAATTCGTAAGATGGCCAGTAGAGGGACGGTAATTATTTGCGCAAGTTCCGACCACGAACAGCTAGCGGCAATTTGTGACAGAGTTCTGGTTTTATCTCATGGTCTCCTAGTCGTATCTCTTGAGGGAGACGATATCTCTAAAGGCGCGATTTCGGAAGCTTGTTATATTAATGAGGAAGCGTCTATGAAGGTGGCTCTAACATGACGGATGCCGTACCCACCGATACTGCCAGGTACCGGCAACGTTGGATCGACCGCTGTGAGCGGTACGGCCTGATAGTCGTTTGGCTTGTTGTGATCGCTGTCTTCGGAATAGCTCAACCAGCTACCTTCCTGAGTTGGGCAAACTTCTCAACCATCTTTGGTTCACAGGCCGTTCTGGTCGTAATGACGCTCGGGTTGATTGTTCCATTAACGGCGGGTGACTACGATCTTTCCATTGCGGGAAATCTAACGCTTAGTTCAATGACAATTGCTGTGTTGAATGTCCATGCTGGTTGGCCGATCTTGGCAGCGGTGACAGCTGCGTTGCTGATTGGGCTTTTAATTGGCCTAGTTAATGCATTCGTCGTTTTATATTTTCGGATTAATTCATTGATCGTAACGCTCGGTATGGGTACGTTTGTCCATGGAATCACGTTATGGCTCTCCAATTCGAACACAATTAGTGGAATTGACTTCACTCTTACCAAGGCAATAATTGTTACACGCTTATTTGGTATTCCGTTGGCATTTTACTATGCGCTGCTAGTGGCGATGATTATATGGTATGTATTTTCATTTACTGCGGCTGGTCAGAGGTTGCTCTTTGTAGGAAGAGGTCGTGATGTAGCAAGATTGTCGGGTATACGTGTCACCCAGGTGCGCGCCATCACCTTCTTGGTTTCTGGTTTCCTCGGCAGCTTGAGCGGTGTTCTTTCAGTCGGTTCATTGGGGGGGGCCGACCCCAACTCCGGCCTGAGCTACCTACTTCCAGCCTTTGCTGCCGCTTTTCTCGGAGCAACGACCATTGTACCAGGGAGATTCAATCCCATCGGCTCAGTCATTGCCGTATATTTTCTTGTGACTGGTATTACTGGACTGTCGATTCTAGGCGTTAGCACCTTCGTGCAAGATTTGTTCTACGGGGGGGCACTTATTGCAGCCATATGTGTGTCACAGTTAGTGCGTGGAAGACAGGAAATGACATAAGGCGAACGCCGCAGCGCTTATCGTTAAGGTCCGTAGTGGATTGATACCATCATTTGGGCATGAGTTCATTTCCATATTATTTGCTAGTAAAATACATCATCAGGAGACATCGATAACAGGGATTTACTCATAATAATTAGTTCGCATGCCGATAAAATCGCAACCGAACCAAATGACAACGGCAGAATTATGCCGAATGATCTTTTGAGTTCAATTACTGGAGTACTCTTTCATGACGAATATCGTCATTGATCCAACACTTGTTGAATCCATGATCATGGAGATGGGCGCGATAGGAGCCCACAGTGGCACTGGCGTCTGGCGTACGGTCTATTCGCCTGAATGGGTTGCAGCAAACGACCTCTATGCAAAATGGGGGGGTGAGGCAGGCCTAGAAGTCAGTCGCGACGCTGTCGGCAATGTATGGGCAAAACTTGCGGGGAGTCGTTCTGGTAAGTCAATCGCTTCTGGCTCACATATTGACACGCAAAAGCCAGGCGGACGTTACGACGGTACACTCGGTGCACTAAGTGCGTTGATTGCACTTAAGGTGCTTAAGGCCCAATTTGGTCAACCGAAGCAGACCCTCGAGGCGGTTTCGCTTTGCGAAGAGGAGGGAAGCCGGTTTTCTGCCGCCAATTTTTGGGGTTCACGAGCCATAACAGGAGCCATCTCTGCAACAGACCCTGAGACAACTTTGGGCTTCGACGGTGAGACGATAGCAGATGCGATGCGGGCAATTGGACTTAACCCAGCGGCTATACCCAGCGCTCGGCGCGATGATATCGAAAGCTTCGTTGAGTTGCATATCGAACAGGGACCAATTCTCGAGCACGCGGGATTCGCGGTTGGGATTGTCGATGCAATTACCGGTCTCCGCCACTACCACGTAACCCTTTCAGGCGAACAGAACCATGCCGGTGCCTTTCCAATGGACTTACGTCATGATCCGATGGCTGGCTTCGCAGAAATCGCAAGTGGTGTCATTAATAATGCACACCGTATGGGGCGCCCCGCAGTAACAACAGTTGGACGCTGTGAAGTGACACCTAACGGGCCAGCGGTAGTACCCGGATTGGTGCGGTTTACAATCGATGCACGCCATCCCGATCCCACAAAACGCTTGGAACTCTATAGTCAACATGAGAGTCTAATGCGAGAGGTGGCGGGTCGACGTGGCCTGTCGATTACTTGGGAACCACATATGGAGAAGGAGCCGTGCCTCAGCGACCCCTCACTTCTGACCGCCTTGCGAGAAGCTGCCGCAGAGCAAAGGATTCCAACGATTACCATGGCAAGTGGTGCTGGTCATGACACCCAGCAAATGGCTCGCATTGCTAAAACGGCCATGATTTTCGTGCGTAGCAAGGATGGACGTAGCCACACGCCGGAGGAATTCTCTTCGATACCTGATATCGTTGACGGCATAAGGTTGTTGGCTGCTAGCCTGCACCGTCTCGCTTACTAAGAGCCGTTTCGAAAGGGGTTGAGGGGCCGGGGGTCAGATGTTTCCAAGGAGTTGCGAGCTTCTTGGAGATTGTCATGTGGACCCCGACTGGCCTACCCCCATAGGGTGGTCCGGTTTCAGTCTTAATGCATAATCGGCTTGATCCGAACCCATTCTTTGGATTGCCGGAAGTTGGATTTGCCGCCCATCTCGAGCGGGTGGAGCAGGTTATCGAGCCGGAGGTGCCCGAGGATTGCGAAGGTCTGGACCGGCTCCTGATCGGCGAGGACGTCAGAACGTCTGGACGTGACGCCGGCGAAGTTCCGGGTGATCGTCACCCGCCGCCCCAAATATGCCTATCGAGACCGTGACGGCGTGTCCCAAGCGCTGGCGCCGTCCCACATCATCGCGAGCACAGCCTGACCGGACCATATAGCGGATCGCGTTCAAGACCTCGCGAAGGTTGATCCATCGCTTGCGGCCTGTCGATGCAGGGCCTGGCAGAAACGGCCAGATCGCCGACCATTCCTCATCGGTCAGATCACTCGGATATTGTTTCGTCGTCTTCTCAATGGCAGCCATCCGGCCTCGGCTCTCATCGGTCCACATCCCGACCGTGAATCATGCCAAAGCCATTACCGCAACAGTTTCCAAACAGTCTCTAAGGCTCACTCATGACGGGAGACTGCGCAGCATAGGCGCCATTGAGCACGGTCGGTGAAGAACGTAAAGGCATGGAAACCTCTCTTTCGGGCGTTCTTGACACTATTGGCGCATTGGTGGAAGGTGCCGTTGTCGAGGTTCTTCGTCTGGCTCTGGCTAGGCGAAGCTAAGAGGGAAGCCGGTGGAATACCGGTGCTGCCCCCGCAACTGTAAGTGGCGAGCCGAGCTCACCTGATGTCACTGAGGCGCATGCCTCGGGAAGACGAGCGAAGGTCCAGACCCACGAGCCAGGAGACCTGCCCCGGCAAATGTCGTCCACGGGCGGGGTGTCTCGGTGGGGTACGGCAATGGCGGGATGCGACCGTCTTTGCACGTGGCCACTGCTGCCCAGCCCCTTCATCGGGGTATGAAAATGTCAGCTTCTTTTGTTCCTGCCACCACCCGAGGCGCGCCAAGAATGGGCCGTCCTCGAAGGTTGAAATTCGCGCTCGAGGCCTTCTGGTCAGGCAAATCTTCCGCCAGAAGCCTGCTCGATACGGCGAAAGCGATTCGGCGTTCCAGCTGGATCGAACAGCGTAACCGTGGCGTAAGCACGATTCCCTCCAACGATTTTTCACTCTATGATCATGTGCTCGATACCGCCGTCATGGTCGGAGCCATACCGGAACGATATGGCTGGCCGGGCGGAGAGGTTTCGCTCGACACTTATTTCGCCATGGCCAAGGGCAGCAGAAGCAGCTGGCATACAGGCTACGGCTCGAATGGCGCCCACACCAAAGAAGCAGGGCAAGGCGTTGCGGCGCTGGAAATGGCAAAATGGTTCGACACCGGTTACCACTACATGGTGCCGGAACTCAGCGAGGATCAGGCTTTCTCACTGACATCGACCAAACCGGTCGAACATTTTCACGAAGCGATGGCGCTTGGTATCCGTACCCGCCCCGTCGTTCTCGGGCCAGTCACCTTCCTCAAGCTTGCCAAACCCGCCGGCTACGCATTCAACCGGATGGCATTGCTGCCGAAACTGTTGCCGGTCTACACCGAGTTACTGAAGCAACTCCGAAACGCCGGCGTGGACTGGGCCCAGATTTACGAGCCTTGCCTTGCGCTCGATCTAGACCCTACAGAGCAGGGGGCCATCGAACTCGCCTATGGCCGGATGGCTTCGGACGTTCCGGGCATCAAGATCATGCTGTCCACCTATTTCGGCGAGGTAGGAGACAATCTCGACCTCGCGCTGGCAC
>WPCK01383550.1_pt1 | contig 26235 bp, 31 predicted proteins | sample 5399851 | NCBI WGS metagenome assembly WPCK01 (sample SAMN12869471, study PRJNA574797) | sludge metagenome | isolation source: wastewater treatment of pH11 | place: China:Beijing | collected 2019-05-20 | reverse complement strand
AAGATGGAAGGGACGAACAACAAGATCAAGCTCATCAAACGCCGTGGTTATGGCTATCGAAACCTCGAACGATTCTTTTTAAGATTGCGCCTCGAGATCGGTCGTCAAAATAGCAACCACGAGTTATGGTGATGAGCCATTTTTTTACTTAGTGTTATAGTGATAGTGTTCGGAAAATAATATTACTAAAATTTAGGGGGAACTGAAATGAGAAAAGTGTATTTTGCAATACAAATGTGCACAATAATGCAACGAAAAGTACAGAACTTTGCCAGCTAGGTTTTAGTGTTTCGACAACGCATGCGTGACGCGATAACTGTCACCTGTGAAATTTAGTATGTGAGCGTGATGGATGACGCGATCGACCAGTGCTGCCGTTAGGCGCGCGTCGCCAAAGATACGATTCCATTGGCTGAACTCAAGGTTGGACGTGATGATTAGGCTCTTTCGCTCGTACCAGTCGGTGATGAGATGGAACAGGAGTTCCGCAGATTCTTTTGTGAGAGGGATGTATCCCATTTCGTCCAAAATGATAAGGTCTGCCGATTCGAGACGTGAATGGAAGCTGCTCAGTTTCCCATCCCGCCAGGCCTTGTTGAGTTGCTCTACGAGCTCGGAAACCCGGAAGAACCTCACCTCATAACCTTTGTGACAAGCTTCTCTCCCGAGTCCGATGGCCAAATGGGTCTTTCCCGTTCCCGGGGACCCTGTCAGAACGACGTTCTGTGAATGCTCGACGAAATTCAATGAGGTCAGTTCGTCCTTATCTAAATGCTTCGGAAAGTAGATATGATTGCCCCAATGATAGTCGTCGAGTGACTTGTTGTTGATGAATTTCGCCTTTTTGATAAACCGTTGCGCTTTCGCTTCTTCGCGGAGGCGTATTTCCATAGAGAAAAGTTCCATAAGAAATTTTTCAGGAGATTCCGTTGGAATCGATTCATAGATTTCGGCGACGTAGGCAAGGCGGAGCGACTTGCACATTTCTTTTAGGCTCATGCGGTGCCACCTTCTCCCCACGGCCGGTTTAGGCTATCATACTTGCTCCAGTCCACATCATAAGGGTGATTCTCAACCACGGCTGGGTCGTCGTCCTCACTCAGTAGCTCGTATAGGCGTTCATTGATCTCGAGGATCGGATACAGTGCGAGCTTGGCTCGGATCCAGCCCAGTCGTTCCTGCCGGACGAGTAAGTTCGGCACGCCCAGATACTCTTTGATTCTACCCGGCAGGTATTCGGAATAACGGGAGTGCCCGAAGCTTCTCGGCTTCTTGTGCCAAGTACTGATGATGTTTTCCCACGGGAGCGCACGTTTTGTCATCATGTAAGGTCGTTTTTCTTCGTAGAGGATTTCTCCGTAAAGTGAGAGAATCTTCATCGAATCCCATCTTAGGATGGCGCGTACTTGCCCATGACGAGACCCTGAAGGAATCAAGACTTTCGTCTTATCGATCGTTATTTCGCCGTACTTGTTCACCTTGAACAGTTCTTCCTTGAAGACGGGGAAGTCTTCTTGAGGTAATCGCAATAGATGTCTCTGCTCTTTTTCGAACAGCTCACGGATCAGCACATGCTTTTCGTAATGGACTCGCTCCATGTCGTCCCGTAGGGAAACTGCGAGCTGTCGGTTCATCGAATCGTAATCATGCATGACAGGGGCCGGGACAAGAAAGTTGTATCGAACGTATCCGACCTTGTTCTCGACACTTCCTTTCTCGTTCCCGCTGTAAGGATTACAGCTTTGGACTTGGAATCCATAATGAGCCATGAACTGCAGGAAAGCATCGGTATAGATCGCCTCTTCCCTCGTCGTTCGCGGTTGGATGACTGCGGCGGGGAGATTATCGATTCTGAGCTGTTGCGGCACACCGCCGATTTCTTCAAAAAGCATTTTGAGTCCCGTCAGGAAGCACTCTTGGTTTTCTGCGGGGAGGGCGACGGCTGCCGTACGGTTGCTGAAGGGCAGACTCATGACGAGGCACTTCACATCGACCGCATGACTATCTTTGACGACTTCCATCGTCCCGAAATCCACCTGCGCCTCACCCGGAGGGTGCTGCAGTCGTTCATGCCTTGTGTCGTTTTCCTCTTCGCTTGTCATATGCCAGCTCTTGATGAAATTGCACACCGTTCGATAAGAGCCCTCGAATCCGTTCGCCACCAGCGTTTCATAAATCTTTTTATTCGTTCGTCTCAACTTTTTCTGAAGCATCTGATCCTCGGTCAACCAATCCTCGACCATCTCGCCCCATTTCGTTCCGTACATCATGCCCCTCTTGGGGCGAATGGTTTCGCTTGGCAATTGAGCTGAATCCGCGTATTTTTTTACTGTTCTCCAATTGAGGTCTAGATTTTTAGCGATTCGATTGATTGAATGTGATTTGTGGTTTCTGAGAAATTTGATACAATTGATATCGGACATTGCTAGCATTCCTTCCATCTCCTAACGTTCTTGTGTCGCAACTTAAACGTTAGGGTGAGATTATGGTTGCTGGCAAGTCCTTTTTCTTTTCAAAAATAGGAGTGCAGAGTTGTGTACGTTTCCGTTGCACACTTCTGCACTCCTATTTTGCACTACACAATTTCGCGACATCCTCTGCATTCTTCTGTCAGCCAACCATATACAAGAGATGATGATTTTTTTGAAGAAGACATCTTAACTAAACTAGAAGGAAAGTATATTTTCGAAATCTCCTCATTCTCAATTTCATTTTCGGTTCGGCTTTTATTTAATTCTTTAGAATTTTCAAACATCTTATATGAAAAATATACATTGGACCCTAACAATAACACAATAGGTAAAATTAACCATAAAATATAACCCATTTTATCCTCCGAAAGTATAATATTGCTATTTATTAATTAAATGCTATACTTATTTGTAATTGAATGTCAATAATTTTTCGAATATTCGGAAGGTTGGGATTTTTATTAAATATCTTTTCTCAAAAAAATTTTTTAGTCGTTATTTAATTTTTATTGGTTTGTTGAATATTTTAACAGGGTTAGTTCCTGTATTGTATTTACATATTTTTGCGCAAATGATTGAGCTTGTTTCTGAAAAAAGTTCATTTGAAAACTTTGTATTATACAGTTTATTTTTGATTATCATCATTGTCTCTCTCCCAATCATTAATGATTACTCTTCTATTTTTGAGACACTGTACAACAAACAATTAAAAAAAATGTTGGTGACATCCACCAACATTTATTATGACAAAACAGATTTACTTAAAATTCAGTTAGATCAATTTCAGAATAAGTTTGTTTTTATTCAATCTACTGATTCTTTAATAAAAGAATCTTATTACCTATTGTTTAGCTCTATTCGTTCACTCGTTACTTTTTTTGGGACGTTGTATCTTTTACGAGATCTTTCCATTTGGTTTTTTCTAGTCATTTTTATAGGTTCATATGTATCGATAGTACTAAATAAGAAGATTGGAAAGTTACAGTTCGAAGCAGATGTTAACTTAACCGAACACAATCGATTAGAGTCTGCACACTATTCGGCATTACAAGAATCAAAAAATCAAAAGTATGTCCTCTATAACTCTTTATTCAAAAACATATATTTTCTTTGGGAAGAAAAAATGAGTTTTATAACAAGGAGGAAAATAGAGTATCAAAAAAAAATCTTACGCGTCAATACGCTTAGCGAAACCACTTTGGGGCTCACCTTCTTATCAATTTGCATAATGATTTATTTTTCCGTTGTAAATACAGTGAGTAGCATTATCATGGTTTTACAATCGATTAATAATTTCCAAAATTCGATCACTCAGTTAGGTGACAACATTACAGAATTTTATAACCTGAAGCTAAGAAGTACACATATCGAAGATTTTTTAGAATTTATTACTTCTAAAAATGATTTAGTCCCACATTCTTATAAATCACACATTCATTCTATTCAAAATATTCAGATCAATAATGCAGGTTTTATGTATCCAGGGAGAGAAGATTTCAATTTACTGATTGAGAATTTTTCAATTAGTTCAGGCAATATATACGGTCTTTTGGGAGAGAATGGGAAAGGGAAGTCGACGTTTATAAATTTATTAGCAAGCATATACTCCTTTAACTATGGTGATGTTTTACTAAATGGAGAATCCGTATCTCAGAGCGACTACAAAAAAATTATTAGAGACCACGTAAGTATTTTGTTTCAAAATAACTTAAAAATCACAGGAAATGTCACACAAAATTTAAACGCATCTTTAAACGATTTTCAAAGTTCCAACTTAAAACTTGTAAGAAGTATCCATGATTACATGGGTTTAAATGAAATGATTCTCGATAATTCGTTCAATACAGGAACTGAGTTATCCGGGGGACAATGGCAACACATCTTTTTAGCAAGATCTTTCTTAAAACAAAGTACATCGATACTTATTTTAGATGAACCTACTACTTTTTTGGACACCAGAAAAATAGCCATGTTGATTGAGGATTTAATCACTCTTAAAAAACGTGGGTGGATTATTTTAATAATTACCCACGATGAAAAACTTCATTCCATAATGGATACGAGTTATACATTAACTTCTTCTGGACGTCTTGAAAAATCAAATAATAAATTGCTTACTTTGAATTAGTTAGGAGGACAATATGATTTTTTCGATTCTTGGAATGATGATTCTTGCTGCAATCTTTATATCGACTGGTTTCTCAAAAATTGTTTCAAAAAGCGCCCCATCAAACTTGAGTTTATATGCATATAAAACACTAGGATTAGTGGAATTTTTATCAGCTCTTCTAATTTTTGCATTTCCGACTATAGTCTTAGGGACATTTATTATCTTATTGTCAATATACACTGTCTTTCTTCGGTTTATTTCAAAAGAGAGCTCCTGCAACTGTGGGGGAGTACTAGACATTGGAAGACTTTCAAGGAAGCAATCTATATATCGAAACGGGGTCCTTCTTACTACAAGCATAATTTTGCTAACACTACATTTCGTTGGCCTTAACAATTTCGAAATTTCTCTTTCTAAACAAGTGATGTTATTGATTATAAACCTTCTTGTTCTTATGAACGTACATATGTTAAATCATTTAAAGTTTATTAAAAAGGAGCTTCTCTCATGAATTTGACAACCACACTCTCACTTATACTATTAGTAGCCTTATTATCACAAAGTATTGTCATTTTCTTTTTGATTAAATCTTTCCGGAATATAATTGATGAATTAAAATCTAATATTCTTTTATCTGAACTAAAAGCTGATCCCACAGTCTACCAAAATGATCGGAAGCTTGAGAAAGTAAGAGAGTTTTCACTAAAAGAAAAGACCCTTATATTTATATCACCAAATTGTAGTACCTGTCAGGTACTCTACAATCATTTCAGCTCTTCGAATTCAAACTTGTATTTTGTCCTGCTAGATGTGTTTCCAGAATGGAATGATTCGAGAGTAATCGTCTCCCCAGAATTATTTAAAAAATTAAATATAACGACAACTCCTGTTCAAATTAACTTTGACGACCAAAAAGAAATTATTTTGAAGAAAGTAATTTATAACGAGAGTGACGTGACGGTAGCGTGAAAAATATACGAGTATGGATAATCATGTCAATCATGGTCTCTGCTCTCATGCTCTCCTCTTTTGTACTCGTAACTCGGCAAGTCTATACGCTTTATCAAGGAATCGATCTATCAGGAGGCGAAATATCGATTCGGGAAACAGAGTGTTCTGGAAAGAAAACATTTTTATTTGTTATAAAAATGGGGGAAAGTTGCGAAGATCATCAAGCAGCTGAAGAACCTAAAAGTTCCGCTGTGACTTCTGTAGATGGTCCTACGGAAGATCCTCCCGAAGGAGCAACTCCTAATGGGAATATAGACGGTTCTTCTTCTTTAAAATCGGGGACGGACAATGAGACAAAAGCGTCGAGTCAGATACTCCCCTATTTTCTAAGCATCCTCTGCTTGATTTTTTCAATTGTATGGCTCTTTAGACGAAGAACGATTTCCAGAAAAAAAGTATCTTTCGAACGAACCCCAATGAAATCAACGGACAACTTAAGTCAAGAGATGTATTCCTCCAATCCCTTACTCTCGTCAGAGCTACCGGCATCCCTCATCCGACAGGAACTCATCTTGTTTGAACGCAAACTTGATCCTCGTAATCGTCGACATCCTCAGGAAACAGTAACAGCCTGGGTAAATCGTATCGGCCTACAGGCGTCGATTTTAACTTATCTTCAAACACGCTACGACTCAGATCAATCAGTTGCGGATGGAACCACTCTTGAAGAGTTCAAGAATCAATTAGACATCTATTTATCCCAACATGAAAAGGAGTAATCTCATGTCAATCAAAAAAGTACTGGATCAATTGAATCAAGTTTATCTTGGTAAATCCGAAATCACCCGTCTCTGCTGTACCGCATTGCTGGCAAATGGACATATTTTGCTAGAAGATGTTCCAGGCACCGGTAAAACATTACTGGCGAAGAGTATCGCTCGGAGTTTTGAGGCAGACTTCACCCGGATTCAGTTCACGGCAGACTTATTACCAACCGATGTGCTCGGGGCTGACTTTTTCAATGTTCAAACGCAAACGTTTGAAAACAAGACAGGCCCAATCTTCACGAACATCCTTCTTATTGACGAAATCAACCGAGCAGTACCTCGTACCCAATCCGCCTTGTTAGAGGCTATGGAAGAACGCCAGGTCTCGATCGGTGGTGTCACGTATCGATTACCTGAGCCTTTCTTTGTCATTGCGACCCAAAATCCGATAGAATCGGCAGGTACTTTCGCGTTGCCGGACGCACAACTTGACCGTTTCTTAATGTCCCTACAAGTAGGTTATCCAGAAATCTCTGATGAACGGAACTTGATTCTACAGACCATCATGAAAACACGTCATGAACTCCATTCCATTATGTCGAACGACGAATTCTTATCCGCCCAGCGAGATGTGGAAAATGTTCGAGTCCATGAGGATGTCGTGACATATTTGCTTGAAATCATCCAGGCGACGCGTTCACATCCCCTTGTCGAAGTCGGGGCCAGCCCACGTGCCACGCTTGCACTCGTGAAAGCATCGCAAGCCTATGCCTTCATTAATGAACGACACTTTGTGGCTCCCGAAGATGTGAAATCGGTAGCGCTCCATGTTCTTTCACACCGGCTCACTTTGACCCTCGAGGGTGATGTGAAATCAACGAAGCAAGACATTCTGGCAGACATTCTAGAAAGAATCGAAGTTCCTGTAGAGAAGGTGTGAGAATGCAACAAATCGATTCGAGTTGCCCACCATTTCTGGAGACTAGATTGTGGCCTTCCTATTTTGGTGTTCTGATCATTGTTGTTTGGTTCCCATTCGTCTGGCCGCTCGCCTACGTCTGCAGCTCATTACTTGCAATCATATTTGTTCGTGAACAGCTTAAGAAAAGGCTTCCGAAGTTGTTACGTTTGACGTTTCGTCAGAAAGAGCAACTACTCTTTGTGAATGATGCCGTCCACTATCAATTAGGGGTCGATAATATCGAAGTGTTGAACGACTATGGCATTTCTGCCTCGTTACGATTCAAAGCACAGAGCGGATTGATTTTCGAAGACAAAAATGCCGCTCTTACAATCCCTATTGCTTCAGATAAACACTCGTATCCGGTTCCGGTGCATGCAATCAAAAGAGGTCCCACCGGGTTAGAAGAGTGTGTCCTTAGTATTCACTTGCCGCTCTTTCTTGGAACAATCTTTGTTGTTTATTCGAAGGACATCTTGCCTCAGTGGACGGTGCTCCCTCCAATTAGAAAAGAAAAGGTGGTGCAATCCAGGGCACATCGAATTGGCGACCGACTCGTCAAACATTCGCCGCTCAAAGATCCTCTGATGATTCAGGGCTCTAAACGGTATGAGGCGGAACCAGTGAAACAAATCGACTGGTACGCGACAGCAAAGACAGGGAAAATGCAGTCAAAAGTTTTCCAACGTCAAAATATCGACACCTTCACCTTGGTGTTAGACTTGAGCACACCCCAAGGCAACGGTTTACATGCTCATTTCGAGGAATTAATTCAGCAGACTTCCTATTTGATATCACACCTACTAAAAGAAGAATGCAAGATAGAACTCTTCATCAATCGATTAGATCAAGAAAATCAAGTAGATCATTTATTGATGAGCGAAGGGAAGAGACAGCTTCGTTACTCGCTCATCCGATTGGCCATGATACATGAGAATGATAAATTTATTGCTTCTAATCGTTTTCAAACCATCGTGCAACGTCGAAAACATCCACAGAGTGAGTTAGTTAAAATCAACCATTCTTTCTTATTTAACACTTAATAAGTCAATGCAAAAAAGATTCGAGGGCAAAAGGTTGTTTTCTTTCAACCCTAAAACTTTCTAAATTGTGTAAAGAAGACATTCTCTAATGAGAGGACGTCTTCTTTTATTTAGATACACCTCACGTTCACTTTATCAATCCGAATTTTTTCGATCAACGCGTGAATGATCTGTTCATTTCTCCCCGCGAAATCTTTGTTGAATGGAATCAGCTCCCCTTCGAACATGAAGTAGTCAAGCAGGTATGGGACACGCGGTGTCGCATGACCCCACGTGTGCTTCGAGCAACGTTCCCATACCTCGGCTTCGAACTCTTTTGAATACCGCATATGCTGAACAGCAGCCTTGACCTCTGATTTCTTCAGGACAAAGTAGTCCTCGAAGACGAATTTGCCGAGAAGCTCGTACCACATCTCCTCGCGGGCTTGCTCTTTAATCGCTTCTACATCGACTTCGACGTGATATGGGGCCTCTTCTTCATTTTTGACGACAACCCGAGCAACCCCTGTCACCGACTCCGGATACAGCTCCCATCCTTCAGGCATCCGTTCTTTGATGAACTGTTCGAGCGCCTTCTCACTGATCCGATAACCTTTTTTACGCGACTCGAGCGGTTCTGCCTGGATCACGCCTTTTCGTACCCAGTTGCGGACCGTCTCCTTGTGACTTGTGAGCTTGTTCTTCGATAAGATTTCAAATGCTTCGTCAATTGTATACATGGTAAACCTCCTTTTAACACAATGATGATTTTATTAAATAATACCATAAACATTGTATTAAATTAAGCCTCCTCCTTACTTGATTCGAATCGATTAGAAATTACTAAATGGATTCCAAACAAAAACACCATTCGGCCGAATGGTGTTCCTTGCGTGGCGTTAGACGCGCCCGCGTTCTTGCTTTTGACGTTGTCCTTACGCTCCGTGCCTCCCGTCAGAAAGGTCCAGGAACATAGAGATGCGTTTTAAAGCAGCTCTTGTTATCGGGCCGTCAGGGGGGCAGCGGTGCGATGAGCGACTTCGCCCTAAGGCGTTAGACGCTCACGCATGAGCCCGGATTACCATTCCTTCTCCCATGCCCCATCTTCAGACACGCCCCAATCCTCGAACCGATACTTGATGAGCCAATGTACATGCATCACCTCATATTCGAATACACCCTTGGATAGCTCCGAGACGACGAAGCTGACGTCCCCATCCGCCACCACCCATGTCCCATATAGATACACGATCTTGATCGGACGCTCTTCTGCATCCAGATAGATCAGCACCCGGAAGTAAGGCGAGTTCTGTCCCTCATCGAACCGGACGACCTTCTCGACGCAATGTGCCCTGTCGACGACACGCATCCATTCGGGATGTTCCATCAGTTCCGAGAACACGGTCTGGACGAACGGATCCAATTCCGCGAACGCATAGTCATCAAGCAACCCCTCATCCATCACGTCTCACCCCTTCCGGATTTCTATAGAACGATTCCCCCTCCAGAGCCAGTTCAGTCCTTGTTCATAGGCCAACAGAAATGAAGTCTCTCGAAAACTGTATACATGTATACGTGTATACAAATCTACATGTATACATGTATACAACGATTCCTTTTTCTTATGTACGACGATTCCGTCGAAGCATGTTCGTATTGAAAAAGACGGTTAGGTGGGTCAAGCGTTCCCCTTCCTTCACATCACAAAGAAGATCCATGCTCACGAGTTTTAAGTCGTCAAAATCTTCTTGAAGCCGGTCAGGAAGGCGTCGAAGCAACACCTCCGTCATCTCGTCCATCGTCTGTTGATCAAGTTGAAAATTATCCATCTGAATCATCCTCTCCATTTGATAGCTCAATGATACCTCGCATCCACGCAGACAACACCTCGGCTTATTTCACGTAAGCCCTGGTGTTGTTTCAAACAAGCCCTAGGGCTTGTTTAGAAAACATGGTCATTTTCAATAAACAAACCGTGTTTTCACTTCTGCTATTTCATCAAACAATCTTCTTACGAGACAGACTAAAACAACGTCCAACCTTCACACACGAACCATCGCGTTTTCGTCATGCGAAAACGACCCTTTTCCGGATCCCGCTCTATGGATCCAGGCGAGAGCAACGCGAGTCGCCCATCCAGTCAAAGAAAAACGTACGTTTTTCTTCCTTGCCCTTACCGGACGGACCGGGACCGGTCCCCCGGCCCCACTCCATTCCGTTCAACCCATGTAACCTCGCTGTTTCATGCTGACGTACGACTCGTCCGCTCCGAGGATGAGATGGTCGAGCACCGGGATGCCGATGAGGTCACCCGCCTCATGTAACCGTTCGGAGACGAGGATGTCCTCCCGGCTCGGGGTCGGGTCCCCGCTCGGGTGCTGGTGACAGACGATGAGGCACGAGGCGTTGTTCAAGATGGCGCATTTGAAGACCTCACGTGGGTGGACGACGCTCGAGTTGACGCTCCCGACGTGCGCCCGGTGGACGCCGATGACCCGGTTCTTCGTGTTGAGCATGATGACGAGGAACACCTCACGGTCGTCGTCGCCGATGAACGATGACCCGATTTGTCGGGCACTGTCCGGCGAGTGGATGATGGCGTGCTCGAGGGCGACCATTTCCTCGCGAACCTCTTGTTTGATACGGATGACCTCGATGATTGACGATAGTTCCATGATGGTTTGTCCCCTTTCGGATAAGCTGTCCTCAGAACGAACACCGTTGTGCGTCCTGTTGACGGGAACGCAGCGAGCGTCGGGAGACGGTGCAAGGGCGACCGCAGGGAGAGCCTCAAAAAAATGCGTAGAGCAAACGGAGGACCAGGCTTCCGGAGCCAACGAGCGAAAAGCCTTGCTTTGAGCCTAAAGCGAAGGAAGACGGGCCGAGGGCGCGTCATTTTTTTGACGTCCCTTGCACCGACGACCAGCGAGCTAGAGTACGGAAACAGGACGCACGGATCAACAATCACGAAAAAGGCTGTTCAAACGAAGTAAACGGGGTATAAAATAAGAACAAACGTTCGTTTTATGGAAAGGAGGAATTTTGATGACGATGTATCGCGATCGGGGCGAATTGAAATGGATCCCGTTCCTTATGCCCGAGCATAAGGCACTGCTGACGAAGTACTATAAGGAAATCCAAAAGATCGAGATGCCCGATGTCGATGAACAGATCCTATCGGTCTATGAGAATGTGCTGAACGACGCGATCTTCAGCGGAGATTTGGTAGAGGTAAAATATGTGGAGAAGCGGGAGATGAAACGATTCAAGGGTTTTGTGCACCGGACGAACTATATGGAGCGGACCGTCGAGCTGGCCAATCAGCGGGACGGAATCATTCATGTACCGTTCGAGGCAATCATCCACGTGGAACAATCGATGGACTAACGCCCTGGCGGTTGTTCGAAGTCTGTGTCACGAAAATTATTTCGTGACACAGACTTCCCTAAAAATGAAATAAAATCCTGATTAGCTCTCATTAACTTTATCATCAAAGAATAGCTCCCTAAAACATCAAGACATTATATATTTTTGTACTTCTTTAATTTTTTTCATCTTTTGTGAGAAAGTACATACTGACTCCTAAATAAATAAACAAAAAGAATAACTGACTCAAGAATAGACAGAGGATGACTGTTTTATTCGGGGAATTTCCGTACACTCCCCATGTCACAGGAATAACTATTCCTACAATGCTGGCATAGACAAGAACCAATAACCCCCACCACATGTTTCGATTTCCACCAAATTCTCTCAATATTTTTTGTTGTTCTGTTTTTTGCCGATTTAAAAATGTGAGTTCGTTCAGATGAGTATCATATTCCTTCACCTTCTCGTTATACGCATTTACTTTACTTTTTATTGTGTCTAAATTAAGTAATGATGGAATGCTATGAAACGAGTCCCGGAGGCGATTTTTGTAGATATCATAAAATATTTCGTACCACGATTTTCGTCCTCTTAGCTCACTTTTAGTTTCAACGCGAAAGTCCTCAAAATCAATCGGCAAATCTTTTGGTGAATCTATTTGCTCTTGGGTTATCATTTCATTCAAATGATTTTTAATATCTATCAATTCTACATACATATCTTTGAATTCATCGATTTCCCATCCCCTGTACAAATCGTCTTCCGTTTCCTCAAAAATCTCTTCAAGCGTCAAATCTTCGTACATTAATCTTTCAGCATACTCATTAACAAAATCATTGTGATCAGAGTCAAGCAATTCTAATTTTGCAGCTTCCAGTAAATCTGTTCTGTTAAGAATGTCTAAATGGATATCACGGAGCTTATGTTTCAATCCATCCTGTTCACTAGCAAGAGTAATGACTCGAGAGACTAAAAAGCCTCCGATAATGGCAATCAAGGCAGCTGTGGCCGTGACAACTGTTGAAATTAATAAATTTGAGTCCATTAGCAACACTTCCTTCTTTTTAAAGTATGTAAAAAGAGGCAGGAATATAAATCAAAAAGGGGTCCTGCCTCTTTCACACTATTAATAAAAAATACAAGTAAAAGAATATAGTCTGGTTACTCACTTGTTCTGTTAGATCTTCTAATAGCATTTGGAATTAATAAATCTAATTCATTGTCAGAAAAAGTTTGTTCTTCATTCGTTTTTAGCGCTTTTTGAGCTTGTTTAAAACTTTTAGCATCAGTACTTGGCGATTGTTCGTACACCTTTCCTGTCCTTTCTTGTAAGTCATCTCTTCTATTACGTATTTCCTCACTATCGAGGTCATCAAAATCCGTTAGTAGAGAAATATACTCTTCTCTTATTTTCCAAAGTGCCTCTGCAGCACTACGGTGACTTTGAGCAGTCTCTACGAGATCAAAATTCTTAGTGTAAGAATTTAGAACCAAGAGTGCCAGAGACAATAAAGCGCCAATGAGCGTCGCAATAGGCTTACCTGTGATGAAAATCGCTCCAAAACTGCTAGTCGTTAAAGCGGATAAGACAATTTGAGCTACTTTAATGTACTCATTTTTTGTTAGAAGTCGATTTACGATTTTATTATGACAAGTTTGAGTGTATAGAATTCGTCCATACGCCTCTCTAATTTGTGATTCCAATGCATAACCGGTGCTAGATGGGGAATTTCGTTCCATAAATTTCTCTCCATTTCAATCTGCATAAGTTAGGTTTTTTATCTTGATCGTACATTATTGCTTCAAGCGATTTATTGTAAGCTTGTTTTGCTTTATACTGGAAACTATCCTTCTTAATTACACTACGTCGGCTACCAGGAGCCAGCCATGACGTCTGATCAGGATCAAGGTCTTTTAGAAATTCGAAAAAGTCTCTACTCATGTAGTCATAATATAAATAAGATTTATCATCGTACTTAGCTGTATTTTTTAAAAAATTATAAGCTAGTGTATCTAATAAAATCCCGCTTATTGAGACATTACATTTCTCTTTCCATGCTCTTGCCATTCTACAAAGTCGTTTAAGATTTTTATTCTTTTGGCGATTCATTTCGTTTATAGCAAAGATTTCAGCTTTAGGATTTGTTATTCTCCATGAGCCGCCATTGTTCGAGTCTGGATAAGTAAAAGATCCGTCCTTATTTAAAAAAACGGGTACAATTTCAAAATTTATTTTATCTGTGAAGTTGATTCCGATAACTTGACCGTCTCCTTTAACATGGGAAGTGGAATATGTTTTACATAACTCTTCTTTGACATGTTGAATAAGAGCTGATTGTCCGTTAGTACTATAATCATTAAATCTCATATATGTTTTATAAGGCAATTGAACAATCATATCAATATCACTTGTCCAAATTTCTGTTCCTCTACCATAAGATCCCACATAAAGACCATTTGCTGTTTCTGAATCGCTTCCCCAGTAAGATTGATTAAGGCGTTTTACGATTTTTTTATATCTATAACTAATGTTATTCACTGTAGTATCTTTCATTTTAAGGTTTTCACAGAAACCTTCAAAATCTTGACTAATAGACATAAGCTATCTGCTCCCTACGTAAAATATCAGTATTTTATATTTTAAAACATTTTTAAGTCTATTAACCTATGACATCATTATTAGAACAGCACAATAATTGTATCATTCAATAAAGTTGCAGGTACTCTTTTCACGTTCACAACACGATTCAAATTGAATAATTAATTGTTTTACATGTCTTTTAATCGAAGGTTAAACAGATAATTTTGTTCGTTTTTTCACATTATGATAAAAGGGCTATTCCAAGCCCTTTTTATTTGTTTCTAATGTCCAGAAACTCATCTTTTTATCAACTTTTAAATTACTGTATAGACGAACGAAAAATAATTAGTTGCATAATTCGTTATATGTGGCTTCGCTAATCTCGTCATATCCATAGTCACAAAAATATTCGTATGATTCCACTTTCTTCTTGCATCTTCTGTCACAAGTGAATGACAATGATCTTCGACATTTTAAACTCATCTATGACCACGCAGCTGCTCTCGAACCTAAATTTACTACACTTTACGCTTGTGACCCTATTATCAATCGATCGGTGATCCAGTCTTTCAACAACTTCCCCCTCAAAAACGTGAGGCTGCTCTCTTGGCGAGGCTAAGCGACGACCCGGAATTCGTATTGTTTTACACGAGTACACATTCCTGGGTGTGTTGATGCAATGTTCGTTCAGTTTTGGAGGTATCGGACATACTCAAATCTCATTGAACCCATATAGCAATACGTTAAAAAAACTGTTAGAAGAGTCCCGGTTGTTGGAAGAATCTTTGATGAGTTTATCGAGCCCTTCTTAACCTTACGCTCGTACCGCCTAATCTCGATAATTACCTCTCCTGATCAATCTAGATTTTTGTATACAAAAAATGATATATGGTCATATATAATCAAAAGCGACGACAATACTTTGAGATGTGTATATTTCTAAAGGGACAGAGTGCTTTCCAGACAATCGATTCGACTCCACTTTGATGGATATATAAAAGAGTGTATACATTTCGACGTCGAAACGTGTACACTCTCTTTTGTTGTCGAGTCATGGCATGTCGTGACTCAATCATGTATATTGTTGTATGTACATCGCATCATCTGCGACCAAAATCAGTGTCTCTAGTGAGTCCTCGTCTGTCGGATAAGCAGCTTCTCCAATTGAAGCATCGAGCGTCACCGGCACATCTCCGATTGAGAGCTCGTATTTAAATGTCGCTTTCTTGAAGTCCAAAGGATAAGGCGAAAGGATCACGAACTCATCTCCGCCGATGCGACCGAGTACTCTTTCGCATACAACTGCTTAATTTCCCACTCTAACGCAGAACGGAAGTTCATCCCTTTTCGCGCATGTTCGACCGCAAAATTAATGTGATCACCTAGTCCAAGGAGAGCCATGTTGTTGACCGTATTCCCTACTTCAGTTTCATAAAATTGGAGAATATCGCCGGCCAATTCGATGTCCTTCACATCGATTCGTTGTAGAAGTGCTTCCAGCTCATGCACAGATGCCTGTTGTTCTAGTACAAACTTTTGTGTGATTTTGACATCTCTCAAGGTGTCTCCCTCTCGAATACCGAACCAATGCCACTTCCAGTCACTATTTCTTCAACATTATTATCATTTTCAATCAAAACGACATTATTGTTAAAAACTTTCACAACTTTCATATTAGGTCCCTCTCTTTTAGGTGCTTGTCCACACAAAAAGGCATAACCTAAAAAAAGCGGTACACTCAGAATAACGTGTGCAAGCTCTTAGGTTATGCCTGAATAAACAGTTACGTTCCATCGACTACAAGATAGCATGTGACCGAAAGCGCTATCAACGACTTTTTTCATAGTTCGACGTTTTGATCAATTTATCTGAATTGAGCCCTGTTTTATGCACAGTTTAAGCATGCATGTTAAGCACTCGTTTGAATGTGGCTACCTAATGAAACTTCTGCTTTCCATGTCCATCTTTCAGGATACAATGCGATTTTCAGCAGCGACAGATACCGCTAGCTCTTGATTCTTGATAAACTTAATGAGAAATGAGATGACTTATAATGATTAAAATAATTGACAATCAGAAACTCGAATTACAATACAAAAAGGGATTTGGAGCATGGACATATCACATTAGACTTCCTGGAACAGCCGGTATTAAAGGGAAATGGGGATACCTAAAAGTATCTGGGACCATTGATGATTTTGAAATAAAAAACATTAATTTAGCTCCAAGAAAAAATGAAGACAAGATTATCTCCATCAATCATGAAATCAGAGATGCGATTGGTAAAAGTGGTGGGGATATGGTGATGGTCACTTTATATCTGCATGATTAGCTGACTAAACAGATAAGTAGATTGAATTCCTAGGTTAGACAAAAAATCCGAAAATCCCTCCTCTGACGGTTAATCTTATGTTTTTATCCTATTTATAGGGTTTACTGAACCGATATAATCTTTCGTGACATCATTTATTTAGGGGAAAGAACCTGGAGGACGCTTATTTCTCCAGCACCTCGTTAAAGATTTTCATTGAACATCTGCAGCTGGTTGTGCTTTTTGTTTATAACACTGCCGTTAAAACCCTTAACTGCTCTTCACTAGCTTCATAAAAGCCGTTCGTAAAAGTACACTTATACAAACAAAAATGGGAGAAGATATGCTTCGAACTACCTCTTCTCTCTTCATATTAAAGAATTTTCACGTAACATAACGTAAATTAGGCGCTGCTTGAGATTATAGTAAAATGGATTCCTTAATAATTCATACTGACCCATTTAAAGTTTGTCTTTATTTTATTCTTTTGCCTAATTCATTATCTTATAGCATATACCCTAGATCGGAAGCCGCCGTTGGATAGGCATAAATCATCTGCTTAAGGTCCTTTGTCGCCAAATCAAATTGTATAGCTGTCGCAAAATGATTGATTAATTCATCTGCTTCCTGGCTGATCAAATGGGCACCCAGTATTTTGTCGGTTTGTTCATCAACAATGACTTTCACCATCGCATATTTTTCGTTAGTGCGCTTGTAAGTGTACCAGTCTGATGTATCAATTTTATTCACTTTGATTTGATGACCTTTTTCCCTCGCCTGTTCTTCGGATAATCCTACAGAAGCCAGTTTTGGCAGTGTGAAAACTACTGTCGGCATCACTTTGTAATTAGGCGACCGGTGATTTCCTTTGAGCAGATTCGATGCCACCACATGCGACTCCATCGATGCAATCGGGGTTAACGGAAGGCCCGCTGTTGCTGCTGCATCCCCGGCTGCGTATACTCTTGGGTTGCTGCTGCTTTGAAGGTATTCATTGACGGAAACGCCTCTTTTTTCGCGTTCCACATTGCCTTTTTCCAGCTGCATATCTTCTAGGTCAGGCATTCGTCCTGCGCCATGTAGAACCAGGTCGCCTTCCCAGTGAACCGGCTGGCCGTTATTCGACCCGTTTACGATGTAAGAGGAACCCTTCTTTTCAATCGAATTTACCTCCGTATTGAGATGCAGATGAATACCAATCTCTTTCGATTTCTCCATCAGCAACCCGACCAGTTCAGAATCAAATTGCTCAAGTGGGCGATCTCCCCGGTGGATGATATGCACTTCTGACCCTGCCCGGGCAGCGATATGGGCAAACTCAAATGAGATGTATCCGCCGCCGATAAACACCATTTTCGCTGGAAGCTCATCCAATTCCAGGAATTCGTCGCTATACGTGAGATGTTCCGTCCCTTCAATAGGCAATGGGGCCGGTTTGGCTCCATTCGCAATCAGAATATGCTTTCCGGTTAAGACATCTTCGCCTACTTGAATTTTCTCTTCATTCAAAAAGGAAGCTCGCCCATGAAAAGTGTGAATCCCTGCTTTTTGAAAGTTCTCCACTCGGTTATCCGGCACGGGTTCAGTAAAGGTGCGTTTAAAAGCCATCAATTCCGGCCAATTGATGCTGGAACCGGAGGTGATGCCGTTTCCTTTCATTCTGTCGATGCCGTCAATCATTTCAGCAGCTCCCACCAGCACTTTTTTCGGATCGCATCCCCTCAGTGCACAGGTGCCGCCGAAAGGCCGTGAATCAATTATTGCGACTTTCCATCCCGCGTTATTGCACTTAGAAGCTGCAGCGGACCCACCTGAACCGGTTCCAATGACAATCAAATCGAATTCTTCTTCCATTTCTCTCATCCTCTCCATGTAAAAAAAGAAATCGCTTTTCCTTTTTCCCTTCTATAGTGCTAGTCCTACTATTCCACCGCCCGTCCTGTCAAAAACCATGTACCTTGTTCATGGTTCAGTTTGTTTTCCTTTCACCTGAAAACCTTTCAGAACGGAGATGGCTTTACATGTGTCATTTTTTCTGCCCAACTGGCTAAAATAATAAGCCTCTCAAAACAAAAGGGACAAATCAAATGCGATTTGTCCTTAAGCCCCTGTTATTCCAATCTTCTTTCGATTGAATTTCAGTTATTTTCTCAGCTGATTTCTTTCTGTCTCATTTTTCATTAAGAGACCTATCCCTTATCTCTTTGCTGGCGATATTATCCTGGCCGATTCGTTAGCCGGCACAGCAAGACAGTTTGCTGACATCCTTGTCCAACGTGATGGCGGCCAGTTTCAATCCTTCAGCCATTGTCAGGTATGGGGCCATCGTATTTTTCAGATCTTCTGCGGTCAAGCCGAACTGTACGGCCAGTGTGGCTCCGTAAATTACCTCTCCCGCATTTTCAGCCACGACATGTGCCCCGAGAATTTTTCTTGTTTGCTGATCGACCACCAGTTTAAAGACACCGCTTGTTTCACGGTTCACTAGAGCTCTTGGCACGTTTTCAAGCGGCAGCACGGAAGTTATCACTTCGTACCCTTTATTCCGGGCTTGTTGTTCCGTCAGCCCGACTGTTGCAATGGCTGGGGTAGTAAACGTCACGCCCGGAACAAACCGCAAATCTACTTTCTTATTTGCCGAACCCAGTGCGTTCTCAACTACAATCCCACCTTCATAAGCAGCCACATAGACAAACTGCGGGCCTAAGGTCACATCTCCCGCTGCATAGATGTCGGCGTTGCTGGTCTGCAGATAATCATTGACCGCTACTTCCCCTCGCGGGCCAATCTCAACCCCGGCCTTCTCTAAATGGAGGGAATCCGTATTCGGCCGTCTTCCAGTGGCAACCAGCACTTGATCCGCTTCAATTACCTGTTCCTGACCGTTCACTTCAATATGAATTTTTTTCATATCACCGCTCTGTTCGACCTTCTTGTAGGTGACTCCCTTGACGAATTTTAGGCCATGCTTGGTTAAGGCTTCATCGGCGGCTTCCGAGATTTCCGGATCGTATTCTTTCAGCAGCCGTTCACTCCGCTGCATCATCGTCACATCGGACCCTAAGTTATGAAACAGCTGGCCCAGTTCCATCGCAATGTAACCTGAACCGATAACGGCCAATTTTTTCGGCACTTCTGTTACCTCCAAAGCGGTGGTACTTGTTAAATAGTCTACTTCGCTAAGTCCCGGAATATCCGGAATGGACGGGGCTGCCCCTGTCGAAATCAAAAATTTCGCTGCGGTATAGGCCTGCCCATTCACTTCGACTGTTTTTTCGTCCCTAAAAGCGGCTTCTCCGCGGATTAGCTCAAATCCGTATTCCTCAATCAGACCGATGTATTTTTGCTGTCTCATCCCGTCGACAAGCTCGTCTTTTTGCCCGGTCAACGCAGCTAGATCAACCGGTCCGGCGTTTGTCTTCAAACCGACAAATGGGTTGTTGCTGGCCAAGTGATTGATTTCCCCCGCACGAAGCATCGTTTTGGAAGGAACGCAGCCAATGTTGACGCACGTGCCGCCAACAATGTCCCGTTCGACGACCGCCACTTTTGCCCCTTTTTCAACGGCTTTGATGGCAGCTGAAAAGGCAGCTCCACCCGAACCGATAATCAGCAAGTCATAATCAAGGGACGAATTGTTTGAAACAAACTCGTTTTCTTCGGCTTCCACCGTCGCTTCCCCCGCTTGATACCCCGACTCGTCGATTGCCTGTTTCGCCTTCTCCAGTTTCCCTTCAGCGATTTCAAACGTCGCTTGTTTGCGGCGGTAATCGACTTCAATTCCTTTTGCTCCTGCATTCGCAAGAGCAGCCGCAACATGTTCTTCACAACTTGTGCAGGTCATTCCCTGAACGTTTACGTGAACTTTTTTCATGTGAAAATTCCTCCTTTTATTCGACGGGTAGCCCTATGTCTGCAACCGCCGTCTTAATGGTATTCAAACTGGTTTTCGTCTCATCAAAAGTGACTGTCACTTCCGCCGTGCTTCCGTCAACTTGAATATCCGTTTTACCGGCACCTTCTACTTCGGCAATGGCATCTTCCACGACAGATGGCGGGCAGCAATCCATAAAAGCCGTAACCATGAATACACCTGTCCCTTCGGTTGCCACTTCCGCGTTTCCACCTTTCTGTGCGGCCGCAACACCCATTTCCACTTTACTCCCCGATTCTTCCGTTGGCGGTTGTTGAACTTCTTGCCCGTTACTGCAAGCACTGATCACCAACAAAAGAGATACCACCATCATAATCCCAATTAGCTGTTTTTTCATATAAATTCCTCCTCTTTTATATTCCGCCCTCGACTATGAATAAAAACAGAAACATGCCGAAAACAAGAAACGACGTAATCCATAAACCAATGACCGAACTTTTCCTTTTCCCTTTTCTTCCATACACCTTATAAAAGGAGTAAGCAAGGAGAAAAAGCGTTAAGACGCTAAACAACAACCGGTATTTTAATGAATAGAAGGCTAATGCTCCTGCAAGACCTGTCAGTCCAAGGGGAAGAAAAATCAGCGGACCTAGGCAACAGGCAGCCATAGCAAAAGCCGAGAATACAGCAGCTAACTGCGGCACTTTTTCCTTCATGATTTTATCCTCTTCAAGCTGCAGCAATCATGTATCGGCGCGCTTTCTTTCTTTGTTTTCTGTTTTGATTCTGGATCAATTTTTCGCCAGCCCTTGAAAAGAGCAAAAATGAATAGCAAACTCATCAAGATGAAAATAACATCTTTAAATTCCATGAAGTACGACCTCAGTGCAGTTCCTGCAAACAAGGGAAGGAGTAAAACCAAGTGGCAGGGACATGTGATTAATGCGACAAAAAACCAGCCTGAACTTTTCAATGTGTTTTTCATTCCGTTTCACCTCTTATTTCTTCATCAGTGTTTCAATAATGGGGCATTCGTAGATATCCTTGTTTTCGGGACACCTTTCTTTAAGATCACTTAACATCCGTTCAATTCGCTGCAAATCTTCAATTTTCCGTTGAATGTCTTCTATCTTGAGCACAGTAAAATCATACATATCCCGACACTTTGCTTCATCGCGATCGACGACTCCAAGCAATTTATCAATCTCCTGTAGAGTAAATCCTAGTTCCTGCATCCGTTTAATGAAATTCAATCGATCAACCGTTTCCAAACCGTACATCCGGTAGCCTTTTTCAGTGCGATCAGGCTCTGGAAATAAGCCGAGACGTTCATAATATCGAATGGTCTCCTTGTTCACACCGCATTTGTCAGCCAGTTCTCCGATACGCATTTGCATGCCTCTCACCTCACTTGTCATATTCCCCTCTAGTCGAGTACAGGATCTATACTTGCTTGATTACATTCCTGTCTCTTTTGAGTTGCAACGTTATGTGCAGGATTTTCCTCGATTTATACAGAATAAACCCTGTACCACGGTACAAGGTCAAGTATATTGATTCTTTTTAATTTTAATTCTTCAACAAAGTGGACCTAAATGGTCGATGTATAAAAAAATAAAGGAAGAGAAAATGTCTCTCGGCCATCTTCTTTTTTTCTTCTAATAACCGATTGTTATGGGAAGTATATTTATTTCAAAAGAATGAGCTTCTTAATAGATGAAAGAGGCGATTAGAGAAGACCTGTAGAAAAAGGTGAATATCCGATTTCTTCCATAAGTTCAGAGATTTCTTTTTACACTCGTATAGTCTGAACGAAGTTTAATAGTAGTGGAAATAAAAGCGTTCGTAAAAGTACACTTTTACAGTCAAACGAGGAAGACGGACGCTAATCAGCATCCGTCTTCCTCTTTATATTTTGCTATTGTAATTACTACCGATAATTCCTCATATGTAAACCTTTATCTGGTGGAACCCTTAAAAGCTTATTCTGTATTTATTGTTTCCCTTTCCTACAGGTTTTAGCGTGTAAAACATAACATTTAAACATTCGTTTGAACATTTGATTGACAATCCAGCGAAATATTTATACACTTGCTTTAATCAAACATTCATTTGAATGTTTAACTAACAGTAAAGTATTCGTTAAAGCTCGGATTTACAAAGGAGTTGGTGATGTTGATATCCACTATTTTTTCCGCCATTGCAGCTTATATTGCAACAAGCATTGATTACGTCATCATATTATTGATTTTGTTTTCACAGACCAAAAAATCCGGCCAATTAAAATCCATTGTCATCGGCCAGTATTTGGGGACAGCCCTATTGGTTGGTGTCAGTCTATTGGCTGCATCCGGTCTTACCTTCGTTCCGGAACATTGGGTCGGGTTGCTCGGACTCATTCCGATTTACCTAGGAATCAAAGTGTGGTTTAAAGAGGAAGAAGAAAACGACGAAGAGGATATCCTGTCCCGATTATCTTCCGGAAAATCCAATCGCTTGTTTGTAACCGTCACAGTCATTACATTGGCGGCTGGCGGCGACAACATCGGCGTCTACATACCCTATTTCTCAACTTTGAATCTGAGTGAAACCGTTGTGATGCTTATTGTCTTTGCCGTCATGGTCGCGATTTTGTGTTACCTTAGTTACCGTTTGGCATCCGTTAAGTCGGTCTCTGAAACGATTGAGAAATGGGAACGCTGGATTGTACCGATTGTCTTCATCGGACTCGGCATCTTGATCATGATGGAGAACGGAACCTTTCGATTCCTTTGGAGACTGGTGAGCTGAAATGATTTTTCACATGCTCTGTTCCTATAGAAGAAAAACTTACTGCAACCTATTTATTTGATGAAAAGAGGAAAATGAAATGAGCAAAGATACATGCGAAATTTTGTGTGTAGACGAAGAAAAAGTTGTGCGAGTCCAGCAACAGCTTGCAGAGCAAAATCCGTTGGAAGTCGCGAAAATTTTCAAGGCATTGTCCGACGATACGAGAATCAAAATCGCTTATGCCTTATCGCTGGAGGACAAACTCTGTGTTTGCGACGTCGCCAATATCATCGGCTCTTCTACAGCGACGGCTTCCTACCACCTGCGCCTGTTAAAAAATATGGGGTTGGCGAAATACCGCAAAGAAGGCAAATTGGTCTATTATTCGTTGGATGATGCACATGTGAAACATCTGGTTCAAGTGGCCTTCGCTCATCAGAAGGGGGTTGTTGAAGTTGGTTGAGAAAGCAAAGATAGAAGAAGAAAAAACAGTCTACCGTGTGGAAGGATTTTCGTGCGCCAACTGTGCCGGAAAATTCGAGAAGAACGTCAAAAACCTTTCCGGTGTTGAGGATGCGAAAGTGAATTTCGGCGCTTCGAAAATTTCCGTTTACGGCGAAGCAACGGTCGAGGAACTGGAAAAAGCTGGCGCTTTCGAGAATTTGAAAGTAGCACCGGAAAAACCGAAACGTCAGACAGCTCCGGAAGCGAAAATCGCAATTGAAGACAAGAATGTCTTCCGGGTGAAAGGCTTTACGTGTGCAAACTGTGCCGGAAAGTTTGAGAACAACGTCAAGCAACTTCCCGGTGTCCAAGATGCAAAAGTGAATTTCGGTGCTTCGAAAATTTCCGTTTACGGAACGGCCTCAGTTGAAGAATTGGAAAAAGCCGGTGCTTTTGAAAATTTGAAGGTCGTTCCTGAAATCATAAGTCGGCAAGCTGGTCCGAAAACGGAAACCGATAAAACGACAGCTATAAAAGAGAAGAAAGTGCCGTTCTACCAAAAGCACAGCGTCTTGCTCTACTCCACCCTGTTGATCGTCTTCGGGTACATTTCCCAGTTCGTAAACGGGGAAGAAAACCTGATGACGTCCCTCTTGTTCGTGGCAGCCATCGTCATTGGCGGATACTCGCTCTTTAAAGTCGGTTTTCAGAATTTGATACGCCTGGATTTCGACATGAAAACCCTGATGACGGTTGCCGTCATTGGGGCAGCCATCATCGGCGAATGGGCGGAAGCTTCCATCGTGGTCATTCTCTTCGCCATCAGTGAAGCATTGGAACGCTATTCCATGGACCGGGCCCGACAATCCATCCGTTCGTTGATGGACATTGCCCCGAAAGAGGCACTTGTCCGACGAAATGGACAAGAACAGCTGATTTCGGTGGACGATATTGCCGTCGGGGATACCATGATCGTCAAACCCGGACAAAAGATTGCGATGGACGGCATGGTGGTCAACGGCTATTCGGCGGTCAATCAGGCAGCCATTACGGGTGAATCCGTTCCCGTCGGCAAAACGGTGGATGATGAAGTCTTTGCTGGCACGCTGAACGAAGAAGGCCTGCTCGAAGTCAAAGTCACCAAGTTGGTCGAAGACACGACCATTGCGAAAATCATCCATTTGGTAGAAGAAGCACAAGGCGAACGGGCTCCTTCGCAGGCGTTTGTCGATAAATTCGCCAAATATTATACACCGATCATCATGGCCGTAGCTGCGTTAGTTGCCATCGTCCCTCCCTTCCTGTTTGACGCCAGCTGGGAAACTTGGGTCTATCAAGGACTGGCCGTGCTAGTCGTGGGCTGTCCGTGTGCTTTGGTCATTTCCACACCGATTTCAATTGTTTCCGCCATCGGGAATGCAGCGAAAAAAGGCGTTTTGGTAAAAGGCGGCGTGTACCTGGAAGAAATGGGCGCCATCAAAGCGATCGCGTTTGACAAGACCGGTACCTTAACCAAAGGGGTTCCTGTCGTCACAGACTATGAGGTATTGAACAAGGGCGCCAATGAAAAAGAACTGCTTTCCATCGTCACAGCTCTCGAATATCGCTCACAGCATCCTCTTGCTTCGGCCATCATGAAAAAAGCGGACGCAGAAAACATTTCTTATTCTTCGGTCTTGGTCGAGGACTTCTCATCCATTACCGGCAAAGGGATTAAAGGGACTGTCGAAGGAATCACATACTACATCGGCAGCCCGATCCTTTTCAACGAGTTGGGCACCGCAAGTGCCGATAAGGACTTGGAACAAAACGTCACAGCTCTTCAAAATCAGGGCAAGACGGCAATGATCATCGGAACGGAACAAAGTATCCTGGCAGTCATTGCCGTGGCAGATGAAGTCCGTGAATCCAGCAAGGACGTCATTCAGAAGCTGCACCAAATGGGCATCAAGAAGACGATCATGCTGACGGGCGACAACAAAGGAACCGGTCAGGCCATCGGCCAGCAGATCGGTGTCACCGAAATCCAGGCCGAACTGATGCCGGAGGATAAATTGAATTTCATCAAACGTTTACGAGCTGAATACGGCAATGTCGCGATGATTGGAGACGGTGTGAACGATGCCCCGGCACTCGCTGCCTCTACTGTCGGAATTGCCATGGGCGGTGCCGGAACCGATACCGCTATGGAGACCGCTGATGTGGTCTTGATGGGCGATGATTTGAGCAAACTGCCGTTCACCGTGAAGTTGAGTCGGAAATCATTGAACATCATCAAAGCGAACATTGCATTTGCGATTGGCATCAAAGTGATCGCGTTGCTGCTGGTCATCCCGGGTTGGCTGACGCTATGGATCGCCATTATGTCCGATATGGGCGCTACCCTTCTAGTCGCGTTAAACAGTTTACGGCTGATGCGAGTGAAAGAATAAAAAGCAAAAGGGGTTTCCGATTATCTGGAATGGGCTAACCTAAATTTTTGAGACAATATAAAAACACCTCGCAGTGGTACACTTTAAAAAAAGTGCTAGCATCGGAGGTGTTTTTGCGTGGGCAAAAACGTATATTCAAGTGAAGTGAAATGGGCAGTGGTGAAAGACAA
>WPCK01129478.1_pt1 | contig 26356 bp, 29 predicted proteins | sample 5399851 | NCBI WGS metagenome assembly WPCK01 (sample SAMN12869471, study PRJNA574797) | sludge metagenome | isolation source: wastewater treatment of pH11 | place: China:Beijing | collected 2019-05-20 | reverse complement strand
GGGCCGCAGCCGCCCGCGCGCGCCCGCAGCGCCGCCTGAGGCCCAGGTTCAGTCGTCGTTCGATTCGGCCTCGGCACCCGACGGATCGCTCCGCCGGCGCCATTTGCGCAGCATGCGGTTGGTGGCGGGATTGGCCTTGATGGCCCGCACGAGGCCGGCACGCGCGGCAAGCCAGAGCGCGTGGATCCGGCCGGGCAGCGACAGCGGCACGACGACATCGGCATGCCAGATTTCGGTACCGCACCACAGCCGCTTGAACGGCTCGTCTCCGACCGAGAAATCGTAGAGCAGCTGTCCCTGTCCGCAGGACTCCTCGATGTTGTCGTAGAACAGGTACTCGCCCGGCGAATAGGGCAGGAGATCGTCGAACGCGATCGCCGAAAACTCGCAGACCGTGCGCCCCGGCTCGATCGACGATCCGCTGATGGCGCGGATCTTCCCGGCGACCGCCAGCCGGTGCAGCACGAACGCGCCGTCGCCCGCCTCGGCGCTGTCGCCGAACAGCTTGCGGAAGAAGGCGCGCACGCCGGCATCGGCGAAGACATCGGGCACACCAAGCTGCGTCAGCCGGATGCCCTTGAGGTGGAAGAAGATGTCGAGCAGCTTCTCGGCCTGCGCGCGCGTGGTCGCCGCCGAGCGCTCCACGACACCGATGGCTTCGAACTTGCGCTGCTGCGAGCGATGCTTCTTGCGCTTGCGCTTGCCCGAGGCACGCGACAGCAACGCGTCGAAGCCGCCGGTGAGGTCGGCGGCGAGCGCCACGTTGGCGGATGTGCGATGGGGCAGGGCAAGCAGCGGGTTTTCCGCGCCGGCGCGCTGCCGCTGCAGCCGTTCCAGCACGACGATGTCGATGTCGGGACGCGCGCGGGACAGGGCCGCAAACAGCGCGTCGAGATCCGGCCCGGTGACGGCGCCCGGCTGGCAGGGCGGGAAATTGCCGCTGGCATGGCTGAGGCCCGGGAAAGCGGCGATCCGCAGGCGTCCCTTGCAAAGGATTTCCAGGGGCAGCGCCAGCACGGCCTGCCCATCCCGCTCAAGCATGGCCAGCACAAGGTCGGGATTGGCGGTTGACCGCCATGCCGAAACCCAGGCCAGCGACTGCGGCGGGGCATGGTCGAGGCTGGCGGCGGCGTTCGCATACGCGGCGAGCGCATCGTCGCCGACAAGGATGCGCGGCACCAGCGCGGCGACGGCCTGCCGCCCGTCGCGCCGGTCGCCGGCCATGCGGGCGTCAACCATGCCTCAATCCTTCCGCGCTAGCCTAAAGGGACGAAACGGGTGGGGACCCTAACGGCAAAAGGTGAAGGAATGTTCGACGCGGGCGGCCTGGTCCGGCGGGCGACGCTGGCCGCACTGGCAAGGATCGATCCGGCGCGGCTGCGGCCATGGCTCACCACCGGGCAGGACGCCATCGTGGTGCTGGGAACCGCTCCCGGCGCATGGCGCACGCGTGCCCGGTTGACGGCGACCGATCTAGACCGGCTGCTCGCCGGACTTTCCCGGGATGGGCGCCGGTTCGTGTCGCTCGCCGATGCGGCAGCCGGGACCGGCCGCTTGTCGGGCGGCGGACGGCCGCTTGCTCTTGTCTCTGCCACGCCGGATCCCGGATTCATCGACCAGCTGGTCCCGGTGATCGCGCGCCATGGCGCGCCACTGGCGGTGTTTGTCGCGCCGGACGCGGTCGAGGGCGACCGGTTCGACGTCGCCGAACTCCTCGCCGCCGTCCTCGCCGCACGGTCGCGGCTGGCCTTCGGCACCATCGACGGCATGGTCGAGCTGGACGCCACGACGCCTTCGGCGCGCCGACGGGCGTTCCGGACCGCCATGACCTGGCTGGGCCACGATCTGCCGGCCGGCGAGGTGCAGGGGGCACTGCGGCGCCTGGCGCACGAGGCGGGGATCGACCTTGAGGACTGGCGTCGCCAGCGCGTTGCCGGCTGGAGCGCCATTGCCGCGCTTGCCGGTCGGGAACAGGTGACCATCGGGCTCGATCTCGATCCGACACTGGCGGGGTTGCCGGTGACGGCGCTGCCGGAGGCCGTGAAGGCGGCGGTCGATGCGCTCGCGCTGAATGTCGGGCACCGTCCCGCCGCGGCATTCGCGGGCGCTCCGCTTGCTCCCGTGGCGCGGGCAGCGCTGCTGGATGCCGGGATCACCATGGCGATCGGCGGGCGCCGCGGCCTGATGCAAGGGGAAGAAGACGCGCTCGACCTGCCTTGCGTGCGGCTCGATCGCGTCACGGCGCCGCCGCGGGCGCTCAGGTCGATTGTTGACGGGTTCCCGACCAGCTTTCTGTCGGACCGGCTTTTCTGAAGGGTGCCGCCTACTCGTCGGGGGGGCGGCGCGGTCCGGCCATCCACTTGATCAGCGCCATCGCCGGCAGCACCCACAACAGGCCGGAGATCAGGAAGAACACCAGGTGCACCCAGGGTTCGGAATTGGCGAGCCGGGCGGATGCGACAGTGACGGCGGCCATCGCATAGACGACCACGAGCGCGACGAGCAGCACCGTTCCGACGAGTTTTCGGACCTGATAGGGCATGGCCGGGTTCCGTTTGCCGTATCCCTAACCTGTCGCGGCGTTTGCGCCTAGGGCGGCGTGCGGGGCGGGCCTGCGCCAAATTCGCGCTTGATCCGGGCCGGCCGGCGGGCGAAGAAGCCGCTCCGAAGGGATCATCGCATGAATGTCACCGCCGCCATCGCCGGACCCGTCGCCTTGAACCGGCAGGAAACACGCAACAGGGCGATGGTGCGTGCCTGGCTCTATGCCGTGCTCGTCGTGCTGTTTGCGCTCGTCATCGTCGGCGGCGCCACGCGGCTGACCGATTCCGGTCTGTCGATCACCGAGTGGAAGCCGATCCACGGGGTCATCCCGCCGCTTTCGGACGCCGAATGGGCGGAGGAATTCGCCAAGTACCAGCAGATCCCCGAATACCAGCAGATCAACTCCGGCATGGATTTGGCCGGGTTCAAGCGCATTTTCTGGTGGGAATGGGGCCATCGACTGCTGGCGCGCGCCGTTGGCGTGGTGTTTGCGCTGCCCCTGGCATTCTTCTGGGCCACCGGACGCCTGGAGCGGGCGCTGAAACCGAAGCTGCTCGGCATCCTGGCGCTCGGCGGGCTGCAAGGGTTCATCGGCTGGTGGATGGTGTCGTCCGGTCTGGCCGACCGTGTCGACGTAAGCCAGTACCGCCTGGCGACGCATCTCACGCTGGCGGCGCTGATCTTCGCCGCGACCATGGCCGTGGCGCGCGGACTCGCGCCGCATTCCGAGGGCCAGGCCACGGCGGAAACCCGCGTCATGTCCGGCTTCATCGTGTTCGCCGTCCTGGTGCAGCTTTACTTCGGTGCGCTGGTCGCCGGACTCGACGCCGGGCTCACCTACAACACATGGCCGCTGATGGATGGCGCGCTGATCCCGCCCGACCTGCTGGTCATCGAGCCGGCCTGGCGCAATCTGTTCGAAAATCCCAAGACCGTGCAGTTCCTGCACCGCTCGATCGCCTACGCGTTGCTGGCTCTCGTGCTCTGGCACATGATCGCCGCGCTGGCGCACGAGACACGACGCACGCATGTGCGGCGCGCCATCGTGCTGTTCGTGCTCGTGGCGGTGCAGGCCTCCATCGGCATCTTCACACTGTTGTGGGCCGTGCCGATCGACATGGCACTTGCCCACCAGGGCGGGGCGCTCATCGTGCTGGCGTTCGCCGTGGCGCACTGGCGCGGCGCCAAGGGCGGTTATCCGCCGGAAACGCGCGTGATCGAGCGGCACTGAGGGGCGGCCGGGCACGAGTGAGGCGCGATGGCAAAGGCGGAAACGGTCCCGGACTTCCTCCAACGCCTCGTGCATGCGCGCAAGGACGAGATCGAGGCCTTGCGCCGGCTCGTGCTGGATGCAGTGCCGGGACTTGGCGAGCAGATCAAGTGGAACGCGCCGAGCTTCGGCCTTGCCGGCGATGACCGTGTCACGATGCGGTTGCAGCCGGGCGACCGGGTTCAGCTTGTGCTGCATCGCGGGGTGAAGCCTCGTCCCGACGACGGGTTTTCCTTCGCCGACCGGTGGGGTCTCGTGGAATGGGCAACAGCGGACCGCGGCACCCTGACCATTGCGGACCGCGCGCACCTGGAGGCGCGATCCGGCGACATCGGGGACCTCGTCGCCGCCTGGATCCGGGCGACGACCTGACGATCAGGCGGCTCCGATCATCAGGTTCAGGTTCTGCACCGCCGCGCCCGACGCGCCCTTGCCGAGATTGTCGAGCGAGGCAATGAGGTTGACCTGGCCCTTGCCCTCGCTGCCGAGCACATAGAGCTTCATCCGGTCGGTGCCGCGCAGTTCCTCCGCGTCGATGCGGGGAAGGGCGGTTCCGTCAGCCGGCGCGACGACGTCCACCACCGACTGCCCGGCATAGTGCGCCGCGAGCGCCTCGTGGATCGACGCCAGCGACGGGTTGCCGTCCATCAGGTCGGTGAATAGCGGGATGCTGACCAGCATGCCCTGCGCGAACCGCCCGACGGCGGGCGTGAAGATCGGCCGGCGCGAGAGCCGTCCACGCGCCATGATTTCGGGCACGTGCTTGTGGGCAAGCGTCAGCGCATAGGCGAAATGGTTGGCGGAGATGGCGTCGGCCCGTGCCGGGTCCTCCATCTGCGCGATCATCTGCTTGCCGCCGCCGGAATAGCCGGAGACCGCGTTGATGGTGACGGGATAGTCAGGCGGCAGCAGGGCCGCATCGACCAGCGGCCGGACCAGCGCGATGGCGCCGGTCGAATAGCAGCCCGGATTGGAGACATTGCGCGCGGCCGCGATCGCCGCACCCTGGCCCGGCGCCAATTCGGCAAATCCGTAAACCCAGCCTTCGGCCACGCGATGCGCAGTCGAGGCGTCGATGAACCGCGTTCCGGCGCCCTGCGCCAACGCCACGGCCTCCTTCGCCGCATCGTCCGGCAGGCACAGGATGGCGATGTCGGCGGCCTTGAGCAGGTCTTCCCGCAGCGCCGCGTTCCGCCGCTCGGCTTCCGGAATCGACAGGAGCTCGATGTCCGTGCGCCCGGCAAGGCGCTCGCGGATCTGCAGGCCGGTGGTACCGTGTTCGCCGTCGATGAAGATCTTCGCTGCCATGGCGGCGTTCCTTTTCAAGTGCGCGCTCAAATAGTTGCGCCGGCCGGTGGAATCAATGCGCCAACGGCCTGAATCGAAACGCGAAGGTCATCGCGTGCGCCGCGCCGAGACCAGCCCGAGATAATGCTGCGCCACCGCCGCGCCGGCGATCGCCGTCACGTCGGCATGGTCGTAGGCCGGTGCGACCTCGACCACGTCGGCCCCGACCAGGTTCAGCGCCCCGAGCTTCGACAGCACCGACAGCATCTTGGCCGACGACGGACCCCCGGCGACCGGGGTGCCGGTGCCCGGCGCATAGGCCGGATCGAGGCAATCAATGTCGAAGGTGATGTAGGCCTTGGCTTCGCCGACGCGGGCGACGATGGCATCGGCGATGGCCTGTGCGCTCATCTCCTCCACGTCATAGCCGTGGATGATCTCGATGCCGCAGGTCTCCGGTGCATGAGTGCGGATGCCGACCTGGATCGACCGGGACGGATCGATGGTGCCGTCACGCGCGGCGCGGCCGACGAACGATCCATGATCGATGCGGCCCTTTTCATCCGGCCACGTGTCCTGGTGGGCATCGAACTGCACCATGGCGAGCGGCCCATGGACAGCAGCCTGCGCCCGCATCAGCGGCCAGGTGACGAAGTGATCGCCGCCAAGACCGATGAGAAAGGCCCCCGAGGCCACGATGCGCGCCGCTTCCTTCTCGATCAGGCGCGGCGTCTTGCCATGGTGGCCATAGTCGAGCTTGACGTCGCCATGGTCGATGACCGCGAGATTGTCGAACAGGCTGCGGTGGAACGGGTATTGCGGGTCGGTGTCGAGGATGGCGGACGCCCGCCGGATCGCCTGCGGCCCGAAGCGGGCGCCCGGCCGGTTGGAAACCGCGGCATCGAACGGGATGCCGAGCACCACCGCGTCGACACCCTTGAGGCTCTTGCTGAACTTGCGCCGCATGAACGACAGGGCACCGGCATAGGTCGGGTCCCATGACCGATCGTAAAGGTTTTTCGCGGTAAAGGCGTTGTCGATCTCGCTCGGCATGCGATCCTCCCTGTCGGGCGCGTGGTAGCGGAAAAGCGTCCTGCCGGAAAGCGGCATGAAAGCTGCAAGGAAGCATGTCGAAGCCCGCAGGCGGGCAAATCCGGCGCAAGAGGACCATGGCCCTGAGCAAAACGGGACACGCGGCGACTGAGACAGGCAGGGACGTGCCGGAATCGGACACGTTGCGAACCCATGTCGTGCTGCCGGGCATCCAGCATCTGCGCGCGATCGCCGCCTTCCTGGTCGTGTTCTACCACATCACCGCTTCGGTTGCCCGAGAGGCCGGCCAGGGCGTGGTGTTCGTGCTTGGCGCTGTCGGCGTCGACATGTTCTTCGTGCTGTCAGGCTTCGTCATGGCCATGGTGGTCAGCCGCGCCGAGGTGATCGACGGCGGTTTCTTCCTGCGGCGCTTCGCCCGCATCGCGCCGCTCTACTATCTCATGACGCTCGGGCTGTTTGCGCTGGCGCTCGCCGCGCCGGGCCTGCTCAACACAGCGCAGGCCGACACGACGCACCTGCTGCGTTCGCTTCTGTTCCTGCCGACCGAGACGGCAGGCGGCGGCCTGCAGCCGATCCTCGGGCTCGGCTGGACGCTGAACTACGAGATGTTCTTCTACGCGCTGATCGCGGTGATGACGCGGTTCTTCCGCGACGAACGGCTGAACGGCGTCATCGTCATCCTGGTTGCCTTCGCCGCGCTTGGCGCCCTGGCACCAGCGCCATCGGCCTGGGTCCGCTTCTACACCGACCCGGTGATCCTCGAATTCGCCCTCGGCATCCTGGTGTTCCGGCTGGTGGGGCATGCCCGGTTCGGCGATGGTGCGGCGCTGGCCGCGCTTGTGCTGGGCGCCACCGTGCTGATGCTTGGGCCGCTGCCCGCAAACGGCTTGCCGCGGCTGGTCTGGTGGGGCCTGCCGGCCGCGCTCGTCGTTGCCGGCTCGATCCGCGCACTCGATTTCGCCAGTCCGTGGCTGCGCGCGCTCGGTGACTGGTCGTACTCGACGTACCTGCTGCACGTCTATGTGATCCAGGCCGCCGTCAAGCTCATGCTGCCGGCCATCGGCCTTGAAACCCCCTCGGTGCTGGCGACGGCGGCGGTGTCGCTGCCGCTGATCGTGCTCGGTTCCGCCATGCTCTACCGCTTCATCGAGATGCCGGCGATGCGTGCATTGCTTGAGACCGGCCGGGAACGGCGGACAGGCCACGCGCCCGTTCCGGCGGAGTAGGCGCGCCGCCGGATTTGACGTTCGTCAAAGTGCCGGAAACTATTGCGGCCGAGTTTCGCGGCGCGGGATTGTCGCCGAAGGAGACGGCCATGAGGACGCTGCCCGATGTCGTGACGGTCACGCGGATCGGCGATCGCGAGATCCGGCGCGACGAAGGCGGCTACCTGGTCGATCCGGGCGAATGGGATGACGAGGTGGCGCGATTTCTCGCCGCCGAGCAGGGCCTTGCCCTGTCCGCCGAGCACTGGAGCGTGGTGACGTTCATGCGTGAATTCCTCGAGGCGCGCGGCGTCATGCCGGACGCGCGGTTCGTTTTCCGCTTCCTCGGGCAGAGCCGCGGCGGCGGCCTGGCCGAAGGCAGGGCGCGGTTCTTCGAACTGTTCCCGTATGGCTATGTCGGCCAGGCCTGCCGGATCGCCGGCATGCGCCAGCCGCGCGCCTGGAGCACGGGCTGAGGCCGGTTCCGTCAGCCGGCCCGGCGTGCCTTGCCATAGGCCCGCTCGACGCGGGCGACGCGCAACTCGAAATGCTCATACCAGGACGTCCGTCCGGTTTCGCGCGCGACCGTGTGCTCGGCATGGTCGCGCCAGGCGCGGATGGCCGCCTCGTCGGTCCAGTAGGAGAGCGTGATACCGAAGCCGCTGGCGTCGCGCGCGCTCTCCACACCGAGAAAGCCAGGCTGGGCGGCGGCAAGTTCGACCATGCGCTCGGCCATCGCGCCGTAGCCATCGTCCGGCGAGCCGGCCGGACGCTGCGAGGCGAAGGCGACGAGATAGTAGGGCGGTTTCGGCGTGGTCGCGAAGCGGGATGCGGTCATGGCGGGGCCTCGACATGAAAAAGCCGGGCACAAGGCCCGGCTTCTTCTAACCCGGCGCGAGCCGGAACGAAATCAGCGCTTGGAGAACTGGCCCGAAGCGCTTTCGCGCATCGAAAACTGGCCAGAAGCGCTTTAGCGCTTGGAGAACTGGAAGGAGCGGCGGGCCTTGGCCTTGCCGTACTTCTTGCGTTCGACCACGCGCGGGTCGCGGGTGAGGAAGCCGCCCTTCTTGAGCACGGCGCGCAGCGCGGGCTCATAGTAGGTCAGCGCCTTGGAAATGCCGTGGCGCACCGCGCCGGCCTGGCCGGAAAGGCCGCCGCCCTCGACGGTGGCGACGACATCGAACTGGCCGTCGCGATTGGCCGCCACGATCGGCTGCTTCAGGATCATCTGCAGCACCGGGCGGGCGAAATAGGCGTTGAAGTCCTTGTCGTTGATGGTGATGCGGCCGGAGCCGGGCTTCACCCAGACGCGCGCGACGGCATCCTTGCGCTTGCCGGTGGCATAGGCGCGGCCCTGCTTGTCGAGCTTCTGGACATGGACCGGGGCGGACGGCGCTTCGGCGGCCGGGGTCGCCAGGTCCTTCAGTGCGGAAAGGTCAGCCATCGTCAGCCCCTCTTGTTCTTCTTGCTCATGGCCGCGACGTCGAGCGCGACCGGCTGCTGCGCCTCGTGCGGATGGTCGGCGCCGGCATAGACGCGCAGATTGCGCATCTGGCGGCGGCCGAGCGGCCCGCGCGGGATCATGCGCTCAACGGCCTTCTCGATGACACGCTCGGGGAAACGGCCCGCCAGCAGGTCGCCGGCCGAACGTTCCTTGATGCCGCCGATGTAGCCGGTGTGCCAGTAATACTTCTTGTCGGCCAGCTTGTTGCCGGTCAACGCCACCTTGGCCGCGTTGATGACGATGACATTGTCGCCGTCGTCGACATGCGGGGTGAAGGTGGGCTTGGTCTTGCCGCGCAGGATCATGGCGATGATGGTGGCCAGACGACCGACGACGAGACCCTCGGCGTCGATCAGCACCCACTTCTTCGTCACGTCGGCCGGCTTCTGAACGAAAGTCGCCATCGGTGTCTCTCTTGGTCGGACCCGGAATTCCGGGCGTTTCTTGTTGCTTGGGTTGGCGAAGGCAGGACCGCGCCAACGAAAACGCGGCCCCGAGGGACCGCTGGCGGGGTCTATAGGGGAAGGGGAAGGGGGCGTCAAGGCGGGGAGGGTGAAGGGCAGGGAAGGAAAAACGAGCGAAAACAGGAGGTTGAAGATACGGTATTATTTTACCTTATCATTTTGTCCGCCTCGGCGGCATCGAATACGTCCCCGTGGCGTGGGCGATGGTGTCGCCGCCGCCGGCCGGCACGATGTCGATGTCGAACACCATCAGGTTCTTCCCCATCTTCAGGATGCGGCAATGGCCGTCGAGCGGGCCTGCTTCCGCCTTGCGCATGAAATTGATGGAGAGGTTGGTGGTCACGGCCAGCGCATCCGGCTCGGCGTGGGAGAGCGCCAGCACATAGCCGCCAATGTCGGCGAGCGTGAACAGCGACGGTCCGGACACGGTGTCGCCGGGGCGCAAATGCCGCGCGTCGGCATCGAGCCGCACGGTGCAGCCGCCGGGGTGGATTTCCAGCGCACGGTAGGCGGCATGCGTGTCGTTGAGCTGCGGATAGACGGTGCGCAGCAGCGCGTTGACCGCATCGGCATCAAGGCGGGGGGTGATCTCGTGCTTGGGCATGGCGCGGTCCGGCTTCACCGCGTGAAGGGCGCGGCTCGCCCGGTTTATCCGGCTTTTCGCCTGATCTTCAACCGCTTTCCGTGCTAACCTGATTCAGTGAAGGAGGAGCAGGCCATGGCGGAACAGGCCGACAGTCTGGTGCGGCGGTCGCATGCCGGCGGCGTACTCACGCTGACGCTCGCCAACCCGCCGGCGAACGCCCTGTCGATGGCGATGATCGCCGAGCTGCACGCGGCCATCGACGCGGCGGCGAGTGATCCAGCCGCGCGCGTGATCCTGATCGCCGCTGAGGGGCACATCTTTTCCGGCGGCCATGACCTGAAGGAGATTGCAACGCACCGATCCGACGACGCCGACGGGGGCAGGGCATGGGCCACCGAACTGTTCGAGCGCTGCTCGGCGATGATGCTGGCGATTGCCCGCTCGCCGCGCCCGGTGATTGCCGCCGTCGACGGCATCGCCACGGCCGGCGGCTGCCAGCTGGTCGCGGCCTGCGACCTGGCGGTGGCGTCGGAACACGCCCGTTTCTGCACGCCGGGTGTCAACAATGGCGGCTTCTGCACCACGCCGCATGTCGCGCTCGTGCGTGCCATCGGCCGACGCCACGCGCTGGAGATGGCCCTGACCGGCGCGATGTATCCGGCCGCCGACGCGCACCGCTTCGGCCTCGTCAACCGCGTGCTGCCGGTGGAGGGGTTTACGACCGCTGCGCAGGACTTTGCCGCCCACATCGCCTCGCGCTCGGCCGAAGCGATCGCCCACGGCAAGCCGGCCTTCTTCGCCCAGGCCGACATGAGCCTCGAGGAGGCCTACCACTTCGCCAACCCGGTGATGGTGGAAGGCATGCTGTCGGCGGCCTCGGGCAAGGGCATGGCGGCGTTCGCGGAGAAACGGAAAGTGGAGTGGCAATGACGCTCGCTCCGCGCATCACCCTCGTCACCCTCGGCGTCGCCGATGTCGCGGCGTCGACGGCGTTCTACCGGCGCCTCGGCTGGCGGCTGTCGCCGGCATCGAACGAAAACGTCTCGTTCTTCGACCTCGACGGCACGAAGCTCGGCCTCTACGGCCGCCAGGCACTGGCCGAGGACGCCAGAGTGGCAAACACAGAGCCCGGCTTTTCCGGCGTGACGCTGGCGCACAATCTCGAATCCGAGGCGGCGGTGGATGCCGCCTACGCCTTCGCGCTCGCCTGCGGCGCCCGCTCCGTCAAGCCGCCGGAAAAGGTGTTCTGGGGCGGCTATTCGGGCTACTTTGCCGACCCCGACGGGCATTTGTGGGAACTGGCGTTCAATCCCTTCATGCCGAACGGCCCCGACGGCCACATGGTGCTGCCATGAACCACGACCGCTACGACAATGACTACATCGCCGGCATCCTGCGCGAGGTGAAGACCATTGCCATCATCGGCGCATCGGCGAACACGGTGCGGCCGAGCTTCTTCGTCACCCGCTACCTGATCGACAAGGGCTATGAGGTCCATCCGATCAATCCGGGCCATGCCGGCAAGGAGATCGCCGGCCGGCTGACCCATGCGCGGCTGGCCGACGTGCCGGTGCCGATCGACATGGTCGACGTGTTCCGCGCGTCGGAGGCGGTTCCGGCCATCGCCGCGGAGGTGCTGGCGCTGGACCCGCTGCCGAAGGTGGTGTGGATGCAGCTGACCGTGCGCCACGACGAAGCGGCGGCCGAACTGGAAGCCGCCGGCATCAAGGTGGTGATGAACCGCTGCCCGAAGATCGAATATGCCCGCCTGGCCGGCGAGATCGGCTGGAACGGCGTGGCCTCCGGCATCATCTCGTCGAAGAAGCCGGTGCTGCACGGCTCGGGATTCCAGAGCCTCGGGATCCGGCGCGACTGAAACGGAAACAAGAAAAGCGGAGCCTTCGCCCCGCTTTCTGCCGCCGGCAACGCAACGCGCCGGTGGCGGGTCCGGCCGCCAGTACATCCGTGGTCGGCCCGACCCTGCAACAATCATCTAGCGCGCGCCCATGACGGAAAAATGACATTCCGCTTGCCGCGCATTGCGCGGAACGAATGTTTTTGACGGCGGCGGCGCGGACGACAATAGTGGCGCCACACGCCAATCAGCCCCACGGAGAGACACCATGGCCGACCGCGCCCCCGGGTTCAACACGCTCGCCATCCACGCCGGCGCCAAGCCGGATCCGGCCACTGGCGCGCGCGCCACGCCGATCTACCAGACCACGGCCTACGTCTTCAACGACACCGAGCACGCCGCCTCGCTGTTCGGCCTGAAGGCATTCGGCAACATCTACACCCGCATCATGAACCCGACCCAGGCGGTGCTGGAGGAGCGCGTCGCCGCCCTCGAGGGCGGCACGGCGGCGCTCGCCGTCGCCTCCGGCCACGCCGCGCAGATGATCGTGGTCCACACGCTGATGCAGCCGGGCGAGAATTTCGTTGCCGCGCGCCGCCTCTATGGCGGCTCGATCAACCAGTTCGGCAATTCCTTCAAGAGCTTCGGCTGGGAGGTGCGCTGGGCCGACGCCACCGATCCGGCCGACGTGGAGAAGCAGATCGACGGCAAGACCAAGGCGGTCTACATCGAGAGCCTGGCCAACCCCGGCGGCACGTTTACCGACATCGCCGCGATTGCCGAGGTGGCCCACCGCCACGGCCTGCCGCTGATCGTCGACAACACCATGGCGACGCCGTGGCTGGTGCGGCCGATCGAGCACGGCGCCGACATCGTGGTGCATTCGCTCACCAAGTTCATGGGCGGGCAGGGCAATTCCATGGGCGGCGTCATCGTCGATGGCGGCACGTTCGACTGGTCGGCGTCGGGCAAGTACCCGATGCTGTCGTCGCCGCGGCCGGAGTACAACGGCATCGTCCTGCACGAGACGTTCGGCAATTTCGCCTTCGCCATCGCCTGCCGGGTGCTGGGCCTGCGCGATCTCGGACCGGCGATTTCGCCGTTCAACGCCTTCCTCATCCTCAACGGCATCGAGACGCTGCCTCTGCGCATGGAGCGCCACTGCGAGAACGCGCTCAAGGTGGCGGCGTGGCTGGAAAAGCATCCGAAGGTCGCCTGGGTGTCCTATCCGGGCCTGCCGAACGACGCCAACCACGCGCTGCAGAAGCGCTATTCGCCGAACGGTGCGGGCGCGGTGTTCACCTTCGGCGTCAAGGGCGGGCACGCGGCCGGCGTGAAGATCGTGGAGAACGTCCAGATGCTGTCGCACCTGGCCAACATCGGCGACACGCGCTCGCTGGTGATCCACCCGGCCTCCACCACGCACAGCCAGCTGACCGACGCGCAGAAGACGGCCGCCGGCGCCGGGCCTGACGTGGTGCGCCTGTCGATCGGCATCGAGGACGCCGCCGACATCATCGCCGACCTCGACCAGGCGCTGGCCAGGGCCTGAGGCGGGAGAGACGACACCCTTGAAGCGCGGGCGGAGGCAGGCGAGACTTGCCCCCGCCCGATGCCAAGGAGACGTCCATGCCGAAAGACCACTTCGTTGCCGTTTCCGCCTCGGTCGAGGCCGAGGTGTCGCGCCCCGATGCCGTGAAGGTGCTTTCCGGCGATCCGGTACACACGACCTGGAACCTGGAGGAGCGCGACGGGCTCTATTGCGGCATCTGGCAATCGACGCCGGGCAAATGGCGGATTTCCTATGACGAGTGGGAATATTGCCGCATCCTTCAGGGCGTCTCGGTGATCACCGAGGATGGCGGAGCGGCGGTGACCGTCAAGGCCGGCGACAGCTTCATCCTCAGGCCCGGCTTCAAGGGCACGTGGGAAGTGCTTGATACGACTCGCAAGGACTATGTGATCCGGCTGTGATGGCCGTCACTGCTGCGCGCCGTAGGCATCGATGCATTCCGGCGACACCACGTGCGGACGGTCGACCGGGCAGGAGGCCGATTCGGCAAGCGCGCGGATGCAGGCTTCCGAAGCCTCGTCGCCGGCATCGATGACGCCCGGATCGATTTCCGCCAGTTCGTTCTCCGACAGGTCGCCCTGCATGAACGCGCTCGACAATCGGAACCCTTCGGCATTCATGCCGGTTTCCGACAGGCCATTGGCCACGCAGCCGCAATAGGCCAGCGCCCGGTCCGGCGTGCCGATGCGGTTGTTGCCGACGATCCAGTCCTGCTGCGTGCAGATCGCAAAGAAGGCCGCACCTCCTTGCGGCAACGGCCGGCCGTTGAACAGGGCCGAGGTTGTCTTGACTATGCGGTCGCCGGCCCAGCCGAATGCCGCCTCGCAGGCGACTTCCGCCTCGAACTGCACCGCGAACACGCGTTCGTAGTCGTCATCGCTGATTTCCGAGGCGTCGGGCCGTCCGGTCGGATCGAATTTTCGCGGGATGAGATAGTCGTAGAGCGTCTGCGCAAGGCCGCGCGCCGCCACCTCCCTTTGAAGGCAGGAGCAGTAGGGTGCGGCGAGGCTCGCATTGCCGCCGTAGAACTCGATCTGTTCGATGATGGTCCGGTCGGTCGTGCAGGGCTGCACATAGGCGGCCGGATCGAGAGGCGAAGGCGCGATCGACTCCTTTCGGCGATAGGCCCCTTGCGAGACCGCATAGGCGACATCGCCGACCACGAGCACGTGGTTTCCGTTGAACGGCAGGCCGCCGATCGCGATCGTTTCTGCGCGGGTCGCGGCGAGGTCAGGCCCGGCAATGTCGGACCACCGGCCAGCCCGCAGCGCCATGATCCGGGTCTGGGCGCCATCATCCACCATGAATTCCGGAATGTCGTCCTCGTCCATGTCGAAGGAGAAGATCCACCGCGCCGGCGCCTCCGCCGCCGGTCCGGCCATGCGCTCCACCATCAGCCATTCCGGTGAACCGGGCTGGACCGTATCGGGCACGAAGCCGCCCGCCAGGGCGGCGGATGCCGCCAGGCCCGCGGCGAACGCGCCAAGCCTTCTCATGCCGTCACCTCCAGCCGTTCCAGCCCGTGGAAATGCCACGAATTGCGGTAACGCGGCGCTTCGGCAAGCGCGATGTACGGCCGGTGGTCGAACAGCGCCCGGAGGCCGGTCTGCAGCTCCAGCCGCGCCAGCGGCGCGCCGATGCAGAAATGGATGCCGGCGCCGAAGGTGACATTCTTCTGGTCGGGGCGGCCGGGACGGAATTCGTCCGGTGCCTCGAAAGCGAGCGGATCGCGGTTGGCCATGCCGAGCAGCAGCCCGATCGACTGGCCGGGTTCGACCGTTACACCCGGTGCCGGCTCGAAGGCCTCATAGACGTAGCGGGTGAACATGTGCAGCGGCGGATCGAAGCGCAGGCACTCCTCGACCGTCGCCTCCGTCGCGGCGTCGCCGGCAAACCAGCGGCGCGGATCGCCGCCCTGTTCGAGCAGCGTCTTCACCGCATTGCCGGTCTGGTGCACGGTCGCCTCGTGGCCGGCGTTGAGCAGCAGCACGCAGGTGGACACGAGTTCGTCATCGTCAAGCTTCTCGCCGGCATCGCGCGCGGTGATGAGAGCGGAAATGAGATCCTCGCCGAGCGCCCGCTTGCGGTCGGCAACCACGGCACGGACGTAGGCGGCGAAGTCGGCCGAGGCGCGGTCGGCGGCAAGTTCCGTCTCGTGCGCCCGGTCGGCCACATACATCTCGCACATGGCGTGCGACCAGCGCAGCAACTCGTCGCCCTTGTCGAGCGGCACGCCGAGAAGATCACAGATGATGGTGAGCGGGATCGGCGTGGCGAAGGCCGGCATGAGATCGAACGCGCGGCCGGCGGGAAACGCGTCGATGAGGGAGCTGGCGAGGCGTGCGATCCGGGGTTTCAGCTTCTCCACCTGGCGCGAGACGAAGGCGCGGGTCAGCAGCGAGCGCAGGCGCGTGTGCGAGGGCGGTTCGCGTTCGAGGATCGACCCGCTTTCCACCCGGTCGAAGGCGGCAAGGTGGCCGCGGCCGGGCGCCGGGTTGAGCGGCGCGCCCCAGCGGTTTTCGCGTCCGAGACGGCGATCGCGCAGCAGCCGGTTGACATCGTCATGCCGGCCGAAACACCACATGTTCTGTTGCGACCAGTAAAACACGCCGCCTTCGGCGTGCAGCGCCGAATAGGCCGGCCACGGATCGCGGAAGAAGCCGGGATCGCGCGGCGACAGCGAAAGCCGCCGGTTGGCGCGGTCGAAGGAATAGCTGTCGGGCAGGGACGCGGTCATGGGCCGAGCATTGCCCCGCCCGGCGGCTCAGCGCAAGCGCCGCGGCAGGCGTCAGTTTCAGTCCTTGCAGTGTCCCTTGATGCGGATCGGGCGCCATTCCGTGCCACCCGCCTCGACCTGGACCCGCCGCGTCACGGTCCGGTACTCGGCCGGAACGACGACGGTCTTGACAGAAGCCGCGCGCACCAGCACGCGCTCCTCCACCTTGCCATGCCGGGCGGCGACCTTGACGTGGCGCACCTTCTCCGGATGCACGACCACGGTCTCGGCGACCGTGCCGTATCGCGCCTTGGTCTCCACCTTGCACAGCACCTTCTTGCCGTGGATCCGGCGCCATTCCCAGCGCGTGCCGGCCGGTTCGATCATCGCCTTGCGATGCACGGTCTTGACCACGGCGGGCGTGACCTTCGCGATGATCTGCGCCGGCTCGATCTCGACCGTGCGGGTCCGGGTCTGGTAGACGGCCGGGACGATGACCTCGACGGTGGAGGCCGGGCGCACTTGAACCGTTTCCGTTATCGTCTTCCACACGGCCGGACGCGTAACGGGCTCGTAGCACGCCGTGGCGCGTGAACCGGCCGCCGTTTCCGAAACCATGAGAAGTCCGGCCACAAGGGCAAGGCCCGTCTTGAAAGCACCGTACGCCATGACACGCTCCCGCACTCGAAAGCGCGATTATGGGCCGGAGCCGTCCGGGCGCCAGTGATTTCTTGAGGAAACCTTAACGGCAGCGCCCTATCGGGAGTGACGCCGCGCGGCCGTCGGGCTTGCGGGCAGGCGGGGACAATACTTATCTAGCGTCGACAGGGCACGGCGGCGCCGTGCCGATTCGGGAAGGACAACCACATGAAAAATCCGGTCGAGACCGCGCTCAATCTGGTGCCGATGGTCGTCGAGCAGACCAACCGGGGCGAACGCGCCTTCGACATCTTCTCGCGCCTTCTCAAGGAGCGGATCATCTTCATCACCGGCCCGATCGAGGACGGGATGGCGACGCTGGTCTGCGCGCAGCTCCTGTTCCTGGAAGCCGAAAACCCGAAGAAGGAAATCTCGCTCTACATCAATTCGCCCGGCGGCATCGTCACCTCCGGCATGGCCATCTACGACACGATGCAGTTCATCCGGCCGCCGGTCTCGACGCTGTGCATCGGCCAGGCGGCCTCGATGGGATCGCTGCTGCTGACGGCCGGCCACAAGGACATGCGGTTTGCCACGCCGAACGCCCGCATCATGGTGCACCAGCCGTCCGGCGGCTTCCAGGGCCAGGCTTCCGACATCGAGCGCCACGCCCAGGACATCATCAAGATGAAGCGGCGGCTGAACGAGGTCTATGTCCAGCACACCGGCAACAGCTACGAGACGGTGGAAAACACCCTTGACCGCGACCATTTCATGACCGCCGACGAGGCGCGCGAATGGGGCCTGATCGACAGGGTGATTTCATCGCGCGAATCGGCGGAAGCCCCGGCGGGCTGAGCGTTCCAGCCACCGGGCGGTTTTTTTGAAGCGGCTGTGACCGAAAAGCCGCGCGACGGGATGCCGGGCCAGGGCGCGGCCATCCCGGTTAAGCTTATGTTGAGTTTCATGGGCTTAGCCTGTCGATTGCGTGTAATTGCGTCATCCCGCGCGGCGGCCCTTCGGGCGCACCGCGCTTTGGGTCCGGTTGGCGACGGCGTTGGCAACGCGTCGTGACTGAATTAAATGAGGCCGATGGCATGTGCCGTTCGCGGCGTGTGCGCACTCGAGGGATCGTTGATGAGCAAAGTGGGAAACAGCGGCGGGGGCGATGCCAAGAACACGCTCTACTGCTCGTTCTGCGGCAAGAGCCAGCACGAGGTCCGCAAGCTGATCGCCGGGCCGACCGTGTTCATCTGCGATGAATGCGTCGAACTGTGCATGGACATCATCCGCGAGGAGAACAAGTCCTCGGTCTCCAAGTCGCGCGAAGGCGTGCCGAGCCCGCAGGAGATCATGAAGGTCCTCGACGACTATGTGATCGGCCAGAGCCACGCCAAGCGCGTGCTGTCGGTCGCCGTCCACAATCACTACAAGCGCCTGGCGCACGCGCAGAAGAACAACGACGTCGAACTGGCCAAGTCGAACATCCTGCTGATCGGCCCGACTGGTTGCGGCAAGACGCTGCTGGCCCAGACACTCGCCCGCATCATCGACGTGCCGTTCACCATGGCCGACGCGACGACGCTGACGGAAGCCGGCTATGTCGGCGAGGATGTCGAGAACATCATCCTGAAGCTGCTGCAGGCCGCCGACTACAATGTCGAGCGCGCGCAGCGCGGCATCGTCTACATCGACGAGATCGACAAGATTTCCCGCAAGTCCGACAACCCGTCGATCACCCGCGACGTGTCGGGCGAAGGCGTGCAGCAGGCGCTGCTGAAGATCATGGAAGGAACGGTGGCCTCGGTGCCGCCGCAGGGCGGCCGCAAGCACCCGCAGCAGGAATTCCTGCAGGTCGACACCGCCAACATCCTGTTCATCTGCGGCGGCGCCTTCGCCGGGCTGGAACGCATCATCTCCGACCGTGGCCGCAAGACCTCCATCGGCTTCGGCGCCTCGGTCGCCGCGCCCGAGGATCGCCGCACCGGCGACCTGTTCCGCCTCGTCGAGCCGGAGGACCTGTTGAAGTTCGGCCTCATCCCCGAATTCGTCGGCCGCCTGCCGGTGATCGCCACGCTCGGCGATCTCGACGAGCCGGCGCTGATCCAGATCCTGACCGAACCGAAGAATGCGCTGGTCAAGCAGTACCAGCGCCTGTTCGAAATGGAGAATGTGGATCTCACCTTCCACAATGACGCACTGTCGGCGATCGCCAAGAAGGCGATCGAACGCAAGACCGGCGCGCGCGGCCTGCGCTCTATCATGGAGGCGATCCTGCTCGACACCATGTTCGATCTGCCGTCGCTGGAAGGCGTGCAGGAGGTGGTGATCTCCGACGAGGTCGTGGCCGGTAACGCCCGCCCGCTCTACATCTACGCCGAGGCCAAGAACGAGAAGGGCGCGGCGAGCGCCTGAGGTTCCCGGCGATCGCCGAAACGACGCGGCGCCCACGGGCGCCGTTTCTTTTTCGTTCCGGCCCGGCGCGCCCTTGAACCGGGCAAGGCGCCACTCCAACTAGGGAACGGGGCATTCCGCCGCCGGCAAGCATCTCCAAATCGGGAGATAGGCGGCGCGGCGTGTCGCCATTATGATCCGGGAATCGCATCCGGCCCGAAGGCGGATGCACGAAAGGTTGACCGATGACCAAGACCGTACCGAACACCGGGCCGATGAAGACCGGGACGACGCATCCGGTGCTGCCGCTGCGCGACATCGTGGTCTTCCCGCACATGATCGTGCCGCTGTTCGTGGGCCGCGAGAAATCGATCCGCGCGCTCGAGGAAGTGATGGGTTCGGACAAGCAGATCCTGCTCGCCACCCAGATGAATGCCAGCGACGACGATCCGGCGCCTGACGCGATCTACGACCTCGGCACGCTTGCCAACGTGCTGCAGCTCCTGAAGCTGCCCGACGGCACCGTGAAGGTGCTGGTGGAAGGCAAGGGCCGCGCCCGGCTGACCCGTTTCGTCGACAACGAGAATTTCCACGAGGCGACCGCCGAGCTTCTGCCCGAGCCGGAAGAGGACCCTGTCGAGATCGAGGCGCTGGCCCGCTCGGTGGTGGCCGATTTCGAGAACTATGTGAAGCTGAACAAGAAGGTCAGCCAGGACGTCGCCGGCGCGGTCAACCAGATCGAGGACCATTCCAAGCTCGCCGACACGATCTCCTCGCACCTGGCCATCAAGATCCAGGACAAGCAGGCGCTGCTGGCGACGCTGTCGGTGAAGGAGCGCATCGAGAAGGCGATGGGCTTCATGGAGGCGGAGATTTCCGTGCTCCAGGTGGAAAAGCGCATCCGCAGCCGCGTCAAGCGCCAGATGGAGAAGACCCAGCGCGAATATTACCTCAACGAGCAGATGAAGGCGATCCAGAAGGAGCTCGGCGAGGGCGAGGACGGCCGCGACGAGGCCTCCGAACTGGAAGAGCGCATCAAGAAGACCAAGCTGTCCAAGGAAGCGCGCGAAAAGGCGCTGGCCGAGGTCAAGAAGCTCAGGACCATGTCGCCGATGTCGGCGGAAGCCACGGTCGTGCGCAACTATCTCGACTGGCTGCTGTCGATCCCGTGGAAGCAGAAATCGAAGGTCAAGCAGGACCTCAAGTTCGCCCAGGACGTGCTCGACGCCGACCATTACGGTCTCGACAAGGTCAAGGACCGCATCGTCGAGTTCCTGGCCGTGCAGAGCCGGCAGTCCAAGATCAAGGGGCCGATCCTGTGTCTCGTCGGGCCTCCCGGCGTCGGCAAGACCTCGCTCGGCAAGTCGATCGCACGGGCGACGGGGCGCGAGTTCGTGCGCATGGCGCTCGGCGGCGTGCGTGACGAGGCCGAAATCCGCGGCCATCGCCGCACCTACATCGGCTCCATGCCCGGCAAGGTCGTGCAGTCGATGAAGAAGGCGAAGAAGTCCAACCCGCTCTTCCTGCTCGACGAGATCGACAAGATGGGCATGGATTTCCGCGGCGATCCGTCGTCGGCGCTGCTGGAGGTGCTGGATCCGGAACAGAACCACGCCTTCATGGACCATTATCTGGAGGTCGAATACGACCTGTCCGACGTGATGTTCATCACCACGGCGAACACGCTCAACATTCCGCCGCCGCTGATGGACCGCATGGAGATCATCCGCATCGCCGGCTACACCGAGGACGAGAAGGTGGAGATCGCCAAGCGCCACCTGCTGCCCAAGGCGATCCGCGACAACGCGCTGAAGCCGAAGGAGTTCTCCGTGTCGGATGGCGCTCTGCGCGAGATCGTGCGCACCTACACCCGCGAGGCGGGCGTGCGCTCGTTCGAGCGCGAGATCTCGACGCTCGGCCGCAAGGCGGTCACCGACATCCTCAAGGGCAACCGCAAGCAGGTGAAGGTGACGGAGAAGAACATCCACGACTATCTCGGCGTGCCCCGCTTCCGCTTCGGCGTGGCGGAGGCCGAGGACCAGGTCGGCGTGGTCACCGGCCTGGCGTGGACGGAGGTCGGCGGCGAATTGCTGACCATCGAAGGCGTGATGATGCCGGGCAAGGGCCGCATGACGGTCACCGGCAATCTGCGCGACGTGATGAAGGAATCGATCTCCGCCGCCGCGTCCTACGTGCGGTCGCGGGCGCTCGAATTCGGCATCGAGCCGCCATTGTTCGACAAGCGCGACATTCACGTGCACGTGCCGGAAGGGGCGACCCCGAAGGACGGACCGTCGGCCGGTGTCGCCATGATGACGGCGATCGTCTCGGTGCTGACCGGCATTCCGGTGCGGGCCGACATCGCCATGACCGGCGAGATCACGTTGCGTGGCCGCGTGCTGCCGATCGGCGGCCTGAAGGAAAAGCTGCTCGCCGCGCTGCGCGGCGGCATCAAGAAGGTGCTGATCCCGGAGGAGAACGCCAAGGACCTGGCCGAGATCCCCGACAATGTGAAGAGCGGTCTGGAGATCGTGCCGGTGAGCCGTGCCGGCGAAGTGCTTCGCCATGCGCTCCTGCGCATGCCGGAGCCGATCGAGTGGACCGAGCCGGCCGCTGCCCCCGTCAAGGGTGGCGACGACGAGGTGTCGTCCACCGTCGCGCACTGAACGATCGGCGAAGCAATGCAAGGGGCGGGCCCTCCGGGGCTCGCCCTTTTTCATGCCTCCGCGCGACGAAAATGGCGCCAGGCCGCCATGACGGGTGAAATCCGGGCATAAAGCGCACGAAAACACCTGAAAACGGGCAAATCGGGCCGTTCGCGCTGGCATTGCCGGGCAATCGGCCCGATCATCCCGGCCGTGCGAATCAACAAGCAGCAAGGAAAGGGACCTGCGATGAACAAGGCTGAATTCGTGTCCGCCGTGGCGGAAGTCGCCGGGCTGACCAAGAGTGACGCCGCCGCGGCGGTGGATGCAGTCTTCGATACGATCACGGCCGAGCTGAAGAAGGGCGGCGATGTCCGGCTTGTCGGCTTCGGCAATTTCTCCGTCGCCAAGCGCGCCGCATCCACCGGGCGCAATCCGCGGACCGGCGCGGAAGTGAAGATCCCGGCGCGCAAGGTGCCGAAATTCTCCGTCGGCAAGGCGCTCAAGGACGCCGTGAACTGAGGGACGGTTCAATGCGGGGCTCTTGCGGCAGCGCGGGAGCCCCGGTGGCCGCCTGGTGGGCGGTGAGAGACTCGAACTCCCGACATCCTCGGTGTAAACGAGGCGCTCTACCAACTGAGCTAACCGCCCGACCGGCTTCCCAATAGGGGTTTGGCGAACTGGCCGCAAGGGCGGGGAAGGGCCGTTCCGCGCCGCCGGTAGATGCCGTCCGGCAGGTTGTCGCTTTCGCTTGACACCCCGTTTTGAACCGCCTAATTGACCGCCCGTGAACGCGGTGCGGTTGCTTGCCCGGTTCCACAAGCGCGGGTGTAGCTCAGTCGGTTAGAGTGCCGGCCTGTCACGCCGGAGGTCGCGGGTTCGAGCCCCGTCACTCGCGCCATTTTCCCCTTTCGCCGGAATGATTTCAGGCCGTGGTGCATTGCGGCACTTCGCGGCTTTCTGGTCGGTTTTGGCGCTGTTTCGTGCGATTTCGGGCCAGTTCCGACTTGCTTCGCCCCGGCGGCTGGAGTAACCGTCGCCGCAGTGCAAAAAGGGGTTTCCCTTAAGCGGGTGGATGGCCTTCGCCGCCTCCGCCCGGCCTTCCGAAGGACATCCGGATCATGAGCGACCTTCTGGGCTCCTACCTCCCGGTGATCATTTTCATCGCGGTCAGCGCCGTCATCGGCCTGGCACTCCTGGTGATCCCGTTCGTGGTCGCCTTCCGGGCGCCGGATCCCGAGAAGCTGTCGGCCTACGAATGCGGCTTCAACGCCTTCGACGATGCACGCATGAAGTTCGACGTGCGCTTCTACCTGGTGTCGATCCTCTTCATCATCTTCGATCTCGAAGTGGCCTTCCTGTTCCCTTGGGCGGTGTCGTTCTCGACGATCGGATGGCTGGGATTCTGGTCGATGATGGTGTTCCTCGGCGTGCTGACCATCGGCTTCATTTACGAATGGAAAAAGGGAGCGCTGGAATGGGACTGAGTTCCGGACCGCTCGTCGCGCCGGCGCCGAAGGGCATCCTCGATCCGGCAACCGGCAGGCCGATCGGCCACGACGACGCCTTCTTCGGCGCCATCGATGCCGAACTGGCCGACCGTGGCTTCGTCGTCACCTCCGTCGACGCGCTGGTCAACTGGGCGCGGACCGGCTCGCTGATGTGGATGACGTTCGGCCTGGCGTGCTGTGCGGTGGAGATGATGCACACCTCCATGCCGCGCTATGACGCCGAGCGTTTCGGTTTCGCCCCGCGCGCCAGCCCGCGGCAGTCCGACGTGATGATCGTCGCCGGCACGCTGACCAACAAGATGGCTCCGGCCATGCGCAAGGTCTACGACCAGATGCCGGAGCCGCGCTACGTCATCTCGATGGGGTCCTGCGCCAATGGCGGCGGCTACTATCACTACTCCTACTCGGTGGTGCGCGGCTGCGACCGCATCGTCCCCGTCGACATCTATGTGCCCGGATGCCCGCCGACAGCCGAGGCACTGCTCTACGGCGTGATGCTGCTGCAGAAGAAGATCCGCCGCACCGGCACGATCGAACGGTGAGAAACGCGATGGCCGCGACGCTCGAAAAACTGGGACAGGTGATCGGCAAGGCGCTCGCCGGCAAGGCCGAGGTGTCCCTGGCCGGCGATGAACTGACGCTCACGACGACGCGCGATGCGCTGATCGAGACGCTGACGTTCCTGCGCGACGACAAAAACTGCCGGTTCGTGTCCTTCATCGACCTGTCCGGCGTCGACTGGCCGGCGCGCGCCGAGCGGTTCGACGTGGTCTATCATCTCCTCTCGCCGACGAAGAACCTGCGCGTGCGGGTCAAGGTGACGGCGGGGGAGGACACGCCGGTGCCGTCCGCGACGCCGGTGTTCCCGGGCGCCGACTGGTACGAGCGCGAAGCCTGGGACCTTTACGGCATCGTGTTCTCCGGACATCCGGACCTGCGCCGCATCCTGACCGACTATGGCTTTGTCGGCCATCCGCTGCGCAAGGACTTCCCCACCACCGGTTTCGTCGAGGTGCGTTACGACGACGAACTGAAGCGGGTCGTCTACGAGCCGGTGAAGCTGAGGCAGGAAATGCGGCAGTTCGATTTCCTCTCCCCCTGGGAGGGCACGGACTATGTGCTGCCGGGGGACGAGAAGGCCAAGTCATGACCGAGCACTCGCTCCGCAACTTCACCATCAATTTCGGCCCGCAGCATCCCGCCGCGCATGGCGTGTTGCGCCTGGTGCTCGAACTGGATGGCGAGATCGTCGAACGGGCCGATCCGCACATCGGCCTGTTGCATCGCGGCACCGAGAAGCTGATGGAGAGCAAGACCTATCTCCAGGCCATGCCCTATCTCGACCGGCTCGATTATGTCGCGCCGATGAACCAGGAGCATGCCTTCTGCCTGGCGATCGAGAAGCTGCTCGGCATCACCGTGCCGAAGCGTGGCCAATTGATCCGCGTGCTCTATTCCGAAATCGGCCGCATCCTGAATCATCTTCTCAACATCACCACGCAAGCCCTTGATGTTGGCGCGCTGACGCCGCCGCTCTGGGGGTTCGAGGAACGCGAGAAGCTGATGGTGTTCTACGAGCGCGCCAGCGGCGCGCGCCTGCACGCGGCCTATTTCCGCCCCGGCGGCGTGCACCAGGACATTCCTGACGATCTGGTGCGCGACATCGATGCCTGGATCGACCCCTTCCTGAAGACCGTCGACGATCTCGACCGGCTGCTGACGGCCAACCGCATCTTCAAGCAGCGCAATGTCGACATCGGGGTCGTCAAGCTCGACGACGCCTGGGCGCGCGGCTTCTCGGGCGTGATGGTGCGCGGCTCGGGCGCGGCCTGGGACCTGCGCAAGAGCCAGCCCTACGAATGCTACGACGAGATGGAGTTCGACATCCCGGTCGGCAAGAACGGCGACTGCTACGATCGCTACCTCATCCGCATGGAAGAGATGCGCCAGTCCGCGCGCATCATGCGCCAGTGCGCCAAGCGCCTGCTCGGCGAGGAGCGCATCGGCCCGGTCTCGGCGGCCGATGGCAAGGTGGTGCCGCCGAAGCGCGGCGAGATGAAGCGCTCGATGGAAGCGCTGATCCATCACTTCAAGCTCTACACCGAGGGTTTTCGCGTGCCGGCGGGCGAGGTCTATGCCGCCGTCGAGGCACCGAAAGGCGAATTCGGCGTCTATCTCGTGGCCGACGGCACCAACAAGCCCTACCGGGTGAAGCTGCGCGCGCCCGGGTTTGCCCACCTGCAGGCCATGGATTTCCTTGCCCGCGGGCACATGCTCGCCGATGTCTCGGCCATCATGGGTTCGCTCGACATCGTGTTCGGGGAGGTGGATCGATGACGCCCGCCTCCGTTTTCCTCGCTCAAGCCGTCAACTGACCAGGCCCGCCATGACTGTCCGCCGCCTCGCCGAAGACAAGGTCCAGCCCGCGAGTTTCGCCTTCAACAAGGCGAATGCCGCCTGGGCGAAGGCGACCGTGAAGAAATATCCCGACGGTCGCCAGGCTTCGGCGGTCATTCCGCTGTTGATGCGGGCGCAGGAGCAGGAAGGCTGGGTCAGCCGTGCCGCGATCGAGCATGTCGCCGCGATGCTCTCCATGCCCAACATCCGCGTGCTGGAAGTCGCCACCTTCTACACCCAGTTCCAGCTGGCGCCGGTCGGCACACGTGCCCACGTCCAGGTCTGCGGCACCACGCCCTGCATGCTGCGCGGTTCGGAAGACCTGATCGGCGTTTGCCGCAGCCGCATCCATCACGATCCGTTCCACGTGAATGCCGCCGGCACACTGTCGTGGGAGGAGGTCGAGTGCCTCGGTGCCTGCGTCAACGCCCCGATGGTCATGATCGGCAAGGACACCTACGCGGACCTGACGCCGGAACGGCTTGCTGAGATCATCGACGCGTTCGACGCCGGCAAGGGCGGGACGGTGCCGACCGGTCCGCAGAACGGGCGCTGGTTCAGCGAGCCGGCCACCGGGCGCACGACGCTGAAGGACGAAAAGGCCTTCCTGAAGGCCGGCCGCGCCAGGGCCGCCAAGGCAGCGAGTGCGGAACCGGCCAAGGCCGCCACGCCCGCGCCGAAGCCGGCCAAGACCGCACCGGCGCCGAAAGCGG
>WPCK01325313.1_pt1 | contig 26359 bp, 19 predicted proteins | sample 5399851 | NCBI WGS metagenome assembly WPCK01 (sample SAMN12869471, study PRJNA574797) | sludge metagenome | isolation source: wastewater treatment of pH11 | place: China:Beijing | collected 2019-05-20 | reverse complement strand
TCGACACGGCGACGATCGGTTTGTGGTACTACTTTCGCTGGCGGATTGAGAGTTTTTTCAAGTTGCTCAAGAGTCATGGTCACGAATTGGAATACTGGCAGCAGGAGACGGCCCTGGCGATTGCCAAGCGGTTGTTAATCGGCATCGATGGCGTGTGTCGTTATCAAACAACTGGAAGCGGCCCAGAGCGAATCAGCGGCCAAGTTTCGCCGTTACCTGATCAAACTCAGCGGTCGTCGGATGAAGCACAAGGTCGAGTACACTGCCCCGGCCCTCCTGGCAGGTTTTTACGTACACCTGTCCATGACACAGTTTCTTGAAGAAAGTGGAATGACGTTAGAAGAACTCAAAAGTCTTGAAAAAATGGCCTTCTTGGAACTCCAACTTGTGTAGACACCAATGCCCGAAGGGAGGGTGAAGATATCGTCCACGAATCGAGTACGGCCACTTCGTCGGCAGCGCAAAAAAAGCCGGCCTGCCCTGGTGGGCAGGCCGGCTGCTATTTCCGACGTTGCGGACGACGGGTCAGGACTAGAAGTCCTGCGCCACGGTCTCGCCTCCGTTCCGCGTGATCAGGCAGTAATAGACGGCCGGATCGGTCGAGGACGGGATCTCTGAAACGTGGCCATCGCCAAAGGCATGGATCACGACGTCTCCCGAGTGGTCACTGCTGGGACCCCATTGCCGGTGATTGCTGCTGACGAAATTCCGCCAGTAGAAATGCTGGGTCGGATCGGTCGCCGCCAGACCGGGCTTGGGACCATACTGAAGGGCCGATGAGGTCCAGGCGCCCGCTCCACCGGCTGGCGGAATCACCGGCAAGCCAGTCTGGTTATTCGTCAGAAGGCGCTCATTGGTATAGGTGAATTCTCGGGGGAACCCGATCACCCAAGCAGATTGACCGCAATACCAGGAACCATAGGTCTCTTCCTTGCTCTCGCACATGAGAACCGTCTTCGAGGTACCGTCTTGCGTCAAATCGGCGCTGCTATTGCCGCGTCCCTTATTGACGCCACCCGAGACCAGGGCCCCGTTTTCGGCGGGGCCAGCCGGGGTCGCCGTGCTGTAGTGGGTTCCCACGACCGCGACGTAGTTGCCGATGGCCACTTCACGCTGCGGAATGTAGGCCGTCGAGGACTCGGCACCGCCGTAGCTGGCGCACACAACGGAACTGATAATCTGTTCGGACGGATGCTTGACATTTGCACCGTAGACCGCAGGGCCGACGGAGGGGGTGCCCGGTCCGCCCAGACCAGGAAACGCCGTTCCAGGCGCCAGTCGAAATTCATTGCAATCCGCGAAGAGCGCTGCCTCTTCCATGTACGGCAGGACTTTCACGATCCAGCTGTATCCGCCCTGTGCCGGGTTGGCACGCTGGATGTTCTGGTTGGCCACTGCAGCATCCTTGTATGTACCCCACAGGTTGGGGGCCGCTGTGGCACGATGGTTGGTGGCCGTCGGGTATTGCTTGGTCGACGATTCATGATTCAAGACCGCCAGGGCCAGCTGCTTTTCGCTGTTCCTGCAGGAATTTCGTCGAGCGGCCTCACGGGCCGCCTGAACCGCCGGTAGCAACAAGGCAACCAGCACGCCGATGATGGCGATAACCACCAGCAATTCGACGAGCGTAAAGGCTCGTCTTTCCTTCGTTCGAAAAACCATACCTCACCTCCAGGAAACAGGGAATGAAAGAAAAGATGAAACGTATGACGGCACCGTGCCGCTTGAGCCTCTTCCATTCCATTTTAGCAGCGATCAGGCGAACCTCGGACCGAATTGCACTATTTGACACGGATCAGGGGGCAATGTCAACTATCGGGGTCAAAAAGCCGGGAATCGGGTGGGCGCGTGCGGAGGAGCAATTGGCAGGTGTCCGACTATCCCGCGTCGAAATTCGCGGTATCCATTGTGAGCCGCCTCCGGCAGGCAGGACACCTGGCATATTTGGCAGGTGGCTGCGTGCGCGACCAGTTGATGGGCACCCCTCCCAAGGACTTTGACGTCGCCACGAGTGCCCGCCCTGACCAGGTACGCGACCTCTTTGGCAGACGCCGGACCTTGGCGGTTGGCGAGGCCTTCGGCGTCGTGATCGTTGTCGGGCCCCCGGAAACCGGCAACATCGAGGTGGCCACCTTCCGAAGCGACGGTCCCTATCTCGACGGCCGCCATCCTGCCACGGTGACGTTCAGTGACCCGGAGGCGGACGCCCGGCGCCGTGATTTCACGATCAACGGCCTGTTTTTTGACCCCTTGTCCGACCAGCTGATCGATTATGTGGGGGGCTCGGAGGACATCCAGCGGCGGGTCGTCAGGGCGATTGGCGACCCCTCCTTGCGAATCGCCGAGGACAACCTCCGCATGCTGCGGGCAATCCGGTTTGCCGTGACGCTCGATTTCCAGATCGATCCACGGACGCTCGCGGCCATCCAGCAGCACGCGGCGGGCCTCCGCGGTGTCAGCGGGGAACGGATTGGGGGCGAGCTGCGTCGCATGCTGATTCAGCCCTATCTGGCCAGAACCCTCACACTGCTGGATGAGTCGGGGCTGCTGGTACAGGTCTTACCCGAGTGGCGGGAGGGGGACCGTGATCGGGTGGCATGGGCCGACCTGCTGCATAGCTCGCAGGGACTACAATCGACCCGATTCGAGACGTGCTTGTCCCTTTTGATCTGGGCTGGGATCGCCTCGCAACGCTCGTTGGAAGGGCCCCCGGACCGAGAACCATGGGACATGCCACGCAGGGAGGCGTGGGTCCGCGCCGTAACGCGTCGTTGGCGGTTGACGCGGGACGAAGCGAAGCGGACCGGTTGGCTGCTCGACCAGCTGCCACTGATCCTTCGGGCGCGAGACGCCCCTTGGCCGCAAGTGCAACGGGTATTGACCGGCGACGACGCGGCGGAGCTGCTGGCCCTGGCGAATGCGATCGTGGGAACACGACCGGGCCATCCGGCAGCGGATCACTTGGAGTTTGGCCGCCGGAAGCTGCTCCTGCCACGCAATGAGCTGGATCCTCCTTGGTTGCTCACGGGCAAGGACCTGCGGCAGCGAGGCTTTTCACAGGGGCCCGTGCTGGGCCGGGTCCTGGCGGAGGTCCGCGATGCCCAGCTCGAGGACCGCATCCAGACCTCGGATCAGGCCTGGCAACTTGCCCTCAGCCTGCGGGCGCGATATGAGAGTACTCGGCCCACGTAGCCGAGAATCTACCAACTGACACCCGCACCCTCCGCCGCGCACAGTCACGGCCTGGTCCCCTCATGAACGAATTCCTTGTCGACCTGCTATCGCGTTGGCTGCACGTCCTATCCGGGATCGCTCTGGCGGGGGGCTTGGCCTTTCTTTGCCTGGTGTGGTGGCCCGCGAATCGTGGCGAGGGGGGGGCCGAGCCCTCCTTTCAGGGGCTCCGAGCCCGTTGGTCGCGAATCGTGGCGGTCTGCACCCTGTTATTGCTCGCGACCGGACTGTGGAACGGAGTGCGGAACATTCTGCGATTTGACTATGCGGCCGGCGGTTACCACGCGCTCTTGGGAATCAAGCTCGTTCTGGGCCTGGCGGTATTCGTCCTGGCAGCACTCCTGGCGGGCCGGACCGGACTGGCCCAGAAGATGCGCCGCCAGCTGGGTGGTTGGTTGATCGTGACGACACTCTTGGCCATGCTCGTCGTCATGCTGGGTGGGTACATGAAGTCCATGCAAAGGACGCGGAAGTCCGCAGCGCCGACGGCCGCGGCACGGCAAGTTGGTCCCCCCACCGCGGCTGTTCAGGATTGATCGATCCGTGGGCGCTCGGGGAACGTTGTACACTCGGACGCACATGCCCCCGGATTCGATCCGGGGGTACCTTACCTCGTCCCCTGCAGCATCCCGTCTTGCTCAGGACGCTTTCAGGCGGATGGTTGATGTACTACCGATTGAAAACCGGTAGCATTTCCGAAGTGCGGTGCAACGAGGTGGACACCAGGTTGGCCTAAGTTCGGTGGTCCGTTCCGGACCTTGCCAATCGTACCTGCCCGCACTGCCAGCAGGGGGGGCTTTCGTACTTCGTTGCCACGTGTGCCGGTTGAGGGTGGCATCCTGGCTGGCCACGCAGGGTTGCGCGTTGTGGAAACCTCCGCCACGCTGGCAAGCCAGCCCTGGTCCAACAGCGACCTGGACACGCGGCGCCCGAGTCGCCTACAGTCCGGCGGAGTCTTACTTCGGACCACGCCGCACTGCGAGCCTCCACTTGAAAATTCGTACTCCCTGGCTGGTGGAACTGGTCGGCCAATTCGTCTGCCTGGCCATGCGGATCCTGTTCTGGACGCTACGCCTGGAGATCAAGGCGGCCCCGGACACGAACCCTTACCTGGTCACCGGGCGGAGGACGTTCCTCTATGCCGTATGGCACGACTCGGTCGTCTTTCCCACCTTCGGCGGCAGGCACGTCAACTCCACGGCCTTGATCAGCCATCATCGGGACGGGGCGTTTGTGGCCTCGATCCTTTCGGGCAAGCGGATCGGAGCGATTCGCGGTTCCACGCATCGTGGCGGAGGAACGGCACTGCGGTCGATGATGGAACAGGCACAGACACAGCACATTATCATCACGCCGGACGGGCCCCGTGGGCCTCGTCGCCAAATGAGCGACGGCATCCTTTACCTGGCGTCCCGCACGGGTCATGCCATTGTGCCAACGGCCTTTGCCTGTCACCGCTTTTGGCAGATTCCAGGCAGCTGGACCAACCTGGTCATCCCGATGCCGTTTTCCAGGGTCTACCTGCTGACCGGCGAACCGATCTCCATACCGGCCGGTGCTACACGGACGGAACTGGAACTGTTGCGGCACCAGGTTCAAGGGCGGATGGACCACTTGAACGACCGAGCCCTTGTGCTGGCGCAGGCTTTTTGAGGTTCCGTTGCCACGATTCCCCTCGCGTCCCGTGAGGAGTTTCACGCCTTGCACGAAGAACGATGGGACCTCAGCGCGGGTCGGTAAGCTCCCAGTGGAGCTCGTTCAGCCAGCGAGCCAGTTCCTCGGTATTGCGCTGCAGCCCGGTCTGCCAGACGAGTGAACAGGGGCCGGCCGATCCCAACAGGTCCCCGCCGAAGCACGACAGGATGTTCAGTGAGATCTCGCGGTTCAGTCGGGGATGCGGGCACACTGCGGAAAACGCCCTGAGCATGTTCTCGCCGATTCCAAGGCGAATCAGCGATTCGACAGCCGCCTCACTGCAGTCCCCCGAGGCCTGCAAGGACTGCGAAAAGTCGAGCGCGGCCTCCTCATCGAACGCAAAGTCTCGCACGTCGCAGTACGGAGCCAGGATCCCAAGCAAGAGATCGGTCCAGCGCTCGGTAGCCCGGCGAACTCGATCCAATGCGCGGGATTGGCCGTCGTCCATACCCCGCCGATCGAGCATCCACTCGAGAAGTTGCTGGCGAATCTCCAGCTGTCCGAAGAATACGCTTTGCGAGAACGTGGCAATTTCTTCACAAGGATCACTGGCCATCAACTGAAGGACTGTTGACCAGGTGCGTGTCACGAGATCGTAGGCGAACAGCTCTTCCGCCAGTCCTCGTACTCGCTTCCAGGTCCGCGGCGGTGCCGGGATGCCGTTGGTGTCCGTCTCGGATTGAATTCGCGCCAGCAGCAGCCGCCAGCGTTCGTGCTGGACTTTCGACAGCCGCCAATAGGCCTGTAAGTGTGCGCAGATGGGCCGTGTCCGACGATATCGAAAGGTCGGGCCGTGCAGCGCCACCAGGGCAGCCACGTCGGCAATGTCGGAGGCACGGACAAAGTCTCGTTGCATAACGGAGCCGAACCAAGGGCCACAGGTCGCCACCCCGGAACGCCATGGGTCTTCGAAAAACGCGATCCACCCAGGGCCACGGCGTACCTGTCCACCTCCGGTGCAATTCGGGTGCCAGCATCTATGGAAGAAACCGGCCGGGAAAGCCACCCGTCGGACAAGGGATTTCCCGAGAGCGCGTTTCGCATCATCGTAACGGTTTTCTGGCCATTTGCGTCTGGAAAACACGACGTGACACAGGCTCCACGTGGGTGCGACTCGCACGAGCCCTGGCTCGGTCGGGTAGCGGGAGATTCGGCAGGGGTGACGCGAGAAATCAACACGTGAGGTTGAGCGAATCGAGCCGGAAGGCCCCCTCTCGGATCAATTCTTCGATCGCTCGGATGTCCGGGGCGGGAGGTCGGTCCTCAGTCAGCACGGGCACGCGGTTGCGAATCCGGTCGTAGGCCGCTTCAATTCGCGTTCCCGATCGCAGGGGACGATGATGGTCGAGTCCCGTCGCGGCACACAGCAGTTCGATCGCTACGACCGTGCGCGCCAAGTCCAGGCCGCGGGCCGCCTTGGCAGCCGAGCGGGGACCGAATGAGTTGTAGTCTTCCATCCCCGCGCTCGTGGGAAGATTGATCACGGAGGCCGGACTGGCCAGGGCCGCACATTCATTGCAACAGGCCGCGGCCGCGTATTGGGCAATCATCAGTCCGCTCTGAAGTCCTGCTTGCGGCGTCAGAAACGTCGGCAGATCGGCCTCGGGGTCTTGTCCGGAGAGCATGTGGTAGATGCGACGTTCGGAGATCCCCGCCAGGTGCGCGATCCCGAGGGATAAGGTGTCCAGTGGCAGGGCCACTGGCATCCCGTGGAAATTCCCACCCGAGACGATGATCCCCCGTCCCGAATCGTCAAACACCAGCGGATTATCGGTAACGGCCGCCAATTCCGCGGCGATCCCCTGACGGACGTACCCGAACGCGTCCCAAACGGCGCCGAGGACTGCCGGGCAGTAGCGAAACGAATAGGGGTCTTGAACGCGAGGATCATTTTCCCGATGCGATTTTACAATGGCGCTGCCCGCCAGGAGCTCCTTCAATTGGCGGGCGACGAACTGCTGACCGGGCTGATTCCGAATGCGATGGACACGTTCGTCAAGCGTCGAATCGGTGGCGCGGCAGGCGTCCACGGACATGGCGGCGGCGACCAGCGCAGCCTCGAACAGCTGGCCGAAGTCCTCCACCAGCAGTGCCCCCCGGCCTGCCATGAGGTGCGTGCCATTGAGGAGCGCGAGCCCTTCCTTCGCCTGCAATTCCAGTGGCGTCAAGCCGGCCGCCGCCAGCGCTTCGCGGCCCGGCAACTTGCAACCTCCCACCTCGGCCGAACCTTCCCCGACCAACAGCAATGCAATGTGCGCGAGCGGGGCCAGGTCTCCCGAAGCGCCGACGGATCCCAATTCGGGGACACAGGGATGGACCCCCGCATTCAAGAGTGCGGCCAGCGACTCGACCACGGTCAGCCTCACCCCCGAGTGGCCGCGACTGAGTGACGCCGCCAGGACCACCAAGGTGGCCCGCACGATTTCCGCCGGAAGGAGCGATCCCACCCCCGTGCTGTGGGAGCGAATCAGGTTCAACTGCAATTGGCGGATGTCACGGGCGGGGATCCTGACGCGTCCCAGGGCACCAAATCCGGTATTCACTCCATAATGCGGCGCTTCATCGGCGATGGCTTCCTGCAGCAACCGGCTCGATTCCGTGATCTTCCCGCTCGCCTCGGGACCGATCTGAACCGAGGCATGATGCCGCGCGACGGCGAGCACCTCCGCCGTGGACAAAGGGCCACCGCAAAGCACGGTACAGGGGATCTTGGCGGACATTGATGCGACGTGCTCCATCTTGAATTCTCCGCCTTCCCTGCGTCCACTGGGGCGGAGGCCCGTGTTATTGGACAGCCTGGACCGTGTCCACGGCACGACGATCGTTCGTGGAGACCAGGAACGCATAAAGATACGGGTCCACGTCGTCGGGCAAAAAGCCCACCGCGCCGTCGAGCATCACGACGTTGACACCTCCCTGATGACGACTCCGCGGCGCGGCGTAGATGGACTCGCGGTTGCGGCAGGGCATCTGCTGCGAGGCCGCGTAGGGCACATCCGCGCAGATATTCAGCTGATCCGCATCGCTTTGCTGCGTGTTCGGCAGCCGCACGACGTCCACGCGTGCCGGGTTCGGCTGGTAATACGGCGTCGTCAACCGCTCGTCGATATCGTGAAAATTGACGCCGACCAGGCTCGATCCCGGCCAAGGTGCCGACCATACGCCACGGCAATCCCATTCGCGATCGAGCGTTCTTACTTCCGTTGCCAGGACCGTCTTGGATAGTCCGTCGACGATGTGCTTGACCTTTTGGCCCGAGGCCTTGCCATAAGGAAAGCGCCCCAGCGCACCGGGGCGGGCACGGTAGTGGTTCAAGTGCACCGGGCTCATGAAGGCGGCATAGTTGCCCTTGCCCATCCCATAGGTCGTTACGTTGGGATCCACCGCCGCGGGCAGCAGGCCCTGACCGCGGTAGTTCGGGGCGCCCAAGCCCCGATCGGAGGCACACAACAGCGAACTGATCTGGGTGGAATACACCGGTGCGGCACCACCAGCCGCCGGTTGGTGGGTGAGCGACCGAGAGAAGTCGAATCGATCGTAAAGTGCTTGCTCTTCAAAGAATGGCAAGATGATCACAATCCAACTGACGGCGGGAGGGCGCTGCCCCATGATGTCAAAACATCCGTTTCGCATCGAAATGGAGGCGTAGTCGTCGTTGAGTCGGCAGGGGGGCGTCGGGTTCGGTTGCGAGATCCATGCCGCGGCGGGCAAGGCGCCCCGGCTGGATTCGAAGTTGGCGACGGCCAGGCCGAGCTGCTTGAGATGGTTGCGGCAACTGGTGCGCCGCGCCGCCTCTCGAGCAGCGTTCACCGCGGGCAGCAGCAGGGCCACCAGGACGCCAATGATGGCAATCACCACCAGGAGTTCTACCAGTGTGAAGGCGGACTTGCGTTTCCGTTGAACCATGGCGAGCCTCCCCGAGGACAGCAAGCGACCCCCTGCCAGCGTAGTTCGCCGGCCGGTACGCCGCAATCAGCCGGCAGAAGATAGGGCGCCTTGCCGCCGCTGCTAGCGGTTCCATGGCGTCACTCCCTAGCCGGAATCTGGCCGGGATAGGCCATGCCACAAGGTGACCCCGTCGCAAACGCCGCTCCGTGCCGACTCGCCCCGTATGCATCTTCGACTGGACGCAGGGACGAACCTGCGGGTACCGTAGCGGGCCGCTTCTGCAAGCATGCTGACCGCGAGGATCGGATCATGAGGTTGCTCAGAAACTTGCCGCATGACGTTGGGTATTCGGTCGGCACGTGCGTCTGCCTGGCGGCGATGTGCGTGGGGCTGGATGGGGCGGAGTTTGTCGTCAAGACGACGGTGTCGCACGGCTCGGAGGGAGAAACGCCGGCTCACTACACGACGCTGTTCGCGGGGGACCGGGCCTTTGATTACTTCTCCCAGTCGCCAGGTCGTGCAACCGTGTTCGATTTTCAGGAAGCATGTACCTGGCAATTGGATCAGGAGCGCCGTGAGCGGTCTCGGATGGACTTTTCTGCACTGCAACTCGTTTGTGAGCAGGCATCGCGTCGGGCCGAGGCGCTGTCTCCGCTGCTCCAGTTCGCGGCGCGACCCGAATTCACCAATCGAGACTGGGATCCGCAGTCACACATCCTCAGGCTTGAACATCGCCAGTTGGACTACGAAGCCCAACTCGACGTGGGCATGCCCGCCGACATCGTGGCGCGGTACCGCGAGTTTGCGGACTGGTCCGCCCGGCTCAATACGCTGCTGCCGGGCCTTCCCGCGGCGGCGCGACTGGAGCTCAATCGGGAAATTGCCATGCGCGAAGGGGTGCCCCGGACCATCCGCTCGCGACGGCAAGTCCACGACGATCGCTTCGAAACGGTGACGTCCGAACACGAGTTTCTGACCCGCTGGTCACCTGGCGAGCAGTCCCGGCTGCAAGAGCTTCAGGCGTGGATGACAGAATTCCAAGAGCGGCCCGGCCAGTACTTGGAGCTCGCCGGACGCCCCTGACCGGCGGCTGAAAGGGTCGCGGTGAGGGGGAACGCCGTGGCCGATTTCCAAACCGCGGGTTCTCGATCCATACCGCCGCTCTTTCCCCCTCACCCCGGCCCTCTCCCCGCGAAGCGTGGGGAGAGGGGGCAGAACTCTGGAATCTGCGGTAGAAGATCGGTCACGGCGTGGGGAGAGGAGGCAGATTCGGCGTGCATTGTCGATTCTCCGCGGTTCGGAGATCGGTCACGGCGTGGGGCGAGGGGGCGATCGGTTTTCGGATAGGATGGCAGCCCCTTGGTTACCGCGGGCCATCCTGGGCCGCCGGCCCCTACTAGAAGCTGGTATCCATCCGTTCTATGCTCTGAGTGGAGTTCTCCAAGCACCGTCGTCGAGGTCCTCTGTGCGACTCACCCTTTGCGTTCTGATCGAATTGACCTCTTGTGTCCTGTGTATTTCGGCGAACCCTGCCTGCCTCCGGGGCGAATCGGTCTTTGAATTGGATCGGCGGGAGGACGCGGTGACCGTTCGATTGAACGGAGCACTGTTCACCCGATACATTGCCCGCGGTGGTGCGTGCCCCAACTTATGGCCCATTATCGGACCGGGAGGGGTGGAAATGACTCGGGCCTATCCCATGCGGGAGAAAGCGGAAGGTGAGACGCACGATCACCCGCACCATCGATCCATGTGGTACTCTCACGGTGCCGTAAACGGCGTCGACTTCTGGAGTCAGTCGCGCCGCAGCGGCATGATCCGGCATCGCGAGTTCCTCAGGGTGGAATCGGCCCCCGTCCCCTTGATTGAAACGAAGAACGATTGGGTGAACGACTCCGGTGAACCGATCTGCTCCGATACCCGCGTGATCAGCTTTGCCGCAGAGGACGATCGGCAGTGGATCGACTTTGACATTACGCTGTTCAATGACACGCAGCAACCCGTCGTCTTTGGCGATACGAAGGAAGGCACGTTTGCCCTGCGCGTGGCGGAATCGATGACGGTCGATGCGGGGTTGGGGGGAGAGATTGTCAACAGTTTGGGGACGAAAAATGACGCGGCCTGGGGCCAGCAGGCATCTTGGGTCGATTACCACGGCCCCATCGGAGACAACGTGGTGGGAATCGCGGTCCTGAATCATCCCAACAGCTTTCGGTTTCCCACCTTTTGGCATGTCCGCACGTACGGCCTGCTGGCGGCCAACGTCTTCGGCATCCACAACTTCAAGAATTCCCACGAAGAGGACGGCTCGTTCACGCTTCGACCGGGCGAATCCATTTCCTTTTATTACCGCGTGATTCTCCATCGGGGGGATGAACAGGAAGGACGGATCCCGGAGTCCTTCGCGGATTACGTCAAGGTGGACAAGCCGGTCAGCGGGGTCGCAGCGTCGAGCGCCGACCCGGTTCCACTGGTGGAGCCGGAGCAATCCTCCCGCGTCCCGCAGTCCGTGCCTTGATGCAGCATCTACCGAGAGCGACGTGCCAGAAAGTTCAGGGCTCGCCACCATGGATCAACACAACTCATCCGACGCGGATCGTGAGCCCAAACGGCGAGTGATCCGCATCGGTTCCCAGCGGAATCCCCAGAGTGGAGAGGAGGTTGCGGAAACGCCGGTGGTACCGGAAGTCATGGCCGTGGAGAGCGCACCCCAGGCGTCCGCGGATCCGCCCGAGGAACTGAGCTCGCCAGCCAGTCCCCCGGACCGAATGACTCCCGTCAGCGTCTTCCCTCCGCCGCGAGTCCAGCGGATTTCCGACGAATTACAGCGGGAGATTGAAGAAGCACTGGCCGGATCGTCGCTGGACGAATTGCTGGCCGGCAAAGGAGGTCACGTCAGCCGTGGACCCGAGCCCGAGTTCGACTCCCGCTATCGCGCGATGGTGACGAAGATCCACCGGGACAACGTATTTGTGGCACTCCCCGCGCATTACGAAGGGGTCGTACCCCTTCGCAGCTTCGCGAAGACCCCCAACCTGGGGGACGTCGTCGACGTGATCGTATCGCGGGCCGAACCCGAGGACGGACTGTATCCGCTGCGGTTGGCCGGCGCGGCCGTCGATGTGGGAGACTGGTCAGACCTGACCGAAGGTGCAGTGATCGAAGTCCGCGTCGCGGGCCACAATGCCGGCGGGCTCGAATGCGAGGTCAATCAGATCCGAGGCTTCATCCCGATCAGTCAGGTCTCCCTGTACCGGGTCGAGGACCTGGCCCAATTCGTGGGCGAACGGCTGATGTGCGTGGTGACGGAAGTGAACCCCAGCCGGGGAAACCTGGTCCTCAGCCGACGCGCCGTCCTCGAACGGGAACGCGCGGAAGCACGCCAGGGACTCCTCGATTCCCTGCAACCCGGGCAAGTTCGCGAAGGGGTCGTCCGCAGCGTGCGAGACTTCGGCGCGTTCGTCGATCTGGGGGGAGTCGATGGACTGATCCATGTGTCCAAACTCAGCTGGGACCGGATTGGACACCCGCAGGAGGTCGTGGAAGAGGGACAGCGAGTCAAAGTCAAAGTAGAAAAAGTCGATCCCGTCACGGGTCGCATCAGCCTGTCGTACCGCGACCTCATGGAACAGCCCTGGGCAAAGGCCTTGGAAAAGTATCCTGTCAACTCGGTCGTGACCGGCACGGTCACCCGCCTTACCGATTTCGGGGCGTTCGTTCGATTGGATGCGGGCATCGAGGGACTTGTGCACATCTCGGAACTTGCCCATCACCGCGTCAGCCGCGTCAGTTCCGTGGTGCAGTCGGGACAAGTCGTACAGGTCAAAGTCCTGTCGATCGATCCCGACGAACAGCGGATGAGCCTTTCCATCAAGGCGGCGACGTCGGCCAAGGCGGCCCCCGCGCTCGTCGAAGATACCGAACCGGTGGAGGAGGAATCCGAGGCTGCTCCCGGGACTCGTTATGTGTCCACGGCAAACCTCAAAGGAGGGATCAACCGGCGGACGGGCGGCGACCGGTTCGGACTCAAGTGGTAACGTGTCATCCGATCCGGGGTACCTTTCTCAGGACCTGTATGCCATGAGTTCTTTCCATGTTCGGACCCTTTCCGCTGCGATCCTTCTCGCGGTCGTGGTCGGCGCGTTCGCAGACGAACCAGAAGATCGGATCCTGCGAGCGCAGGTCGACCCCTTGCTCGAGGCCGGGCAATTTCAGCAGGCCGAGCGCTGGTTGCGGGGCCAGGTCACCGATCCCGCGGCCCCCGTCACCTCCCCGGCTGCCACGCTCCTCGAAATCGTGCGGCGGACCCGCCTCGATTTCCCTTGGACGCAGGATCAGATCCTGGCACAGATACGCGAAAGCGTCCCGGATGCCACGGTCGACGACCTGGCGAGATGGGTCGCGGCAGGCGACTTGCAACAGCGATCCATCGACGGCGAACCACGCTACTTCTCCCGTGCAGCGTCCAACCTGTTTCGGTTCAATGCGGAGGCCCGCCAGCGGCGGAAGAGCCCGCCCAGTGCCAGTGGTGGATTCGATCTGACGGCGGAAGCCGAGCGGCTCGTGCGGCTGGCCGAAACGTCTTCGGGCCCTGAGATCTCGCCCATACGGCACACCGTGCGCTACGAACTGAAGGTCAAGGCTGGTAACCCACGACTCCAGCCGGGCGCTCACGTCCGCGCCTGGCTTCCGTTTCCGCAAGAGTATCGCCAGCAACGAGACGTCCGCCTGATCAAGTCTTCGCCCCCCGTTACCTCGATCTCCTCGAATGGTTCACCCCACCGAACCGCCTACTTCGAACAGACGCTGGCCGACCCGCCCGAGCCGCCACGATTCGTCGTAGAGTTCGACTTCGTGACGAGCGCCTATAGTCCGAAACTTGATCCAGCACGGGTGTCGCAGCGGCAAGGGACCGGCAACGAAGTCAAGCCATTTCTTGAAGAGCGACCACCACACATTGTCATGACACCCAAGGTCCGCCAGCTGGCCCAACAGATCGTAGGACATGAGACCAATCCCCTGGAAAAGGCCCGGAAGGTATTTCACTGGGTCTCCAGCCATGTGCCTTGGTGTGCGGAGATGGAATACTGCATTATTCCGAATCTTTCCGCCAAGGGCCTCGCTGCGCGTCGAGGCGATTGCGGCGTACAGGGAATAACCTTCATTACGCTCTGTCGCGCGGTGGGGGTCCCGGCTCGCTGGCAATCCGGTTGGCAGACTCAGCCTGGCGACTGGAATATGCACGATTGGTCTGAATTCTATGTGGAGCCTTGGGGTTGGTTGCCGGCCGATGCTTCCTACGGCGTCCAGGACCACTCCGATCCCCGGGTTCGAGACTTCTTCTGCGGGCACATGGACCCCTATCGCTTGATCGTGAATCTCGATTACGGCCGGCCGCTGGAGCCTGGGAAAACCAGCTTTCGCAGCGAACCCAACGATTTCCAGCGGGGAGAGATCGAGATCGACGGGCACAACCTGTACTTCGACGAATGGGACTGGGACTTTCAAGTGACCAGCGCGCCCCAGTAGCTGCCCGGACCTCTTGCTGCCCCAACCGGTTTTTCAAGCTCGCTGCTTGTTGCTCTTGCCATGCCGCGGGCTCATACTTCTGGGATGCTGGCCGAATGCCAAGGTGGCTCCATTTGGTCCCGGCAACACTTCTCAAGGGAGACCTGCCATGCGATTCGCGTTAGGTCCTGTTTTCGTCTTGGTATTCGCCTCGGAGATCTTTGGACAACCCGAAATGCCCAAGGGCACATGGCTGAGTTTCAACGCACCAGGCAAGCCCCCCGAAGTCAAACTGGTAATTGACCAATTCGGCAATGGTATGCTGAACGTGAATCTAAGTGTATCGGATGACGAAGTCATAACAATTGTCAACAAACCATTGAGTATCGGTGAATTGACTGAGCTCAACCAACAAGGTGGCAGCTCAATGGCAAAATTTTCGTCCACCGTGCTGGGAAGAGAGCCGTACTATGTGACCGGTTTTTACGTGCAGAAGGCGGATCGGATCCTGTTCCAAATATTCACAAGCACAGGCGCATCCTCGGACGCCGGAGGCGAGAATCCGTGCGAACCCCATTCCGTGGTTCTTCACGACTGAGCCTCGCTGCTTGTAGAAGCTCGAAGGAGACTGGACATGCGTGCCTTGAGTGGATTGGCTTTCGGGCTGTTGCTGGTATCCCCGGGATATGGACAAGCCGGAAAAAACCTGGAGTGGAAGAGCTACCATGCGCCGGGCGAGGATGCAGGAGTGACGCTGAAGTTCTTTGGTGATGGCAGTGCGAAGTTGATGGTGGAGTGGACACCGAAAGAATCGGATCCCATTCAGATCAATTACACGGCCGACAAGGTCGAGCTGTTCGACATCAACCAGGAGGAAGGAAACGGCGTTTTGCTTTTCAACCTGGACAAGATTGAAGTCGAACAGGACCGTGACACCTTGACCTATTTCGTTTCGGGGTTCGTGCTGGAGAAAACGAACAGGATTCTGCTCCTGATCTATCGCGACCCTTGTGCGGGAGGGGGGAAACGGCCGCTCCGGGCAATGCAGGCGCCCAGCGGGACAGCGGGTACCGGGTGTGGCGGTGGCGCCGGCGAGAATCCGTGCTGTCCCCACAGGATCCTGCTACATCCCTAGCCGCGCTGGCATGGCCCATGGGCCCGTAAGACCGAGGTGAGTCTGGTATCTCGTGGTCCCGGATGCAGGCGCCGAGGTTCATTGGATGGGCCGAAGCGAAGGTCGCCGCGTGGCTTCAGTCCGGCTCGGATACCTGGATGGTGCGGGCCAGGCGAAAGCCCAGGTCGGTCCTTGGTTCCGCGGGCGACAGCACCATGCGACTGGCCGACCGCGCGGCACTGGGAGGTTGCAGATACGACCCGCCTCGGGAGACACGTGGCACGGATTCGGCAAGGACCATGTCGCTCCCCAAGGGATCCTCCGTTTCGTAGTAGATGTGATATCCATCGTGGCACAGCTCACCTGCATTCCCCAGGAGGTCAAAGAAACCCCAGTCGTTCGGTTTCAGCAGCCCGACGGGATGGGGGGCGCCCCCGGAATTGGCATTCGTCCAGGCATAGGCTCCCAATACTTGCTCCGTCTCCCCAAAGGATCGCGAGGAGGTCGAGCCGGCGCGGCAGGCAAATTCCAATTCCGCCTCGGTGGGGAGCCGGTACCCCTTTCGTAAGAGGAGGTCGGCCGGGGCCCGATAGCCTTCTGCCATCCCTTCCAGGACACCGGGATAGCACCATTCCCTTTCCGGTATCCCGTCTCGTTCCGATAGCCACTGACAAAACCGTACCGCGTCCGCGTACACGATCGACGTCCGCGGCTGCCGCGGTTCGTTGGAATCGACGCGGGGCAATCCCGTCGTTCGAGCATAGGCTCGTACAACACGCGGATCGTTCAAGAACTGCTGAAACTGCTCACAGGTAACCTCGGTAGCGGCCAGGTAATACGCCGCATGGAGCTGGCGTAACGACGGCGTCTCGAAGGAATTCCGTCCGATTTCGACACCGTGCGAGCCAATGAAGTATTCGCGGTTCTTCTCCCCAGGCCGTACCTGAACCATGACTTGTCCGATGGAGTTTCGATAGAACGGCGCCGGCACGGCCGACGCCACGTTCGGTTGATTCATCAGAATTTCTGGCGATTTCCGTCCCCAGCGTCCCAAACACCAACGGCCCGCCTGCCGCAGCCCGGCATCTTGGGTGGCAGCCATCACGCGCTGTATGTCCGTGGCCAGCCCTTGCCGTCCGGCAGAATCTGGCCAGGTATCGAGAACATGGCCCAGCGCCAACAACGCATTGCGTTGCCCCAAGGCATCGAGCGCATTCCACCAGACGGCCGCAAGCTTCTGAGGAGCCATATCGACGGAGCGCAGTCGCTCCACGACCAAGGATCTCGCTTGCCTCCCCTTTCGATCGGCCAGGATATCGAGAATCGGTTCGTGATCTCCCAGCAAAAAGAGCCCCAGGGCTGAATTCGCCAGGCGCGAGTCCCGCTGGAAATCTCCGGCGACATCGTTCGTGCGTAGATGCCAGACCGAGGTGGTCAGAATCCTTCCGGTGGCATCGATCCTGACGGCAGACAGACTCGCCGCGTAATACCCCAATTCCAGAAGTTCTCGGGCGCGTGCCAATTGCTGGGGTAACTCCCTGTCGTTGACAAAGTCGACGTTGATGTTTCGCGGCATGCCATCCCAGGCCCCGGTGCACCAGGCCGCGAATCCTTCATGGTCGAGGAGCTCTTTGAATTGCCGGTTCCTGCGGAGTCCGGCCGAATCGCGATCTCCAATGAACTCCTTGAGGTGTTGTCGCTCCAGAACGTTGAGCGCCTGCAGGGCCTTCGCTTCGAGTTCCAACGACTGCACTTGGTCACGCGTACGCAGTGCGTCCGCTGCGACGGAACACGCCTTTGCAAGTCGCGACCGAAAACTGGCGAGGGAAGTCTCGTCGGCCTGGGCCGACGGCTGTTCCAGGATCGACAGCTGACTTCGGATGTCTTCGACGTGACCAAGCCGGGCGGCCAGGCGAAGTCGCAACATGGCGATCGACTCCTTCGGTCCGCCGAGCTGCTCGAGTCGTTCGATCTCTGATTTCATCAACTCGACGTCTCCCCTCGCGCATGCCACGCGAGCTCTGTTGGCGACATAGTCGGGATCCGACGGATCGACCGCAACGAGTTCATCTGCCAGATGTGCGGCATCGTCGAGTCGATTATTCTGCAGGTAGCGCAGCGCCATCTGCAGATTCGCGTCGCGATCGGGGCCCACGGATGGGAGGTAGTCCACACAATAGTGCGTGGACTTGTAGTCGTCGGTAAGCGACAGATCGAGGGGCGACAACTGGCAGTCCAATAAGACGGCACTCCCGTAGCTGTACTCAAAGTCCCGGACCCACGTGCCAAACTGGTTGAACTGGAATCGAGGGCCTTCCTGGAGTTGCCGCCAAAGCACCGTAAAGTGCGGCACCCCTTTCGCATCCTGTCGCATGTGAACCCGCAAAGGGTAGCAATGTTCGTCGTACCGAGTCACCCACTGGATCTTGTGATCCATCCAGGTCAGATCGATATCGAACTGCGTGGGAAAGGCATCCGCGGGGGCAGCCGACCACAGGACTGCGTAACGGACGTCCGCAGGTACCGATTCGTCGGGAGCGAAACAGGTGACATCCACCAACTGCATGGGAACCGTACCGTCGAGAGGTTTGAGCGCCCGCAGATCCTCCGCCGATAGATCCGACTGCACTTGCCATGGATAACCGTCGCGAAGCCATGACAGGGCGACGGAGACCCTGCCTTGATTTCCGTACGGGCGAAAGCAGTTCGGCCGGTACCCCGCCTTTCCCATTCCCAACAGCAGTGCCTGCGAGTCATTCATGTCGACCGACATTGCAAATGCGGCGGTCGGGCTGCTAGCCCCATCGGCATGGGTCAGTTGCTCAGCGACCTGAGGATCGATGGGCGGGAACTGGGGCAGAACGGCTTCGACTGGCCGTGCGAGTTGTTCCCACGACGCGCGCAGCCGCGAACTCGCACGCGCCGGATGTCGCTGCAAGACGGGGAGCAGGATGCTCAATGCGGACGGGCCCGCCGCCACAGCGGCTTCGGCGATCGTGTCCACATCGTCAGCAGCAAAGTGGGCAATGGACTCGGCAAGGTTGACCTGGCGGTCGGGCAAAGTATCCGCGCCGAGCCGGCTCAAGAAGACGGGTACCAGTTCCGGCGCTGCCGGGGCGAACAGTTCGAGCCAGGTTTTCAGTTGATGGCGCGGGACGGAGAGCAGGCTGTCAGCGATCCGCTCGGACTCGCCCTGCCAATCCCGATCTGGCTCCAGTAACGCCCAAAATGCCGTCCGCCGCAACAAGAGTTCGCTGTGCTCGGGCAGCGTTTCCTGGACCCATTGTCGCAAGAGGGGGATCAGTTCGTCCCGGCGAGGCCGCAGCAGTCCAGCCAAGATCCCGATTTCACTCGGTTTGATTGGCAGTTTGGGGGAGTCGGCTGCATTCAGGCCCAGTGCACCGGCAACGGCGGGCAGCTGCACCGCGTCGCTCGGCAGCAAGGCGACTCTGAGGTTGAATCGTCGTCGCAATTCACGTTCGGCGAGCCTCACGTCATCCGGGCCGTGCTCCACAAGCCGCTGTTGCAGCGTGTCCGCAATGCGAGGAATGGCGGTCGGTGGCCCAACTTGAATGGCGGAGATGATGGCTGGCAGTTCACTCGTCTCGGAAGTCAGCAAGCTGCGGACAAGTCCTTGCGTGGTCCTGTGATCGACGAAGGTGCGGAATCCGGCGACGATCAGCCAGATCGTAGCCGCCGCAAGGAGCGCGGTGCCCAGGTACCACCGATTGGAGCTCGCCAGGAGTGCTCGTGCCGCCGATCCGTGGGCGGGCCGACGGGCAAATGCGTGAATGGCGAGCCATTCTCCCATCGAGGGCAAGTTACGACGGACCGGATGTGCCTGCCACGTTTCGGTACGATCGGTCAGCAGCCGCTCCGCGCGCCCCCGAAACGTACTCCTCCGCCTCCGGTCGACCCAGTCTCGCACCATGGGGACCAGAAACTCATGTGCGAAGGTCACCGTCGTCTGAGGGCCCAGGCCATCGACCTGGTTCTGACCTGGATGGGCACCCTTGGACGCAGGATCGTCTTCCTCCGACTCACATCGCAATGTGACGAGGCGGTATTCTTGCTCGAGCACTTCCAGAATGGCCGGAACCAGCGGCGCGTCGTGAGGTCCGACCGATTCACCCAGTTGGTCCACCGTCCGCCGGTGCTCGGTCCAGGGCGTCCCCGAAGGGGGCACCAGGCTGCTGATCACCTCGATTGCGGCATCCGCGTGGCGTTTCAGAATCGGATGGGCCAAGTTGCCCTTCAGGACGGAATCGAAATAGAGACCCATCGCGCCTCGCACGCCCCCTGCTCGCTGTAACTCGGCGCGACTCCACGGTTGATTCCGAAACCGCTCGGCCACGATCGCCAGCTGTACTGGCAGGATGTTGCCGATTTCCGACAGCTCGCGAACGACTCGATCCACGAAGGCCATGGCGTCCCGGCTTGCCCCGACGTCCGACTCCGTCCATCGACCGTAGCCCATCCCCAGCTCGGCCAATACTCGCCGGGCGTGGTCCGCATGGAAGGGTTCGACGGCGCGGCTGTTCCCCCCGTCCAGGGAAATGTCGAGTTGTCGCAGCCACCGGGTCAATCGCGTCCAAGAGTCGTCCCGGACCACCAGCAGAGCCTGGATATGCGTTCCATCACATTGACGAAGCGCCGAAACCAGCTGCTCCGCATCGGGGGGTTGCGGATCGGTCAAGCACGACTCGAAGGGATCCAGTACCACCAGGAGCTTGTCGTTGCGAAATATCCCCTGACCGGATCGCAAGGTCTGCATGACATCGACGAGATCGGTGGCCCGCTGGTATGCGGGCAGGAGGCGGCGGATGGTGGTGAGCCAGGCCTGCGCCGTTCCCGTGGCACTCGTTCGCACGAGGCAGCGGTGAATGGACGAATCGAGTGCGGGGAGAATACCCGCTGCGATCAGGGACGTCTTCCCGGCACCGCTCGGTCCATAAAGCACACCGATGCGAAAGGCACGGTCGCCACTGCGGGATTCCATTCGCGATTTCCAAAACGCGATGGCCTCGGGCATCCCGTCGCGGGACCTTGGCCCTGGTACCAGGCGGCGATAGAAGTGTGCATCCTCGATTTCAAACGGGCGCAGGCCCCGGGGTACGACGAGCTGTGAACAGGCGGGGGCCGATTCGGGCTGGCCCGTCTGGAGCCAATGCTGGAGGTCCTTCGCCAGGCCATCGGCCGACGCATAGCGATCCCCGGCAAGTCGGGCCAGCCCTTTGAGCGTGATGCGATCGAGTTCGGCAGGCACGTCGCGTCGGTGAGAGCTCGGTGGTACCGGAGCGGCCGCCTGGATGTTCTTGAGCGTCTCGTCAGGCGTCGTTCCCTGGAAGGGGCGAATGCCCGTAAGCAATTCGTACAGCACGATCGAGAGGCTGAAGATATCCGAGCGGGCATCGACCAGATGGCCCTCTCCCCGCGCCTGTTCAGGACTCATGTACGAGGTCGTGCCCACGAATGCCGCACCGCTTCCTGCCTCGGAAGAACGAAGTGCCAGGCCAAAATCGGTCAAGTGAGGGGACCGTCGCGCGTCGAGCAGAATGTTCTCGGGCTTCACGTCGCGGTGCACAATGCCTCGCTCGTGGGCCGAATGCAGGGCCTCGGCCACCTCCCGAATCAAGGTGGCCGCCTCGCAGATCCCAAAGGGAAACTCTCGCATGCGCGTCCGCAGGTCGCAGCCGGGAATCAACTTGGAGACCAGGTAGAGCCGGCCCGTCGGCAATCGACCGACATCCAGCACCGGTACGATCCCAGGATGGTCCAGGCTGGCCGCCACTTGGGCTTCCACCAGCTGCAGATCGGGCCCCGAGCGCGTGCGGCCGACGGCCGACACCTTGATTGCCACCTCCCGTTGCAGCTCCGTATCAAAACCCGCAAACACGGTACCGAATCCCCCCTTGCCGATTTCGCGCGTGATGCGGAACCTGCCAATCTGGGCAGGGGGTGGCGACACTGGCGGCGTGTCGGGTTGGCTCGGTGCCTCCGTCCCCGTCGACTCGTAGGCGACGGTCTCGATCGATGCGACCGAGGCGCGGGGTGATGGAGCGGCAAGGACATCGTCGATGACGCTCGACCAGGCCGGATACCGATCTCGGTAGTCGTCCGCGGCAATCGGTTCGCCCGCGCGCCTGCGATACTCGATCTCCAATTCCAGCAGGAGCCGAAAAAGCGATTCGCGCACTTCGGCCTCGACGTCGGAAAGAAAGTCCTCCAGCTTCGGCCGCTCATCGAATTGCCAGGCCAGTTCGAATCGGTCACAGACCCGGTCCAGCGCGTCCCACTGTTCGACGGGCAACGAACCGGTATGGGAGCGGAGATCCGATCGATCAGTCATCATCCTGCCCCATGACGTCGCGGAGCCGCTTGCGTACCAGATTCAGCTTGCGCTCGACCGTCTTGATCGATCGACCGATTTTCTCGGCAATCTCTTCGTTGCTGAATCCTTCCAGCCGCAGGCGAGCGACCTCCCTCTGGGTCGGCTCGGAGATTTCTTCCAGGAGCCTGTTCCCCTCATCGTAAACCGAATCCAGGAAATCGCGCGTCGGGCCGGCGTGCAGCAATTCGTCCAGGCGGATATCTCGTCGCACGTCCCGCTTCTGTGCGAGCATTCGGCGCCTGGCGGAAATGGACTTCTTGATGGTGATCGCTGCCAAGAGGGACCAGAGCGAATCCCGATCGTGCAGCTGTTCAAACTCGTGCTTCGGCGCCCTCAGAAAGAAGCTCTTCATGGCGCTCAGCGCCACGTCGGATTCCGTATCCACGCCGTGGACATGTCGCAGCCGGGTCCGCGCGAGTGCAGTGAGACGGTGGAGGAATCGTTCCAGGAGTCGCTCCTGCGCTTCTCCGGTATCCCCCTGAGTCACGCCCAGGATCCACTGCGTTACTGACGGATCGGCGTCCATAGCTACCACGTGGTACCTCTCCATTGTACCTGCTGGCGGGGCGCCTCCGCAGGTACGCGCTGCATCGGAAAGTTGCAAGTTTCCGCCCCGCCACCACCGGGCCGTTCCGAGGGGCGCATCCTGGCTGGGCAGCGTGCCAGTCCCCCGAGCCCTTTCTTGGGGGGCAGGTCACAATTCTTCGATTCTCGCTCCAATTTCTGAGGGTCCGACCCATCACATTGCGATTCACCGGATGGCCGGGCAGTGTGTCGTGGGGCATACGACGGGACGAATTGGAACGTCTGATCGAGGAGCGACCGCCATGGTGCGACATTACCGAACGGGTAGCGATCCATTGACCGTCGATCTTCGCTTTCGAGAGGCTGCGCGCCGCATGGAACAGCTCGTGCTTGCGCTGCAGCGACGGCGAAGCCAGATTGGCGAGCTGTTCGAGGACATCGAGAGCCTGCTGGCGGGACTCCCGCTGGCAGGCGACGAGTATGCCTCGGCGCAGTGCCATATTCGGAACGCCAATCGCTATCATGGTCGTGGTGAAGACGGGGCGGCCGGCTATGAACTGCGACTGATGGCCCGCGCGTTTCGGAGTTAGTACGAGTCGCACACGGGTATCGCGTGTGCCATGTGGTGTTTTCCAGACGCAAACGACGAAACAACCGATGCGGTTACGCGAGAGGCGTTCTCGATGGGGTGCTGTTCCGCGTTGGCCGAGCGAGTGGATGGAGTCGACAGACGACGGCCCGAAGAAAGGGGCAAATCGGGCCCGACCTCAGCCACTCGCCGGCCCCGGCCGGCTCGCCGGTGCCGAATCTTCCGGCAGCCGACGCGCACGGCGCACCGCGCCCAGGACGGGATAGTCGACGAGCGTGACCGGGTCGAATCTCACACCACGCTGCTCCAGCCACTCCCGCAGTCGATCCCGGACCAGTGGCGTTTCCAGCAAGAGTCCCCCCGCAAGGGCCAGGGGACACGCAGCGCACGCCTGGCCGTTCAAGCGACGATGCACGGAGATCACCATCGCGCCAAGTTCGGCCGCGGCGTCATCGATCAGCCGCATGGCCACGGCGTCCCGGTTGAGCGCCGCTGCCACGACTTCCCTCGCCAGGTCGGCAAGTTCGGTTCGATTGCCCGACAATCCGGGATAGACTCGAGCGACCAGGTCCTCGGGCCGGACCGAGTGGAGCCGCTTCAGGATCCGCGTGGCGAGTTCCGATTCGGCTGGCTGCCGGCCGTCGAGGGCATGCGCGGCAGCTCTCAGGCCTGCCACGCCCAACGCATAGCCGCTCCCCTCATCTCCAAAGAGGTATCCCCAACCACCACACCGAATGAGGTCGTCCGCCTGCGTTCGGCCCAGGCACAACGACCCGGTTCCGGCGATCAGGACAATTCCGACGCGGTCGGGCAGGCCCGCGTCCAAGACCAGCTCCGCGTCGGTCACGACCGCACAGAACTCGGCCAGGCGTTGCTCGCGGACCCACGTGAGCATGGCAAGGCGCTCATCGTCGCGGCCACAGCCGGCCAGGCCCATGCAGAGCCCCCTCACAGGCCGCGGTGGGAGGTCGGCGGCACGAAAGGCCCTGTCGACGGCGAGCACGAGGTTGCGGTGTGCGACCTCGCGGCCGCTGGTCTGCGGATTCGAGGGGCCAGCCTCCCCGCATCCCAGTGGCGTGTCTTCCCCCACCGCCAGCTGGCACAGCCAGGCGAGCGTCTTGCTCCCGCCGCCATCGATCCCCAGGACCAAGGGGCCTTCCTGCCTCGGACCGCTGCGTGACCGACCCGCTGGACCCACGGTCGTCGCCGGATGCGCCACCTTGTGCGGGCCATGCCGCGATTGTTCGGCATGCCGCAGGGCCAAACGCAGTTGCCCCTGATGTTGCGCCAGGACTCCCCGCGCTTCGTCACCCGAGATGGCCCCCGCGTGCATCACCGCGGCCGTCTTGACTTCGCCACCGGCGAGATCGAGCAGGTCCGACGCTTCGGACTCCGAAAGGCCCGTCAGAATGGCGACAATCCGGCGTGATCGGTCGGCAAGTTTCCGATTGCTGGCCCGCAGATCGACCATCAGGTTTCCGTAGGTCTTTCCCAACAGGACCATCGCCCCGGTGGTCAGCATATTGAGCACCATTTTGGTAGCCGTCCCGGCCTTGAGCCGAGTGGAACCGCTGATGACCTCGGGACCGACCACGGGAACAATCATGAGGTCCGCCACGGCCGCCAGCTGCGAATCTTCGTTGCAGGAGAATCCGATTGCAAACGCGCCGTGCGCGCGGGCATATTCCAGTCCCCCCACGACATACGGAGTCCGACCACTGGTCGCAATTCCGACGACCACGTCGCTGGCGGACATCCCAATCGATTGGAGGTCTCGGGCGCCGTCGTCCGGACAATCCTCGGCCCCTTCCACTGCCCGCACGAGCGCCGGCGGCCCGCCCGCAATCAGACCGACGACTTGCTCCGGTCGGGTATTGAAGGTCGGCGGGCATTCCGTGGCATCCAGGACCCCCAATCGGCCAGAGGTCCCGGCCCCGAGGTAGATCAATCTTCCCCCCGCGCGAAGCCGGTCCGCGATGACGGAAATGGCCTCGGCGATTCGCGCGGCCTGACCCTGCACGGCGGATGCCACCGTGGCGTCCTCTCCGTTCATGAGTTCCACAATCTGCCGGGAATCGAGGCGGTCAATCTCGGCGGAGCCCGCGTTGCGGGCCTCGGTGACCAGTCTGCCAAGCTCCTCACGCGGTCGCGCATCGGTCATGGAACGGTTCCCGAAACAACGGGGGCAATCGCAGCCGCAAACGCGGCTGCCGACGGAGGATGGACCCTCAGCCACAGCTCCGGCTCAATCAGCTCAAGTTCCATTACCCGGAAGTCCCCCCGATCATCGCGTACCATATCCACGCGACCGTAGGCCGGCTTGGGGTCGCAGGCGGCGATCGCACGTTCCGCCAAATCGATCTGCATGCGCGTCGGCTCGCGGGGGTGAACCGTTCCACCGTGGTCGTCTTGGACCCGAAAGTCGCCAGGCCGGGGCAACTTGCGCACAGCATGGGAGTACACCCCCTGAAAGACCATCAGCGAGTCCTCACCCTGTTCCAGGACGTGGCGTTCGAACGGCTGCAGGATCAGCGATTCGTTGGCAAGCAAAGGCTGCACGATGCGATCGACGTCGGCGGCGTTCTGTCGGTTCATGCGGTAGGTATGACGGGCCCCACCGGAAACACACGGCTTGATAATGGCCTCCTCCCAGCCGCTCGCCGACAACAGTCCGGGCAGCCCGATCCTTTCACCCCGTTCAATAAACTGTGATCGTACGACGGGAATGCCGCGCGCCTCAAGGTCGACCAGGTAGTGTTTGTCCATATTCCAGGAGATCAGCTCGGCATCATTGCAGAGCCGCGTCAGGGACCGAACGTGCTGTAGCCAGGTGGCGAAGTCCGCGAAGCGATCGAAATAGTCCCAGGTCGTCCGGAACACGGCACAGCGAAAGTTGGACCAATCCAGATCACGGCGACTCCAGTCGACGCGGGCTGAGGAAAGACCGTGTCGCTCCAGGGCCGCCTGCAGGAGCGCATCCTCGCGCAGAATATTGTCCAAGTACCAGTCGCCTTCGGCCGCCTCACCCGCCGTGTACCGACGGTCGGTCAGCAGTGCCACGTCGGCCCTGATGGGTGGGTCATACCTGGGAATCGGCATCAAGTCCGGCTCCACATACTGCTGTCGAGCCGCTGTCGAAAACAGGGACACTGGTGAATGTCACCAAATTAGGCGTAACCCGAACGAGCATCGGAATGAAGCATCGCTAGCGATGCATTGCCAGCAAGATCAACAGGGAAAACCTCGCGTAAAGAAGGTGTGATACATGCATCCTTCACTACGACGAGGTTTCCCATGGTCAGCAGTATCGCTGCGGTTCTCGGTCAAATCAAGCGAGATTGGCAGAAGCAGTTCTCGGACGACGTGATCCTTGAATTGTGTCAGGAAGCACAACTGACATGGCGTGAGCGAGTATTGA
>WPCK01053873.1_pt1 | contig 26503 bp, 22 predicted proteins | sample 5399851 | NCBI WGS metagenome assembly WPCK01 (sample SAMN12869471, study PRJNA574797) | sludge metagenome | isolation source: wastewater treatment of pH11 | place: China:Beijing | collected 2019-05-20 | reverse complement strand
GTTCAACCGCTGGATCCTGGAGTGCGATAATGCGCGCCGCCGCAAGTGCCGCATTCTTTGCACCCGCAAGGCCAATAGCCATCGTATTTACAGAAACACCAAAAGGCATCTGAACGATGGATAACAGTGAATCCATCCCTGAAAGAGCCTTGGACTGTATCGGAACTCCGATCACTGGCAGCAACGTTAAAGAAGCAATCATCCCAGGCAGATGCGCTGCACCCCCGGCTCCCGCAATGATGACCTGGATTCCACGTTCTTTGGCCTCTTGGGCATAGGCGACCATTTCCAGTGGCATCCGATGGGCACTAACCACCCTCTTTTCATAACGAATGGATATTTGCTTCAGGATGGCACAGGTTTCTTTCATGACGATATCGTCTGACGATGATCCCATGACCACGGATACTTGAATTTGACTCATATTTGCTCCTTTCAATGAAAAAAAGACACCCGGTCCGGTGTCTTACTAAAAAACAAAAATAGCTAAAAAAGCCTATGTTTGTTTTGTAGTCTCCCTATTTACGGTTGGGAGGTAGAGACTTGTGGACCGTATAACCACAGATATACAAAACGATTCTTTTTTTATGACATCATGGGACAAAAAACAAAAACATAGGACGTTAGCGCCTATGACCCATCATGGTGTTGTTAACACGTGACAATCATAACATAACATTACTTCAGGATAAAGTATTCCATGAATTTTTCATTATTTTCATTATAAATGAAAAAAAGAGAACCGAAGTTCTCTAGTCAATATCCAGTGTCATCATTTCGACATGTTCACTACTTTCAATAACCACAGGAGCATCCTTTAATAAGACTTCCTCAATGGTTGGGACAAAGAGTGCTTTGGTTGACAGTGGTAGCGCATTGGAGAATGTGGCGTCTTTTGCCATAATACTCACATCTTTAAACGCAAAGGTTTTAAGAGTCGTATCCACGACATCAAACTGACTGTATACTTTTCCACTGAGAATAAACTGTACGATCTGAGGGTTGGATTTGACTTTCTTGGCAATCAGCTCCCCTTTGACCGGGCGATTGGTTTTCGTTAAATCCGAGACACGAATACGCTTGCTTAAACCTTTCTGAGTCAGTAAGATCACATAGTCGCTTTGATCATTAATAATGGTGGCACTGGCAAGGGCATCCCCACTGGCCAGATTGGCGGCTTTTACACCTTTGGACCGGGTAGATACCTCAGGCACCTGATCAAGTGAGTAATAGGATACATATCCCTGCTCACTGACAATGGCAATCGAATCGTGCTCATAAGCAATGCAACTCGCCACGATTACATCTTTCGGTTGAAGATTCATCGCCATAGATACCTTGGAATTGCGTTGTAGCACCCAGTCTTTTGCGAGTGTTTTCTTGATAAATCCTTTTTTGGATACAGTGACAATCCAGCCATAGGTATCAAAATCCTTGAATACGAAAGCTTTAATCAGCTTTTCGACACCTTCCATTTTGACCCATTGGCTCAAATGAGTTCCGATATCCTTAAACTTGCCTTCCTCAATCTGATACACCGGTAGATAGGCATAATTGCCTTTATCCGTAATGCAAATCAGTGTATCCAGCGTATCACATTCAATCATCCCTAACAAGCGATCGTTTTCCTTAAGTCCGGTTAGATTCCCTTCAGATGCTGTTTTTGATCTCATGGATACACGTTTGAGATAACCGTCCTGACTGATGGTAACGAACACACGTTCACTTGGAATCAGGCTCATTTTGTCTATGACAATTTCACTGACTTCTTTTTCAATGTGGCTGCGTCGCGGATAACCAAACTGTTTCTTGACCTCTGTGAGTTCACCAATCATGACCCGACGAAGCATCGATGGCTCCTCAATCACCGTTTTTAAAAATTCCATTTCATTAATAAGCAACGCAAACTCTTCTTTTAACTCTACGATATCCGTGGATGTCAGTCGGTAAAGACGCAAAGAGACAATCGCATCGGCCTGACGCAAGGTAAATTCAAAGGCTTCCACCAGACGATCCATCGCTTCTTTTTTATCTTTGGATAAACGGATTAACGCAATAATTTCATCAAGGATACTCACCGCTTTGATCAGCCCCTCAAGAATATGGACCCGATCTTCCATTTTGTTATAGCGATACTGCGAACGTTTTAACACAACATCCTTGCGATGGTCGATAAACGCATCGAGCAGACGAATCAGACCCACCTGTTCGGGACGTTTTCCAATAATCGCGACCATATTGGCATTGTAATAAACCTGAAGATCTGTGTTTTTATACAGATAATTGGTAATCAAGGTTTCATCTGCGTCCTTACGGATATCCACCACAACCCGCAATCCATTGCGATCCGATTCATCCCGTACATCCTGCAGACCATCGAGACTCTTGTTTAAACGGATATCATCAATTTTTCTGACCAAATTGGCTTTGATTACTTCGTAGGGAATTTCTGTGATAATCAGCTGTTTCATCGCCTTGGTCTCTTTAACTTCCACCTTGGAGCGAATCACCACCCGACCTTTGCCGGTGGTAAAATAATCCTTAATTCCCTCTTCACCCTGAACAATGCCTCCGGTTGGAAAGTCCGGACCAGCCACAATATCCATCAGCTCTTCTATCGTACATGCGGGCTGTTTGAGGCGATGAATCGTCGCATCAATGATTTCCGTTACGTTGTGAGGTGGGATGTTTGTGGCATAGCCAGCCGCAATTCCCGTCGAACCATTCACAAGTAACTGCGGAAATCCTGCAGGCAAGACCGTTGGTTCAAGGGTCGTATCATCAAAATTGTATGTGAAACTCACTGTTTCTTCGTCGATATCGTTGCATAGATGCTGGGCAAAGGCTGAAAGTCTGGCTTCCGTATAACGCATAGCTGCGGCCGGATCATCATCAATACTCCCATTGTTTCCCTGCATATCAATCAGAGGAACATTCATTTTCCATGTCTGTGACATACGGACCATGGCCTCATAAACACTGCTATCCCCATGAGGATGATAGTTACCGATGACCAAACCCACGGTTTTTGCGCTCTTGCGATACGCTTTATCAAAAGTGTTGCCATCATGATACATGGCATAGAGGATGCGGCGCTGAACCGGTTTGACACCATCACGGGCATCCGGCAAAGCACGGTCTTGAATAATGTATTTGGAATATCGACCGAAGCGGTCTTCCATCAAATCTTCCAGTAACATTTCCTTGTTTAAATTTTCAGCCATCCTACACCTCCTGTTCACTTTCTTCAAGGGTAAACTGTACATGACTTTCGATCCAGTCACGTCGAAGGTTGGCTTTATCACCCATCAGAACACTCACTTTCTTGTGAGCAGACAAGCCATCATCCAGAGTGACCTGAATCAGGCTGCGTGTCTGTGGATCCATCGTGGTTTCCCATAGTTGATCCGCATTCATCTCACCTAACCCTTTGTATCGCTGTAACTCAGCTTTACCCATTTCTTCTTTCAGTATCGCCAATTGGATTTCATCATAGGCATAGGCCTGTTTGTTTCCTCGTTTCAGCTTGAATAATGGAGGCTGGGCAATGTATACTTTCCCAGCTTCAATCAGTGGTTTCATATATCGGTAGAAAAAGGTAAGTAAAAGTACCTGGATGTGGGCACCATCGGTATCCGCATCGGTCATAATGATGACTTTATCGTAATTGCAGTCTTCCACCGCAAACTCAGCACCTACCCCTGCGCCTAAGGCATGAATAATGGTATTGAGTTCCTCGTTTTTCTCGATATCACTGATGGAAGCTTTCTCTGTATTTAACACTTTTCCGCGCAAAGGCAAAATTGCCTGAAACTTGGAGTCACGTCCCTGTTTAGCACTACCACCCGCCGAATCACCTTCTACCAGAAACAGTTCGTTTTTCTTCGGGTTTTTGGTTTGGGCAGAGGCAAGTTTGCCTGAAAGTACGCGGTCTGCCTTGCCGTTTTTCTTCCCTTTTCTGGCTTCTTCACGGGCTTTACGGGCCGCTTCTCTGGCGAGCGAAGCTTTTTGAATCTTCTTGACAAGCTCAATGGAGAAATTGCGATTTTCCTCAAGATAAAAGGATAGTTTTTCACTCATGAGATTTTCAACCGCATTCTTCGCTTCCGAAGTACCCAGTTTTCCTTTGGTCTGACCTTCAAACTGAAGCAGATGTTCCGGAATACCTACGGAAATAATCACGGTCAGTCCTTCACGAATATCGCTGCCTTCAAAGTTCTTGTCCTTCTCTTTGAGCAATCCGGCTTTGCGGGCAAACTCATTGATTACTTTCGTCATCGCCGTTTTGGCACCGACCTCGTGGGTACCACCATCCTTGGTTCTGACCAGATTGACAAAGGAATAGATGTTTTCCTGATAGCTGTCGGTAAACTGAATCGCAACGGCTACATCAATCTCATTCACTTTTCCATCCATGATAAATGGCTTGTGCAGTGTTGATTTATCTTCGTTGACATAGTTCATAAAGGCGAGTAAGCCTTGTTCATATTTAAAGGTTTCCTGTTTGTTACTACGTTCATCAATCAATGTAAATGCGATACCATTAAGCAAAAACGCACTTTCACGTACCCGCTCCGCAATCCAGTCATAATGATATTCTGCATTGGTAAAAATTGACTTATCCGCTTTAAATCGGACCATACTACCAGTTTTGGTTGATTTACCGATTTCACTCAGCTTGCTTACTTTGCTTCCGCCCTGATCAAAGCGCAGTTGCACCGTTTTTCCATGATTGTTTACGGTTACTTCCAGCCAGCTTGAAAGTGCATTTACGACGGATGCGCCGACGCCATGCAACCCACCTGCGGTCTTATAGCCACCGGTCGATGAAAATTTGCCTCCCGCATGTAACACACGGAAAATGACTTCAAGAGTACTGACTCCGGAGCTGTGCATCCCTGTGGGCATGCCACGTCCTTCATCTTCAATGCGAATGATATCTCCCTTTTCAATCGCGACCACAATCTTTTTACCATAGCCATTTAACGCTTCATCAATGGCATTATCTAAAATTTCCCAGATTAAATGATGGAGTCCACGACTATCCGTGGATCCGATGTACATCCCCGGACGTTTGCGTACGGCTTCCAAACCTTCAAGTATCTGAATGCTCGACTCATCATATTGGTTGACTTTACTCATATAAAAACTCCTATCTTTTGATATTATACCGAAACTCTAAGATGATTTAAATAGGCCATAGCTTTACTTTGTGATAAAATACGGTTGAGGTGATAAGATGAACACAATTTATGCAGTGGTCATTGGTTATTTCTTTGGATCTATCCCATGGGCACTGATTATTGGTAAAGTATTTTATAAAGTAGATATACGTGAGCATGGCTCGGGTAATTTAGGTGGTTCGAATGCAGGAAGAGTTTTAGGCAGACACGTAGGCGCCATTGTAGGGGTTCTGGATGCATTAAAAGCATTTATCGCCATAGGAATCACTCTGTTATTTGCGGACACTCACGCGGCTGTATTGGCTGGACTCGCAGCTTCCATTGGGCATTGCTACCCGGTCTTTGCGAAGTTTAAGGGTGGCAAGGCAGTTTCAACCGCCTTTGGTTATCTGTTTGGGATTTCTGTTTTCGTCACCAATCAGGTTCTGTGGCTGTTTATTATCCCATTCGGCTTTTTCTTTGTTATGCTCAAAGGCACCAAGATTGTCTCACTGTCATCGATGACCGTGGTCACGATGGCTATGATCATTTCATTCTTTATCGTGGATGATCGGTTTATTTCCTATGCGATGGTAGGGATTACCCTACTTGTCATCTATCGTCATCGCTCCAATATCAAGCGAATTCTCGATGGCAATGAAAATAAAATTACGTGGATGAAATAGCCGGAGATTGGTTAAGTAGCTCCGTAAATAAACGATGTGAACTCATCGGATGAATTGGACTTTCAAGAAGTCCTTTTTTTATGCACTCACAGCTATGATCAATGTAATAGGTAAATTCTGAAGGCTGTTCAATCGTGAATGTTTCACTTGTGCCATCATAGCGATGATAGGTTACGGTGTTGGTTTTCCAAAAGTCATCGATAAAGATATAACCTTCAGTACCATAGATGCGTCCCGTATTTTTCATGGGCAAATCTATGCCTGCCTGAATGTTTGCGATGCATCCTTCTTCAAACTGAAGGCGAAGTGAGGCAAAACCATCCACTCCGGTACTCATGGATACCTGGTTTCGATGTACATCCACCACCGGTTTTTTTATTAAGGATAACACAAGCGATAGCGGATAGCCTCCGACATCGAAACTGCCGCCACCACCAATCGCTGGATCAAACACCCAATGATCGAGGGAAGATACAAAGCGATAGGAGTATGAAGCTTCGATGTATTGAACCTTGCCTAATACGCCCTGTTCGATCCATTCCTTCATTTTAGCTGTGGTTGGTAAAAAGAGTCCTTTTTGCCCTTCCATTAAAAACAGCCCTTTTTCCTTTGCGAACGCAAATACTTCCTCGACATCTTCTACGTGATAAAGCATCGGCTTTTCGCAGATGACATGTTTCCCTGCCGCAAGTGATTGCAGAATCAGCTGTTTATGGGATGCGGGAGGTGTGCTGATATAAACACAATCGACTTCAGGTAACCTGAGTACATCCTCAATACTGCCTGCATGCACAATGTCATATTGGTTGGCATACGCAACTGCTTTCTGATCATCCCGTGCGCCCACAGCGATGATGTGGGCATGCAAACTGTGTTTAACTCCTAAGACAAATCGATGACTGATTTTTCCTGGCCCGATAATGGCAAAGTTAATTCGTGACATACACATCCTCCTTATAGATTGTTTCTGCTTCTTCTTCACTGATGATTCCCTGATCCACTAACATAGATAAAACAATCTTCTGTCGAGCCTTGGCTCGCTGAAAATGATTGCTTAACTGAAAGCGTGAGGGCGATTGCGGCAATCCCGCTAGCAACGTTGCCTGCCCTTGAGTTAATCCATCGGGTAACGTGTTGAAATAGCCGATGGAAGCCCGTTGGATACCTGTGTATCCATCCCCGAAATAGATGATATTGACATACATTTCCAGAATCTCATCTTTGGTGTATTGAGCCTCAAGGTCATAGAGCAGATATATTTCAATGATTTTTCTCATCAGATTGGGCCGATAGTCAAAATAGAGGTTTTTAGCGACTTGTTGGGGGATGGTACTTCCTCCCTGAGCTAAGCTGAGTTTGCTCACGTTAGTCATCATGGCCCGACCAAAGGCTCGAAAATCAAAGCCGTTGCGCTGATAAAACCGCTTGTCTTCCACCGCAACAACCGTTTCAAGATAAAATGAATCAATCTGATCAATGGTCACATAGGTGGATTTGCTTCGCTGATCTTCCATCATCTGATGCAAAGGTGCATTCGATATCAGCAATCGGTATTGAACATAGCCGATAGCGAACAAACTGAAAATAACTGCCAAAGCAACCACAATCAACCGTTTGAACCATTTTAAAAGAAACTTCATGTTTATCACCTCTATTATTATATCAAAGAAGTCAAAAGAAAACACAGTTTCCTGTGCTTACTTGTATTGGTCCATTGATTTCATGATTTGGCGAATTTGAGCTTCGGAAGGCTTGCGCCCCATTTGCATAAACATCGCACGAATCATCTTTTCATTAATCGGTGGATTTTCTTTCAATTGTTTTAAGAATGTCTTACGGGTGAAGTAGTATCCAAGTCCACCACCGATAAGCAATCCAACGATTAAACTAATTAAACTCATCCAAAAATCGTTCATATATTTCTTTCACCTATCCTTACCCATCCATTTTAACGATTTATCTCTCAAATTACAAGAGGCAATTTTGTTAGAAACCTAAAGTGGCAGCCTCGTTATCAGAAAACCACCCAGGATCAAACTGGCTGCATTTGCTAATAAAACCGCAAAAAACAGTTTAACACGTTTCTTTTCCTTGCTAAGGGATAAAAAGGCAATCCATTCCACCAGTAAAATCACAAACTCATAGATAACCAGGGCGATAAGAGCATAGGTACCGATAGGCATATTCGCATTCAATGAAAGATTAAGCCATCCCTGGGTTAAAAGATTAATCATCAGAAAGAGAATCCAGAAGCGCTTACTTCGATAACCGAGCAAGAAAAAGATCAGTGCTTCTACTAACAGTGTGAGTCCCAATCGCAACCCGACCAGCTGTACATCCCTTAAAAATGACTTTCCCTTACTCAATGTACCTGTATCCAGATCCAAGGTATACAGTGTGTTGTATCCAGACAAATCCATCTGAGTAGAAATTTTCATCTGTTGTTCAGCCACAACGATCGTCAATGTGACTTCAACTGAAGTAAGATCCTTACTTCGTAACGAAGGGTGCTCAGAATAGAAAAAGCGCAGATAACTTTCAAAGGAAGACGCATAGGGATACCCTTCAACCGTTATCTCTTCGATTTGAAGGGTTCCTCGCATTTCCTTGTGTTCACCGGATACCAAAATCCAAAGCATCGGCGGCTCTGCAGAGTTTGCCTTTACATTAACAAAAAACCCACTGATCATAAAACAAAGCAACACGATTAACATTGACGTTTTTAAATATTTCATATCATCACTTACACCTTCGCTTTCTCACATTTATAACGGAAGCATCGTAATTAAAAAACCACCGAGAATTAGACTGGCCATATTGGCCACAAAGACTGTGAACATCAGTTTGGCTTTTCGTTGATCTTCACTGACAAAAAAGAAGACCAGCCATTCCACAATTAAAATGACAATTTCATAAAAAACAAGTGCTAACATCGCATATGAACCGACAGGCACTTCTGCGTTAAGTAACCCATGAAGTATTCCCTGAGTGAATAGATTAATTAGGATAAAAGCGATCCAGATGCGCTTTTCTTTAAATCCAAACAGAAAGAAGATCAAGGCTTCGACGAATATGGTCAGAATAACTCGAAGTCCGACCAACAGTACACTTCGTGCCAGTGATTTACCTTCAAAAAGTGTCTTCTGATCCAAATCAAAGGTATACATGGTATTGTAATCTCTCATTTGCAGCACATCTTCGATGATGTACTTTTCGCCGGTGAGATGAATGGTTACGATTGCCTGTACTTTTTCTTTTGTATAACTGTTTAATTGAGGTTCATCGGAAAAATAGAAGCGCAGATAACTTTCATAACGCGTGATGTAGGGGCGACCAAATAGTGTGACTCCTTCGAGTTGAAGGGTTCCACTCAGATCCTTGTGTTCTCCCGAAATCAAAATCCAAAGCATTGGTGGCTCATCCGCATTTGCCTTTGCATTTGCGGTAAAAGCACCAAGTAAAACAAGCATAAGCATCAAACATATTCCCCAACGTTTACATACATGTATCATGATTTTACCTCACTGAAATTATCTTAGCATATATTTCAGTTTTGCAACATAGAAAAAGCGAAGCTAAATGGTGGCTTCGCCTTGACGTAAATGATAGTAGAACCCTTTTTGATTCATCAGTTGGGTATGATTTCCTTCTTCCAGAATACCATCTTTGCTTAAGACCAGAATCTGATCTGCCTTTTCGATGGTAGACAAGCGATGGGCAATGACCAAAGTGGTACGACCGACTGAGAGTGTTTCAAGTGTTCGCTGAATGTATCGTTCAGTCTTATTGTCAAGTGCACTTGTTGCTTCATCGAGAATCAGAATCGGAGGATTCTTTAGAAAAACGCGTGCCAGAGCAATGCGCTGTTTCTGTCCGCCAGAAAGTTTAACGCCGCGCTGACCAATTTGAGTATCAAGTCCTGATGGCAAGTCGCTGACAAACTCCCAGGCTTCCGCCTTTTTGAGTGCATCAATCAGTTCCTGCTGCGATGCTTCCGGTTTAGCAATGGCCAAATTTTCTCCGATAGTTCCGGCAAAGATGAATACATCCTGCTGAATGATACCAATTTGTCTACGAAGAAATCCTAAATCGAAATCACGAATGTCAATCTCATCGATCGTAATTCTTCCTTGTTCAACTTCATAGAATCGTGGAATCAGAGATGCCAGAGTGGTTTTTCCACCTCCACTTGGACCAACCAGAGCTAAGGTTTTTCCTTCAGGAATATGAATATTGATGCTATTGAGGACAATGTTTTCTTCCACATCCCCATAACCAAAGGTTACATTTTCGAAGCGGATGCGACCAGAGATGGCTAAATCATCGATTTTATCACCCGCATTTGACTGTGCCGGTGTATCAACCACTTCCAGAAAACGTTCAAATCCAGCCATTGCCTGATTGTATTGCATGATGAATCCTGAGATGCGGTTAATGGGTTGCTGAAAGAGCTGCACATACAGTAAAAACTCGACAAGTCCGCCAATGGACAGCTGATTGGAAATAATGAGCCGGGCTCCCACAAAGAAAACGACCAGTTGAATGATATAGATAAAAAACTTGACGGACACGCCAAACTCAGCCATGGTTTTAAGCGCTGAGATACGTGAGGTGGCGAACCGCTGGTTTCCATCGTCGAACAGTTGCTCCTGCTGTGATTCAGCAGTAAACGCCTTGACGACACGAATCCCTGAGAAGTTATCTTCTGCCTGAGCATTAATATCCGCTACCCGACGACGCAGTTCGCGAAATGCCTTTCGGAATTTCAGGTTTTTGGATATACCTACCGCAATCATCAGTGGAACCAGTACCGTTAGAATTAACGCCAGTTTCCATTGCGTCAGATACATCATCGTAAACGATCCCACCAGAAGTACCACTGAAATCAGCAGATCTTCAGGACCGTGATGGGCAACTTCCGAAATGTCATTCAGGTCATTGACCAGACGGGACATCAGTTTACCGACCTTGATATTATCAAAAAATCTTATGGGTAGCTGCTGAATATGAGCAAATAGTTGCTTGCGCATGGCGAATTCCATGCGAACACCTAAAATATGCCCCCAATATTCCACGACATATTGCAATGATACTCGAATGGCGTACGCAATAAGAAGATAAAATGACCAGCGCAAGACAAGGGTTACATTCATGGATGGAATAATCACATCAATCATATGACTTGTAAAGCGTGGGGTAATCAGATCAATGCCTGCAATAATTATTGCAGACAGCATATCGACGAAAAGAAGTTTTCGTACGGGTTTATAATAAGCAATAAATCTACGTATCATACAACCTCCTACAGATTCAATTAGTTATCCTGATGTTGCGCACGGAAAGCGGCTTTACGTTCATGCGGTTTCAAATGTTTTTTGCGTAAGCGAATGGCATCAGGGGTTACTTCCACCAGTTCATCATCTTCGATAAATTCCATGGCATATTCTAGGGATAAGCTTCGTGGTGGAGTTAAACGCATCGCTTCATCCGCTCCGGTGGACCGGATGGCTGTCTGTTTCTTATTTTTTGTCGGATTGACATCCATGTCCATATCTTTGTTTGCAATACCTACAATCATCCCTTCATACACTGGGGTTTGAGGGGTGATAAAGAAACTGCCACGTTCCTGAAGATTAAAGATGGAGTATGTCATGGCTACACCGGTTTCGGTTGATACCATTACACCATTAAAGCGTCGGGCCAAAGGTCCAATGTACGGTCCATATTCCTTAAACTGACGGACCATGATGCCTTCACCGCGGGTATCATTGATAAACTCCTGACGATAGCCAAGCAACGCACGCGTTGCGGCGATCCAGCGCATAACAACACGGTCACCAATGGTTTCCATCGCTTCCATTTGTGCTTTGCGTAAGCTCATCTTGCTGATAATGGTTCCACTATAGTCTTCCGGAGTTGTAATAATGATTTCTTCCATCGGTTCCGATAATACACCATCGATCATTTTGGTAATAACTTCCGCTTTGGAGACCGCAAGTTCATACCCTTCACGACGCATGTTTTCAATTAGAATACCTAAATGCAATTCACCACGACCCGATACTTTAAATTTATCGGCACTTTCCGTTTCTTCCACTTTCAGACCCACATTGACTTCGAGTTCTTTTTCTAGGCGAGCCTTGATATTACGTGAGGTAACATACTTGCCACTTTTACCGGCAAACGGTGAGGTATTTACTAAAAAGTTAATCGATAGGGTTGGTTCTTCAATCACAATGGCTGGAAGTGGATCGATGTGGTTGACATCACACAAGGTATCACCAATCAGAATCTCACTCATCCCACCAATTAAGACCAGATCCCCACTGGCCACTTCACGTACAGAAACACGTTTAGTTCCCTGATAGGTATACAGCTGGGAAATCACTTGTTTTTTCGTTGAGGTTGGTGTTGCAATCATGACCTGTTGTCCCACACGCAAAACACCTCGAAGCAAACGTCCAATGCCAAGACGTCCAATATAATCATCGTAGTCTAGAGCCGTTACCTGAAGTTGGGCTGGTTCTTCATCCCGGTCGGGATACACCCCCGCATGTTCAATGATGGTATCAATTAATGGTTGAATCGATACACTTTCATCTTCAAGGTTGCGTTTGACCACACCTTCTTTTGCAACGCCGTAAAGAATTGGAAAGTCCAATTGTTCGTCTGTCGCATTTAATGAAAGGAATAAGTCATAGACCATGTCCACCACTTCTTCAGCTCGTGCATCTTTCTTGTCAATCTTATTAATGAGAAGGATGGGGTTTAATCCACGTTGCAATGACTTCTGCAAGACAAATCGCGTTTGTGGCATCGGGCCTTCCGAACTATCAACCAAAAGAATGACAGTATCTACCGTGGAAATAATCCGTTCAACTTCTGATGAAAAATCAGCATGTCCCGGAGTATCTACAATATTGATCTTTACATGGTCTACTTCAATGGCACAGTTCTTCGATGTAATGGTGATGCCACGCTCACGCTCAAGATCATTGCTATCCATGACTTGTTCTACATTCATTTGGTTTTTGGCTAAGGAGCCGCTGTAGTTAAGGAAAGCATCCACGAGGGTACTTTTCCCTGCATCGACGTGCGCAATCACGGCGATATTGACGATTTGTTTTTTCATAAACTTCCTTCTTTCAATCTCAAAAAAAATACCTGCATGCAGGTATTGTAAACCCAAAAGGCGATATGTATTCCCTGTTTGTACAGGTGGGTGTCCTGTGCCTTTTATTAGGATTCCTAACAAGGTCAGGCGTTCACACCAAGAGGCAACGTCCGGATTCCCTTATATCGAAATGTTGGAAATATATGGTTCCTTTTGGGTATCTCAATTATACCATACTTCATTAAAAAAGAAACTACTTGACATTTTCAAAAGTTGAATCTGAAAATTTAGTAAAATAACTTGAATTTTTCACAACTCTATCCGATAATAAATGGTGACAGGCTCTTGGCAATCGAAGTAACAAAAGAGCTGGACGCACCCCAATCCAATTTAAGAAACATCCCCTGAGACGCACCGGTAGCCACAAGTCGTACCAGGGTTTTTTCATTGAAATTCTGTGCAATCAGTGTACAGGTCGCCTGATTGCTCGTCCGAAAGAAATAGCGTTCAAAGATCATCACACACATCTGTTTACCATAGGGCAATTCATGAACCTCCACATGTTCAATATCCGTGATTTCAACTGCCTGCAGGTGTTCCACAACTTGCTTGGGTGTAATAGAAACATAAAACTCTTTCTTATCCATGTTCTCCTCCTAAACTTAGCCATTTAGCTTTTCTATCTTATCAGTTATTCCGTTACCTTTCAAGCAAAGAAAAAGATCTGAGTAATCAGACCTTTCTTACTGCCGATTTGGGATTTGTGGGGATTGGGGACCCATCGGCATATATCCATAAAATCTCGATTCCATGTATTTATCAAAACTTAAGGGTTTTGTCTATTGGATGGACCAGGAGCTTGTGGATTTTCAGGACGATTGTTTGTGGGTTTGTCTTCATCATCCAAACCACGATGGTTCTGATTTTCCTCACGATTCTCTTCAGTCTCACCTTCAGGTTCTTCTTCTTGAACTCGGTTGCGATTATGGACCATTCTGGAAGCTTTCTTTTCTAAAGCTTGTACATTCTTTTCCTCTTTCACAAAATCACTGACTTTAATCCATTCACCGTCTTCTTCTACGAAACCGCGAATGACATAGAGCCCAAGAGGTACTTCTTTGCCTTCAGCCTCAAACTTTTCACGTAGTGTCGCCTTAATGATAGCAACATGCATACCTTCTTCAAGTTCGCCCGCATGTTCAATGGCAGCCTGAATTCGTTGACCTAATGAATCTTCATACTCTTCATCTTCATTTTCTTCATCAAGCAACACGGTAGTAACAAGTATATAGTCTTCTTCATCATCTTCAGACTGGATAAATCCTAGTTCTTTTGCTCTCGCAATCAACTCAACAATCACATCCTCAACAGCTAATCCGATCCAATCGGATGTATCAATGGTTAGAGCATCATCATTCACAGCTTTGATTTCGATGACATGTTTATCCTCATCCACATAGAGTTCAAAACTTGGATTGATGTCCACACTGACCATAGCATAAGCAGATACTTGTGTTGGAGCTCCGATACCTGGTGTAAACAAGATACCCATAACAAGTGCAAAGACAAGTGACAAACTCATCATCACTAAACGAAGATTTCTTGTTTGTGACCGTTTATTACGGATATGCAACTGTTGCATCATGGTTTGTTTCATATCTTCTGCATTTAGGGCATGTTCGCGAATGGTTTTATTTAAATTTTTCATATTAACCCTCCTCACCCCTTATGAGTCAAATGAGTCGAAAAAAGTTTCATGTTCAATCATATTCTTCATTTTCTTCAGAGATCGGTAGTATTTGACCTTCACTGTATTCTCATTTAATCCCAGTTTCTCACCTAGTTCCTTAAAGGTTTGGTTGAAACGGAATTTACCAATCAGGATTTTCTGTTCCATTTCACTTAACTGACGGACCATCTTCCAGAGGTGTTCAGATTCAATATGATCAAATGCCTCTTCTTCAACATCAGTGTCATCACTGACGGTTTCAATCAGGTCCTCATCAACGGAGATGATCACCGATTCCTTCGCTTTGCTTTTATAATAGGCAACACACAGATGATTGGCAATGGTCGTCAGATACGCAGTCACATTATCCACGGTCCGATTCTTCATAATAATGGATTGGGCGTATTGGATGTAAACCTGTGAAACGATGTCCTGAGCATCCTCTAGTGTACGCACCTTGAAAAATACGTGGCGGGAAATAAGATCCACGGTTGCCTGGTAGACTGTTTCCAATTCTTCCTGATGTTCTCGTTTCATTGTATCACTCCATAGTTTATGAGTGTATTTAATCTAAAAAAGTTACACAAATCATTCAACATATTGAAGAATTTCATTCAAAGAGGATAAAAGGATATCCGCATCAGCCAACTCTTCCTGACTTCCATAACCATAGGCTGCCCCAAACGTTTTCATTCCATGCGTTTTACCCGCTTGAATATCATAGGCACGATCTCCCACCATAATGAGACTTTGATTTAACTGATCCAACACTTGTTCAATCATGGCAGCCTTACTTTGATACCCATAAGCTTCCGATGCCATCAGTAAATCGAAAATCTCATCCAGTTGAAACATTGCGTTATGTGAGTTCATATAGTAGTTTTTGCAATTACTGATGAGAATCAGCTGATGTCCCTGAGCCTTCAATTGCAAAAGTGTGCTACGAGTGTGCGGATACCATCGCGCATGTCCCGAAAGAATCAGTTCTTCCATGGTTTTTGAAACCACCATCGATGCCTGCTCACGCAGATCCTCACTGACATAAGGCACAAACTCCAACCACATATCCTTTGGATTTTTCCCTATGAAACTTGAAAAGACTTCCTCTGTAGGTATAGATATATCATATCCCTGCTCGTTTAAAAATTCAATGGCTTTACAAACTGCAGGACGATACACAAACATACTTTCATGAATCGTCCCATCATAGTCAAAGAAAATCGTTTTCATTATCCTTCAATGGATATCAGCAGATTCGCCATTTCAATGGCAGTTACAGCCGCATCAAATCCTTTATTCCCTGCTTTGGTCCCAGCACGTTCAATCGCCTGCTCAATGGTATCCGTGGTTAGTACGCCAAAGATGACAGGTACGCCGGTTTCCAAAGAAACTGTCGCAACTCCTTTAGACACTTCATTAGCTACAAAATCAAAGTGAGGTGTAGATCCACGAATAACAGCACCTAAGCAAACAACACCCGCATAGTTACCCGTTTTAGCAAGCTTCGCAGCAATAAGGGGAATTTCATAAGCACCAGGTACCCAAGCCATATCAATATCCTCTTCACTTACACCATGACGGCGGAAACCATCCAATGCACCTGACACAAGTTTACCACCGATAAACTCATTAAATCGACCACATACAATCGCAAACTTCCCCTTAGGGGCAATTAAATTTCCTTCAAATGTTTTCATTTTCATTTCTCCTTTTTTATGTTATTTTAACCATCTTCTATATCCTGTTCTGACATTTATTTAAAATGCAGATAGTGACCTAATTTAGCCTTTTTGGTTTTAAGATACATTTCATTGCGATCATTATGATTCAACTGAATTGGTACTCGCTCTACAATCTCAATTCCATACCCTTCAAGTCCAACGAGTTTTCTAGGATTATTTGTCATCAACCGAAGCTTTTTGACAGCCAAATCATTAAGAATATGTGCACCAACGCCATAATCTCTCATATCTTCAGGGAATCCTAACGCTAGATTCGCTTCGACCGTATCCATGCCTTCATCCTGTAGTGCATAGGCTTTGATTTTATTAATCAGCCCAATCCCACGACCTTCTTGTCTCATATAAAGTAAAATACCGCGACCTTCCTTCTCAATGGCTTGCATTGCTGCCGCAAACTGATCGCCACAGTCGCAACGTAATGACCCAAAAGCATCTCCGGTCAAACATTCACTGTGTACTCGGATCAAAACAGGGGTATCCGTTGTGATATCTCCTTTAATCAAAGCTACATGATGTTCTTTGGTAACAAGATTCTCATACCCAATCAGTTGAAACTCACCATATTTGGTTGGCATCATGGCTTCACTAGCTCGTTGTACAATCGTTTGTTTCTGACGAAGATAGGATACAAGATTGGCAATACTGATCATTTTTAAATCATGCTTCTTACAAAATACTTCCAAATCACTGACACGTGCCATGGTTCCATCATCTTTCATAATCTCACAGATGACTCCCATCGGTGAAAATCCAGCAAGCTGCGCCAGGTCGACAGCTGCTTCTGTGTGTCCTGTGCGGATCATCACTCCACCATTCTTTGCCACAAGGGGAAAAATGTGTCCAGGTCGACGGAAGTCAGAAGGTCTTGACTCTTGGGAAGCTAGAAGCTGAATAGTATGGCTACGTTCAAATGCTGAAATTCCGGTGGTCGAATCAAACGCATCTACAGAAACCGTAAAAGCTGTATGATGAGTATCCGTATTTTCATTCACCATTTGATTTAACTGAAGCTTTTTTGCCTTCTCTTCACTCATCGGAACACAAATCAGCCCACGGCCGTATGTAGCCATAAAGTTAATCGCCTCCGGAGTGACTGCATCCGCAGCCATAAGTAAATCCCCTTCATTTTCGCGATCCTCATCGTCAATGACGACAATCATTTTACCTAATCGAATATCCGCAATGGCTTCTTCAATCGTATGTAACATTCACATTCTCCTTTCAATAGAACCCGTGTTCTTTTAGAAAATCTTCATTCAGTGGTTTCTTCGTCGGTCTTTGTAACAAACGCTCCACATATTTCGCAATCATATCCACTTCCACATTGACAAAATCTCCCAGTTTCTTTTTAAGTAACGTTGTTACCTCTTTGGTATGTGGAATAATCGATACTTCCACGGATTTTGCATGTACTCGTTGAACCGTTAAGCTGACACCATCCAACGTTATGGACCCTTTTTCAATCATATAGCCCATAGCATCATCGCTAAGTCCAATCGTAATCCAAACAGCATTTTCTTCCTGTAGATAGTTTTGGATAATTCCAACACAATCCACATGTCCCGAGACAATATGGCCACCAAGACGTGTACTTAACGTCAGTGCACGTTCAAGATTTACTTCATCCATGGCTTTCAGATAATGAAGATTACTGCTACGCATCGTCTGTGCCATCACATCCACGGTAAACTCATGGGTACTCTTCGAAGTCACAGTCAAACAAACACCATTGGTGGCAATACTATCACCAACCTGTGTGTCTTCCAGCACCTTGGTTGCAGAAATAACCATCGAAGATGATTTCGCATTGCGTTGGATCGATTTAACTTTTCCAATCTCTTCGATAATTCCAGTAAACATCAGCTATCTCCTTTCTTAACTAAAGCAGAAATAACAAGGTCATTTCCAATCCATTCTGTTTTCATCTTCTTAAGTTCAATCGCTTCATCCACAGTGGCTACACCCTGACCGCCAATCGAAGTAAATGCTTCTTTACCACCCAGAATTTTTGGGGCCAGATAGAAGATAACCTCATCCACAATGTTTGCCTTGAGTGCACCAAAGGCCACATCACTTCCCCCTTCAATCAGAAGGCTATCAATACCTGCGGATGAAAGCTTACTGATACAATCATTTAGATCAACTTGACCCTGATCACTTAGACAACGTATGACCGTAGCTCCTTTATCTTTAATTTGAGCCTCAATATTCTCACTCATTCGCTCAGTGGTCATCACCCAGGTGTTCTTTACGTAAGCATCGTTTAATACGATACAATCCAGCGGAATTCGACCGGTCGAATCTAAGATGCATCGAATCGGCTGCCGAACCTGAGTTGAAAGTCGCGTGGTCAATGAAGGGTTGTCTGCAATTACGGTGTTGACACCCACTAGAATACTTCGATAATTCGCGCGCAATGTGTGTGCATGCGCTCGTGATTCAACCGAAGAAATCCATTGACTACTCCCTGTTCTTGTCGCAATCTTACCATCAAGACTCATCGCACTCTTTAATAAGACATACGGTCTTCTCTTCTGGATGAAGTGAAAGAAAATCCGATTTAACTCTTTTCCTTCTTCTTCCAGCACCCCGGTAATCACATCAATCCCGGCAGATTGTAGCATCTGAATCCCTTTACCCGCAACCAATGGGTTAGGATCCGTTGTGGAAACCACAACTTGCTTTAGTTTTGCCTGGATTAGTGCCAATGAACATGGTGGGGTTTTTCCATAATGGCTACAAGGTTCCAAAGTCACATACATCGTAGCACCCTCAACAGATTCAGTTGCACTTGCAATAGCTTCAACCTCAGCATGGGCTTGTCCATACGCATGATGATAGCCTTTTCCAATGATTCGATCATCTTTAACTAGGATGGCACCCACCATCGGATTCGGGCTTGTAAAGCTTCTTCCCTTCACTGCCTCTTCCAATGCCAGTTGCATGTAGTATTCATGGCTCATGTTACTCACCTCACACAAAAAAGCCCCAGTTATCCCAGGGCTTTGATTTACAGGTGCAAAAATAGCTAAAAAGATGCCATTTTGACGTGTTCTTCTTCCATCCAGACTTTACTGTCGCCTCCGTAATCACAACGGATCATGCTTTTACAAGCTCGCGGGGTTTACCGCCGGTCGGGAATTTCACCCTGCCCTGAAGATATTTACTTTTCGTTTGTACTTTATCATATACCTAAAATATTGTCAAATGAATTAGCTATCACCGTAAAGAAACTTCATTTAACAATTTCTTAAGCACTCCATGACTATTTTTGTTTCGCCACAATACTTAAATGCAACTCATTCAGCTGTTTGTTTTCAACCAGTGTAGGTGCTTCCGTCAACGGACAGCGTGCAGATGCATTTTTAGGGAATGCGATCACATCGCGAAGTGAATCCGATTCGGTAAGGACCATAGCCAAACGGTCAAGACCAAAGGCAATGCCTCCATGAGGTGGGGTACCATATTGAAACGCATCCACAAAGAAGCCAAAGCGTTTTTCAATCTGCTCTTTACTAAAGCCGATCAACTCAAAGAGTTGGGACTGCATCGCTTGATCATAAATCCGCAGTGAACCACCTGCAACCTCAAACCCATTGAGAACAAGGTCATAGGCACATGCCTTTACAGACAATGGATCTGTCGTTAATTTATGAGCATCTTCCGCTTTTGGACGGGTAAATGGATGATGACGGGCTACCAGACGGTTTTCTTCCTCATCCAATTCAAATAGTGGAAAGTCCACAACCCACGCAAAGACAAACTCATCACTGCGAACAAGCTCAAGTTTATCACGGAAGAATAAGCGTAGAGCTCCTAAAGCAACACACGTTTTCTCCCATGCATCGGCGACGATACATACCAGATCCTGATCTTTCAGACTCAAAGTAAAGATCAGCTGACTCTTCTCTTCTTCACTTAAGAATTTTGCGGCAGGTCCTTCGATGGTTTCATTGACCATTTTAAGCACTACCAGGCCTTTAGCCCCATATTTTTTCACCAAATCGGTGATCTGATCAATTTCTTTGCGGGTCATGCTCGCCTGATTCGGCACCACGATCCCCTTAATACTCCCCTGATTTGCCAAGGTAGAACTAAACACCGCAAACTCACTATGAGCAAACAACTGCGAAACATCCGTGAGATGCAACCCAAAACGTACATCCGGTTTATCTGCCCCATAGATATTCATTGCATCATCAAATGGAATACGGGCAAATGGCACAGGCAAATCACGATGAAAGACATCCTTGAACACCTTGACCATCATGTTTTCCATAATGGACTGAAATTCCTCTTCTTCCAAAAAGGAGGCTTCAATATCAACTTGAGTAAAGTCAAGCTGACGATCTGCACGAAGATCCTCATCCCTGAAACAGCGGGCTACCTGATAGTAGCGTTCAAATCCAGCCACCATAAGCAACTGTTTGAAAATTTGTGGCGACTGCGCCAAAGCATAAAATTCCCCAGGATACACTCGACTAGGCACCAGATATTCTCGAGAGCCCTCCGGAGTAGACTTGGTAAGCATCGGTGTTTCCACTTCGATGAATCCCTCATCATCCAAAAAGTTGCGCATCGCACGGGTAATCGCGTGACGTTGCATCAATTTCTTCTGCATGACTGGACGTCGTAAATCCAAATATCGGTAGGACAAGCGTGTATCTTCAAGTGCATCCGTATCATCCGCAATAATCAGCGGTGTTGTCTTCGCAGTATTTAATACCTTGACATAGGTAACGATGACCTCGATATCTCCGGTTGGCAGTTTTGGGTTTTTATCCTTACGTTCAAGAATCGTTCCTGAAATCTCAAGTAAAAACTCATGGCGAACGTCCCTGATTTGCTCACTCAAAGCTTCATCGAAAACACATTGCACAATGCCGGTACGGTCACGCAGGTCAATAAAGACGATGGAACCGAAATTACGGCGTTTGGCAACCCATCCAATCAGATGGACCGTTTCGTTGATATGATGACTTCTTAATTCTCCATTGGTATGTGTACGTTTCATTTTGCTTCCTCACTTACTTGACATGCGCAGTTTGAATGATCGTGATCTTCATTGAGCCAGTGATCCAGCTGCATAATTAGTTCATCAAAGGATACATCCAACTGTGTGTTCGATGGAATATGTTTCACACGAACTTTTCCTTCATTCACTTCTTCCCCTACAAACAATAAAACCGAGACTTTCTGACGATCAGCTGTCTTGAACATCGCTTTTAACGAACGACCCTGAACATCCATATCACTGCGATAGCCATTGGAACGGATATAGGCAAGAAGTGATGCGGCTGTATGCTGATACTCTTTAGCCAAAGGCATCACATAAACATCCAGTGGATTTTCCTGTGCTAAATCAATCCCCTCGGCTTCCGCCGCAACCATCAGCCGTTCGATTCCCATGCCAAACCCAATCCCGGACATCTCTGGTCCACCAAAATAAGGAATCAGACCATCGTAGCGCCCACCCCCAAAAATCGTGGATTGCGATCCCATGTCTTCATTACTCGAAACCACTTCAAATACTGTATGTGTATAGTAATCCAAACCCCTGACCAGACGGTCTGAAATCTCCACTGTTAAATCCAATGAGGTCAAGATATCCAATACTTCCTTAAAATAGGCTCTGGACTCCTCATTGAGATATTGTGACATCGCAGGTGCACTTGCCATCGCATCATGCTGTGCATCGACTTTGCAATCCAAAATGCGCAATGGATTCTGCTCAAAGCGACGATGACAATCCGGACACATTGTTTCCAAATGCGAGGCAAAATGATCTTTCAGTGCCTGACGATAGGCACTTCTTGATTCATCATCGCCAAGCGTGTTAATCAGCACTTTAATATCCTTAAGACCCATGGCCTGCAAGAATGAGACACCCAGTTGAATGACTTCCGCATCTACCAGAGGTGATTTGGCACCCAAATATTCAACCCCAAACTGATGATGAATCCGCATCCGCCCTTTTTGAGGTCGCTCATAACGGAAGTTAGGCCCAACATAATAGAACTTTACGGGTAAATCCGGGGATGTGTACAGTTTATTTTGAACAAAACTGCGAATCAGCCCTGCCGTTCCTTCAGGTCGCAACGTCAGTGAACGACCCCCAAAATCGGTGAACGTATACATTTCTTTATTGACCATATCGGAACTGTCTGCTTCCCGTTTGAACACTTCCGTGTGTTCGAAAATCGGTGTGCGAATTTCAGATACATTGTATACATGGGTGAACTGACGAATCAGATCTTCGATTGCATGCCACTTACTCATGTTTACTCCATAGACATCTTGGGTTCCCCGTGGGGATTGATAGTTGCTCATATTCTTCCTCCTTTGAAAATAAAAAAAAGCGCCGCTTAAGGACGCTTTTGCGTGGTACCACCTTAATTTCTTCTCCAAAAGGAAAAGACACTCGAATTCTTAACGCGAATGCACGGAAACCCCTACTGAGTTCAGAGTTTCTCCTCCAAAGTGTCAATTATTGCATCGAGATGGGAATTTTCACCAGCCATTCCTTCTCTAAACCATCGTTGCAATAACCTCTTTTTCCTAGGATTCTATAGCCATTTTAAAATAAAAGTTCATGTGAGTCAAGCAAATCACAAAGTGACGCGATCGACTGCGAGTACACTATTCACTTTTTTCAGATTAGCCACTACAACTTTCAGATGATCCGCATCATCTACCACAACCTTCAAGGTGGTTGTGGCCGTCACTTTATCTTCATTAATGGATGAGTTGACTGCATTTAACCCTGCTTTACATTGGGAAACCACGGTTACTAAATCTGTAAGCAAAAATGATCGGTCGGTGGCCAGCACAAACAATTGCACCTCATATTTACCCGTCTCAAAATCTTCATCCCACTCGACATGAATAAGCCGCTTGGTTTCATTGATGATGTTTGGACAGTTTTTTCGATGAACCTTAACTCCCTGACCTTTTGTAATATAGCCCACGATTTCATCCCCATACACCGGGGTACAGCATCCACCTAAGGTGATAAGCATCGTATCAATGCCTGCGATACGAACACCATGTTTTGACACCACTTTCCGCTGTGTCTGTTGCCGATTAAAAATCTTGGATAAAGATAAGGTATCCATCAGCGTTTTCCGTGAATCCACCATCTTCTCCATCAGAGCATGCATCGTCAGGGATTTGACAGCTAACGCAAAGTACAGATCGTCCTGACTCTTGATGCTAAACTGAGAAATAATCTGTTCCATACGTTTGGTATTGATAAACTCTTTTTCATCGATGTTGCGGCGTTTACATTCTTCCTTAAACATTGCCTCACCCTTGATGATATATTCTTTACGGTTTTCCATTTCCTTCTTCTGAATAAAGGCTTTAATTTTGTTACGGGCATGACTTGTTTTAACAAACTTCAACCAGTCTTCTGAAGGTCCTGTGGGTTGCTTTGTGGTTCGAATCTGAACCACATCCCCCGTTTTCAACTTAGTATTTAATGGAACCAATACACCATTGACCAAAGCACCAATGGTCGCATGTCCAACCTCGGTATGAATGCGATAGGCAAAGTCAATCGGTGTTGCCCCATTCGGTAAGTCAATGACTCGCCCTTTCGGTGACATCACGTAGACATTCGCCTCAAAAATATCCTTCTGTAAGGTTTCCATGTATTCCATGGCACTATCTGAGGTTTCGCTGGTTAATGCATTAAAATCTTTGAACCAGGAAAGTTTTTCTTCAATTTCACGCTGTTCTTTTTCAGCTGAATAGCGGACACCTTCCTTATATCGCCAGTGAGCCGCAACTCCGCGTTCCGCAATCGCATCCATTTTTTCAGTACGAATCTGCACTTCAAAAATATGACCATCCTCACCTACAATCGTAGTATGAAGTGACTGATACATGTTCATTTTCGGCATCGCAATATAATCTTTGAGACGACCGGGAATCGGACGATACTTCGCATGAATGTATCCCAGGATTTCATAACAGTTCACTTCTTCATTGCAGATAATGCGGATAGCAAGCAGATCCAGAATTTCATCAAACCGCTTTCCCTTGGTTGTCATTTTCTTGTATATGGAATACAAGTGTTTGGAACGACCAAAAATACGATGATTTAATCCGTGGGTGGTAAGCATATCCGAAATATCCTGGATCATCATTTTGACCTGGGCGTCCCGTTCTGCTTTACGGACCTCCACCATTCGAGCGACTTCATAATAGGCATCTCGATGCAGATAATAGAAACTTAAGTCTTCAAGTTCATTTTTTATTTCACTGATCCCCAGACGATGCGCAATTGGTGCATAAACATCCAGGGTTTCAGCCGCGATTTTCTTCTGCTTGTGTTCCGGCTGATACTGCAAAGTACGCATGTTATGCAACCTGTCCACAAGTTTAACCAGAATGACACGAATATCCTTGGCCATCGCAATAAAAATCTTGCGGTGATTGGCTGCCAGATACTCTTTTTCATCTTTAAAGGTAATATTCCCGATTTTCGTTACACTTTCGACAATGGTTGCGATTTCTTCACTGAACTCCTTCGCGAGTACATCTTTAGGGACATCACAGTCCTCCAGAACATCATGAAGTAGCCCCGCCGCAACCGTCGTTGGTCCCGAGCGAAGTTTGGCAAGCACATAACCTACATGAATCAGATGGTTGATGTATGGTTCGCCACTCTTACGCATCTGACCATTATGTTTTTCGGTTGCATAGGTAAGCGCATGTTGAATCAGGGCGATACTCTCTTCCTCAAGAATATAGTCCTTGACTGCATCCATTAAATCTGTGCCAGTAATTTCCTTTTGCGTTGTTTGAGCCATACATTCACCTCCTTTTTAGAAAAATCGAAGAGTTTCCTCTTCGATCCTTATTCGTATGACATTACCGTAAATACGTCTACGTCTTTAAGCTTGTCACGGCCATTGAGTGATGTGAGTTCGATTAGAAAAGCACATCCCACAACGTTTCCACCCAATTCTTCAATCAGTGAAATCGTTGCTTCTACCGTACCACCCGTCGCAAGTAAGTCATCAACGATAAGAACACGTTGATTTGGTCGGATTGCATCACTGTGAATATGAAGTTCATTTGAACCATATTCTAGATCATACTTGTAACTGACCGTTTCGCGTGGTAGTTTTCCTGGTTTACGTACAGGAACAAAGCCAATTTTCATGGCATGGGCTACTGGACATCCGAAGATAAATCCACGGGATTCAGGACCCACGACGACTTCTGCTCCCACTTGGGTAGCGAAATCAATAATTCGCTGGGATGCTTCCGCAAAAGCCTCACCATCCGCCATTAGCGGTGTAATGTCTCGAAATAGAATTCCCGGAATCGGAAAATCAGAAATCTCAGCTATATAATTTTTCAAATCCATGTTGCGCCTCCTCAACGTTACTATTATATCAAAATTCACTTAGAATGCACGTGCTTTCAACACCTTTTGGGCAAAAAAGACACATTTTGTCTGATTGCGAAATGTATTCAACCCAAAGTTTCCAATGATGGCAATCGACGATGCATCCAAAGCATCCGCCTCGACTTCCTCAAAACAGATGACTTCAAAAGCGATCGGCGACGATACAATCCATTTGGACAATTTCTTGTTTGGTAGATGTGCTGTGCGGTCTACCCGTACATGATCCACCAGAATCAACGGCTTGGAAAATCCCTGACCAAAAGGAGCCAGTTGTTCAAACTCTTTGATAGCTGCACAACTGATGGACTCTAGCGGAAACTCAAAGACTTCCTCAAGAACCGGATCTTCACTTTCCACAAACTCATAGACGTCCTGCATAATCTGTGTCGAAAACTCCGCAAAACGCTCTTTCGCTACTTCGAGTCCGGCTGCTTGCGCATGACCACCGAAATGTAACATGTAATCCGCGTACTGATGCAAAAACGTATGAAGATTCATTGAATCACTTCGTCCACTCCCTTTATAGGAAGTTTCGGTTTCAGCTAAAACCAGCGTCGGTTTCTTCGTAATGCGCATCAGCTGACCCGCAGTAATCCCCACAAGCCCCTGATGAAAACTCGCATCCACAATCACATCCATGGGACCATCC
>WPCK01158097.1_pt1 | contig 26585 bp, 26 predicted proteins | sample 5399851 | NCBI WGS metagenome assembly WPCK01 (sample SAMN12869471, study PRJNA574797) | sludge metagenome | isolation source: wastewater treatment of pH11 | place: China:Beijing | collected 2019-05-20 | reverse complement strand
GAGGTGGTCTTTCGGGACCAGTTGGTCCAGCGAGGCGTCGGTGCGGATTGGTTCATGGCGTTTGGCGATATGGGCTCGGTACATGATGATTCCCCTTCCTGTTCGGAGGCGGTGACGATCCATACATACCAGTTCCCGCTTCTCGAGATTTTAGCCCGCATCGGGGGCTTTTTCTATCGGCCGTCGAGGCCTCAGAAAAAGACGAGAGGCCACCCAGGGGCGGCCTCTCGCGGCGCTCATCCGACGGCGCCGGAGACTCCTGAGGGATCAGCGAGCGGAGGGAGACCCAACAGCGACAACGTCGCGATGCGGCTCCCTGCTCGCCCCTAGGAAAGCGGAGGCACCAAGAGGATGAGCGAAAACATTCTGTTAGTCAACAATCTGAAAAGGTGCCGTGTGGCACCTTTTCTTATTTATGTAACTGACGCTCCGAGCAGTAATAAGCGACTTGCTTGATGATCGGCTCTGTCAGCAGTTCGAGCTTCGTGCGGGAGATGACATCATCGATTATCTCAAATGACGACGCACAGTTGGCCCGGACGCGTTCGACTTTCAATCGACTCGTCTCAGGGAAAATTAGGAACGAGGTGACCGGTACGGCCTGTCCGCATTCTTTCTTCAACCGGTTACGCACTTGCTTCGTCACCGACTCGAGTTCCGTGACCGGATGCGGATGAATGGTTTTCCAACCGAGTGATGTCTCAAGGCGACACTCCCGATTCGAGATGTGAACGGCCGCTGTCGTCCGATTGATTCGAACCAAAAATACACCTTTCGGGCCGACGAGTACATAATCGAACAAAGTCGAGGCAATCTCCACATGTTCAATCATCATCCAATCGAATCGACACGTATGTCGAACGATCTCTACAATCTCATCCGTGTATGATTTTGGCGGGTCCACCACTTCCACTTTCGTACGGAACAGCCCTTTTGTCTGTCGTTTCACCGGTTCTTTCGGAACGGCCGTCAACACTTGCAACATCCCATCCACCCCCTCTCGTTATTCGCTCGGTCCGACCTGTTTGCCAAAGACGGCTTTTTCTAGATTTGAGATACGTCGTAACATATCATAGTTCGAAGCGACCGGTTGCACTTGTTTCACCGGCTCAGGCTGATCCGTTGCACCGCGTCGCAAAGAATCGTTCTCTTGCTGTAGCCGCTCGATTTCTTTTGCCATCTTCTCATAGTCGCGGATGACGACATCTAAAAACTGGTCAACTTCTTCTTGTGAATAGCCACGGAGGGCGGTTTTGAATTCTTGTTTATAGATAGCTTCTGCTGTTAATTCCGTTTGCATCATCTTCACTCCCATTGTTGTTCCCATTGTTTTTCTTCTTCGATGACCCGTAAGTCCTCAGGTGTAATCATGAATAACTCCATTTGATGTTTCCGTTTCGCCCCTTCGACGAGAAAACGGGGGCTTCCTCCCGTCTCTTCGTCATAGAGCGTAATGAGTCCTGCTGCTTTATCCAAAAAGAACGCGGTTTTTGCCCGAAGTTGGCTCGGGTCTTCGTACGGACGCTGCGTCAAAGGCTCAAAGAAGTCGGCCTCGAGCTGAAGTTGGATATACAACTCTTGTTCGTACGGTTTATAGCGTTCCTCCATTTCCAAAAATGGCGGGAACACCGCAATCTTGATGGGGTATGTTTCTCTTAACTCTAACAATACTTGTCCGGCCCACAATTCACAACCGTTCGTACCACTAAAAATGAACCATTCGCCTCCAAGTTCGATCGCCTCGAGGATTTTGCGACGATACGCTTCTTGAATGATTTCGATTCCAGGATGATCGGCTTTGAAGATGCCGAGCTCGTGCGGACGGTAACCGGTGATTGCAACGACTTTCATAGACTCTTCCTTTCTAATCGTGCCAGACGATGCTTCAATTCGCGTTGTTCTTTAAAGGCGGTCTGCTTTAAGACGGTCCGACGCTGTTCAGCCAACTCGAGCGCCTGTTTTGTAAAGCGGATGGCGCGGGGAATGTCTTTTTGCCGATGTTCCGCATGCTTGGCGAGTTCAGTCAACGCCTCAATCGTCCCGATTTGTTCAAAGATCGGTAACGCTTCCTCGATGCGACCATTTCGCTTCAACAACATCGCTTGACGGAGACGGGCTCGTTTCGACGGATTCTCGAGCCGTTCATACGTTTGCAGAGCGGCTGCTTCGTTGCCGAGATCGTTCAACCAATGCGCACGCTCCTCTCCGAACGACATCCCCTCCCCTTCGACGAGATGGGTGAGTCTCGTGTAGAGGGAGACGAGGCTCAAGCAATCGGCATGGTGGTGCTCGATGACCGGTCGTAAAATCTCGGGTTCCCGGTCTTTGACGTACTGAAAATAATGCATCGGTGCCAAGAATCCAGGCAAGTCATCTGTCCGCTCATGTCCGAAATGGGCCTCGACCGCTTTGAGCGATACCGATTCGAGCGTCGGTTTCAACAGACGTCTCGACGCATGCAACAAGTCGACGTGTCCAACAGCGGGGAGTGCCTTCACTTTCGATTTCACGAACGTGTGGCGCGTCTTGATTTGCGGCCAATCAAACGACTTTCCGTTGTACGTCACAAAACGGACCTCGTCCCCGATATCGTTCAGAAAATGATAATAAAACGCCGTCTCGAACGCCGGATGGGGCAAGACGTACTGCACCATTTCAAGATGGTCATGCTGTACCCGCGCGAAGCCAATCAAAAAGATGGACGTTCCGGACCCACGAAGGCCGGTCGTCTCGGTGTCCATGAACAGCACTTGCCGGGCTGGGACGTCGACAGCGAAAAACGGATGGTTCGCCACGGATAGCGCTTGTTTTGCCGCGGCGTACGTGAAGTCATGATACGACGTCTCGAGCGGATACACTTCTTTCAGGCGGACACACCACTCGCGCTCGAACGTCAAAATCTCACCGCCTAACGCCTTCCACTTCTCTTGTTCGACCTCATCGGGTGATACGGTCACTTGTTTCGGTTCATTCGTTTTTATAAGTCGTGCTAATTTTGCTTTCATATCGTTCCTTTCAAGGCGTGCAACTGATTGATGACCTGCTGTTTAAAGTCGCCATAGCCGACCATACCGACACAGCGAGGACAACCGCTCACACACGGACAATCCTCGACAGTTCGAATCGCGGCATCTAAGATGGTCGAGGCGTCCCGATAGAGCGCCTCACTTAAACCGATACCACCCGGGTAACGGTCGTAGAGAAAGACGGTCGGTTTATTCGTATGGGTCGCTTTCATCTGAAGCGTCGTGAATAAGTCGTGACTGTCACACATAAGATAGAGCGGGGCAAGGCGGCGCAACAAATCACTGACCGCCTCGAGCTGATCTTCCATGTCGGCCTCGGAGTAAGCGAACCGTTCGTCGAGGGTGAACCACGTCGCCGTCGTATGAAGCTCGCGTTCCGGCAAATGGATCGGACCCGATCCGATGTTCTCATGCGTGCCGAACTTGATCTTTTTGAACAGCGTCGCCATCGCGATGACCGACACTTCACCGAACGTCTTGACGCCATCCGACTTGTTCTCTTCTAGCACTTTCAGCTCGACCGCCAAATTCGCGTCCGTATAATAATCGACATCGACTTGCCGGACGTACGCTTTCTTTTCCTCAAAATCAAGTTTTTCAACTTGATATTGTTCAGCGCCGTGCAAATAGATGGCCTCGTCATGCAACAGCGTCATTGCGCTGAACGTGTCCATCTCACCGATGACCTCGTGTTTAGCCGTCTGATCAACGATGACGACGTTTTCCTGATCGCTCGTCCGGAGCGAGATCTCATGAGCCGGGAATGAATCGGTCATCCAATAATACTTATCGGCCCGTTCGTGTAAGACGTGAGCGTCCGTCAAGAACTCAAGGACGTCTTCCGTCTCCACCGTGCCGAACCGTTCACCTTTATGAAACGGCAATTCGAAGGCGGCACATTTTATGTGATCGACGAGAATGATCAAGTTGTTCGGGTCAAGTCTCGCCGCCTCGGGCGACCGGTCCAAGATGAGATCTGGTTGGTCGACGACGAGTTGGTCGAGTGACGAGGACGAGGCGACAAAGATGACGAGCGCTTCAGAGTTCCGGCGCCCGGCCCGGCCGGCTTGCTGCCAAAGTGACGCCACCGTGCCCGGGTATCCGTTCAAGACGCACGCCTGCAGTTGCCCGATATCGACACCGAGTTCGAGCGCGTTCGTCGAGACGACCGCCTTGATCTCTCCGTCACGAAGACGACGTTCGATTTCTCGCCGCTCTGATGGCAAATACCCGCCGCGGTAACCGACGATTGATTTCGGGCCAAGTTCACGTCGGGTCAGTTCCTGTAAATACGTCAACAACACTTCGACCCGAACGCGCGAGCGGGCGAAAACGATCGTCTGGATGTCAGCCTCGACGAGCTTGGAAGCGATGCGTTTCGTCTCGAGCGTGGCGCTCCGGCGAATTCCGAGCGCCTCATTGACGACGGGCGGGTTGTAGAAGATGAGATGCTTCTTCCCTTGCGGCGCACCGTTATTGTCGACGAGCACGACGTCTTCTTCCGTCAACAGCTCGGCGAGTTCGACCGGATTGGCGATCGTCGCCGATGTCATGATCCATTTCGGATGACTCCCATAGTAGGCGCATATTCGTTTTAAACGACGGAAGACGTTGGCGACGTGACTTCCGAACACTCCGCGGTACGTATGCAGCTCATCGACGACGATATACTCTAAATTCTCGAATAAACGAATCCACTTCGTATGATGCGGCAGTATGCCAGAGTGGAGCATGTCAGGATTCGTGATGACGATATTGCCAGCGTCTCGAACTTTTGTCCGGGCGGCTGGAGACGTATCCCCGTCATACGTAAAACAGCGCAAATCTCCTTCGAGCGCCTCGACCATCGACATGAGATCAGTGTTTTGATCTTGGGCGAGCGCTTTGGTCGGGTAAAGATAAAGTGCCCGCGCGTTCGGTTGTTCAATCATCTTGGACAAGACGGGAAGGTTATAACAGAGCGTCTTCCCGGAAGCCGTCGGGGTAACGATCACGGTCGAGTTGCCGCGTGCCGTCTGCTCGATCGCCTCGGCCTGATGGGTGTAAAGCTGTCGGATGCCCCGCTCGTTCAAGACACGGACAAGGTCGGCCGGGACGCTCGACGGGATGTCGGCATATCTCGCCGGATGCGCGTCGACCGTGTGCCAATGAGTGACGTGGCTTGAGAAGCTCGGGTCGGTCTTCAACGTGTGAATCATTTCTTCGACGGAACGCTTTTTACGCATAAGTTCACCTTCTTTTTTACGATTTCGAAGGTGCAAGCCGCTCCACGATCTCCTTCACCTGTTCGATCCGTTCGTCGCGTACGAGCCGATGGATGGCTGGAAGGCGGAGGACGTGCATCGATTTGAAGGCGGCCGCTACATGTTCGTTCTCTGCTTCGAGCCGCTCGATCGCATCCGCATATAACAGATGTGTCGTTCGGCCGAATAAGACGATCGTATGTAGCTTCGTACATTTCGAATGGACCGCCTGTAAATGTTTCGTGTAGCGTTGCACCGTTTTATAATAATCTTCTCGCGCGGAGAGCGCTTGACGCTTCCCGCGTAACAGTTCAGCATAAAATGATTCGTCACCGAGAAACATCGTCTCGACGCCGATTCGTTTCAAATGAGGATGGCCCGCTGCTTCGGCGACAGCTTGATCATGAAGCAGTTTGCCGAACGGAATCGAATCGCCCAATAGGTTGCGTCCCATCTTCAAGCCGTTAATGCCGTGTAGCGGAAGACCAAGATCATCATCTTGCAGCCGATCGATTACAAATAACACTTTCATCTTACGTTTAAGAGAGAGTTGTACCATTTGTCACCATCCTATTCGCTTTCTTACCATTATAGCAAACGACAACGAAAAACAGGGCGATCGAAATCACCCTGTCGGTCGTTATTCATTGTTTCGGTCGGCGTTCCCGTTTCCACGGTCGCTATTCCCGTTTCCACGGCTCTCGTTTGACTCAGACGATTCCGAGTTGGACTGACGCTCAAGGTCGGTCCCAGACTCTTCTTCAGCCGGCGGCGTTTCTTCCGTCGCTGGCTCTTCCGTCGTCTCTTCCGAGTCCGTTTCATCGTTATTGCCGTTTCCATTGTTGTTGTTGTTACCGTTATTGCCGTTGTTTTCGTTCGACTGTTCTTCTTCGGCCGGCTCTTCAGCCGGTTGTTCAGTCTCTGGCTCCTCTTCTTCTTCAGCCGGTTCTTGGTTTCGTTGAACCGTATACTGTGTCTGAAGCGGGCTCGACTGTTGTTCGCCGACGAGTGGGTTCGTCGCCGTCGCGACGATCGTGAACGTTGTCGTCCCGTTCGTTAGACCCGAGATGTCGACACTCGTGTCCGACGTCGTAGCGACGACGCGTTCACTGCCGTCCGGACGCTTCTCCGTCACGGTGAACGAGAGGTCCCGATAGCCGTCCGCTTGCACCGCTTCTTTGTTATATGACCATGTCAACGTTCCGCGGTCCGCCGGGATATCGTAGTTGATCGATGCGCCGGTCGGTGCCGGGAGTTTGTCCGGTTCTAAATCTTTCGGTTTTGTCCCTTTGACGTACAGCTCGTTCCCGAGTGAGAGCACCGAGTCTGGTTGCTGGAACGCTGCCGGGCGACCGTTCGCGTTCGTCACTTCTTGCATCATATACTCGAAGTAGAACTGGGCGTAGTTCGGTTTCATTACCGTATCAGACGTCTCGTTCGAACGTCCGGTCCAAACGGCGATCGAGTAGTCGGTCGTATAGCCGGCGAACCATTTGTCCATATCGTTGTTCGTCGTCCCCGTCTTACCGGCGACGTCGTACGGGAAAGCACCTGGCTGATACGTCCCGTTCGATGCGCTGACGACGTCACGGAGCATGTCGGTCAACATGTACGCCGTATAGTCTTCCATCGCCTGCTTCGCTTTCACCGGCGAGTTGATCGTCGAGCCGTCGTTGAACTCGATTTTTTGAATCAAGTGCGGCTTCGTGTACATGCCGTTCGTGCCAAGGGCGGCGTAAGCGGCTGCCATCTGCGACGTGCTCGCTTCGGCCGCACCGAGCGCGTTCGAGGCGTTCATCTCGTCGCCTGACATCGATGGCTCAATACCGACGTTCTCGACGAACGATTTGATCGCGTCTTGTCCGAACTCGTCACGCACTTCATAGAAGGCACGCAAGGCCGGCGTGTTCGCTGACACGGTCAAGAAGTAACGCATCGTGTTATTTCCACGATAACCTTCATAGTAGTTCACTGGATTGTAATCTTCATCTTTGAACGGTGCGTCTTTTAATACTTTACCCGTTGACCATTGCCCGTTCTCAATCCCAGGGCCGTAGTCGAAGAACGGCTTCGCCGTCGATCCGATTTGACGCTTCTCGCGTGAGAAGTCGCGATAGTTCTTTTCGCCTTGCTCCGCTTGTTGGCTGTCGATCAAGGCGACGATTTCTCCCGTCTTCGTGTTGAGAACGGTCGCCCCCATCCGCAGGTCTTCCGGGAAGACGTTTTCGACGTTCATGAAATCGACGTTGTTCGATTTGATGTCGTTGTTGAACTTCGTATGCAAGTCTTTATCGATTGACGTATAGACTTTGAGCCCTGCCCCGTAAATGTCTGCCTGTTCGAGGCCGTAGTCTTCTTCGAGCTCGGCTTGGACGCGGGCGTAAATCGCACGCGTGTACGACTCGCCGTCCGTCTGTGGGGCCGGCGAGATGACGTCCGCGATCTCGACGTTGAGCGCTTCGTTGTATTGTTCTTCCGTGATGTGACCGTCACGCTTCATCGCGGCGAGCACTTGCTCTTGACGATAGCGCGTGAGTTCTTGGTCACCGCTGATCGGATCATACGCACTCGGGCGTTGCGGCAGACCCGCGAGGATCGCCGCTTCTTGATAGTTCACTTCCGATACAGGTTTGTTGAAGTAAGCTTTCGAGGCCGATTGCACCCCGTAACCGCCTGAACCGTAGTAGTTAATGTTTAAATACATCTCAAGAATCTGTTCTTTTGAATATTCACGTTCAAGTTTGATGGCGAGCCATTGTTCTTGGATTTTACGTTTCAGACTCTTCTCACTCGAGAGCATCGATTGCTTGATGAGCTGTTGCGTGATCGTCGAGCCACCTTCGGCCCCGAACCCGCCTGTCAAGTTGGCGATGACGGCGCCTCCGATGCGGCGAATATCAATCCCATTATGTTCATAGAAACGACGGTCTTCAATGGATACGACCGCTTGTTGCATCACTTCTGAAATGTCGTTGATCGACACGTATTCGCGCACTTGACCGCTCTCGAGCGGTTCCCCGTTCGATGAGATCAATTGGATCGGGTACGTCTTCACCAATTTCTCTTCGTCAAGCGGCGGTGCGGTCGCGATTGCGTAGGCTGAATAAGCGCCCGCGGCGACGACGCCGATAATGAATAGTAATGTTGCGATTAAAAGAATGCGGCGCCAAATCGGCTTCTTCGTTTTAGGTTTCGACTTTTTCGTCGTGTTCTTCTGTTTATTGGTCGTCGTGTCTTGTCGACGTGCCACCCGACTTCGTTCCATTCACGTTTCACTCCTTCTATTCAATCGAGCCACGCCTCAAGCACCGCCAAGTAGTCGACGGCAGGCAAGGCCCGGGTTGGGACTTCCATTCCATGTTGTTCGATATAGCTGAGCGGGATTGATTTCCGTCCCGTCTCGCGTTGTTCCCACCAGTCTAACAACTGGTCTGCCGATAACACATATTGCGTATTATAGCGGCTAAACCGGATGATGACAAAGCAAACCCCTCCATGTTTCATACAATCACGCATGTGTGTGATTTGGTGGTCATGAAAGTTGCCGAGCGGGAAAGACGTTTTATTGTTCGTCTCTTTCGCCTCGAAGTCGATATACTTCCCTCGGTACACCCCGTTATAATCGGTCGTCGAGGCTTGCTTGAAGTAAGCCTCCGTCACTTTGGCGGCGCTTCGCTTCGGATAATCGACTTTGACGATTTGTAGCGGCGTCGGTTTTTTATGGATGACGGCTTTGCCGTGCAACCGATAATACTCGTTCGTCTCGTTGAGAAGCGTCTCCAAGTTCATTCCCCGATTCGCATACGTCGGGGTCTCGGGTCGGCTCGGTATCCGATTGGACGATGTCGCTTTCTTTCCGTTTGGATAGTGGAACAATGTTGTCACCCCTACATCTCATTTTAGCAGGTCGGCCCACTCGTTCCTTCCGTCTAAGGTCTGATTGTCGAGTTCTGTCGTTCGACTCTGTCGTGGATTTTCCGCAATGCATATCGTACCAAACTCTTGTGTGTTAAACTAGTATGTAGTGTATTGTGTATTCAAATTGACACAAGCTTGTCACCGTGTCAGTGAATGTTTTTCTACAATAAGTCTTCTACTAATTAGCCATTTTACGATTGGCGTAAACCCGATTGATGAAAGTTTTAAACGAGACAGAAAAAGAGCGAAGCTTGACATCAATGAGATGTAGCTGTGTTGGAGGGGTACGATGGAAACACAAAAGAAGTACGTCATGTTCGTCGACGAGACTGGGACACCTAAAGGAAACACACAATTCAATTTGACGGGCGTTCTCATGGAATACAAGTACGCCATTGACGCGGACGAGGCCGGCATGCCTTGCGAATTGAAACGCCGCCTGTACGCGTTCAAACGTGATGTTTTCAAAACCGAGAACATCCCGCTCCATTTGAAAGAGATTTTAAAGGCTGAGCACCCGTACGGAAAAGAAGACGGCATCACGATTGACATGCTCCGCGATTTTTGGAACAAACTACCGGACTTTCTGCGTGACATCAATTGCACGATCATCAGCGTCGAAGTCGATAAGCAGAAGCTGCATGACTTCTATTCCACGCCGAAAGACCCTTACGTCGTCGCATTCGCTCACTTGATGAAGTCGTTTTACGCATTTCTTGAAGAGACGGAAGCGGTCAGCGCCCGAGTCGTCCTCGAATCGCGTGACGATTATCAGAATCTACTCATTCAAAAGGCATTCTTTGACATTTTTAATTCAGGAACGGTCCACCTCGATGTCGAAAAGAGCCGACAAAAAATCAAAGGGTTCATCTTCTCTGAAAAGCAAAACACGATGTATCAGTCTGGTCTAGAAATCGCAGACCTCGTCTGTCTACCGCTCTCGCGCGTACGTCGCGGCGTGATCGAAGTCAAACCACGGTTCGTCCATTATGGGGATGAAAACCGCATCTTTAAAGCAATCAAGGACAAGATTTACATTCGTAAAGAAAGTCCGGACCAGGATTTCCGCAACTGGGGATTCAAAAAAGTACCGATCACGAAAAAGCGCCGCGAATGGAGCGACCATCCGTGGAACCACTGAAACCGACCCCGTTGTCATCAACGGGGCCGGTTTTTTCTCTGTGGCTAGACGAGCATACGACCGCAGCCGACGTGTCAGGTAAAGCTTACATAGTTCAACGTTCAGTCTTCGGTTCGCAATCCTGGCAATGTTTCACGTAAACGCAAGAAGGCGACGAGACCGGCCAAGAATGGGATGACCGCCACGAGACCGATCGCCCAATCAATCGACAATACGTCCGTCAATACGCCGGCAAATAACGCCCCGAACGCATAGCCACTGTCCCGCCAAAAACGATACACCCCCATCGCCGAGGCACGCCAATTCGGTTCGGCGACATCGCTGATCGAGGCTTGGATTGTCGGATACACCATCGCCGTCCCGATGCCAAGCAACAGAGCGGCCAATAGCCACAGTCCATAGTCGCTCACGAGCAACAGCAACCACAACGATGTCGCCTGAACCAACATCCCCCCGACAATCAAACCTTTCCGCCCGATTCGATCACTTAAGACGCCGGTGAACAGTTGGAAAAATCCCCACGCCGCCGGATAGACGGCGACGATCAGACCAATCTCCGATAGGCTCAACCCTTTCGAGGCAAAATAGAACGGGAACAATCCCCACGCCATACCGTCTTTTAAGTTCGTCGACAGACCGGCCGCAGTGAGACTCGAGAGTGAGCGATCTTTCCATGTCGTCTGGATGAACACTTCTTTGGCAGAACGGCTCCTGCGTGTGCCCTGCCCCTTTCCTTGAAGGCCAAGCTGCACGCTCGTATCTTTGACAAACATAGATAGGAGGAATCCGATGAGAGCGATCGCGACTCCGATATAAAACGGTTCGGGACGACTCGAGAACGTCGTCGCGACGTACCCTGAGACGGCCGCCATGACGGCGACGCCGACGTAGCCGGCGAACTCATTCATCCCGACGGCGAGCCCACGCTCTGTCGGTTTCGCCAAATCGATTTTCATATTCACCGTCATCGACCACGTCAGTCCTTGATTGATCCCAAGCAAGACGTTCGCGACGATGATCATCCACCAAGACGTGGCAAATATGACGAGCATCGGCACGAACAAGCCGACGAACCAACCGAACAGCAACACATTTTTCCGATCGAATCGGTCGGCGATCGCTCCGGCAAAGTAATTGACGACCGCTTTTGAAAACCCGAAACTGACGATGAACGAGAGGGCCGCGCTCGTCGAGACGAGACCGAAATCTTCTTCGGCGATGACCGGGAGAAGCGTTCGTTCAAGCCCGACCATCGAACCGACAAAGAAGTTCGTCACGACGAGAAACATAAAGTTCAATCGATTTTCATATAGCCCGACCCGTGTTTGATTCAACATTCCCCAATCTCCTTCACATCCTTCACTACAATGAAGGGTTCACTTTTTTGCAAATTGAGTGTACCACAAACATACCCCCAGCCGTATAAAAAACACCTTCTCGATTTTTCATCAAGAAGGTGAATCGATTACGATGGGTCAGTCGCTTGACGCGACTTCATCCGTTTTTTTCCTTCCCGGCACATGTGAAGGAGCGGACATTCTTCACAACCCGGTCGCTGCGCTTTGCAATGATAGCGGCCGAAGAAAATGAATTGGTGATGGAGCTGCGACCACTCCTCGCGCGGGAACTTCTTCATGAGTGTGTCCTCGACTTGGCGGACGTTGTCTTTCCAGCGGCAAATGCCGAGCCGTTTCGAGACACGCTCGACGTGCGTATCGACAGCGAAAGCCGGTTCATGAAAGGCGACCGACAGGACGACGTTCGCCGTCTTCCGTCCGACCCCTGGCAACGCCTCTAATGAAGCCCTGTCTTCCGGAACGACGCCTCCATGCTGTTCGACAATTTGTATCGATAACGCCTTCACGTTCTTCGCCTTGTTCCGATACAACCCGATGCGCTTGATGAGCGCCTCGATTTCGGAGACGTCAGCCGCAGCCATCGCCTCGACCGTCGGGAACGCCTCGAACAATCCTGGCGTCACACGGTTGACGAGTGCGTCGGTCGCTTGGGCCGACAACGCGACGGCGACGACGAGTTCGAACGGATTACGGTGCGTCAGTTCACAATGCGCGTCTGGAAACATGCGGCGCATCGTCTCTGACACTTCATTCAACTGGGCTCTCGTCAACATCACTTGTTCCTCCGTTGATAGTCGACCACATCTTCAAGCGATTCGACGTTATGGTCTTGCCAGACGCGTAAAATTTTGTCCATGTATTTGAAGTTCCGAACGTTGCGAAGTTTGGCTTCCCGCAACGCCGCTAAAATGAGTTCCTCGCTAAAACCATCCTCTGTCAACCAGCCGACGATTTGTTCGATCTCAAACGGTGTGATCGTCCCGAACTCTCGTTCGAACGTGTGGATGAGGTTTTCATTCAACGATTGTGTGTTCTTTTTCGGGGCGACGTCTTCTTCGAGTGCTTGAAAAAGAGGGAGCAGGCTATATCGCTCCACTTCTGCCGACGCATCGATGGCAACAAGTTCTTTTTGCAGCAACCCGAGCAAAACAGCCCGTGCCTCACTCTCAGCGACGTTCATCCGTTCTCCGAGTTCGCTCGGCAACGGCATTTCGATGCCCTCTCCTGTCAATTCGAGCAGATGGACGACGAGGCAAAACTCGACCGGGCTCAAATTTAAACGTCGGGCGTCCGTGAACAGTTTACGTGGAACGACGACCGGACTTTGTTCGAACAGTTTGATCATATTATGTGCATCCATGTCGCACATCCTTTCTAAACACATCAATCGGGGAAGACAATGTGTCATCCCCGATTGATGGTTATGGGTGAATTCGATTTAATAGACGTGGGAACGGGATCGCTTCACGAATATGTTCGATTCCGCTGATCCAAGCGACTGTGCGCTCGAGACCGAGTCCAAAGCCAGAGTGCGGTACAGAACCGTACTTTCGAAGCTCGAGATACCAATCGTACGCGTCCGTCTCGTCTAATCCCTCTTTGACGATTTCCTCTTTCAAGCGGTCGTAGTCGTCTTCACGCTGCGAACCGCCGATGATCTCACCGTATCCTTCCGGCGCGATCAAATCGGCACAAAGAACGAGTTCCGGGTTCTCCGGGTCGACTTTCATGTAGAACGGTTTGATTTCTTTTGGCCAATGGGTGATGAATACCGGCTTATCGTGCGCGTTCGCGATTGCCGTCTCATGCGGTGCACCGAAATCGTCGCCGTACTCGATATCGTCAAATCCTTCTGCCTTCAAGAACGTGATCGCGTCCGCATAACGGATACGCGGGAACGGCGCTTGAACTTTCTCGAGTTTCGATAAGTCGCGCCCAAGCAATTCAAGCTCGTTGCGACAGTTCTCCAACGCTGATTTTGCGATATAAGAGACGTAGCGTTCTTGAAGGTCCAAACTCATGTCGTGGTCGAAGAACGCCATCTCAGGTTCGATCATCCAAAACTCGATCAAGTGACGACGCGTTTTCGACTTCTCGGCACGGAACGTCGGACCGAACGAGAATACTTTTCCGAGTGCCATCGCTGCGGCTTCCATGTATAGCTGTCCTGTTTGTGACAAGTAGGCCGGTTGCCCGAAGTAATCCGTCTCGAACAGCTCAGTCGTGCCTTCAGGGGCGCTCGACGTGATGATTGGTGGATCGATCTTGACGAACCCTTCCATGTTGTAGAACTCGTACGTCGCACGAATCAATTCGTTTCGAACTTTCATGATCGCGTGTTGACGACGCGAACGAAGCCATAGGTGACGGTTGTCCATCAAGAACTCCGTTCCGTGTTCTTTCGGTGTGATCGGGTAATCGACCGACTCAGCGATCACTTCCATGTCCGTCACTTCAAGTTCGAAACCGAGCGGCGTGCGACCGCCGTCCGATTTAACGTTCCCTGTCACCCAGACCGACGTCTCTTGTGTCACACTTTTGGCGAGGGCGAACAAATCTTCGGCCACATCAGCTTTGACGACGACCGCTTGGGCGAACCCGCTCCCGTCACGGAGTTGAAGGAAGGCGATCTTCCCGCTTGAACGTTTGTTGGCGATCCAAGCTCCCACTCGAATCGATTGACCTTCATAATCTTTGAATTGGCTAATTGAAATAGTTGTCATTGTCGTTTCCATCCTTTCGCTTATCGAGTGTGCTGCTTGATAAAGTTTTCCACTCGATCGAGCGCTTCTAGTACTCGTTTTAATTCGGTTGCATAAGAGAGACGGACGTAATCGTCTTGTCCGAAGCCCGAACCTGGGACGAGTGCGACGAACGCCTCACCGAGAACGGCCTCACACCACGTGTCGACCGAGTCGTAACCGCTCATCGTCGCGGCTTCCTTAGCGTTTGCGTATAAGTAAAATGCCCCTTGCGGCTTCAAGCATGTGATGCCCGGGATTTTGATCAACCGATCATACACGATCTCAAGACGTTCCTCGAACGAGACGCGCATCATGTCGACGTCGTCTTGCGGCCCGTTGTACGCCTCGACAGCGGCTGCTTGAGCGATGGACGTCGGGTTTGATGTCGAGTGCGAGGCAAGGTTCGTCATCGCTTCGATGATGGAACGGTCCCCGAGCGCGTAACCGATGCGCCAACCTGTCATGGCGTGGGACTTCGATACGCCGTTGATGATGATCGTCCGCTCGCGCATACCCGGAAGCGTCGCGATCGAGACGAACGTCGCGTCCCCATATACGAGTTTCTCGTAAATCTCGTCACTGACGACTAACAAGTCATGACGTGTGACGACTTCAGCGAGCGCGACAAGTTCTGCCTCCGTGTAAATCATGCCGGTCGGGTTCGATGGGCTGTTCAAGATGACGGCTTTCGTCCGATCCGTCACGGCCGCCTCGAGCGCCTCTGGCGTCAATTTGAACGTCGTCGCCTCTGTCGTCTCGACGTAGACCGGTACCCCGTCAGCGAGCTTCACTTGTTCCGGATAGCTGACCCAGTACGGGACAGGGATGATGACTTCGTCACCTTTGTCGAGGATCGCTTGAAACAGTGCGTACAGCGCATGCTTCGCACCGGAAGCGACCATGACCTCGCTCCGTTCAAACGTGAGGTCGCTGTCTCGTTTCGTCTTTTCGATGATCGCATCTTTCAACGCGACCGTACCGCCTGAAGGAGTATACTTCGTATCACCGTCGCGGGCCGCCCGACAGGCTGCCTCGATGATGCGTTCCGGTGTGTTGAAGTCCGGCTCACCGGCTCCGAGACCGATGACGTCTTGCCCTGAAGCTTTCAACGCTTTCGCTTTCGCCGTAATGGCGAGCGTCGTCGATGGTGTCAACTGCTTAACCCGTTTTGCCAATAGATGTTCCATCGTGATCCCCCTCAATTTGCTCAAAGTGAGTCCGTCAATTGGACCCGTCTAATAAAGTCTCCGGTTTGGAGCGTGTAGTACGAATAAGTATATGAAGCTCCTGCTTTCGTCACAACTTCAATCAATGCCCGGTCGTCGAACCCATATTTACAACTGACGAGCGCACCACCGGTTTCCTCTACCGACTCGGCGCAAACTTGATTCAAGTCGACCGAAGCGATTTCGCGCTCCTCGATTGGTTCTTCGCTGTCTACCGGCACGAACAAGACACGATCCGCCTCCTCGAAGACGACGTACGGTTTCGTCCCGTTATACAAGTCGGCCCGTTCGGACTCGACGGTCGGTTGTTCGGCCAAAAGACGCTCACGCGCTTCTTCGATCAAACTTTGTTTCGTCCGCTCGGTATGTCCGACTGTGAACCAATAGATGCCACTAAACATGATGACGACACCGATCAGTGCCGTCATGAGTGCGACCACTACTTTTGTCTTACGTGTCATTCTGTCCGGTAGATGGTGAATACCATCTCTTCTTTCTTCGGATCATTTACTTTTTTCTCTAACGCCAAACCGAACATCAAATCTTGGCTCTTCAGCGTCCGGTTCAACAAGTCGACGATTTTGTATACGTCTGCCGTCGGTTCGATGCGAACGGTCGCGAGCGTCTCGATATTTGAATTCATGGTCCATCCTCCTTCAAAAACACTATACCCATTATTATAAAGCGATAATTTCGCCCTGCCTAGCGTTATCTGTCATTTCCTAAACCCGTCTTCTCCTTATCATCTAAAAACAACTCAAGTTCTGAGAGGGCCGTCTCGATCGGTCCTTCGATTCGATCGACGGCGGGCAGACTGTTGAGGAACTGTTTGCCGTAACGTGTCGTCTCAACGCGGCGATCGAATACGAAAATGGCGCCGTAATCTTCTTTCGAGCGAATCAAGCGGCCGACCCCTTGTTTGAAGCGGATGACTGCTTGCGGGAGGGACAGCTCAAAGAAAGATGATTTCCCTGTCGCTTCAATCTTTTCAGAACGTGCTTGCATGACCGGCTGATCGGGCGGCGCGAACGGGAGGCGGACGATGATCAGACACGTCAACGATTCGCCGGGGATATCGACCCCTTCCCAGAAACTGGCCGTCCCGAACAAGATCGACTGGTCAATCCGTTTGAACTGTTTCGTCAATCGGCTCCGCGACCCGCCGCTCACTCCTTGTGCGAGGAGCGTATACGCCTCGTCGAGCTGACCTTTTACCGCATCGTGCGTCAAACGCAATAATTCGTTCGAAGTGAACAAGACGAGCATCCTCCCTTTCGTCACGTTGGCGATCTGGGCGATGGCGTCCGCCGTTTCGGCGACGAACTGCGGGAGCGGCACTTCGTTGATGAGCGGAAGGTCGGACGGGACGAACAGCTTCGCCTGCCGCTTGAAGTCAAACGGCGAAGGAAGGACGATACGTCGGACGTTTTCTCCGTCGAGTCCAAGACGCCGCTCGATAAAACCAAATCGTCCTGACACGGTCATCGTAGCCGACGTCAAAACAGTCGGTCGCTTCATGAAGAGACGCTCATGAAGGAGTGGTCCGATATCGACCGGTTGCGTATAGACGGACGTGAGCTTACGGTTCGCCAAGTTCAACTCGACCCAGCTGACCGCATCGTCATCTTTTGTGAGCATCGTCTCAAACAACACGCTTTCGAGTTCTCGCACATCCCCGATGAACGCTTTCAAGTCTGAAAGCACGGCCCGCTGCTTGAACGTCATGTGCTCTTTATGTTCGTCGAGGAGACGGTGCATTTGTCGCAGAGACATCCGCAAGGCCCGAAGTTTATACTCAAGTCGTTTTGCTACTTCACGGATCGGCCGGAACACCTCCCCTTCCCGTTCAAACCTCACCGTTTGGCGTTGCTCTTTTTTCTTGCCGAGCGAATGAAGAGCCGTCAATAAATCGTCTAACTCGGCATCGACTTGCGCGAGCGCGACGTCGGTGTCGCGGCTGAACGCTTCCGTCTCTTCCGCCACGGACGTCAAGTCGGCGAGTTGGAGCAGACGAGAATGGAACTTCCCGTCGGCCCCATACCCGAACCACTTGAACAACCGGTCGAACTGGATGGCGTCGAACGTCACCCCGAAGTGATGGGAAGCGACCTCCTCGACTTGATGGGCCTCATCTAAGACGAGCGGGGTATCGGTCGGTAGTATACCGGCCTGATGTTGAAGGTCTGAGAACAACAAGGCGTGGTTCGTCACGATGATATCCGCTTCTTTTGATCGCAACACGGCTCGCGTGAAGAAGTCACGGCTGTACCACGGGTCAAAACGTCCAAATTCAGACGCCGCATCCGCCTGTATGAGCCGCTTGAACGAAGCCGGTCCTTGCGTCGCCGCGCCGGGGAGTGACAACTCTTCCAAGTCGCCCGTCTCCGTCTCTGTCAGCCAGACGAGCACCATCGCCTTACACATAGCCGATAACAGTCCGTCCGTCGTCTCTTCGAGCACGGCCTCAAACTTGCGGAGGTCGATATAGTTGCGTCGCCCTTTTAATAACGTGAACTCGATTTCCGGAAAAATCGCTTTTAAGATCGGCAAATCCCGGTTGAGCAGCTGTTCTTGCAATTGGATCGTGTGCGTGCTGACCACAACGGGACGCTTCGTCTCGAGCGCATGGTGTGCGCTCGGAATCAAGTAGGCGAGTGTCTTGCCCGTCCCGGTACCAGCTTCGACGAGGAGCGTCGTTTCATCATCGAGCGCTTTGTAGACGTGTCGCATCATCTCGAACTGGCTTTGTCGCGGTTCAAACTGATGGAACAAGGACGGCAACGTCTCTTCGATCGTCCGGTGTAAGAACGGCTCGAACGGTTCTCGCTCGATCGCTTCGACATGTGAGTCTGTCAAACGCTTCAATGCGATCTTCCGGTGAACGTCGTACGTCGCCTCGTCTTCCGGCCGGATGCCGATGTCGAGAATGATTTCGTCGAGCAACGGTTCGATGTTGCTCGTCCACGACTCTGACAAGCGGCGCAACTGTTTGAGTGTCACGACCGGTAGTTCCCGGAGTCGCGCGATTTGTTGAATGAACAGTTCAGCTGTCGCTTCGGCATCACTGAGGGCTCGGTGCGCATCCGTATGCACGAGGTCGAACACATCGGCGAGCGACTCGAGGGCGTGGCTCTCGAGGGTCGGGTAAAGGATGCGGGCGAGTTCAACCGTATCAATCGCTCGGCCTTGAAACGGCAAGTACCCTGCCTGTTCCAAGCTCTCATTTAAAAAGTTTAAATCAAACGTGACGTTGTGGGCGACGAACACACGCCCATCTAACATCTTCCATATACTAGGGATAACCTCTTCAAACGTCGGGGCATCCTCTACATCACGATCTGTGATCGTCGTCAACTGCGTGATGAAAGGTGGGATCGGACGACTCGGTCGAATCAAAGTACTGTAGCGCTCAATCACTTCACTACCTTGTACGACAACCGCCGCGAATTCAATCAATTCGTCGCCGGATTTGACGGAATGACCGGTCGTCTCTAAATCCACTATCACATAAGTGTCCATAACATCCATCCCATCTTCGGCACGCTCGTGCTTTCTATCTGTCTCATCTTACCATAGAACGAAACACGAAAAAACGGGGATGCCTTTTATCGGACATCCCCGCTCGCCTCACAATATCGTGTGCGCGATCTCTTCATACAAGAGTTGATCGACTTCGTTGCGCTCGTTCAAGACGGCGACTTTCGGACGATGCAATCTTGCCTCTTCTGCCGTCATCTGACCGTACGCCATGATGATGACGACGTCACCGACTTGGAAGTGACGGGCTGCTGCGCCATTCAAACAGACGACACCAGATCCTCGTTCCCCTTTGATGACGTACGTCTCGATCCGGGCACCGTTATGGTTGTTCGTGATGTGCACATGCTCATTTTCCATAATGCCGACCGCATCCATCAAATCTTCATCGATCGTGATCGAGCCGACATAGTGCAAGTTCGCCTCGGTAACGGTCGCTTTGTGCAACTTCGCGTGCATAAATGTTCGAATCATCAGATTCATCCTCTCTTCCAAATCACGTTATCGATCAAGCGGGCCCGGTCAAATTGGACGGCTGCCGCAATTAACAGTTCATGCGATGTGTCGCGTGCTTTCGTCAACGTCGGATAATCGACGATTTCGACGTAGTCGATCGTGCTGCTCGGGATAGCGTCCAGCCGTTCAACCAGTCTTGCTCGCACCGCCGGGACGGTCAATCCTGCTTGAAGCCCCGTTTCAGCCTCGATGAGCGCCTTGTTGATCTCAGCCGCCTCCACACGTTCCGTCTCAGACAAATAGACGTTCCGACTCGACTTGGCCAGCCCTGACGCCTCCCGAATGATCGGGCAACGCCGGATCTCGACCGGCACGAAATAGTCGTGGACATACCCTTCGATCAAGGCGACTTGTTGTGCATCTTTCAACCCGAAATAGGCTCGGGTCGGGCGCACGATGTTGAATAATTTTGATACGACGGTCAACACGCCATCGAAATGGCCTGGTCGGCTTGCACCGCACAGCACGTTGGCACCGGTGCGTACCGTCACGCGCGCCATATCAAGCGGATACATCGTCGTCGTGTCGGGATAGAACAAGATATCGACGCCGGCGTCGCGGGCGAGCGCCTCGTCGCGATCGAAATCACGTGGATACCGGTCGAGGTCTTCGTTCGGTCCGAACTGGGTCGGATTGACGAAGATGCTCATGACGACGAGGTCGTTCTCCGCTTTGGCTGCCTCGACGAGACTGAGGTGACCTTCGTGCAAGTAGCCCATCGTCGGTACGAAACCGACGGTCGAATCATGCGATATCGCGTCTCGTAATGACATCGGGTCGGTGACGATTCTCATGCCTTCCCTCCGTACAACGTATCGAGCAACGTCTCGTCCATCGTGAACGTGTGACGTTCGAGAGGGAACGAGCCGTCTTTCGTCGCCTGCACGTATTCGTGGATGGCGCTTGTCGCGACTTCGTTCACATCGGCGTATGCTTCGACAAATTTAGGGAGCCGGTCGACGCCGTACTTTAAAATGTCATGGTAGACGAGCACTTGGCCGTCCACGTCAGCGCCGGCGCCGATGCCGATGACCGGAATCGTCAGCGCTTCGGCGATCTTTTTGGCGAGCTGATGCGGCACACATTCGAGGACGAGCATCTTCGCCCCGACCCGCTCAGCCTCGAGGCTATCGGCAATCAACCGTTCGGCATCTTCAAGCGATTTACCTTGCACTTTGTAGCCTTCGAGCACGCCGACCGATTGTGGTGTCAGTCCCAGATGGGCGACGCAAGGCATGCCGATTTTCGTCAACCGTTCAATCGTCTCGAGCACCTCGCCTGCCCCTTCGAGCTTGATAGCGTCAGCGTGTCCGTCCTGAAACAGCGTCTGTGCAGCTTGTAACGTCCGGTCAAAGTCACCGTGATACGTCGCGAACGGCATATCGACGACGACGAACGTATTGCGTGCCCCGCGTCTTACCGCTTTCGCATGGTGCACCATGTCAGCGATGGTGACTGGGATCGTCGAGTCGTAACCGAGCACGACCATGCCGAGTGAATCGCCGACGAGGATGATATCGACCTCTCCGGCTTCGGCGAGTTTCGCCGACGGATAATCATAAGCGGTCAACATGACCAGCTTCTCTTCTTGCTTCATCTTCTTGAGTAAAGATGTCATCGTATGCATATGTTCTCCTCCTAAATGGGAGACAGGAAAGAAAAAGCGCCTTCTTATCGACAAGAAGGCGCACGAAAGCAAACTCAATGGTTGAGTGTCCTTCTGTCCCTGTCAAAGTGATCAAGGCAGACAAATAATGGTAGTGACGGTCTGCAGTCCGGTACACTTCGCTATGATAGCGTCCGGCACATTCATTATAGACCACGTCAAGCATTCATTCAATCATTCCAAACCGCGATTTCAGCAGAGTAAATCGGTTCGATGCCCGCTCCCGTCTCAAGCAAGAGCGCACCTTCTGTCGAGATGCCACGCATGACCCCGGTCTTCGTCTTTCCGGCCGTCGTTAGCGTGATCGTCTCATCGATGAAGGCGGCGTTTTGGAGCCAATGTTCACGAACCGGGGAGAAGCCCGCCTCAAGGAACAGATCGTACTCCTTCTCGAGATCTTCTAACAAACGAGCGAGCAATTCGCTTCGTCGGTGGACGATGCCCGTCTCGCGCTTGAGCGACGTCGCCCGATGGATGAGCTCCTCTGGAATCGTTTCTCCGTTCACATTGAAGCCGAAGCCGAGGATGACCGCCTGAATGCGGTCACCCTCGGTCTGCATTTCCGTCAAAATCCCGCCGATTTTCTTGCCGTTCAAGAGCAGGTCGTTCGGCCATTTGATCGCTGCGACAATTCCTTCGCGGTTGAATGAGCGGGCGAACGCGCTCGCCGCCATGAGCGTCAATTTCGACGCGTCGCGAATCGGCAAATCCGGACGCAAGATGATGCTCGCCGCAATATTCACCCGGCTCGGATTGTACCATTGCCGTCCGAGTTGCCCGCGGCCGGCCGTCTGTTCTTCGCTGATGACAATCGTCCCTTCCGGCGCCCCACGCTGAGCGTGCTCATGGGCAATCCGTTGCGTCGTGTCGACTTGGTCGTACGCGTGAACGTGTTGGCCAAAACGCCCACGTCGGACGGAAACGAACGCCGTCTCATCGAAGCGGTCGTTCTGCTCGAGCAATTGATACCCTTTTCGTGGAATCGTCTCGATATCGTAACCATCTTGTTTTAACGTCTCAATATGTTTCCAAATAGCGGTACGTGAAATATTTAGTTGCCGGGCCAACTCCTGCCCGCTCCAGACCGCCCCGTCTTGCAATAGGCTCAAGACCTTTCCTCGTGTCGAAGCCATGCGCATGCCTCCTTCCGTAAAGTCGTCTCCTCGTTCGGCAGATCGCCATGGAGCACCGCCCGCTCCAAATAGGCAAGTAAATGTTTGATCGTCGCCCCTTTCGCCCCGAGGGAGAGGGCGTCACGGCCATCGAAACGAAGCTCACTGCGACGTTGAATCGGCAACGCCCGCTTCAACTCGATTGCCCGGTCTGCCCGTCCTTCCATCCGTAAGTACGTATCGAGCGTCGCTTCGGGCGTGTCGTAGACGGCGAACGTGTCAAGACCGGTCGTGAGCAGCCCGGCGAGCCGGGCCGCCTCCCGTTTGGTCGCGTTCGACCGTTTCCAGGCGGTGAGCCAACTCACGTCACCCGCATGGTGGAGGAAGAGCGCCCAGCCGCCGAGCCCGTTGACCGGTTTCCGGTCGTCGTCGACGACCTTCTGCAATAAGCCGCAATCCATATCCGGCAAATATTCGTGAATCCCGGCCGCCATGAGCGACGAGAGCGCACGCTTATAGGCCGGCCCCGCCATCAGTTTCTCAAATTCGATGGCGATGCGCTCCATGGCGATATGGCGCAGTTTATGCCCGAGCGCCGAAGCGGCCCGGACAAGTTCCTCGTCGAGGGTGAAGTCGAGCTGGGCCATGAAACGGAACGCCCGCATGATGCGGAGGGCGTCCTCGTCGAACCGTTCGTACGGGCTCCCGACGGTACGGATGACTCTCGCCTCGAGGTCGAGCCGTCCGCCGAACAAATCGACGACGTTACCGTCATGAAACGCCATCGCGTTCATCGTGAAATCTCGTCGCAACAAATCCTCTTCAAGTGAGACGCCAAGCGCGACGTGGTCGGGGCGACGCGAGTCGGAGTACGTCCCTTCCGAACGGAACGTCGTCACTTCGAACGGATGATGGTCGATGATGACCGTTACGGTCCCGTGGTCAATCCCGGTCGGCACCGCCTTCGGGAAGAGCGCGAGCACCTCGTCCGGGAAGAGCGACGTCGCGATGTCAATGTCGTCAGGTAAATGTCCGAGCATATAGTCCCGGACGGCGCCGCCGACGATATACGCCTCCCCGCCGCGGCGGTTGATCGTCTCGATAATCTGTTTTGCATATTCCCATTCTGTCATGCGCGCACCACCCGTTCGTAAAGTGACTCGTATGCGGACACGATATCGGTCGACGCGAACTGTTTTGCCCGCTGCAACCCGTTTTCACGCAACCGCGCCTGTAGCGCCTTGTCGAGTAAGATGTTCTCGAGCGCCTTCGTCGCCCCGGCGACGTCACCGCGGGCGACGACGAACCCTTCCGCCCCGTCGGTGATCACTTCCGGCAACCCGCCGGCATCCGAGACGACCGATGGGATACCCGTCGCCATTGCCTCGAGCGCGACGAGACCGAACGCTTCTTTGTCCGATAAGAGGACGTGCACGTCACTGATCGATAACAGTTCGGCGACTTGTTCTTGTTTCCCGGCGAAGATGACGTCTTGCTCGAGCGACAACTCGCTCACTTGACGGCGCATCGCCCCCATGAGCGGCCCGTCCCCGACGAGGAGCAGTTTTTTATCCGGCACGTTCATCCGGGCGAACGCCTCGAGGACGAGGTCGATCCGCTTCACTTGCCGGAAGTTCGAGACGTGGATGACGACGTTGTCCGACTCAGTCAAGCCGTAACGTTCCCGGAGTGACGAGTCGTCGAGCGGACGGTACACCGTCTCGTCGATGAAGTTATGGATGACGTCGATGGACAAGTCGGACCCGATCCGTTCGAGCGTCTCTTGCCGCAGGCTGTCGGATACGGCCGTGATGGCGTTCGACTTCCGGAGCCCGTACAGGATGGCGGGCTTCAGCTCCTCATCCTCCCCGAGCACGGTGATATCGGTCCCGTGCAACGTCGAGACGATCGGGATGTTCGTCCCGGCCATCTCACGCCCGAGCGCGGCACAGACGGCATGGGGCACGGCGTAATGCGCATGGATGACGTCGAGACCGAACGCTTGGATCACACTTGCGATTTTCGAGGCGAGCGTGATGTCGTACGGTGGATACCGGAACACCGAATATTGGTTGATCTCGACCTGATGGAACGTGATGTTCGGATGATACGCATTCAATCGGAATGGGATGCTCGACGTGATGAAGTGGACGTCGTGGCCGCGGTCGGCGAGCTTCATGCCGAGCTCCGTGGCGAGAATGCCAGAACCCCCGACCGATGGATAACAGAGGACACCGATCCGTAGCTTCATGCGAGCTCCCCCGCTTTCTTGACGGCGTACGGCTTGACGGTCATCAAGCCCTCGGCGTACGTCGTCCCGATCAAACTGCCAAAATGTCGTTCCCGCGCCCGCACGCGTTCGATATATTCATCCGTGAGCGGGGTCCGGACGCCGTCCACGGGCATGAACTGGCTCTCATAAGCAGACAAGGCACGCAGCTTCGTCTCTATCGTCTCGCTGATGTCGATACAGACGTCAGGCGTCTCAAGCGCGTTAATCATATATTGATAGACGCTGTCCGGTCGATATGCCGGCACGTCTTGCATGAACTTCCGAATCCCGGCGTTAAAGAGCGCCTCCTCGACGAGCCGGGCACAGGCCCGATGGTCGGGATGGCGGTCGACGCCGTACGGATACAACACATGCGTCGGACGCTCGGTCCGAATCAAGCGGACGAGCGTCTCGATTTGCATCTCGTCCCCGGTCAGTCCCCGGTCCGGGAAACCGAGGTTGAGGCGACGAACCCCGAGCACGTCGTCGGCGCGTCCCGCCTCGACGGCGCGGGTGTCGACGTCCCCGTTCGAGGACAGCTCGGCCCGGGTCAAATCGACGTAGACGACCTCGATGCCGTCGCGTGTCCATTGGGCCGTCATCCCGGCGATGCCGATCTCGATATCGTCCGGATGGGCCCCGATTGCTACTATTTTCATAAAATCACCTCTTCTGTGAAAAGTATATCGGACTCAACCACGAATGTCATATGTAGAGGGTAGTCAACTGAGAGGTTTTTCGAGTACGCTACTAGATGGGAGGTGAACGAAATGACGGTACAGTTACCGATTCGTTTTCGCAATATTATCTTTATCTTGATTGGTTCATTCATTTTTGCGTTTGGGGTATATCACTTCAACGTGCAAAACAATTTGGCCGAAGGTGGTTTCACGGGGATCACGTTGATTCTGCGCGGCTTGTTCGACTGGTCGCCATCCATCACAAACTTGGCGCTCAACATCCCGCTCTTCTTTGTCAGCTACAAGCTGCTCGGGCGGACGACGTTCATCTATACGCTCATCGGGACGTTCAGCTTTTCGATTTGGTATGCGCTCGTCGCCAAATATTCGAACCTCGTCATCGACTTGACCGATGACATGGTGCTCGCGAGCCTGTTCGCCGGACTGTTCATCGGCGTCGGTCTCGGCATCATCTTTAACAATGGCGGCACGACCGGAGGCGTCGACATTATCGCCCGTCTCGTCCAACGTTACGTCGGCTGGTCGATCGGGAAGACGTTCCTCGTCTTCGACTTTTTCGTCATCGTGCTCAGTTTGACGTATCTCGACATCCGTGAGGCGATGTACACGTTGCTCGCCGTCTACGTCGGTGCCCGTGTCATCGACTCGATGCAGGAAGGGACGTACGCCGGTAAGGCCGCGATGATCATCAGCGACCACCGGACGTCGATCGCCGACGGTATCCATGCGACGATGAACCGCGGGACGACGCGTCTCATCGCCAAAGGCGGTTATTCGAACAAGGAACTCGAAGTGCTTTACGTCGTCGTCGGACGCAATGAAGTGAACCGTCTGAAGACGATCGTCAAACAAATCGACCCGCACGCTTTCGTCACGTTCCACCACGTGTATGAGGTCGGCGGTGAAGGGTTCACGTTCGATGAGAACCGGATTCCTTTAAAATAAACCACGACACAAAACGCCCCGTTCGAGTGAACGGGGCGTTCAGATTGTTGACTAACAGAATGTTTTCGCTCCTCCTCTTGGCGCCTCCGCTTTCCTAGGGGCGAGCAGGGAGCCGCATCGCGACGTTGTCGCTGCTGGGTCTCCCTCCGCTCGCTGATCCCTCAGGAGTCTCCGGCGCCG
>WPCK01164767.1_pt1 | contig 26613 bp, 30 predicted proteins | sample 5399851 | NCBI WGS metagenome assembly WPCK01 (sample SAMN12869471, study PRJNA574797) | sludge metagenome | isolation source: wastewater treatment of pH11 | place: China:Beijing | collected 2019-05-20 | reverse complement strand
CGTATATGTTTCTTCTTCCATCATCCGTAGTGCACTCAGTTTTTGTTCGATTGAATGCCGACTTCTCGCCATAAAAAACACTCCCCAATCAGATAAACAGATTTGTTATTTCATCTGTCTACCTATTGGGGAGCATATCATTGATCGGCATGGACCTTCTTGTTTACGCTTCGAACAACAACTGTTCTGGGTCTTCAATCATATCTTTAATGTGTTTGAGGAACGTCACGGCCTCACGACCGTCGACGATCCGGTGGTCGTACGAGAGCGCCACATACATCATCGGGCGGTTCTCCATCGTCTCCGCGTCGATGGCGATCGGACGGAGTTGAATCGAGTGCATCCCGAGGATGGCGACTTGCGGCCCGTTCAAGATCGGTGTCGACAAGAGTGAGCCGAACACGCCACCGTTCGTGATCGTGAACGTGCCACCTGTGAGATCGCTAAGCCCGAGCTTGTTGTTACGGGCCTTGTCGGCGAGGTGGAGGATATCCTTCTCGATTTCGCCGAAGTTTTTACGATCTGCTTCACGGACGACCGGGACGACGAGTCCGTCTGGTGCCGAGACGGCGATGCCAATATCGTAATACTTCTTCAAGACGATCTCGTTCCCTTGAATCTCAGCGTTCAAGTACGGCATCCGCTTGAGTGCCGCAACGGCCGCTTTCGTGAAGAACGACATGAAACCGAGTTTGACGTCGTTGTCTTTGACGAACTTCTCTTGACGGCGTTTGCGGAGTGCCATCACTGCTGACATATCGATCTCATTGAACGTCGTGAGCATCGCGGCCGTCTGCTGGACTTCGACGAGACGGTTCGCGATCGTCTGGCGACGGCGTGTCATTTTGATGCGCTCTTCTTCTTTGCCGCTCGCCGCCGGTTGCGGTGGTGCAGCCGGTGCTTTCGGAGCTTCTTGTTTCAGAGCCGGTTTTGACTCGTGGCTCGTCACGTCATGGACGTTAATGCGGCCGATCGGATCGCTCGTTTGAACGGCTGAGAGATCGATCCCTTTCTCACGCGCGAGCTTACGGGCTGCCGGTGTCGCAATCGGACCTTTGCCCGGACTTGCGACGTGTTCTTCGCGGCGCTCGACTTTCTTCGCTTCCCCGACCGCCTCGACTTTCGTCTCAGCCGGAGCTGGAGCCGTCTCGGCAGGTGCTTCTGTCTTCGTCTTCGTCGCGACCGCCGTACCGCCGCCTGAACCTGAACCGAGGCGGGCGATGACTTGTCCGACTTGGACCGTGTCGCCTTCTCCGGCAAGTTGTTCTTCTAACACGCCCGCTTCATCTGCCGGCACTTCGATATTGACTTTGTCTGTCTCGAGTTCGACGATGGCTTCCCCTTTTTCGACGTGGTCGCCTGGCTGTTTGAGCCACGAGGCGACCGTTCCTTCCGTAATGGACTCTGCTAACTCCGGTACTTTGATTTCGATCACAATGAGTTCCCCCTTAACTTATTTACGATCTTTTTGGTATGTGCTCGTGCCCGCCGCACTTGAGACGACGTCACGCGATAATGCGTCATGGATGATGCGCGCTTGCTCTTGTTTGTGGGCTGTCGGATTTCCTTCGGCCGGACTTGACCGGCGGCGACGACCGATATAACGGACGTTCAAGCGGTTCGATGTGACTGCTTCGAGGCGCGGCTCGATGTACGTCCATGCCCCCATGTTTTTCGGTTCTTCTTGTACCCAGACGATTTCTTTCGCGTTCGGATAACGGCTGATGACGTCACGAATCTCACGCACCGGGAACGGATAAATCTCTTCGACACGGATGATGTGCAAGAAGTCGAGCGACTCCTCAGACTTCATCGTCGCTTCTTGGAGATCGATCGCCATCTTCCCTGAACAGAAGACGAGACGTTCGACTTTGTCCGGCGTCTCCCCGAGACCTGGTTGCTCGACGATCGGGCAGAAGCTGCCGTCTGCCAAATCTTCGACCGGCGAGGCTGCGAGCGGATGACGAAGCAGGCTCTTCGGTGTCATGATGATCATCGGACGAACTTGTTCTGTCCCGAGCATCTTCGCTTGGCGGCGTAAGATGTGGAAGTATTGAGCGGCCGTCGACAAGTTGGCGACTGTCCAGTTCTTCTCTCCGGCGAGTGTCAAATAGCGTTCCATCCTGGCACTCGAGTGCTCAGGGCCTTGTCCTTCATAGCCGTGCGGCAAGAGCATGACGAGACCAGACTTCTGTCCCCATTTGGCCCGTCCGGCCGAGATGAACTGGTCGAACATGACTTGCGCGGAGTTGGCGAAGTCACCGTACTGCGCTTCCCACAAGACGAGCGTGTCTTGGGCGAAGACGTTGTATCCGTACTCGAAACCGAGCACCGACCCTTCCGAGAGCGGGCTGTTGAACACAGAGAACGAGGCGTTCGCCGTCGACAAATGGTGGAGCGGCGAGAACTTCTTGCCGGTCTCGACGTCGTTCAACATAATGTTGCGCTGGGCGAACGTACCGCGTTCAGAGTCTTGACCGCTCAAGCGGATCGGTGTCCCGTCCGAGATGATGGACGCATAGGCGAGCGTCTCGGCATGACCCCAATCGACTTTTCCATTTTCCCCGAACGCGTCACGGCGACGATCGAGCACTTTTTGAAGTTTGTGGAACACGCCGAACCCTTCCGGCCATTCGAGAAGATCGTCGTTCAATCGTTTGAGTACATCACGGTCGACGGACGTCTCGACAGACGGGAAGCCTTTATGGACCGCTTCCGGCAAGACGATATCCGCGTCTTCTTCTTCGGCCGGTACGAGGTCTCTGGCCGACTTGAGCCGTCCCTCGATCGATTGCTCGATTTTCGCCTTGTCTTCTTTCGTCATGACGCCTTCGGATTCAAGACGGTCAGCGTAGACGTGACGGACCGATTGGTGGCCTTTGATTGCTTTGTAGAGCACCGGGTTCGTGTTCATCGGTTCGTCCATCTCATTATGGCCGTAACGGCGATAGCCGACCAAGTCGACGAGGATGTCTTTATGGAATGTGGCACGGTATTCGCTGCATAGCTTGGCGACGGCGATACAAGCTTCCGGATCATCGGCGTTGACGTGGAACACCGGGATCTCATATCCTTTGGCGATGTCACTCGCGTAACGCGTCGAGCGCGAGTCGCTCGGGTCGGTCGTGAAGCCGATCGTGTTGTTGGCGATGACGTGAACCGTTCCGGCCGTGCGATACCCTTTCAAGTTCGTCATGTTGAGTGTCTCAGCGACGATGCCTTGGCCTGGGAAGGCGGCATCCCCGTGAATCAAAATCGAGGCGGCTTTGTCGTCGTGCTGGACGGCCATCCCTTTTTCAGAGCGATCGTCTTGCGCGGCACGTGTGTATCCTTCGACGACGGCACCGACGAACTCGAGGTGACTCGGGTTGTTGGCGAGGTTCAAACGGACTTCTTTTTTCTCTTCAAGTACTTTCCGGTCGAGGCCGAGGTGATACTTGACGTCCCCTGACCAGCCGAAGTTGATGCCGATTGAGCCTTCTGACGGGATCAGCTCTTTGTTCGGCGCGTGTTGGAACTCGGCAAAAATCATCTCATACGGTTTCCCGAGCACATGCGCGAGGACGTTCAAGCGTCCCCGGTGCGCCATCCCGATGTTGATATGTTCCGACCCGCTCGAGATGAGTCTGCCGACCATCGCGTCAAGGAGCGGTACCATCGCGTCGAGCCCCTCGATCGAGAACCGCTTTTGACCGACGTACGTCTTATGAAGGAACGACTCGAACAGTTCTGTCTCGGCCAGGCGTTCAAACAATTCGATTTTCTCGTTCTTCGACAGTTTCGCTTTGAGCGCCCCTTGCTCGATGCGACGGCGAATCCATCGTTTCTCTTCCATGTCATCTAAATGACGGAGCTCGATGGCGACCGTGTCCGTGTAGACGTCAAGCAAGTGACGGACGAGCTCGAGCGCGTTCGCGCCGGCCTTCGGCACATCTTCTGTCAATAAGTGGGCCGGGATCTGTGTCAAGTCCGCTTCTTCTAACCCGTACCGATCGAACGCAAACAAGCCGTGTTCGCGCGGGTGGTCTTTGAGCGGGTAGATATCAGCCGCTTTATGGCCGAGTGCCCGAATGTCATTGACCAGCCGTGTCGCTGCCACGACTTTCTCTAAATCAAATGAAGCGGCCGGAGTTTCTGGCAATGCCGTTTCCGGTGCCCCGTGCTCGTCAAAGTAACGACGCGTCTCCGCATCGACTGATTCTGGGTCTTCCAAATATTGCTCGTACAATTCAACGATGTAGCCTAAGTTTGGACCATAAAATGATTGCAACGCTTCGTGACCGTTCGACGACTCTCCCATTGAATAAATCCCCCTATCCGTTCCTATGCGCCCTTGTGTGTGAACGCTTTCATTTTAACATTAAGCACGAAGCAGTTCATCCTTCTGATTCGCACTAGATAAAGAGCCAAATCTTGCCTCTTACTCTCCCCTCCATACTACACCTTTCCAGCTCGAAAGACCCATTCAAATTCACAATTCGTCCATACTATTTCAATAAGTTTTCCTTATCGATAAAATGTGAACCGACAGCTCCGTTTCATCCATTTCAAAAAAAGGTGAAACCTTGTTTCAGTCTGCTCCGTAATACCGTTGTAAGCAAGTTGGTAAATACTCTCAACGAAAGCTAGGTGACAGCATGTTAACCGTACAAAACGTACACAAAAAGATGGGTAAGACGAACGTATTGACGAACGTCAGTTTCGAAGTCGTGCCGGGTGAGATTTTTGGGTTCCTCGGTCCGAACGGCGCCGGGAAGACGACGACGATTCGCATCATTACCGGCCTCATGCCGGCGACACATGGCTCCGTGACCGTCGATGGGTTCGACGTCGCGACCGAGCGCCAAGAGGCACTCAGCCGTATCGGGGCAATCGTCGAGAATCCGGCTTTCTATCCGTACTTGACGGGTCGTGAAAATTTGATTCATGCGATGAATTTGATCCCTGGTCTAAAGAAAGTAGATTTGAACGCTCTCGGTGCTCTCGTCGGCCTTGAGATGAAGCTCGATATGAAAGTGAAGCAGTACTCACTCGGGATGAAACAACGGCTCGGGATCGCCCGGGCGCTCTTGCACAACCCGAAAGTACTCATCTTGGATGAACCGACGAACGGTCTCGACCCGGCCGGCATCGCCGACCTTCGCCAGTACTTGCGACACCTCGCCGACCATCGCGGCATCGCCATCTTGATTTCGAGCCATCTGCTCAGCGAGATGGAAATGATCACGGACCGTTTTGCCATCATCGACCAAGGGCAAATCAAATCCGTCCAAGGCGGCGAAGGCGAACCGAAGACCGAAAGCGTCATCCTTTGTAAAGTCGACCGGGCGCATATGTCCGAAGCGCTCGATGTGGCGGCGCTCGCGTTCGATGACGTCAAGATCATCCAACAGTCGGCCGAGACGTTCATCGTTCCACGTCCGGAAGCCGACATCCCCCATTTGTTGAAACATCTCATCGACCGAGGGATCGGGGTTTATCAAATCGGGATGAAGCACGAGACGCTCGAAGAACAGTTCTTGAAATTGACGAAGAAAGAAGGAGGCACGAACAATGCGTTCATTACTAGCCAATGAGTTCATGAAGTGGAGACGGACGATCAAACCGCTCGTCGCACTCGGAATGTACACCGGGATCATCGTCTTGACGTATTTCATCGTCCGAAGCGGAAATGAGCCAGGGGATGCCGCCACGTTCGTCAACTATGCGACGATGGCCGCCATGACGTTCCTCGGCATCTTCACAATCGTCTTCACGGCCGAGATGATCGGGAACGAGTTAAAGTTCGACACGTTGAAGCATTTGCTCATGAGCCCTTACTCACGCGACCGCATCCTATTATCCAAACTCGTGGCCGCCCTTCTGATCATGCTCGTCCAATTCGTGTTTATCATCGCCGTTTCGTACGGCTTCGCCCTCACGCTGGACGGGAACTTGACGTTCGAGCAGTTCCGTAACATCTTACTGAGCATATCGAGCGGCGTGTTCGTCATCTTCTTGACGCTCATGTTCTCGGTCGTCTTCAAGTCGGTCGGCGTCGTCATCGGGTTTACCGTGCTCGCGAACTTCCTGTCGACGATGATCGGTGGGCTCCTCATCACGTGGAAGCCGGCCATCGCCAAATGGATCGTCTTCCTGCACACGGACTTGTCCGTCTATTACCAAAGTCCCGGCTTCATGGAGACGATGGACGTGACGATTTGGTTCTCGGCGCTGTACGTGTTGATTCATATCATCGCGTTTTATATCGTCACGGCGTTCATGTTCCGCAGTAAAACGTTCGCCGAATAACGGTTAAACGGTCGGATGAAGTGGTACTTCCTATTAGAGATTAGTTTCTAACGAGGAGGAACCTGTATGTCAAAAACCGCTTTACTCATCATCGACATGTTCAACGACTTCGATTTTGTCGGCGGGGACGACCTATTGCGTAACACGGAACCGATCGTCGAGCCGATTTTGAAGCTGAAGCGCCACTTTAAAGACGCGGACTTGCCGGTCATCTACTGTAACGATAACTTTGGCCAGTGGAAAGACAGCACTGAGGACATCGTCCGTCACGTCAAGGCGTCGAAAGGGCGGGACATCGCCAAACGTATCGAGCCGGAAGACAAAGAGTACTTTATCATCAAGCCCCGCCATTCAGCATTTTACGGGACGCAGCTCGACATCTTGCTTCGACAACTCGATGTCGAAAAGATCGTGATGACCGGTGTCGCCTCGGACATCTGCATCTTGTTCTCGGCGAACGACGGCTATATGCGCGAATATGAGCTTCATGTCCCGCGCGACTGTGTCGCCGCAGAGACAGATAAACGGAACGATAGCGCCCTCACCGTCATCTACGAGGCGCTCGGCATTCCGATCGATGACGCGAAAACGTACATCCACGACCAAAAATCGTGACAAAAGCCTCTGTCTGTTGGACACATAATCCCAACATTTCAGAGGCTTTTTTGTTTGTTTTTCAGCTATGCTGAATATATGAAGAAACAATGAAGGATGTGACAACATGTACCTCACGATTGGATTATCGCTACTCGTCTGCTTGATCGCCCTCATCTTCACGATCATGGTCGGCCTCGGCAAAGACAAATCCGAGTATAGCCAAAGGAAGAGTTGGTCAATGGTTTCCTGGATTTATATCATCTTATTGCCGCTCTCGTTTATCGGGCTCGGGCTCCTCTACTATTTCATCACCCGTTGACACGTTCATCGGGATTTTTTTATTTGACCGCGACCGCGATCCCAAACGGGTAATGACGGCCTGTCCGCTTCGGTTCAACGAGCACCCCTCGTTGATAGTAGTATTCGACTGACGTGAAGCGTTCGAACAGCGCTTCAAATTCCGTTTCCGTGAACTGATGCGCGTGAAACGGTTCATTCGTCGGCTGCCCAATCCCTTGTCCGAACGGTGTCGACAAGACGAGTGTCCCTCCCGGCTTTAACAACGCCCACACGTTTTCCATAAACCTCTCAAAATCCGCGACGTGTTCAATCGTCTCAAAGCTGACGATACAGTCGAATTGACCGAGCTGTTCAGGGAGCGTCCGGTCGAGTACGTCCCCGACGACGTAGGTGACGTTCGGATGATGATAGCGACCTTTCGCATAGTGAATCGAGGTCTCGGATACGTCGACGCCGACGACTTCTTTCACGGCCCCTTTTAAGTTTTTCGCGATCAGTTGTCCGCCGTAGCCGCTCCCTGTCGCGAAGTCGAGCACGCGCCCGTTCAAATACAATAATGAAAACTGATAACGGGCGATATGTTCGAGCAACATCCCGTTCATCGGGCTCATTTGATCGGGAATGACCCGTTCTCCCGTATACTCCATTCGCTTCACTCTCTCCTGTTATGACTCCTGTCATCTTACCACGTTCATTCGCGTACTGATTCAAGACAACAAAAAAAAGAGAGATGGCACTCTCTCTTTTTCATCATTCATTCTGTTCTTTAAAGCGAAGCAAGTCCGAGTAAATGATCGCGTCGTTCATCTCGAGCACTTTGTTTGCTTCTTCTTCGAGCGGTGTGCACACATCACGGTCGGCGGCGACTTCACCCGTCTCCGCTTCGTAACAGATCGACTGCGTGAAGACATGGTCTTTCGTCACAATCGTCCCGTCACGGAAGATGGCGCGGTCGTTCCGCTCCGGCGCGAACAAATCGTTCCCGAACCCGATTTGGTCCGACGTGTCGATTCCGAGCAAATGCTGAATCGTCGGGTTCATGTCGATTTGGCTGCCGACGCCGTCATGGACGACACCTTCTTCTTGTCCCGGTAAGTGAATCGCGAATGGGACTTGTTGGAGCTTCGCGACGTCATAAGGGGTGATCTCATCTTTCCCAAGCAAGTCGGCCATCGCGGCGTTATGGTTCGTCGAGATGCCGTTATGGTCGCCGTAGACGATGAAGATCGTGTCTTCCCACATGCCGTTCGCCTTCAACTCGTCGATGAACAGTCCGAGCGCGTAGTCCTGATAGGCGAGCGCTTGCGGGAAGTTGTTGAGCGTCGTCGAGTTCGTCTCGAACTTCGGCACGAGCTCATGCTCCTCACTCGGCATCGTGAACGGGAAGTGGTTCGTCAGCGTGATGAGTTTCGCAAAGAACGGCTCCGGTAACTCTTCAATCATCGGCACCGACTGTAAGAAGAACTCATCGTCGAGCAGTCCCCATTCCGTCATGTCGGCCGGGTCCCCGAGGTCGTAACTGTCTTGGTCATAAAACTCGTCGATCCCGATGTTGGCGTACATCTGGTCGCGGTTCCAGAACGATTTGTTGTTCGCATGGAACACGGCCGAGTGATAGCCGTCTTGCTTGAGACGTTCCGGCAACGCATTGTACTCGTTATCGGCGTTCGTGAAGTAGACCCCGCCACGCGGCAAGCCGAAGAGTGAGTTGTCGAGCGCGAACTCAGAGTCCGACGTCTTCCCTTGGCCGGTCGTATGGTAGAAGTTAGGCCAGAAGTGCGACTCTTCGATCAGTTTGTTCAAGTTCGGCGTGATGTACTCGCCGTTCGGCGCTTTCATGTGATTCGTAAAGTTTTGGGCCGACTCGAACGAGACGGCGATGACGTTTTTACCTTTATACTTGCCGAACATCTCCGGGTCCGGCGCTGCATAATTCTGACGCGTATACGATTCAATCTCCGCGAGCTCGGAACCGTCGGCCATCGCTTTTTGCGCCGACGTCTTCGTCTGGAGCATCGCGTCGTACACGTGAAAATTGAACGTCCCAAGATTTTTAACTAATAGTTCACGGTCGAACGAGCGCGTGAGCAGCTCTGGACGCTCCGTCTCGGCAAGCGCCAAGTTGAAGCCGAACATAGCGGCAGCCGCTGTGAACGTCGCGATGACACGTTTGCGTGACGCCTTGCCCGTCTCGTTCATCTTCCAAAGCAAGAACGGCAAGACGATCAAGTCTCCTAATAGAAGCAAGTCTTTCCAGGCAAGCAATGATAAAAAGGACGACGATAGCGTCTCTATGTTCGAAGACTGGAACAACACCGGGACGGTCAAAAAGTCCGTAAACTCTCGGTAATATGTCGTGTCAGCGAACAAGATGAGCGATGAAATGGCGTACAAAATATAGAGCGCCCACTTTCGCTTGTTCCCTCCGAAGAAGAAACTGAACGCGAACAAGAATAGCGTCGAACTGAGCGGATTGATCAATAAGATGAACGACTGCATCGCATTGTCAATCGGGATGTTGAAAAAGAACTGATAGGCGATGGTCGACTTCGTCCAAAGCAGCAAGGTGAACAGCCAAAACAGACGATGTGTCTGGAACGAGTTGACTGTCGCTTGCCGGAACCGAGCCATCTTTCCTTTCGATTGATTCATGGGATTCATTCAAAAACACTCCTTCATGTGTAGATCCATATAGTCGAATCGTGTCTCCACGATTGAACGTACAAACGTATGAGTCGTATTTTAACGTTCCTTTGACCTTAAATCAACCGAAGGAATGTGGGAAATCATCGCAGAGCCCGATATATGTAATGAAAAAACTACCGGCCGATGCGAGGGTACTGAAAAACCTCCGCTCTATCCAATCCCCCTTTTTCATTGCCCTTATCCTGTTTTTTTCTTTTCGGAGGGCAATGATTCGCTTCAGGTTGACCGCGATGATTGCCATCACGCTCTGTAACGTCATGCCTTTCAGGTCTGGCGTCTTGTAGCGCGCCAGACCTTGCGGGTTCTTCAGTTGGCTGTTCTTCGCCTCGATGGCGAAGCGTTTCCGGCGATGGTCCTTGAAATCATCCGTCTGCTCATAGTCGAGTTGGTCGCTGTGTTGCAGTCAGCATAGTCCGAAATGCCAGACGCGTACAGCGCCGCCCGAGGGCACGCCGACTCCCGGGGAATCAGCGGGCAAGGCGAGACCCAGCAGCGACGACGTCGCGATTCGGCTCGACGCCCGCCCCCAGGAAAGCGGCGTGCCGGACAGGGCGGCTGAAGGGCAATGAAAACAGAGGAACGCTTTCCCTGCCGGGGCGACGCTCCTCTGTTCAAAATCATTTAAAGTTTTTCAGTGCCCTCGCCGATGCCGGTAGTTTTCATTAACCGATGATGTCCATCCAAATCTTGACCGTGCTCGCTAAAATGAGGAGCGCCAAAATAAGTTGGAGCGACTTCGTCTTCATGTTCTTCCCGACACTCGCCCCGATCGGTGCCGCGATCAAGCTGGCGATGATCATGATGAAGGCCGGCTCCCACACGATTTGGTCGGTGATGATTTTACCGGCTGTCGATCCGATCGATGAGATGAAGGTGATGGCGAGCGAACTCGCAATCGCCATTTTCGTCGGAATGCGCAAGACGACGAGCATGATCGGCATTAAGATGAACGCCCCCGCTGCGCCGACGATGCCTGAGGCGATCCCGACGACGAACGCTGACCCGGCGGCGATGACTTTATTGAACGTCACTTGATCGAGCGGGACGTTCTCGACGTTCGCTTTCGGCAGGAACATCATGACCGTCGCGATCGTGGCCAGGACGGCGTACACGACGTTAATCAAGTTCTCCGACAAGAGCGTCGACCCGTAACCGCCGATGAAACTCCCGATCAACACCGCCACACCCATGTAAAGGATGAGCTGCTTGTTCAAGTACCCACCTTTTCGGTACGCGTAGATTCCCCCGATCGTCGCGAAGAATACTTGAATCGCGCTGATCCCGGATACCTCATGCGCGCTGAACGCGACAAATCCAAGGAGCGGCGGAATGTACAATAACATCGGATATTTGATGATCGAACCGCCGATGCCGACCATCCCCGAGATGAACGACCCGATGAATCCGATTAAAAAGATGGTAATGATAAACCCTAACTCCATAAACAATCCTCCAGTTCCCTACTTGCGAGAAGTAAGTTCTATTTCTGTTCCCAGGCGATCATGCCGCCGGTCACGTCATAAATTTCAGTATACCCCCGGTCGTTCAACAAGCGTGCAGCTTGGGCGCTCCGGTTTCCGCTTCGACAGATGATATAGATGGGGTCATCTTTCGCATAGGGCAATTCGGTCTCATTTAATGTAGAAAGTGGTGCGTTCACCGCTCCCTCTATATGCCCCCCCTCGTATTCCTCCACTTCACGGACATCTATCAAGGTGATATCATCGTTTTCCAATCTGTTTTGTAATGTTTCGACGTCGATTTTAGTAATTTCTCCCTTATTTGATGTGAATAGTACGATTAAAAGGGTCCCGACTACTAAAACTGACAACACCATCACGATTTTACGCATTTATTTCGCCTCCAATCTTTCTGCTTGCATTGAGTATACCTTAGGGGGTATATTAAAGCCAACGAAAGATTCTCGTTGCCAAAAAAACCTGATCAATGAAAAGGAGATTATGACCACATGAAAACCATTTCTACGACTGAACTCGAAACGTTGCTAAACGCTGATGACTCGCTCAATTTGATTGACGTTCGTGAAACGGACGAATATGCGGGCGGTCACATTAAACAAGCGAAAAACGTACCGCTCTCTGAATTCGGGGCGAAAGTCGATGAGCTTGACCGTTCGAAACCGATTCACGTCATTTGCGCGGCCGGTGGACGTAGCATGAACGCGGCGGCTTATCTCGATTCGCTCGGCTTCGACGTCGTCAACGTCGACGGTGGCATGATGAGCTGGACGGGTGAGACAGTTTAATTACTTCTTTATATAAAATTCAACGAAACTACTGATGTTTACAGTCAACTATTCTAGGGGGTACTTCACATGTTATTACGTTATTTCTATGATGAAAAATTAGCACAAGCTTCATATATGGTCGGTTGCCAGATGACAGGCGAGGCCGTCGTCATCGACCCGGCCCGCAACATCACACCTTACTTGCAAGAAGCCGAAAAAGAAGGTATGAACATCGTCGCCACGGCAGAGACACACATTCACGCCGACTTCGTCTCAGGGTCACTCGAGCTCGCCAAGCGCACTGGTTCGAAAGCGTACTTGTCAGATGAAGGCGACGCTTCGTGGAAGTATGCCTTCGCGAAAGACATCGACTCACAACTCGTCAAAGAAGGCGACACGTTCAAAGTCGGTAACGTCACGCTCGAAGTCATGCACACACCAGGTCACACGCCAGAACATATCTCGTTCTTGCTCTACGACCGCAACCAGACCCAACCGATGGGTATCTTCACAGGCGACTTCGTCTTCGTCGGCGACATCGGTCGTCCTGACTTGCTCGAAGAAGCAGCCGGTGTGAAAGGCACGACAGCGATCGGCGCCGAGCAAATGTTCGATTCGCTCAACAAATTCAAAGCTCTTCCTGACTTCGTCCAAGTATGGCCTGGCCACGGTGCCGGCAGTGCTTGCGGAAAAGCGCTCGGCGCGATCCCAACATCGACGGTCGGTTACGAGAAAGCGACGAACTGGGCGCTTCAAATGACAGACAAAGATGCGTTCATCAAAGAGTTGACGACGGACCAACCGGAGCCGCCGAACTACTTCGCGATGATGAAGAAAGTGAATAAGGAAGGCATCGAAGTGACGAACACTCTTCCACGTCCGGAAGTCGTCGGTGCTGACCGTCTCGACAAGCTTGTGAACGACACGCAAGTCATCGATACACGTAGAGGCGAAGATTTCGCCAAAGGTCACGTCCCGGGCACGATCAACATCCCATACAACACGAAGTTCGTCTCATGGGCTGGCTGGCTCGTCAACTTCGACGAAGACATCACGCTCATCGCGAGCGCTGACGACGTCGAGCAAGTTCAAATCGACTTACAATCAATCGGCATGGATAAACTCCGCTACATCGTTCCTGTCGAAGAGCTCGGTCAAGAGCTGTTGACGGAAACGTACACGGACGTGACGGCCGAACAAGCGATCGATTCAGCTGAAAAAGGTGACGTCTTCGTTCTTGATGTCCGTAACGCGACAGAATGGAACGCAAGCCACTATGAGAAAGCCGAACGTATCTTGCTCGGAAAACTCGCACGCGACCACGAAGGTCTCCCGACAGACAAAACGATCGCCGTCCACTGTGCGTCAGGCGTCCGTTCACGCATGGCAGCGAGTGTCCTCCAATCGCTCGGCTACAAGGATATCCAAAACATCCTCGGTGGCTATGGCGCGATGAAGACAGTCCTCAATGCAGAACAAATTCGCTAATGCTATACTAAAAACAAAGAAAGCGCCCACTCGTTTGGGCGCTTTTTCTCTAGGAGGGATCATTTGATTGCAATCGGCCCACTGAACATCCGACTCGACTTGCTCGTATTCATGGTCAGTCTGCTCGTTCTCTACATCGGCTTCAAAAAAATCGGTTTGACGGAAAAAGAGCGTGACGCGGTCCTCGGCACTTGGTTCGCCGGCTTCCTTGCTTGGAAAGGGAGCGCCATCGTGATCGGTCTGATCTCGACCGGCAGCTTGTCACTTGCCCTGTATGCGACCGGTGGAAACTGGTCGGTCGCCATCGCCGCGCTCGTCATCGGACTGTTCGTCTTTCGGCTCGACAAGCGGCTTTATGGCTATTGGACGTTGTCCGGTCTCGTCCTTTGGCTCGGTGTGACGCTTACCGTCCCGCGTTACGCCTCGCTTCCACTCATCGCTTCACCCCAGCCGCTCCACTTGTACACGGCCGGGCTCATCGTCTTATTGATTATTTTAACGTGGCGCTGGATGCGGACGCCATCGCTCGGTTTATTGGTTTGGACGGCGGTCGGGGCATCGGCCATCTGGCTCGCGAGCACGTATGTGACGACGACGCTGAACCTGTCGTGGCTCGTGCCTTTCACAGCATTAATCGCCCTTGCCGTTTACCTTGCGAGACCGTCGCGCCGTGTCGTGCAATACGGACTCGGGGCCCTCGTCCTCCTCGCCGTCGTCAATGCGAGCTTGCCGGACGAGACGAAGACGCTCGACTCGAACACGACGGAAGCGACGGGACTGAACATCGGCCAAGTGCCCCCGAATTTTGAGTTGAGACGAACGGACGGCAGTACGTTCCGCTTGGAAGATTTACGCGGACAGCGCGTCGTCATCAACTTCTGGGCGTCTTGGTGCCCCCCTTGCCGTGCCGAAATGCCCGACATGGCCACATTCGCCCGTTCGACGGACGAAGTGACGATCGTCGCCGTGAATACGACGACGAGTGAGCGTGACGTGATGGACGCCCAGACGTTCGTCGCCCCGTACGAAGATGCGTTCGAGGTCGTCTATGATGAGGACGGTACCGTCGCGAACGGCTACCGCATCCAAGCGATGCCGACGACGTACGTCCTTGACGAGTCGGGTGTCATCACCGCGAAACAGTTCGGCGCCATCGACAAGGCATGGCTCGATGCCCGGACAAAATAAAAACCGCCGAAGTATTGGCGGTTTTTATTTTTGCTTCAAATACCCTTGCGTCTTTAAAAAGTCTTTCACGTCGAGCCGGGTCGGTTTCGACAACATCCGTCCCATCTGACCGGTCCACGTGTCGTTACGTTGATTCGAACCGCGTGCCGCGTAATAGTCGTGGATTGTCTCATCATAACGTGACAGTTGGCGTTTTAACTCATCCGCCTCGAGTTCATATGTATTCTCGTGATAGACGTGTTCGAACGGCAGGCGCGGCTTCTGGTCCTCGACGTGGTCCGGGACACCGACCGCGAGACCGAACAACGGCAACACCCGCTCCGGCAGACCGAGCAGTTCCTTCACGGCGAACATGTCGTTCCGGATCCCACCGATGTAACAAATACCGAGTCCCATCGATTCCGCGGCGATGACCGCGTTTTGTGAGGCGAGCGCCGCGTCGATGACCGCGACGAGCAGCTTCTCATCTGTCTCGAGCGTGGCCGTCACGGCCGCATCATGAAGTTCACCGATCAATTCGTGACGATAAAAATCGGCGCAAAAGACGAAAAAGTGCCCGTTCTCGGCGACGTACGCCTGGTTCCCGGCAATCTCAGCAAGCCGTGTCTTCTTATCCGGGTCGGTCACGCCGATGATCGAGTAGGCTTGGATGAAGCTCGACGTCGAGGCACGTTGGGCGCTCTCGACGATGAGCCGGATTTGTTCGTCGGTCAAGCGCTCGTCCTTGAACGAACGGACGGAGCGATGGTTCAATAACGTTTCGATGACTTGGTTCATGAAGCTTCCCCCTTTTTTATTATCTTGGCACAGAGGGAAGGCTTCCGACAATTGTAGAGACTTCACTCTACTTTCGAGATGACCCACGGCAACCATAAGACAGGCTCCGTCCCCACGTCTTCTTGATTGCTGTATGCGCAATACCGTTCCGCTTCTTCTAGCGTCGCGATAAAGCCATGGTCGTTCAACCGAAACGTGAATCGTTCGGCGAAGTCTCGCTCTAACCCGTTGCACAAATACGAATGGAACGTGCCATACTCATACCCGAGCATTTCATAACCGAGAGGCCGTCCTGCCGTCTCGTCGTGTTCGTGTCGTAAAATGAACCGTTCGACACCGTATCGCTCGGGACCGTCTCCTTCCTCACCTTCTGCTAAAAAGTCAGAAACATAAGACTCAGGCAGGCAGAGCTCGATGATGTCGAGTTCGATATGAGCGAAGAAGCGGTCCCGAAATTTCTTCGCGAGTTCCATCGTCTGAAACGTTTGAGGGTATCCGAGTTCCCCCCGTTCATGGTATGACTCTACCCATTCTATGAGCATGAGAAAGTCTTCTTCGCTGAGTCGCAGCCGTTCTCGATACAGCTCCTTACTACGGTTTGACGTCCCCCAAAGAACATCAAGCGTCGGATGTTGTTCACAAATGCATGCACTCGCTGACTGGACGAACTCCGGAATCAATCGCGCGTCCATATAGTCGGCTCGTTTCGTCCGTTCGATCAGCAAGTAGCCCCCACTTCGCACATTCATCTCGTCACCTCCATTCTCTAGTATACGCAAAAAAGCAGAGCGCAAACGCACTCTGCTCCTCTGCTTATTCTGTCACTTGGCTCAAGAACGGTGTGATGTCGACGTTCAGCTCTTTCGAGAGTCGCTCGCCGAGGTCACGGTCCGCACGGTAGAAGTTGCAGATCAACAACAGCACCGTGTTCTCGTGGCGGACTTCTTTAATGTGGGCGACGAGGTTACGGACAAGGGCGTCTTTCTCTTCTTGCGAGTAACGGCGGTACACTTCGCCCGCTTGCCCGAAGTCGTTCGTCTTCTCGATCTTCTGACGACCGGCTACGCCTGTGAGCGGCTGTTCCGTCTCGATATAAGCCGCATCCGGTTTCGGTGCGTCCTCATAGCGGTTCGGTTCATAGTTGACCGGGCTCGTCTGTTGCTTGAACGGCATCGCCCCGTCACGCTGGTTGTTCGACACTTGTGCGAACGGGCAATTGATCGGGAGCTGTAAGTAGTTCGCCCCGATGCGGTAGCGTTGCGTATCCGAGTATGAGAAGAGACGACCTTGGAGCATCTTGTCTTCAGACGGTTGAATACCAGGCACGAGCACGCCCGGGTTGAAGCCGACCGATTCCGTCTCAGCGAAGTAGTTGTCGACGTTTTTGTTCAATGTCATCGTTCCGACGAGTTGATACGGGATGACGTCTTCGAACCAATCTTTCGTCGCGTCGAGCGGATCGAAGTCGAAGTTGTCCATATCGGCCGGGTCGAGGATTTGAACGTATAAGTCCCACTCTGGGAAGTCGCCTTCTTCGATGGCGTTGAACAAGTCACGCGTCGCATGGTTGAAGTCTTCCGCTTGCACTTTCGCCGCTTCGTCCATCGACAAGTTTTTGATACCTTGTTTCGGAACCCAACGGAGTTTTACGTACACCGTGTTGCCGAATTCGTTGACCCATTTGAACGAGTGGACAGACGAACCGCGCATATGACGGTATGACGCCGGGATGCCTTCGTCACTGAACAAGTGGATGAGCATGCTCGTCGACTCCGGTGTGAGCGACATGAAGTCGAAGAAACGGTCCGGGTCTTGAAGGTTCGTCCGTGGGTCCGGCTTAAGTGAATGAATCACGTCCGGGAATTTGATGGCGTCACGGATGAAGAAGACCGGCAAGTTGTTCCCGACGAAGTCATAGTTGCCTTCCTCTGTGTAGAACTTGACCGAGAATCCGCGCGGGTCACGGAGCGTTTCCGGTGAGCCGAGGCCGTGGATGACCGTCGAGAAGCGAGCAAAAATTGGAGTTTCTTTTCCTTCTTCTTGCAAGAAATTGGCTTTTGTATATCGTTTCATGCTATTTTTAACTTTAAAGACACCGTGTGCTCCGGCACCACGGGCGTGAACGACCCGTTCCGGCACGCGCTCACGGTCAAAGTGGGCGAGTTTCTCAATTAGCTGATAATCTTCGAGAAGCGTTGGGCCGCGGCGGCCCGCAGTGATGGAGTTGGCGTTATCCCCGATTGGGACGCCTTGGTTAGTAGTTAGACGACGATGTTGATCCATATTGTTGCCTCCTCTTTATAATCATTCTTACAAAGTTAATAATATTAAAAGATAATAATTATTACAAACAAAAGAGCTCGAGAATCCCGAACTCTTTTTTGTAATCGCTATCATTCGCCGTTTTTCTGTTGTTCTTTCCGGTGAATCTCTGTCACCAGCAACGCCGCGATAATTCCCCCGAGCGACCCGGCGACGATGTCGACCATCGTATCGTCGTTACCGTTCCCTTGCATCGTCGTATTCAAGACGAGGTCGGACTTGAACTCATACATCTCCCACAGCGCCGCCCCCGCCATCGAGAAGACGACGATATAGACGAAGACGAACCGTTTCGGCATCTCGAGCCGAATGTCATCATCGAGACGGCTGAAAAAGTCATAGCCGAGAAACGCCAAAAACACCCCGCTCAAGACGTGTAAAAACGTGTCCCACCACCCGTTCGAGTAAAGACCGACGATCGATCCCAAATATTGCGACGCAAACAAAAACAAAATATAGGCGACTTTCATCTTCGCGTCGAACTCGGTCTTGAACGCTTTCTCCAATAGGAACGGGATCAACCCGGACACCATCCCGGCCCCGGCGACGCTCGCGTCAAACCACGCCTCTTCGATCACCGATGTGACAAGAATGATCCCCATGAACAAAACGAAACCGAACTCTAGCATCCGTCCTCGTGTCAGTTTCATCTCACATTCCTTCCTTCCATCCGATGTCTCTTGTTCTCATTCCCGTTTCAGCCAGGAATGGAACGATTCCTATGAAAACTTCACGCATTTGTCGAATCGCGATGACGGTCTCGGCATGACAAAAAGACCCCGTCGCAATCGCGATGAGGTCTCGTCTTATTTCTCGGCGACAAAAAAGATGCGTTCGGCGTCCGGGCCTGGCGCTTTGTCCGTGAAGTCGGCCGTTACCGATTTCACATGAAAGCCCGCCCCGATGAGCCATTGCATATACTGTCCCGGCTCATACGTCCGCTGTTCGTGCGTCTCTTCAACACGCTCATACGTCCCGTCCTCTAAGGCGACGAAGAACGTCAAGTCGTGAACGACCGAGAGCGGGGCCTCGCCCGGATCGGCGAACCAAATGTACGAGCAGTCCTCCCCGTTCGACGCGTACGTCTTCTGGTTGAAGAGCGTCTCCATCTTGTTCGGCGAGTGGACGTCGAAGATGAACGTCCCGCCCGGCTTGAGTTGCTCATACACCGCCTCAAACGTGTCGATGACATCGGCCTCGTCCGCTAAGTAGCAGAGCGAGTCACAAAGGATCGTCACGGCATCGACGGGGCTCGGCAACTCGAGCTCGCGCATGTCTTGCTGCCAAAGCGGCAACGCAACACCAGCTTCAAGCGCTTTCTCTTGGGCGACTTCAAGCATCGATTCAGACAAGTCAATGCCTAGCGTGTCGTAATGAGCGGCGAGTTGAATCGTCGCAGAACCCGTCCCGCATCCGACGTCGGCGAGCGACGCACCGTCCGGCAAATGACGCCGCACGAACGCGACCCACTCCCCGTAAGGTGCGTCTTTCATCAACTCGTCGTATACGTAGGCGAACCCTTCGTACGCCATTAGCCGACTTCCACTTCGATGTGCGGCGCATCAGCCCACAGCCGCTCAAGGTTGTAGTAGTCGCGGTCGTCGCGATGGAAGATGTGGACGACGACGTTCTCGAGGTCAGCGAGCACCCAACGAGCCGTGTCCATGCCTTCGAATTTGTGAAGCGGGAGATCGTTCTCACCGGCGACGTCTTTAATTTCGCGTGCGATCGCTTCGACTTGCTTCTCTGAGTTCCCGTGGCAGATGACGAAATAGTCCGCGATCGGTGAAATCCCTTCCATGTCGAGGACGACGATGTCTTCGGCACGTTTGTCGTCCGCAGCTTTCACAATCAATTCTAGTTGTTCTTTTACAGTCATATTGACCCTCCTAAGGTGTGTTCACAAAATGGTTATACGTCTCGATCGTCAGTGGGAAAATCCGCACCGACTTGTTCAATAAATGGTGGATCGTCTGGCGCAGCGTCGCGACGACGGCTGCCTCGAGTGACGTTTCGGCCACGTCGCGCAACAGTTCGACGCCAGGATAGTTTCGGTTCGGTTCAATCGCATCGGCCACGAATAAAATCTGGTCGAGGCGCGACATCCCCGGTTCACCCGTCGTATGATTTTTGATGGCGGATACGACGGCAGCGTCCAGGTCGTAAGTGCGGTCCAACAAGACCGCACCGACCGGCGCATGGAGCAACTCGTCATCAAATTCGAGCAACAACGGGTCGAGCGGCTCGTCCAAGACGACCCGGCGCATCTCATCACGGTCAAAATATTTCGCATAGTCGTGCAACATCGCTGCCAGACGTGCCTGTTCCACGTTCTCTCCATACTTCAGCGCCAAGCGTTCAGCCGCCTCGACGACGCCGAGCGTATGGATGAGTCGTTTTTCGGGCAACGTCTGTTCAATCAACGTTCTCGCTTCTTCATACGTCATACAGTCCATGCTCCTTGATATAAGTTTCGACGTCAGCCGGCACGAGGTAGGCGACCGAGCGGTTCCGCTTCGCGCGCTCCCGGATGTCGGTCGACGAGATCTCAAGCTGCGGCATGTCGATCATCCGGACATCGGCCCGTTTCGGAAGACGATAGCGGCTTCCGGGACGAGCGACGGCGCCGAACGTAACGAGCTGAATGAGTGTCTCGTAATCGTACCATTTCTCGAGCGCTTCGAGCGAGTCGGCACCAATCAAGAAAAAGAACGTGTCGTCGGGATAGCGCTCGCGCAACCGTTTCATCGTCTCGACCGTATACGACGGTTCTTCTCGTTCGAACTCGATCAAACTGAGCTTGAAGGCAGGGTTGTCCGCGATCGCCCGTCGCGTCATCTCGATCCGGTCGTCTGCCGGACTGAACCCGGACTTATGGGGCGGGATAGCCGCTGGCAGAAACCAAATCTCATTAAGGTCGAGTTGTTCCCGCGCCTGTTCGGCAATGAGCAGATGACCGAGATGTGGGGGGTCGAACGTCCCTCCCATCAAACCGATGCGGCTCATGGAAGTTTGATTTGGCGATTTTCTTTCTCCGTCGCCTGTTTGTACAAGACGATGACTTTCCCGATGACTTGAACGACTTCGGCTTTCGTGCCTTCAGCGAGCTCTCCGGCCACGTCTTTCGGCGTGTCGGCACAGTTTTGGAGCACTTGCACTTTCAACAGTTCACGCTTCTCGAGCGCGTCACTAATGTCTTTGCACATCGCTTCGCTGACACCATTTTTACCGACTTGATAGATCGGCGAGAGGTGATGGGCCTCTGAACGTAAAAAACGTTTTTGTTTACCTGATAACATTATTTCTATTCCTCCAATAAGCTCTCAATTAACTTCATTCCAACAAGTTGATCCGGTTTCACACCTGTAAAACGTTCAAACGCCAAGGCGCCTTGTCCGACGAACATGGCGATCCCGTTGACGGTTTTTCCACCGCGTTCGGTGGCTTCGCTTAAAAATGGTGTGACGAGTGGACGATATATGATATCACAAACGACGGTGTTTTGTCGTAATCGATTTAACGATAACGGGGATGACACCCCGTCCATCCCGACCGATGTCGTCTGGATGATGACGTCATACCGTGAGACATCGACGTCTGACAGCGTGCTCGACTCGATGCCGAACTCGTCCGCGAGACGCTCCGCCCGGCTCATCGTTCGGTTCGTGACCGTGACATTTCGCGTCGGTAACGCATGGATGATCCCACGCGCCGCTCCACCCGCCCCGATGACGAGCACACGGCCCGTCCAGTCGGTGTATGGGTCGAGTGCGGTCACGAGACCGATGCCGTCCGTGTTTGCCCCGATTAAACGACCGTCTCGTTTGTAGACGGTGTTGACGGCGCCAGCCGACTTGGCTGCCTCTTCTAAATCGTCTAGCAACGGGATGACCGCTTCTTTGTACGGGATCGTCACGTTGAATCCGTCAAAGTCCCCGTCTCGCATCGCTTGAAACAACGGTGCGAGCTCGGCTGCTGTGACATCGATCGCCTCATAGCGCCCGAAAAGCCCAGACGCCCTCAGCCACTGCTCGTGCAGGACGGGAGAGAGCGAATGAGCAATCGGGTGACCGATGACGGCCAGTCTCATACGAGCGCCTCACGCAACGTGACGGCAACTCCTTTTGGGGCCCAAGCAGCGATACGGCCGCCTTTGCCGTGAATGGCGACCCAACCGAGTCCGCTGAAGACGATATCCGTCTTGACGCCGTCACGGAGACTGAACTCGTGACGAACGAGCGGCGGCAATTTTTCGAGCGTCTTCTCGTTCGGCGGGTTGAGCATTTTGCCGATATGGTTCTCGTACAACTCGTCCGCTTTGTCGAGCTTCGTACGGTGCGTCTTCAACTCGTTCGACATGTAGACGACGAACGACCGTTTGTTGCCTTCCATGTAGTCGAGACGGGCGAGTCCACCGAAGAAGAGCGTCTGCTGCGGGTTCAATTGGAACACGTGCGGTTTGATCTCTTTTTTAGGGGTGATCGTCTTCAAATCTTTCGCATCGACGTAATGGGCCATTTGGTGGCGGTTGATGATCCCTGGCGTGTCGTAAAGGTTCGCATCGTCATCGAGCGGGACGTCAATCAAATCGAGCGTCGTTCCCGGGAAATGGCTGACCGTGATGATTGCCTCGTCCTCTTCGCCGAAACGCTTGATGATCTGGTTGATGAGCGTCGACTTCCCGACGTTCGTGCAACCGACGACGTAGACGTCTTTGCCTTTACGGTAATATTCGATCTTCTCAGCGAGTTCGTCGATGCCGTGCCCTTTTTTGGCACTGATCAAATGGACGTCGACCGGGTTTAAGCCGAGTTCTTTCGCCTCGCTCTTCATCCAGTTCGCCATCCGGTTCGGGTTGACCGATTTCGGCAACAAGTCGACTTTGTTTCCGACCAAGAGGACCGGGTTGGACCCGACCGAACGTTGGAGTCCCGGGAGCCAGCTCCCATTAAAGTCGAAGATATCGACGATTTTAATGACGAGCGCCTCGCGCGCGCCAATCCCGTTCAAGATGCGCAAGAAGTCGTCATCTGTCAGTTCGACGTCTTGAATTTGGTTGTAGTGTTTCAATTTGAAGCATCGTTGGCAAATGACGATCTCGCGATCGAGTGCCGATTTCGGGGCATACCCGACACCAGCCGGGTCTTCCGTTTGAATGAGAACGCCGCAACCGGCGCAATAACGTTTTGTTTCTTCCATAGCGTTGTCTGCTGTCATTTAAGTTTCCTCTTCTTCATTCGCTGTAGCGCCTCGCCGCTACTCCTGAAGCGTTAATTCCGACGCCTTACGCGCCGTACAAGGACAGCCTCCTTCTTCCTGTGCGTTCGAGGTCCTTATTCATCTTTTTTATGTGAATCTTCGGAACGCGAGTGCATCGCTTCCCCGATTTTCTCAGCGACAGCCACTTTGGCCCGCTTCGCATCGACGGCAATCTCCTCGACTTTCTTCGTGATCAATACGTACTTCCCGCGGCGCTTCATGTGCGCGAACACGACTTTCTCGAGCATACGGTTGAACTTCGTGACGAGACCGTCCGTCTTGACGACAGGTTCGACGTGGATGACGTGGATGCCGGCCATGTTGGCGCCGAGCACGTCCGTGAACAGTTGGTCCCCTAAGAAGATCGCTTCCTTCGTCGAGTAGCCGTATTTGGCGAGCGCCTGCTTGAAACCTGACGGCAATGGCTTTTTCGCGCGCGACACGTAGTGAAGACCGAGCGGTTCCGTGAACGTTCGGACGCGGTTCTCGTTGTTATTCGACACGACGATGACATCGAGTCCGTGTGATTTCACTTTTTCCAACCATAGCAAAAGAAGCTCCGGTGCGTGCGGGACGTCCCAGGCCACGAGTGTATTATCAAGGTCCGTCAAGATGACGCGGACACCACGGTCTTTCAATTCTTCAAGGTCGATGTCAAAGACTGACGCGACGAACTGTTTCGGATAAAGTCGATTAAACACGTTTGAATTCCTCCAATTATCTAAAGCGATTCAACTACTCATACAAGTATTGATATCCCTTCTATGGTAAACGAAAACCGACCAAACGACTAGTGTATCGTTTGGCCGGAAAGAAAAAGTTTGTGAATTAGCCGTTTTGGATCGTTCCGATCGCTTCACCGAGTCGGACCGGACCGATTTTTGACGAGTCGATCGCGACCCGCCCTTTCTCGAAGCAAAGGACGACCGTCGAGCCGAACGAGAAGTAGCCGACTTCCTCGCCTTTCGCCACTTCAGACCCGTCATGCGTCCACTCGATCGTGTTGACGTTCAAGGCGCCGACCATGACGTGCTCGTACACGCCGGCCGCACTGTCAAAGCGTGTGACCCGGCGATAGTTGCGCGAGAGCGGACGGACCGTCTCCGTCAAACCGATCTCATTGACCGGGGCCGATCGATCGCCGAGCTCATAATGGCTGAGCACGCGCCCGGCGAGCGGGACGTGGACGCGGTGATAGTCGCGCGGGCTCAAATAAAGCACACACACCGTGCCGCCTGCGTAACGACGCGCCTCTTGCTGAGAGCCGAGCAACTCGGCGAGCGTGTAGGACTGCCCTTTCACCTCGAAGCGACTATCGTCTGAGATGTCCGTGACGATCGACAATTTCCCGTCGCACGGAGAAACGATGGCGTCGGCGCGTTCATCGATAGGACGGACACCGTCTTTCAAGTGACGCGTGAAGAAGGCGTGCAAACTCGGATACGTCGCGATCGGATCTTTCGCTTCCTCGAGATCGATCGCATACAGTTTAGCAAACGAAGGGATGAGCGGACGGCTGATCGGTGACTCAGCGAACGACCGGAGCCGTTTGGCGATGAACGGCGAGGCGTTCAGTTCAAACAACGTCTGGTAGAAACGACTTTTGATCACTGTTCGCCCTCCTCGTTTTTAAAGAACGTCTCATATTGTTGCTCAGAGACGGCTCCTTCGATGCGCCCTGTCTCTTGACCGTCCTCGAATCGGATGACGGTCGGGGTGCCGTTAATGCCGTATGTCGTCCAGACGTTATGGTCGGCCAAGTTGATCGAGACGGCATCGTACTCTTCAACGAGCGGCTCGACGTATGGTTTCACTTGTTCACAGTACTCACAGCCAGTCTGCCAGAAGTAAACGACGACCTCTTCTTCTTCCGAAATCTTCGTCTCCAGCTCTTCTGCCGTGACGGCGTTGACGCCTTCCTCTTCGTTCGCGTTGTTCAAAAAGAACAACAGCCCGATACCGATGACGATGATGGCACCGATGATTGCGAACGTGATAAAGTTCGCGCGTTTTGCATCATTTTTCATAGTTGGTTCCTCCTTCAGATATAAAAAGAACTGACTCAGATGTGAGTCAGTTTGATTGTGAACGCCTTACTTCTCTTGAGCGACGTCGCTGATCCCCATATCGCGGTTAAGCGTATCCAAGAGTACGATAAAGATTGTGATGACCACGCCAAACGCTGTCGCGAGCATCGCATTGAATGGCACGCCATCGACAGCAGAAATGATAAAGATTGCTGTGTTCGAAAGCAAGATCGCCCAGAACAATGTGACTAAATAACGCATCGAAAGTCCCCTCCATCTCACAGATGATTCATGAAAAATCTATACGACCTTAGTATAGCATTGTTACCATAGAATGTGCGACCTCGATTGTATATTCTTTCCGTTGAAACCGGAAGTATGATACCGTCAGAGAAACAGTACATCGAAGAAAAGAGGATGACTTATGTCACGTTATTTAATCGCAGTTGATTTAGACGGTACGTTGTTACGAGACGACAAGACGATCAGCGACCGGAACATCCGCGCGCTACAGGCGGCACGGGAGGCAGGTCATGAAGTCATGATTGCGACGGGACGTCCCCAACGCCACTCGATCATGTACTACGAACAGCTCGGCTTGACGACGCCTTTGATCAACTTCAACGGAGCGCTCGTCCACCATCCAAAAGACACGTCTTACGCGGTGACTCACCGTCCGATCCCGCTCAAGACGGCACACGATATCATCGAAGAAGTGTCAGAGACGAGAGCACATAACATCGTCGTCGAAGTGACCGACCACGTCTATTTCCATAAAGATCCGCAAGAGTTTTACAGCCCTTACGCCGAACGGGCGCTCAGCGTCACATCAGGCGACTTGCTCAAACATTTACAGGAAGAGCCGACATCGCTTCTCATCCATGCGACGAAAGAGCACGTCGACCACGTCCGTTCGCGCTTGAACAAAGTTCACGCCGAGGCCGTGTTGAACCGTCAATGGCGGATGCCCGAGCACATGATTGAAGTCATGAGCCAAAACACGTCGAAAGCACTCGGCCTTCGTGAAGTGTCGAAACACTTGAACATCAACCGGAAGAACATCATCGCCTTCGGTGACGAGGAGAACGACCTCGAGATGCTCGACTACGTCGGGACCGGTGTCGCGATGGGCAACGCCATCAGCCAGTTGAAAGCAGTCGCGAACGAAGTGACCGCCTCGAACATGGACGACGGGATCGCCATCTACCTCGAAGAAAAACTCGGCATCAAAGCATAATCTCCACACCGACTGTGCATGCAGTCGGTGTTTTTTAGCTTATTGACCACCACAATGTTTCACGCTCTTCCTTCTGGCGCCTCCGCTTTCCTAGGGGCGAGCAGGGAGCCGCATCTCGACGTTGTCGCTGCTGGGTCTCCCTCCGCTCGCTGATCCCTCAGGAGTCTCCGGCG
>WPCK01014210.1_pt1 | contig 26649 bp, 25 predicted proteins | sample 5399851 | NCBI WGS metagenome assembly WPCK01 (sample SAMN12869471, study PRJNA574797) | sludge metagenome | isolation source: wastewater treatment of pH11 | place: China:Beijing | collected 2019-05-20 | reverse complement strand
GACCAATCCCGGGACCAGCCGCAACGTCGTGCGGATCGAGGCGTTGGGGGAGGGCGGTCGGTTCGACCTGCCAGGTTTCGAGTCGTACGCGGTGGACGCGCAGCGCACCATCGCGATCGACTTGACCGCTGCGATCGAAGGTGCCCAGCTTGCTCTGGTGATCACTGCGCGTGATGAGCTCGCCGCCTCGACGGCGGTCACTGTCGGCAACGACTTCGGGCTGGAACCGGGTCAGGTTGACGACCTGTCGACGGCACGGCAGGAGCTGATCGGGGTGATCGCTGGGGCAGGTGCCCTCCAGCTTGCGAATCCCAGCTCCGGCGAGACGCTGGTCGTCGTCGACTGGGGTGCAGGCCAGGCGCCCGCCAACCGCACGTTGCCGGCCGGTGCCGTGGCCACCATTGAGGTACCCGCGGGTGCCCGAAGCGCCCGAATCGAAGCGACCGCCCCGATCGCGGCGGCGGTGCTGTTGCAAGGCGGTGGCCAGCCGGGCTTCGCCATCGCCCCACTGCAGCCGGCAGTGCGATCCCAGGCGTCCATGCCGATGGAAGCCGATCCAGGGCTGGGACGCTGACCGACTGGTCCGCTAGAGATCATCATCGATCTGCGGGTCGAGGTCGTGCATCGAGCGCCCGGTGAGCGCCGACAGCTGTTCGACCAAGGTAAGGTGCACCAGGTCGAGCAGGTCGTTGCGGTCGTTGGCGCGTCGTTCCAAGGGACGGCGGAAGATGACGATCTTGGCAGAGCGGGTGGGTGTCGCCTCAATGGCGGCAGCCAACGGCACTCGGTCGAGCAACGCCCAATCGAATGCCCCGCTGGGCACGTCCTCGACACCGATGTCCACACCGGCCAGGGCGTCGGGGCAGGTCTGCATCAGCCGCTGAACCGACTGCGTGGTGGCTTCGATGAAGAACTCGGCAGCAGTGCGCCGGCCGGGGAACCGTAGCGGAGTGCGGGTCAGTGCATTGGGCTGGGCGAGCGGCCCCCGGACGCCACGGCCGTGACGGTCGCGTCGCTTGATCATGGGCGAACTCTAACGCGTGGGTCGAGACACGGGCTGGCCTTGCCCGATCCAATCACCAGTGCTGTGGGTGAAGCCCACTAGGTTGTAGGGGTGATGAACAGGCAGTGTTCGCGCAGTGGGTGCCGGGGCCGGGCGGTGGCCACCCTCACCTATGTCTACGCCGACTCGACAGCGGTGCTGGGGCCATTGGCCTTGCAGGTGACGCCGGGCTGCTACGACCTGTGCGCCACCCACAGCGCCAGCATGTCTGCCCCAGTCGGCTGGGAGGTCATCCGGCTTGCCGAACCGAATGCGATCCCGCCGGGTCCCGATGACGACGATCTGCTTGCCTTGGCCAACGCCGTGCGGGAAATCGGATTCGGTGACGCGCCGCCAGCCGCCGGACGACCCGATCCGGATTCGGTCGTGGAACTGGGGCGTCGCGGTCACCTGCGGGTCATCGCGGATGCTGCCCGTGGGGGGATCCATTAGGCTGGCCGGGTGAATCTGGCTGCAATCCGCATGGTCGCCTTCGACTTGGACGACACTCTCGCGGAGTCGAAGTCGTCGCTCAGCCCCGAAATGGCCGAGGTGCTGGGCCAACTGCTGGACGTCATTTCGGTCTGCGTCATCTCGGGTGGCCGTTACGAACAGTTCGAGAGCCAACTGCTCGCCAACCTGCCTGCAACCGCAGACCTGACCGAGTTGCACCTGATGCCCACCAACGGCACCCGTTATCTACGCAGCGTGGATGGCCAGTGGCTGGAGATCTATGCGCATGATCTGGACGAGGATGAGAAGGCGCGCGCCATCCGGGCGGTGAGCGAGGCGGCTCGGCAGTTGGAGCTGTGGGAGGACGACGATCGGGTGACCGGTCCCCGCGTCGAGGACCGCGGCTCCCAGATCACCTATTCGGCACTCGGGCAGCGCGCCGCCGTTGCCGACAAGAAGCGGTGGGATCCCGACGGCGCCAAACGGGAACGATTGCGTGCCGCAGTCTCGGGGCGGCTACCCGATCTGGAGGTACGGGCGGGTGGGTCGACCTCGATCGACATCACCAGCAAGGGGATCGACAAGGCTTACGGCATCAGGGCGCTGGCCGAGCAGACGGGGCTGGGCCTGGATGAGATCCTGTTCATCGGTGATCGCTTGATGCCCGGGGGTAACGACTACCCAGTGCTTGAACTGGGCGTGGCCTGTCACGCAGTGTCCGGCCCGGACGAAACCGTTGAGTACTTGCATGAGCTGATCCCGCAGCTCATCCCGCGACGAGGGAGGAACTGATGATGACTGAAGGTGGCGTCGACGAACTCGGTCTGACAAGGCAATTCCTCGACATTGCGGCCTGTCCGTCCTGCCACAGTGGTTTCGCAGTGGACTACGAGTCGTCCGAACTCGTCTGCGTGAACGCGAACTGTGGGCTCGCCTACCCCGTGCGTGACGGTATCCCCGTCTTGCTGATCGACCAAGCGCGCCGGGTGAACTGAGGCGGGACCAGAAATGATCAACAACTTCGATGAGGCCCGCCTGGACGACCAGAGCGCGCTGGGTGAATATGACCAGCAGTTGCGATACCTGGCCCAGGCGGGAGCGCGAATCCGTGTCGAGGCCGCTGATGCGGGCCTGCCTGAGGGACTGGAGCTCAAGCCGCGCGGTGTGGTGGTGGTCGGCGCTGAGGCCCGCCTGATCCGGGCCGTGCTCGAGCCGGTCTGTCCGGTGCCGCTGATTGCGTGGTCGCTGCCGGGTCTGCCCGGTTGGGCCGGGCCTTTGGACCTCGTAGTGGTGTTGGCCAGCGGTCCCGATGGCAGTCGGGGCCAGGCCTTGCTCGCAACCGCCGCCGAGGCGTCTCGACGGGGCTGCATGATCATGCTTGCCACCCCCGCCGAGTCACCCCTCGCCCAAGCCGTCTCAAGCAGAGCGCTCCTGGTGCCGACCCGGACCGCCGACCCCACCGCGGCGGCCGTGGTGGTGCTGTCACTGCTGAACCGGGTTGGCCTGGGGCCCGTGGTGAACACCGATCACGCGGCAGAGGCAGCCGACATGGTGGCGGAGGAGTCCAGCCCACACCGCGACCTCTCGTCCAACCCGGCGAAGGACTTCGCCTGTGGCTTGGGAGATGCCGAACCCCTGATCTGGGGCGGGTCGGTGCTGGCGGCTCGGGCGAGCCGCCGGATCGCTGAGGCGATCCGGTACTACTCCGGACGCCATGTCCTGGCCGCGGACGCTCGGGAGATCGCGCAAGTGATGCGGCACGTCAAACCCAAAGACCCCTTTGCCGACCCGTTCACCGATGGGGAGCGGGGCACCGTGCTGGTGCTGCTGGACGACGAATACGTCAGCGAGACCGGTGCCGCCGAGGAATGGATGCTTCGAGAACTGGCGGAATCGGTGGGCGCGCGGGTCTGCGAACTGAGCGCCGGAGTCGGCAGTGAGGTGGACCGCTACGTCACGCTGCTCCTGCGCGGCCTGTACGGGGCCAGCTACCATGCGGTGGCGCTGGGGGCGGAGCCCGGTCCAGTGTCCAGCGGGTCCGATGGGTTCCGGGGCGCCTTGTAGGCTGCCTCCCATGGACTACCGCGTCGCAGACATCGGACTGGCCGACTTCGGCCGTCGTGAGATCTCGCTTGCCGAGCACGAGATGCCCGGGCTGATGGCGATGCGTGAGCGGTACTCGGCGTCCCAGCCTTTGGCCGGTGCGCGGATCTCTGGCTCCCTGCACATGACCGTGCAGACTGCGGTGCTGATCGAGACGCTGGTCGCGTTGGGGGCCCAAGTGCGGTGGGCGTCCTGCAACATCTTCTCGACCCAGGATCACGCGGCGGCAGCGATCGCCGCGGCCGGTATCCCGGTCTTTGCCTGGAAGGGCGAGACCTTGGAGGAGTACTGGCGGGCCGCCGCCGAGATCTTCCGGTGGCCCGGCGGTCAACTGCCGACGATGATCCTCGACGATGGCGGTGATGCGACCCTGCTCGTCCACAAGGGCGCCGAATTCGGACGCGACGTGCCGCAGCGCGCCGAGGGCGACTCCCGCGAGTACGGCGTCATTCTCGACCAGCTGCGTGCCACCTCCGACATCGACTGGCGGGCCATCGCGTCCAACCTCTACGGGGTGACAGAGGAAACCACCACCGGCGTCCACCGACTGCATCACATGGCACGGGTCGGCACCTTGAGGTTCCCGGCCATCAACGTCAATGACTCGGTCACCAAGTCGAAATTCGACAACATCTACGGTTGCCGGCATTCGCTGATCGACGGCATCAACCGGGCCACCGACATGTTGATCGGTGGGAAGACCGCCGTGGTGTGCGGTTACGGTGACGTGGGCAAGGGCTGCGCGAAGTCGCTACATGGTCAGGGCGCCCGCGTGCTGATCACTGAGATCGACCCGATCTGCGCGCTGCAGGCGGCGATGGATGGCTTCCAGGTAGTGCAACTCGACGACGTGGTGGCAACCGCCGACATCTTCATCACTGCGACCGGGTGCTGCGACGTGATCAGCGCCGAGCAGATGAGCCGGATGAAGCACCAGGCGGTGGTCGGCAACATCGGCCATTTCGACGACGAAATCGATATGGCCGGTCTGGAGACGTGGCCGGGAGTGGTCCGCGAACCAGTCAAGCCGCAGGTCGATCTGTGGCGCTTCGCCGACGGGCATGGCGTGCTGGTCTTGTCGGAGGGCAGGCTGCTGAATCTCGGCAACGCGACCGGTCACCCCAGCTTCGTGATGAGCAATTCGTTCACCAATCAGGTTCTGGCCCAGATCGAGCTGTTCACCAATCGGGACGCCTACCCGCTGGGCGTGCATGTCTTGCCCAAGCGGTTGGACGAGGAGGTCGCCCGGTTACACCTGGACGCCCTGGGGGTGCGGCTGAGTCGCCTCACTCAGCGACAGGCGGATTACCTAGACGTCCCGGTGGAAGGCCCCTACAAGGCGGACAACTACCGCTATTGAATCCGTATTTGCGGAATGGTCTATGGGTGACAAGTCCGCAGATGCGTGCTTGAATTGCCCGCATGGCAGAGTTCCGGATCGCCGAGGCGTCCGCTCTGCTCGGCGTCAGCGATGACACCGTGCGGCGGCTGATCGACGCAGGCAGGCTCCCCGAACGTCTTGACACCCACAACCGCAAGGTGATCGACGGGGCTGCTCTGGCGGCCTACGCGGCGGCCCAACCGAGCGCCCCGGAGGAGACGTTCGGCTCGAAGGTGTCCGCGCGAAACCGGCTGGTCGGGCTGGTCACCGAGGTGAAGACCGACGGTGTGATGGGGCAGGTCAAGATGCGGTGCGGCCCCTACACCATTACCTCGCTCATCAGTGCCGACTCGGTGCGCGAACTGGAACTCCAGCCGGGCAGCTTGGCCGTCGCCGTCGTGAAGTCCACCAACGTCATCATCGAAACCCCAGAGGTCGCCAAGTGATCCGCATCTTCGCTGCCGCCCTTGCCGCCTGCCTCGCGCTGGTCGGTTGTGGCCAGTCATCGACCGGCGATTCCTCGTCGGCGTCCCCAGCCAGTACCCCCACGCAGGCAACTGCGGCGCAAGCCCCACTGAGCGGCACCATCAACGTCTACGCCGCAGCCTCGCTGACCAAGACATTCACCGAACTCGGCGACCGGTTGATGGCCGAGCACCCCGACCTCGACGTGCAGTTCGTCTTCGCCGGCTCCGCCGACCTGGTAGCCCAACTACAGGCCGGGGCCCCCGGCGATGTCTTCGCCAGCGCGGACGAACGCAACATGACCAAGGCGACCGACGCAAAACTGGTGGTGGGGGAGCCGACGCCGTTCGTCACCAACCACCTCACCATCGTCGTGGTCCCGGGCAACCCGCATGGCGTCGCGTCGCTGGCCGACTTGGCCAATCCCGATCTCAAGGTGGTGGTCTGCGCGCCCCAGGTGCCGTGTGGCGGCGCCACCCAGCAGGTCGCTGAGCTTGCTGGTGTCACACTGACCCCGGTGAGCGAGGAGAACTCAGTCTCCAGCGTGCTGACCAAGGTCACCGCAGGCGAGGCCGACGCTGGTCTGGTCTACCGCACCGACGCCAAGGGCGCGGGAGACAAGGTGAGCGTGGTCGACTTCCCGGAGGCCGACCAAGTGACCAACGTCTACCAGATCGCCCTGCTCGCCGACGCCCAGAACCCCGAGGCGGCTCAGGCCTTCATCGACCTGGTGGCTTCCAGTGAGGGCCAGCAGGTCATGCGTGAAGCCGGCTTCAATACGCCACAAGGCTGAACAGTTGGTCAAGACGCCTGGTGTGCCGGGCTGGCTGCTGATCCCCGCCGGCTTGGCCGTCGCGTTCGTGGGCACCCCCCTGATCGGGCTGGTGCCCAGCGTCGACTGGCCGAACTTCTGGGGCTTGATCACCTCCAAGTCCTCGCTGACCGCACTGCGACTCAGCCTGCAGACAGCGGCCGCATCCACTCTGGTCTGCCTACTGGTGGGAGTGCCGCTGGCGCTGGTACTTGCCCGCTTGCAGTTCACCGGACGGGGCCTGCTGCGCACCCTCGTGCTGCTGCCGCTCGTCCTGCCGCCCGTGGTGGGCGGCGTCGCCCTGCTGACGGCCTTCGGACGCCGAGGACTGATCGGCCGCTATCTGGACGTGGTGGGAATCCAGGTCGGGTTCACCACGCTCGCCGTGGTGATGGCCCAAGTCTTCGTCTCGCTGCCCTTCCTGGTCATCAGCCTCGAGGGGGCGCTGCGGTCGATCGACCCCCGCGTCGAACACATCGCCGCCACCCTCGGGGCCACCCCGACCAGGGTCTTCGCCCGCGTCACACTGCCGATGGCGGGCCCGGCGTTGGCCAGCGGCGCCGTGCTCGCGTTCGCCCGCTCCCTCGGCGAGTTCGGAGCCACCCTCACCTTCGCCGGTTCGCTGCAAGGGGTCACCCGCACTCTGCCGCTGGAGATCTACCTGCAACGCGAAGTCGACCAGGACGCGGCAGTCGCGTTGTCTCTGCTTCTGGTTGTGGTGGCTGCCGCCATCGTGGCGGCGGTTTACGGGCGGGACCAACAGCCATGAGCGGGTTGACGGTTGATTTCCGGATCAACGCCCGGGACGTCGAAGTGGCGCTTGAGGTTCCCGAGGGCGGTCGGCTCGCGGTGATCGGCCCCAATGCGGCCGGCAAATCGACGGTCCTACAGGTGGCGGCCGGGCTGCTGGTTCCCGACCGCGGGCAGGTGTGGCTCGATGGTCGTGTCCTGACCAACACCGAGCAGGGCATCGAAGTGCCCCCACACAAGCGGCGGATCGGGCTGATGGCTCAATCCGGTCTGCTCTTCAAGCACCTCAATGTGCTGGACAATGTGGCATTCGGGCCACGGAGCCAGCACGCAGCCCGCAAGACCGCTCACCGAGCGGCCCATGAGTGGCTGGAGCGGCTCGGTGTTGACGATCTCGCGTCAAGGCGTTCCGGCGAACTTTCGGGCGGGCAGGCGCAACGGGTGGCGCTGGCGCGGACGCTTGCGGCCGCACCGGAGGCGCTTCTCCTAGACGAACCCACGTCGGCCTTGGATGTGCGGGTGGCGGCTGGGCTGCGTGCCGTGCTGGCCGACATAACCCGCGGCCGGACCACGGTGCTGGTCAGCCACGATCTGCTCGATATCGTGTCGCTGGCCGATCACATCGTGGTCATCGAGCACGGCCGGGTGGTGGAGCGCGGCCCGACCGCTGAGGTGCTGGCCCGCCCGGGTTCCGCGTTCGCGGCCAGGCTGGCCGACGTCAACATCATCCGGGGCCGGCTGCAGGATGCCCGCACCATGGTCGCCGGCAAGTTGGTGGTGTACGGAATCAGCGAGGACGAGGGACAGGTCAGCGGGGCCGGGGTAGCCACCGTGCGTCCAGGATCGATCGCGGTCGCGCTGATCCGGCCGGTCACCAGCGCCCGCAATGTCTGGCAGGGCACCGTGACGACGCTGGTCGCCATGCCGCACGCGATCCGAATCCGGGTCGACTTGGGCGAGGTCGAGGTGGCAGCCGATGTGACGGCCGAATCGGCCGCCCGGATGCGTCTGGCCCCCGGCGTGGCCGTGTGGTTGTCGGCGAAGGCCCAGGAGGTCGCCATCACCTCCGACCCCGGTGATACCCAAAGCACGGTTTGAAGAAGCACTGCGTCGTAGCCCGGGGCAATGTGGGCATTTGCTCTTGCCGGCACTCGCGAGGTCGCCTTGTCGCGACAGCGGGCCTGTTACTCCATGAGGCAAGAACCCGAGTCGCAGCATCGAGGTGAGCGCAGCTCACCACGCTGGGGCTAAATGGAGACTCGGCAGAGCCTTACCCGCTAACTCCAGACGATGCGTGCCACATTCACGGGCCTTCCAAGGTTCCGGCACCGACGAGGTCTTCTCGTTCATCTCCTGGACGCCGTTCGCCTTCCTGCCGATCTTCATCGCGATCACCGCGTCCAAGCACTTCAAGGTCAACACCTTCGTAGCCGTCCTCTGCTGTGCCGCGATCATGAACCCGGATTGGGGTGCCATGGCGGGGCGCATCGCCGACGGTGAGACCATTCGGCTCTTCGGTATCGCGCTGTCGCCGACCACCTACACCTCGACGGTTATCCCACCGCTGCTGCTGGTCTGGCTACTGTCCTACCTGGAGCGCTTCCTCAAGAAGTTCCTCAAGGGGTCTGCCGAGAACCTGCTGGTCCCGCTGATCAGTGCCGTCGTCATGGTGCCGCTCACCTTGCTCATCGTCGGCCCACTGTCTGCGGCCGGCGCGAACGGCATAGCCAATGGTTACAACTGGCTGGTTGCGGTGGCTCCGGCTGTTGCCGCGGCGATCATCGGTGGCTTCTGGCAGGTTGCGGTGATCTTCGGCATCCACTGGGGCATCACGCCGGTGGTGCTGGCCAACTTCGAGCAGTACGGCTACGACTCCTTCCAGGCATTCCAAACCGCAGCCGTCATTGCCCAGGTAGGTGCGGCCCTCGGCGTGTTCCTGAAGACCAAGAGCAAGCAACTGCGTGGCGTCGCAGGTTCGGCGGCCGTCACCGGCATCTTCTGCATCACCGAGCCGACCATCTACGGTGTGACGCTGCGGCTGAAGCGCCCGTTCATCCTGGCTTGCATCGCCGGCGCGGCCGGCGCGATCGTCATCTCGCTGTTCGGTTCGCGCTACTACGCGTACGCCGGTCTGCCCGGCATGCTGACCATCGTCAATGCCCAGAGCCCGGACAACCCGACTTCGCTGCTCGGCCAGGCCATCGGCTCGGCGATCGCATTCTTCGGAGCCATGGCGCTTGTCTACTTCATCGGTTTCAACGATCCCGTCGACAGCCCCACCGAGGAGGAGCAGCGGGCGGAGGGTACCGCGGAACTCCAGAAGTCGGCGCAGGTCGCCTACGACACCGCCCTGGCGGCTGCGCAGAGCGCCACCATAATGTCAAGCCCGCTGAGCGGACGCGTGGTGCCGCTGGAGTCGGTTCCCGATCCTGTCTTCGCCTCGGGTGCCATGGGTTCAGGTGTGGCCGTCGATCCGTCGGCGGGCAAGGTTTTCGCTCCGTTCGACGGCAAAGTGGTGGCGGTCCTGCCGTCCAAGCACGCGGTCGGCCTGATCTCCGATGACGGTGTGGAAGTGCTCATCCACATCGGGATCGACACCGTGCAACTGAAGGGCGAGCACTTCACCTGCCATGTGGACGCCGGGCAGCTGGTTTCGAAGGGTGATCTTCTGATCGAATTCGACATCAACGCCATCAAGAACGCCGGGTACTCGGTCGTCACCCCGGTCATCGTCACCAACTCGAAGAAATACAGCGATGTGTTGCCTGCGCCTGCAACTGTGGTGAAGGCTGGAGAAGAACTGCTGGCGGCGGTCACCTTGGCGTCGGCAGAAGAAGAGAAAGTCTCTAACTGAGAATCGGAGGAGCAACCAAGTGAGCAGTCAATTCGCAGCAGATTTCTTGTGGGGCGGGGCAGTCGCCGCCCACCAGTTGGAGGGCGGCTGGGACGCGGGCGGCAAAGGCCCGAGTGTCGTCGATGTGCTCACCGGTGGCGCCCATGGGGTGCCCCGGCGAGTGACCGAGACCGTCGAGGTCGGCGAGTTCTACCCGAATCATGAAGCCATCGATTTCTACCACCGCTATCGTCAAGACATCGCTCTGTTTGCCGAGATGGGGCTGAAGTGCTTCCGGACGTCCATTCAATGGACGCGCATCTTCCCGCAGGGCGATGAGAGCGAGCCGAATGAGGCCGGTCTACGGTTCTATGACGATCTCTTCGACGAATTGCTCAAGTACGGCATCGAGCCCGTCATCACGCTCTCGCATTTCGAGGTGCCGCTGCATATCGCCCGGCGATACGGCGGCTTCCGAGATCGCAGGGTGGTGGATCTGTTTGTGCGATTCGCTCGGGTCTGCTTCGAGCGCTACCACACGAAGGTCAAGTACTGGATGACCTTCAACGAGATCAACAATCAGATGGACACCCGCAACCCGCTCTTTCTTTGGACGAATTCGGGCGTCACTCTGACAGACCAGGACAACCCCCGAGAGGTCTTGTTGAGGGTGGCCCATCATGAGCTGCTGGCCAGCGCGCAGGCCGTGGCGATCGCGCATGAGATCAATCCCGATCTGAAGGTCGGCGCCATGGTCTCCCATGTGCCGATCTATCCGTACTCGTGCAACCCCGACGACGTCATGGCTGCTCAAGTGGCCAACCGGGAGCGCTTCCTGTTCCCTGACGTGCATGTGCGCGGGCACTATCCTGCGTACGCCCGTCATGAGGTGGAAGCGAACGGATACGACATTGGCTGGCGCGACGGAGACGCCGAGATCCTCGCGGCCGGCACGGTCGACTACGTCGGATTCAGCTACTACATGTCGACGGTGGTGAAGTCGGACGTCTACTCCGAAGCCGAACGCACCGACGGGGGATTGCCGAACTCGGTGGACAACCCCTATATCGGTGCCAGCGATTGGGGTTGGCCGATCGATCCAGTGGGGCTGCGGTACACCTTGGCGACCTTGGCTGAGAGGTACGATCTGCCGCTGTTCATCGTCGAGAACGGCTTCGGTGCCGTCGACGAGGTGAATCCCGATGGCAGCATCGACGACGATTCCCGCATCGACTACCTGCGCCAGCACATCGAGCAGATGGCGAAGGCGGTCAGCGAGGACGGCGTCGAACTCATGGGCTATACCCCGTGGGGCGTGATCGATCTTGTTTCGTTTACCACCGGTGAGATGAAGAAGCGGTACGGGATGATCTACGTAGATCGTGACAATTCAGGCCGTGGCTCCATGGAGCGGTCGAAGAAGAAGTCGTTCGACTGGTATGCGGAAGTGATTCGGACGAACGGGATGACGCTGTAGGGCGGACGGCCTCGCAGAACAGAATACGGGAAGGAGGGGAGAAGATGACGGCCGACCTTGGCACGCTGCTCCGCGTTCTCAACAACAATGCGGTGATGGTCGATACCGGTGGTGGGCGATTGATCCTGCTCGGGCGTGGTATCGGCTTCGGGAGACAACTGGGCGACCGGATCGAGCTGGGCGTGGCCCACGAGATTTTCTCTCCCTCCGGACCCGCCGACCTACGGCAATTGACCGACTTCGTGACCGAGATCCCGATCGAGTCATTCGAGGTGGCCCGGCGAGCGGTCGACCTGGCCACCTCGACGGCCGGGATACACCTGAGTCAGGCACTGCTGCTCGCCATCGCGGATCATCTGGTTCGCCCGCGCCGATGTTTCAGAGACCGTGGCGATGACCGAGTCACTGAGTCAGATAGTCAGCGAGATCTCGACCAGCCTGGGACCCGAAATCAGCCTCGATTCGATGAGCGTCGCGCGTTTCGTCACGCATCTGCGCTACCTCTACGTACGCATCGCCAGCGATTCCCAATTCGCAAATGATCCGCCGTTGCTGCTCTCGGCCATGCACGATGCGTATCCCGAAGTGGCCGGGCTCGCCCAGAGGGTGCGTTTCCTGATCGAGTCGCAGCGCGGGAAGCACACTCGCCTCAGCAGCAGAACTGCGCCTCGAGCCAGGCTTCCGGGCTTGGCTCTCGGTCAAGGCCCAAGAAGTGGCTCTCAGCGCAGTACTTGCAGTGCGTCGTCCTTCGAGCGGGTGTGGTTCAGCCCTTCTGTGTTCCCCAGAATCCATCAGGGGCGAACAATTCGGCGACCAACTCGTCCAGCAGGCCCGCTTCGTTGACCAGGTCGAGCACGGTGTAACGCTTTCGGATCATCCGCGCCCGGAAGTAGGTCTGGTGGAAGCGATCCCATTCCAGGTCGATGTCGTCGGGGTGCGCCGGGGCGCCGACCGTGCGTAGCATCTGCTGAACTTGGGTGGCGGGCAGCAACTGGGCACGCAGCTTCTCGCTGAGCGTGGGCCACTGCTGCTTCAGGCCGTCCAGCCGTGCTCGCAACTGGTCGGCGTCTATGTATTTGGCCATCGACTGATTCATCATCTCGTCGATCAACGACGAGCCAGGATTCAGTTCGCGTACCTGCTCCTCGGCCCGCTCCCTGGTCGGCCAGGCTGCTACAGCGGCATCCACGTCGAGACTGGTGATGTCACGACGCAGCAGAGCCTCGTAGAGCGCGGTCATCGCAACGGTGCCCAGCGCCACCTTGAAGCCGTGTGAGAGCCGACGCGGAGTCACGTCGACACCGTGACCCTCCATTTCCCACAGGTGGCTGAACTGGTGCTCCGAGCCCGATGCCGGTCGCGACGACTGGTGGCCCTGCATGGCCAGACCACTCATCAGCAGTCCCTCTGCCAGGTCGCCGGTGGCCGAGACGTCGCCGTTGGCCAACGCCTCAGGGCGAGACAGCGAACCGTGCAGCGGCCCTTGAACTTGCTCCCAGACAGCTTGGTCCATGGCCTCGGTGCCGACCGCGTCGGCCACGATCCAGTCGGCACCCGCGGTGAGTTTGCCGATCAGGTCGCCATAGCCAGAGGCGGTCATCACCTGCGGTGCGGCGGCCAAGATCTCGTAGTCGGCTACGCACCCGCGAGGTGCGGTGCACTCGCGGGTGTTCTTGAAGCCGTCCAAAGCGATTGAGGCGCCGAAAGCGGTGTAGCCGTCCATGGACGCTGCGGTGCAGACCACCATGTACGGCCGACCCAGCTCAAAGGCAGCCCGCTTGACCAGGTCGTTCAGCGTCCCGGCGCCGACCGCCACCGGAATCGCCTCGCCACGCTCTGCGAGGGAATCCCGGATCGAGTGGCAATTATCCATGTCCGCATACAGTTCCGGGGAGCCCGGAAAGACGTACGCGTCCAGCTGGGCGATGCCGGCCGCCGTGAGCTCGGCAACCACCGCATTGCCGGCCACCGTCATGGTGCGCTCATCGCCAACCACAATCGCGGTGGCATCTGCGAAGCAGTCCCTGAAGACCTGCGGGGTAGCGCTAACAGCGCCAGGCTCGGCCACCACCACCTTGGTGTCGGTGGCGGTCTGCAGGGCAGAACGAATCAACTCCGAACTCATCACAGACCGGCCTCGTGGTCGACCATCTCGTGGATCATCGATTGCAGCTGCGGGTAGGTGTCGCAGTACTTGTCGACGTAGAACTTGTACGCCTCGTGGGTCTCAGGGTCCGGCTCCAGACGGTCGATCTCGTGCACCATCGCCTTGGCGGCCTCTTGGAGGTCGGGGTAGAGCCCCGCGCCCACTGCGGCCATCATGCAGCTGCCGAGCACCACAGCGTCGCCGACCTCGGTCAAGGTGATCGGCACGCCAGTGACATCGGCATGCATCTGGATCCAGTCGCGGCTCTTGGTGGCGCCGCCGGCGGCGACCATCTCTGAGACCTCATAGCCCGCCGAGGTCATCGCGCGCAGGATGTGCGCGGTACCATAAGCGACCGACTCCTGGATGGCCCGGTACATGTGCTCCGGGCCGTGGGCCAAGGTCAGGCCCCAGATGATGCCGCGGGCCTTCGAGTCGGTGTACGGCGTGCGGTTGCCCTGGAAGTACTCGTTGATGATCAGGCCGTTCGAGCCGGGCGGCAGATCTTTGGACGCCTTGTTCAGCAGGTCGTAGACGTTCAGCCCGGTGCGGTCGGCGGCCTGGATCAGGTCGCGGGCGAAGTTGTCCTTGAACCACTTCAGCACCGAACCGGTCGATACCTGACCGCCCTCGACGGTGTACTGACCCTTGACAACGCCATCGGTGTAGGCGCCGAAGAAGCCCTTGCCATGAATCGGCTTGTCGGACTGTCCGGTGAGGACTTGGGACGAACCGGTGATCATGGCCATCTTGCCGGGGGAAACCACGCCCAGGCCGATCTGGCCGGCCCACGCGTCCGCCGCGCCCTGGGCGACCGGAATACCTGGACGCAGCCCCAGCAGTTGGGCTGCGATCACCGACAGGGTGCCTACCGGGGTACCCAAGTCGAGAACCCGCTCTGGGACCTTGCTGAAGACGTCGCCACAGCCGATGTGCTCGTAGAAGTCGACCGGCCAGCCGCCATGGTCACGGTTGTAATACATGCGGTGGGCGGCCGAGTTGATGTTGACGGTCCACTCACCGGTCAGCTTGTAGGTCAACCAGTCAGGGGCGTCCACCAAGTGGACGGCCTTGTTGTAGGTCTCCGGCTCGTTCTCCTTCAGCCAAGCGGCCTTGAAGGGGAACCACTCGGCGGTAGCCGGGGCGGTGCCGGCACCGTTGTACAGCCGGGCGACCGAATCCGACGATTGTGCGCGGGCGGCCTGCTCGGTGGCGCGGACGTCCATCCACATGATCGCGTCCCGCAACTCCTGGCCCTTGGCGTCCATCGGGACGACGGTCATGGTCGTGGCGTCGTAGGAGATGCCCGCGATCGCGCTGGCTGGGATACCGGCGTTGGCGAGTGCACGTGCACTGGACGCCTGCAGCGCCTCCCACCAGTCGGCGGGACTCTGCTCGGCCCAACCGCTACGAGGGTACTTGGTGGCATACGGCGTCGCGGCAAATGTCACCGGACGACCGGCGAGGTCGAAGATGGCGACTCGGCAACTCTCGGTGCCGTAGTCGATACCGAGCAGGTACGCGTCTGAGGACATGGAATCCCTTTCAGTGGTCGTTGTCCGACCAGCCCAACTCCGCCCATACCGAGGCAGGAATCAAGCGGTCAATGCGGTCGAGGACGTACGTGGGCGTGTGGGCAGCGTCCAGCGCCCGTACATCTTCGGCGGTGGCCTCCCCGGTGAGCACCAGGGCCGAGACCATGTTCGAATCGAGGGCCATCTGGATGTCGGTCTGGAGACGGTCGCCGACCATCACGCAGTCCTCGGGAGGCAGATTGAGTCCCTCAAGGGCGAGGCGGGTCATTATGGGATCCGGCTTGCCGAAGCTGGCGCTGCACTTGACACTGGTGCAGGCCTCGATGGCGGCAGTGACGGCTGCGCAGTCAGGCTCGCCACGTCCCCCCGGGAAGGGGCAGAAACGGTCGGGATTGGTTTGCACCAGAATCGCCCGCTTGTGGAACCAGATCGCGTCGAAGGCGATCTGCAGTTTGCGGTAGTCGAAGGTGCGGTCATAGGAGGCGACCACGATGTCAATCCGCTCCGGGTCTTCACTCAACTCGAAGCCCGACTTCACCAGCGCCCGCTTCAGCGGCTCCTCACCCACGACGAAGAGAACTGCGTCGGGAGCGTGGTGCTTGAGCCAGCGGGTGGTAGTGACGATCGTGTTGGCGATGTCGTCGACAGGTGTCTGAATGCCCAAGCGGTCAAGCTTCTCTGCGTACATCTCCGGGTCCTTGGTCGGGTTGTTCGACAAGAACCGGACCGGAATGTTCCGGCGGCGCAGTTCTTCGATCATGCGCGCAGCACCAGGCAACAAGTGGTCGCCTAGGTAGATCGTGCCGTCCATATCGAAGACGTAGGCGGAGTAGAACTCGGTCGGCAGGCTGTGGACATCCATCGTGGTCACCTTCCTATGGGGTCGATCGATCAGTCGGTGGCAAGGTCAGCCAACGAGCATCGGGCCGGAGAACAGGCTGGCGCTGCCCAGAATCAAGATGGTCGAGATCCAGATGGCCATGGCGGGCGGATCAATGTGGCTGTTGCCTCGAGCGTAGAAGAGCCGGTTGCTCAGTTCTGCGAGCGACATGGAGATGGCGCCGGCGACACCAGCCAGCAGGATCACCAATGCTGCCATCATCCACGTATTCGAATCCCAAGCGCCGGCCTTGCCAGCCTCGAACCAGGCACCGTTCCAGTGGAACTCGGAACCACCGACGAAGATGGGGAGGAACTTGACTGCGAACAGGCCGGCGACGATCGTGGCATGGTGCTGGACCGGCATCTGATGGCCAAGGACCAACCAGAAGATGACAACTGCCGACATGGCGAACGGCAGGGTCTGTGCCACGGCGGCGAAGCCGTCGATGGTGGCAACGGCGACGGAGACCGCACCGGCGGCGATGCCGAACAGCATGCCGATGGTGAGGAACTGGCTGGGCCGCTCTTGGTAACGCAGCCAAGCATGGTCGGCCGTCGGGGCGATCTTCGCCATGAAGCCGCTCGCGCCGGCGTTGTACTTCTCGGGGTTCATCAGCGAGCCGCCGAACACCAGACGGGCGGTCATGCCGGAGATGATCACGGTCATGGCGACCGAGTCGGTGTGGGCGCCGAGCCACGGGATGTTGTCAATGCCGATCTTGACGGCGTAGCCACCCATACCGAACAGCGAGCCCATCAGAAGCACATCGGGACGGTTCAAGCGGGCCAGCGGCTCGCTGACATCTTTGCCGGTCTGGGCCACGTCACTGTTCGACAGGTGCGCGTTCGGCACCATGTAGTGCCTCTTGTTTGCCGCATAGGCTGCTGCGGCCGCACCACCTGCGAACGCGACGTGCGGTCCGAAGAACGGGCCGAAGGCGACATAGTCGAACCAGACACTGCTGCCTGTCGCCGCCTTGACGCCGAAGGCGGCAAGAATCATGAGGCCGGTGAAACCGAAGGCGTAGTTGCCGCCGATAGCAGCACCCAGCGCTCCACCACCAGCAGCGGCGATCAATCCAAATAGGAAGATGCCGAATGAAGCTGTGAACATGCAGCCATTCCTTTCCCACAACATTGATAGGACGGGGAAGCACGACTGCTCCCGCAGCTGCCCTCCCCAGTGCAGTATTGCGCTAGAAAGACTAGACGGTCCAGAGTCGAACACGGTCCCGTTGACGCGCCGCAGCGGCATCTGTGCACAGTGGATCGGAGCAGGCGCACGACCGTGCAGCCGGCACGATCGTGCAGGGAGCAGATTGCGGCGTGGTCGTTTGACAGGAATGCCCGCGGGGGCTCCCCATCCGCACCAGAATGCGGGAAGGTATTCGCAGATCCGGCGAGCGCAGCCAACGGTGGAAGGAGCAACCGATGAAGAGTCTCGAGGCCGACGTCGTTGTCATAGGGGGTGGATCCACCGGAGTCGGCGTCGTTCGAGATGCTGCGATGCGCGGCTACCGGGCGGTCTTGCTGGAACGCGCCGATCTCGGTCAGGGCACCACGGCCCGATTCCACGGATTGCTGCATTCGGGCGGCCGCTACGTGGTCAGCGATCCGCAATCGGCGACCGAGTGCGCCGAGGAGAATGCGATCCTCAAGCGTATTCAGGCGGATGCGGTGGAGGACACCGGTGGTTTCTTCGTGGTCACGCCTGGTGATGACCCTGGTTTCGCTGACAAGTTCCTCGCCGGTGCGGCTGCCACTGGGGTGCCCGCCAGAGAGATTGCTGTCGCCGAGGCCTTGCGTCGCGAACCGCTGCTCAACCCCGGCATCCTGCGTGCGATCGAGGTGGAGGACGGCTCGGTCGACGGGTGGCAACTGGTCTGGGGCGCGGCACGCTCGGCGCAGGCGTACGGCGCGACTGTGCTCACGTACCACAAGGTGGTCGGTATTGAGCGCGAGCGCGACCGGGTGTCCGCGGTACTGGCACGAGACGTGAAGGGCGGTGAGGACGTCCGCATCAACTGTGGCTTCGTGCTGAACTGCGCCGGGCCATGGGCGGGCCAAGTGGCCGCCCTCGCCGGACTGCATGACGTGAACGTTGTGGCGGGCCGGGGAATCATGGTCGCGATGAACCACCGTCTGGTGAATACCGTGATCAACCGGTGCGTGTACCCGACCGACGGTGACATCCTCGTCCCGGTGCACACCGTTTCGATCATCGGTACCACCGACGTCAAAGAGGATGACCCCGACGTGCTGGCCATCCCCCGGGTAGAGGTGCAAGAGATGTTGGACGCCGGCGAGAAGCTGATTCCGAGCTTTCGCGATGCCCGAGCTCTGCACGCCTGGTCGGGCGCGCGTCCGCTGATCAAGGATGATCGGGTGGCGGCCACCGACACCCGGCACATGAGCCGGGGCATGGCGGTGCTCGACCACGCGGCCCGTGATGGGTTGAACGGCATGTTGACCATCGGCGGCGGCAAGCTCACCACCTACCGGCTGATGGCCGAGCACATCGTGGACGCGATGTGCGAGCAGATGGGCGACACGGAGCGCAAGTGCCGGACTGCCGACGAGCCGGTGCCTGGCAGCGAGAATCGCAAGCTCTACCAGGTCACCCATCGGCTGGAGGAGGCAGAAGAGGATCGCTTCACAGATCCGATCATCTGCGAGTGTGAACTGTTGCGCCGATCGGTGCTCGTCAAGGCCATGAAAGAGCAGCCCGACGCCACGCTGGACGATATCCGGCGACAGACTCGGCTGGGTATGGGGCCCTGTCAAGGTGGATTCTGTTCGACCCGGGCGGCTGGCATCGCCGTCGCCGAGAAGGTCGTGGACGCCGAGCGTGCCACCGGGCTGCTGCGGCTGTTCCTGAAGAACCGGTGGATCGGGTTGTGGCCGATCCTGGCTGGCGATCAGGTGCGCCAAACCGCCCTCGACCACTGGATCATCCAGGGCACCTATGACGTGGAGCACCTTCCGCAGCCGGAAAAGGAGGTCGTGTTGTGAGCGACGTTGTTGTGATCGGCCTCGGCCCCGCTGGCTTGAGCGCCGCATTGAAGCTTGTCGAGTCCGGGCGAAGTGTGTTACTCGCCGCGAAGGGCGAGGGGGGGTTCCAGTTGTCGCAGGGCACCGTGGATGTCCTCGGTTATTCGCCGGGGCGGGTGGCCAACCCACTGGCGGCCATCGGTGAACTGCCCGCCGGGCATCCGTACGCCAGCATCGGTGCCGAAAAGGTGCGGGACGCCGTCGCCTGGCTGCGCGACACGCTCGGGGAAGAATTGCTGGTGGGTGACCCCGCGCAGAACTACGTGCTGCCGACGGCGGTGGGGGCGATGCGTCCGACCGCGCTGGCCCAGCCGTCCATGGTGGCCGCGCATCAGGCAGCCAGCTACGCAGTGGTCGGGGTGCGGCAGTTGAAGGACTTCCCCGCCGAGTTGCTGGCCGGGAACCTCGGCTGCCGGGCGGCCTGGATCGATCTGCCAGCCAGACGAGAGGTCGATTCGTCGGGGCACATGTTCGCCCGGGCGATCGAGGATCCTGCGTATGCCAAGCGCTTCGCCGCGGCGGTCGCGGCTGCGGCCCCTGACGGTGCGGTGCTGTTGCTGCCCGCGATCCTCGGTGTGAAGCCGGGCACTTGGCGGCGAGTCGCCGACCAAGTGGGACGACCTATCGCGGAGGTGCCAATGCAACCGCCGTCGGTTCCCGGTATCCGATTGCACGACGCGCTGCTCGCCAAGTTCAAGGCGGCGGGTGGCAGGGTGATCATCGGCAGCCGGGTCGTCGGCTGCAAGACGAACGGTGGCCGGGTGGCATCGGTGACTCTGGCCGTCGCCGGCGGGACGCGCGACCTGCGGGCGACCGACTTCGTCTTTGCTCCCGGCGGGTTCGCCAGCGGCGCGATCACCGTGGACAGCCGCGGGAAGATCAGCGAGCCGCTGTTCGGGCTGCCGCTGACGCAGACTGACGCCAACACCCTGATCGGTCCTGACTACTGGGCGCCGCATCCGCTGTTCGAGGTGGGCGTCGAGACAGACGCTGCCGGAAGGGCGAAGTACGAGAACCTGTACCTGGCCGGTGACATCATTGCCGGCGCGGAACGTTGGCGCGAGAAGTCCGGGGAGGGCATCGCGGTGGCCACCGCTGTGCGTGCCGCAGAATCGATCATGGGAGGACGGGCATGAGCGCGAGGTCCGAACAATCCAAGCAGCTCCGCGAGCGGTTGAACAACGAACTCAAGCGTGTCAGCCTCGATCATTGCGTCAAGTGCACGCTTTGCGAGCAGTACTGTCCGGTCTATCCGGTCACCGAGATGTTCACCGGGCCGAAGTTCGTTGGGCCGCAGGCTGAACGCTACCGCGACGGGGATTCGGTGGATCACTCGGTCGACTACTGCTCCAGCTGCGGGACCTGCACTGTGGTCTGCCCGCAAGGGGTGAAGGTGGCCGAGATCAACTCGCTGGCCCGGGCGGTGATGAAGGTCGAAAACGGCATGCCGATCCGGGACCGGTTGATCACCGAGACCACGCTGATGGGCAAAATGATGACCCCGGTGGCGCCGATTGCCAACGCCGTACTGGGCAACTCGCTCGCACGCGTCGTTATGGAGAAGGTCGTGGGCGTCGACAAGAAGGCGCCGATGCCCACCGCGCGTTCCAAGACGTTGCACGGTTGGCTGCGCTCGCGTCCGAAGCCGACGAACAAGCCAACCCGTGGCCCGGTGGTCTTCTTCCACGGGTGTGCAGGCGGCTACTTCGAGGTGGACGCGGCCATGAAATCGATCGAGGTGCTGGAGCACATCGGCTTCCAGGTACTGGTGCCCAAACAAGGATGCTGCGGACTGGCCCACCAGAGCAACGGCCTGTTCGACCGGGCCACTGACCAAGTGCGCGCCCTGGTCGCCCAACTGCGTTCCGCCGGCACCGACCTGACCATCGTGAGCTCCGCTGGCAGTTGCGGCGGCATGCTGAGGCACGAGGCACACGAGATCCTCGGGCTCGACGACCCCGAGCTCCTCGATGTCGGCACGCGCACCCGCGACATCTCCGAGTTCCTGATGGAGCTCTACGACGCCGGCGACCTGCCAACCGACTTCAAGCGGATCGACCTGCGCGTCCCATACCATCAGCCCTGCCAGGTGCGCAGCCAAGGCATCGGTATGCCGGCGGCCGACCTGTTGCGGTTGATCCCGGGGATCGAAGTTGTGGAGAGCGGTTCGATCTGCTGCGGGATTGCGGGCACGTACGGGCTGAAGAAAGAGAAGTACGAGATCGCCCAAGCGGTCGGCAAGGGTCTGTTCGACATGGTGGAGGCCACCAACCAGGGCGTGGTCGCGTGTGACACCGAGACTTGTCGTTGGCAGATCGAGAAGTCGACCGGGGTGCGTACGGTGCATCCGGTGGTGCTGGTGCACCAGGCGTACGGTCTGAGCTGATAACCCATTGGCGTGCAGCACTGCTTCGGAGGGGTGCTGCACGACCGGGGGACTGCCTTACAGCAATGGCGGCACGGCCAAGTCGAGGGAGACCTCGGTTTCGGCCGCGCCGCGTGACGGCTGGTTGTCCGCCGAAGTGGCCTGGACTACCGGTCGGGGCCCTTGTTCTTCCCGGGCTGCAATGATTCCCAGATCTTCTTGCATTCTGGGCACACGGGGAACCGCTCGGGGTTCCGGGTGGGGACCCAAACCTTGCCGCACAGGGCCACGACCGGCGTCCCGTTCACTTGAGCTTCAAGGAGCTTGGCCTTGGGCACATAGTGGCTGAAGCGCTCTTCGTCACCCGTCTGGTAGCGCTCCTCGACGCGCTGCTCGGTGATCGTCTGGGAACCCGGGGCCAGTTGACTCATGGCTCAAGTGTGGCACGCCTGGGTCAAGATGCCAGACTGGACCGGTGACCCAGCCGATCCCGACCGAGTCATCGCCGCGGGGCCAACGGGCGCTGACGGTGACCTTGCTCGGTGGTGCATTGGCCATCGCATTCGAGGCCTACGGCACCCTGACGGCGATGCCCGCTGCCGCCGATGATCTGGGCCGGGTCGACCTCTATGCGTGGGCCTTTACCGGCTTCGTGATCGGCCAAGTGCTCGCCATCGTCCTGGCTGGACGTCTGGTTGACAGGATAGGTCCGGTGGCGCCCTTGGCGGCAGGTGTCGGCGTCTTCATCGTCGGCCTGCTCGGTGCTGGGTTCGCTCCCTCAATGGAAGCGTTACTGGTCTCCCGGTTCGTGCAGGGGGTCGGTGGCGGTGCCACCAACCTGGCGTTCATGGTGGTCGTCGCACAGACGTATGGCAAGCAGGAACGTGCCTGGTTGATGAGCTTGCTGTCGCTGTGCTGGATGCTGCCAGGATTCCTCGGCCCGCCGATCTCGGCTTGGATCACCACCCGCTTCGGCTGGCAGTGGGTCTTCCTTGGGATCGTGCCGTTCTTGATCGCGGTGGCCATCCCCGGAATCCGGCCGCTGGCCCGGTTGCAGCGGCAGTGGGACGGCGCCCCTGAACGGACCGATCCGGTGCCGATCTGGGCGGCCTTCGCGGCCGCCGCCGGTGCTGCGCTGCTTCAGTTGGCCGGCCAGCTGCTCGGTTGGCAGGGCCTGATCGTCGCCCTGGTGGGTCTGGTGGTGCTCCTCGCCGGTCTGCCGGTCCTGATGCCGCCCGGCTTCCTGCGGTTCGCGGGCGGTTTGCCTGCGGTGACGTCGACCCGCTTGTTGATCTGCGGCGCATTCTTCGCCGGCGAAAGCTTCCTGCCACTGTTGCTGATCCAGATGCATGGCTTCAGCCTCGGGCAGGCTGGTCTCTTCCTTGCACTTGGCTCGACCGGCTGGACGCTCGGCTCCGTGGTGCAGGCCTGGCGGAGGTTCCGCATTCGGCGCGACCGGATCATCCAGATCGGTGCAGTCATCATCGCGATGACGATGGCGGTGGTCACGATGGCAGCCTGGTTCTCGGTGCATTGGGTTGTGTTGGCAATTTCGTTCGTTGTCGGGGGTGTGGGTATGGGCCTGGCGGTGAGCAGCACCTCACTGGCCAACATGCAGATGAGCGAGCCGCACCTGATCGGACGCAACACCTCGTCCCTGCAAGTCGCCGAAGGGCTCGGGAACGGGTTGGTGACCGGTGCCGCCGGCGGCATCTTCGCGGCGCTGCACCTCGCTGGCGACGCTGGGGTGATCTTCGCGCCGATTTACCTGCTGGCCACCGTGGTGGGTGGCCTGGCAGTGCTGGCGAGTCTACGGATCGGCCCGGTATGCAACGAGTCCGCGAGCGTTGGTTAGGCGATCTTGTCGGTATCCGGCGGTGTGGGATACTGGCGCGGTGAGTGAGTACAACACCCCCTCCTCCCAGCTGCCGCCCATGGGCTGGTACCCGGATCCCGTCACGCCCGGACAGCAGCGATATTGGGACGGTGGCGCTTGGACCAACCAAGTGGCACCGGTTTCGCAGCCATCGTGGAGTGGTTTCGATCCCCACGTGGGCGCTGCTTCCCGTGCCCCGTCCGGCCCCATCACCGCCGACGGCGTCCCACTTGCCGGGTGGTGGTCACGCGTGGGGGCGCTCTTGGTCGACTCCGTGGTGCTGGCGGTTGTGGTCGGCGTGGCTGGCATGTCGTTCAGCGAGGCGATCGGAGTCGGCATGGAGGCTTGGCTGCTTGACGCCACGCGGGCAGTGGAGACGGGCGCTTCGATGCCCTCCTACACAGATCCGCAATATGGTCTGGTCGGTCCCCTGACGAGTCTGTTGCTGATCAGCCTTGCGGTCAACCTCATCTACTCGATCGGTCTTCAGGCCTGGAGGGGCGGCACGCTCGGAATGCTCGCCCTCGGACTGCGCGTGGTGCCCACCGGTCAAGGCCGTCAACACGACGGCCTGCCGCTTGGTGTCGCCGTGTTACGCAACATCGCCTATCAAATGATCGGGTTCCTCCTGGTCCTCCCGCTGATCAACGGCCTGCTGCCGCTGTTCAACGCCAGGCGGCAGACACTGCATGACATGATCGCTCGTACACAGGTGGTCAAGATCCGCTGACGAGCCCCTCGCGACCGGTAGGTTTGGCCCATGAACGCCGGGTCTGCGCTGCATCGTCTTGCCGAGTTGCTCGGCATCGCCACCGAGTTTTGGGACTGGAAGCACCGCCATACGCAGGTCCCCGACGAGACCATCATCAAGGTCATGGCCGCCATGGGGGTGGATGCGTCGACCCCGGACCATGCGGAGGCCGCCATTGCAGAACACGACCTGAAACCGTGGCGACGCAGCCTACCTCCAGTCGTGGTGATGGTCGAGGGTGATGATCATGCCCATGTCGAGGTGCACGTGGTGCACGGTCACCCGGCGCAGATCCGGCTTCGGCTGGAGACCGGTGAGGTGCGCTACTTGGGACAGCGGCAGCACTTGGTCGAACCGCGGCAGATCGACGGCGTCCTGATCGGTGAGGCCAGTTTCCAGATCCCAGCCGACCTCCCGACCGGCTATCACCGTCTCGAACTTCTGTCGGACGATCGGCAGGCAGACTCCACTCTCATCGTCACGCCCCGATTCCTCGGCCTGCCCGAGCGGCTCGGCAGCCGTCGCCTCTGGGGCTATGCGGCACAGCTGTACAGCATCCGGTCAGAGGGTTCCTGGGGGATGGGTGATCTGACGGATCTGTCCGACCTGGCCATCTGGTCGGCCACCCAGCAGTATGCGGATTACGTGCTCATCAATCCGCTGCATGCTGCACAGTCAGCTCCACCGATGGACAACTCGCCGTACTTGCCCAGTTCCAGGCTCTTTCTGAACCCCATGTACACCCGGCCCGAGGAGGTACACGAGTTCGGCGACCTCGACGAGGAACAGCGTGCCGAGTTCAACGGGCTGCGTGTGAAGCTGGATGCCGAGTTGGTCGGGCAAACCCTCGTGCAGCGAGATCTCGCTTGGCAGTACAAACGCCAGGCATTGGAGATCATCCATCGGAGGGGACTACGGCCTGCCCGCCAGATGGCCTTCGATGATTTCCGGCGCAAGCACGGACGCAGGCTGCGTGACTTCGCCACGTGGTGCGTGCTTTGCGAGCACCACGGCAATGACTGGCGCGGGTGGGACGACGATCTGCGACGCCCCACCTCACCGCGAGTGACGAGGTTGCGTGAGGAGTACAGCCACGAGGTCACCTTCCACGAGTGGCTGCAGTGGATCACTTGGGAGCAACTGAGCGACACCCAGCAGGCCGCCACGGATGCCGGCATGTCCGTTGGCGTCATCACCGACCTGGCTGTCGGGGTGAGCGCCGCGTCCGCCGATACCTGGATGATGGCTGATGTCTATGCCCACGAAATCACCGTCGGTGCTCCACCAGACGGTTACAACCAGATGGGTCAGGACTGGGGGCAGCCGCCTTGGCGACCCGACAGGCTCGCCGACACCGCCTACGCGCCTTTCCGAAGCATGCTGCAGACCGCGCTCGGCCACGCCGGCGGGGTTCGCATCGACCACGTCATCGGCATGTTTCGGTTGTGGTGGATTCCTGCGGGCGGTACGGCGCGCGAGGGCACCTACGTCCGCTATGACCACGACGCGCTCGTCGGCATCATCATGCTGGAGGCGCAGCGTGCCGACGCGTTCGTGATCGGCGAGGACCTCGGAACTGTCGAGCCTTGGGTGCGCGGCTACCTCAACGAGCGGGGCATCCTGGGCACTTCGGTGCTCTGGTTCGAATATGATTCGCACGGCCAGCCGCTGCCACCCGAGCACTGGCGGGAGTACGCCATGGCATCGGTCGTCACGCACGACCTCCCGCCCACCGCTGGGTATCTGGCCAACGATCACGTCAGGTTGCGCCATTCGCTCGGGCTGTTGACCGAGTCGCTGGAAGAGGAGGAGGCGGCAGCCAATCGCGAGCAGGAACGGTGGATGCAGTTGCTCGACGAGCGGGGCCTGCTGGGCGATGACGGGGACGATGATGTGGAGGCCGCGGTGCTCGGGCTGTACCGGTACCTGACCGCCACGAGTTCCCGGGTGCTGAACGTCGCGCTGGTGGACGCGGTCGGCGATCGACGGGTGCAGAATCAACCCGGCACCTGGAAGGAGTACCCGAATTGGCAGATCCCGCTGTCGGGGCCGGATGGCGAGCCCTTGCGGATGGAGGAAATCTACCAGTTGGAGCGTCCAATGCGGCTGGCTGCGGTGATGAACGGTTTCGCGCGGGTGCCGGCGCCATGGCGTCCGACATCAGGCCGGTGGGCGTCCAACGAAGACCGCGTGCGGTAGTGAGCTGATCTGTCGGGGGAGTCATCTGCCCGGCGACCTCATCGAGTGCCCAGCCCACGACACGTTCGAGGCCGACGAGGTAATGATCCCGATCGATCAGCGACCGCGTGGGGTGTGGCCATGAGCGTGGCACGAACGCAGGCGTTTCTCGACGCCCATCACAGTGGGCTGTGTGTCATCGATACGGGCACCGAAATCGCCACCGTGGACGCAGCCGCCTCGGCCTTGGGTGTCGCACCGGCCCAGATCGACAAGACACTCGCGGTGAGGGCCGCAGACCAGCCCATCCACGCCGCACCTGAAAGGCGTCGGCTTGGGCGCTGAGTTCGGACGCGTTGGCGCTCAGATCGTGACGAAGACCTGCGCGTTGTTCAGTTCTTCGACCACCTGCGGGACGTGCTCTGCGCTCACCGGTGCTGCCAGGTTGAGCAGCACAGTGGTGTGGTAACCGAGTCGGCTGGCGTCCAACGCCGTCGCCCGGACGCAGTGGTCGGTGGCCAGCCCACAAACATGCACCTCACCGACACCG